>OLRD01001462.1_pt1 | contig 13507 bp, 12 predicted proteins | sample 1672051 | NCBI WGS metagenome assembly OLRD01 (sample SAMEA3136640, study PRJEB25190) | human gut metagenome | biome: human gut; feature: human-associated habitat; material: faeces | place: Austria | collected 2013 | reverse complement strand
GGGACAGCCATGTGGCAGTCAACCCCGTGTACAACCTGGGATTTCAGCGGGTGGGCTGCGTTGGGTGTCCCATGGCGGGGAAAGTCCGCTACCGGGAATTCCAAGTATGGCCGGCCTTCGAGAGGCTCTACCGAACTGCCTTTGACAAAATGCTCCATAGACGATGGGCAGAGGGTAAATTAAACTCCTGGCACTCAGCAGACGAAGTCTTCCGCTGGTGGATGGAGGACAAGAACCTGGAAGGGCAGTTGGACCTCTTCGGCGGGGAGGTGGGAAAGGTTGATTCTTAGTGGACGTAATGACTGCGATTTAGGGAGACATTATATTGAACGAATACGAAAAACTGCGGAACCGCCAGCAGCAGGAGGTGAACGCACTCCCCATGCGCTTCGCCTTCAGCCAGGAGCAGCTGCAAAAAGTCATGAAGGACTGGGGCTTGCGCCCCAAAATGGACCTGGATAAGATCGCCCAGCTTCCCTTTGGAGGCTTTGCCCAAAAGAAGGATATCCCCCTCATCCGGGATACCTTCGCCCGGCACCGGACCGAACTGCAGGCCGCTGTGGACGCCGACCCCACCGGAGAAGGCTTTATCAAGGAGATGTTCCTCACGGAACTGGAAAACCACGAGTACAGCTACACCGGCACAGCGGAGGACGCCCTGGAATCCCTGGGGCTTTCCTATGAGAAAGTGGCAGCAGACCCCAGGCTGGCCCATGGGCTGAAGTTGGCGGAAGAAGAGATCCAGGAGCAGGCCCAGGGGATATGGATGTGAAGAGAGTCTCCGTTGACAGGCTCCATGAACCGATATATACTGGAAACAGAAAAAACCAGCCCGCCGGCTGGCCTCTCCCGTATTGACATTGCCCCTATTTGGGGCTATAATAGACATAGAAAGAGAGCCTGCCGGTAAGACGGTTCAGCCCTCAGGTTTTAAGTCAAGAAGATGACCGCAATCCTTTGGCTAGGGGGCGGTCATCTTCCTTTGTTCCAGTACGTCCACAGGGTCCAAAGAAACCCCGCGAACGCAATGAGCATGAGCATAATCTGACAAAAGTCAGCGAGCGTCATGTACATGGGAATCCCCCCTTTCGGAGGGCGGGAACAGTCTTATGGCTATTCCCCAAAAGAATTTCATTCTCGGTTTATGGAGGACGACCCCTCCGCTTGCGGGAGGGCTAACCGCCTACCGTTTTCTGGCAGACTCCCACGTGGTTTCCCACGCAAGACCATCATAGCAGAAAATCAGACACAATGCAACAGAAAAGCCTCCGCTGCTCAACACGACCAGCGGGGGCTTTTTCTATTTCCATAAGCAAAAAGAAGGTTTTCCATGCCAAATTACGTCAAGAACATTCTTTCCTTTGACGGCGACCAAGACCAGGTCAGCCGTCTTTTCTCTACCATCCAGGGGGAAAATGGCCCCGTGGATTTTGACAAGCTGATCCCCATGCCCTCGGAACTGGAGATAGAGTCTGGTTCGCGCACCGCTGCGGGCTTCAAGAAATATATGGCTTTTTTGGCGGTTACCGGTTTACACACCGAGATGGAACCAGCCTACCTCGCCGCCCACCCGGAGATTGACCGGGAGGAATGGGAGTTGGGAAAGCAGGCGTTTCACAACATCCGGGAATTTGGGTGCCCCACCTGGTATGAGTGGCGCATTCAAAACTGGGGCACGAAGTGGAACGCCAGCAGTGCGGAAGTCTTGGATGGCCGGCTTTCCTTTCTGACAGCTTGGAACGCGCCGAAACCGATTCTGGAAAAGCTGTCACAGATGTTTCCCTCCATTACCATCCACCACACCTGGGCTGACAAGGACATCGGCCACAACTGCGGGGAACGCACCTATCAAAGTGGCGTGGAGACTCAGGAGCACCTCCCCACCGGTCAGGATGCCATCGAACTTGGCTGTGACTTGTGGGACATTGATCCGGAAGAATTTTTATGCGAGAACCAGGATTCTGGCATGAAAATAACATAGGAGAGAAACCCATGGATATTATTTACACCATCCAACTCACCGAAGCCCAGTACGCCGCCCTCTTGGACCGGGCGGCGGAGCTGGAAATACCCCTGGAGGACTTGCTCCTCCAGGCCATGCAAAATTTCTTAGAGGAGAGTGACAACTTTGCCTGAAATGAAAGGGATCACCGTGAAGATCCCCGCGGACCTTCACGCGGAAGTCAAAGCCTACATCGAAGCCCACAACATGACCATGGGCGAATTTATCACCCTGGCGGTAGACAACGAGCTGCACCCCAAAATTCAAATCACACAGGAGGACAAAAACATGGAGAGAATGAGAACCCTGGCCTTCCAGGTACCGGACAGCCTGTTTCAGCGGGTAAAAGCCTATCTGGAGCGCAACCACATGAGCCAGAAGCAATTCGTCATCGGCCTGATTGAGGCCGAGCTGGAACAGGACGAGGCCCAGTACCAGGCTAGCCACCTGGAGGAACAGGAGGACGAGGAAGAATCCGAATGAGGATGAAGAACAAGCATACCAGCCCAGCATGGCGTGGTAATCCCGTTGATTTCCCACCCCGCATCGTGTATACTACTAGACAAGAGAAAGGAGGCGGTGCCCATGAACTACACCTTGATGCACAAGGATATCCCCGTGGCGGACTTGACCTTGGATGAGGCCACCGGTAGTATCCAGCGGATAGACGCGCTCCTTCATAGAGAGCACTTGCCTGTGGGCGTCTCCATCCGTCATGGCATGGCAGATCGGGCCGCACTTAATGAGTGGTGGGAGGATCGCTCCATCCCTGCCAGCCGTTCCGGGCTGCGGGAAGCGCTGGAAACCATGGGAGTGGCCAGCTCCAAGCTGCTTCTCACCCGCTGCTACGGCCTGAGCCTGTCCGACCACTATTGGATCAAACCGGCGGACAGCGACCTTACCTGGCACAACGCCAATTTCTTTGAGAACCCCTTTTCCGAGGATGTGGGTGATGCTCTCTTTGGCGCTCCTGCGAAAAAAGAGGGGTTCGACTTCAGCTCCCCGGACAACACTTCGGACGGCTTCCTTAAAAAGCGCTGGAAGATTCTGGACGACAAACGTTGCCTGATCAAAGCGGGCAGCCCTCCCTTTTTGCAGCAACCCTTTAATGAGATCATTGCCACTAAAATCGCCCAGCGCCTAGCGATTCCCCACATTCCCTACACTTTACTGTGGGACGACGGAATCCCCTACAGTGTTTGCGAGGACTTCGTCACCCCAGACACGGAGCTGATCCCCGCCTGGCGGGTGATGCAAACCCAGAAGAAGGACAACCAGACTTCCGTTTATCAACACTACCGCGGTTGCTGTGAAAAGCTGGGCATCTCCAATATGGCCCATGCCCTGGACCAGATGATGGTGCTGGACTACCTCATCGCCAACGAGGACAGACACTTCAATAACTTCGGGTTGCTCCGCAGCCCGGATACCCTGGAATGGCTGGGGCCTGCCCCCATTTATGACAGCGGCTCATCCCTGGGTTATGACAAGCTGACGCCTCAGATCCGCTCTGGACGGAACATCACCTGCAAGCCCTTTAAGAGAACCCACCAGGATCAACTTCGGCTGGTGACCTCTTTTGACTGGATCGACTTCTCCAAGCTGGACGGCGTTGACCAAGACATCCGGGAGGTGTTCGCTGGTGCGGAGGAATTCATCGACAAAGAGCGGGTGGAGGCTATCATCGCCTCGGTGAATCAACGCACCCAGATGCTGGAGACTTTCATCCTTACCCAGCGGCCACAGGAAGATTCCACTGAAAACGATGTGGAGCGCAATGTGGCAGCAGAGTACGGGATGAACCAGCAGCTCTAATTTTTATAATATCGCGTTTCAAAACGACCACTTCGTTTTCCACATCTTTTTTGGAAAGTCGTAAAAATCAAAAGTTGAAATTGCGGAAAACCCGCAGAAATCCTGGATTTCTCGCCTCTCTTTTGGCTGGGCGCATCAGTTTTGGAAAGAAAACACACAAAAAAGCCGCTTAAACACTGGGTTTAGGCGGTTTTTCTTTTTGTCTGTAACACACTCTCGATTTTCCGCGGCCTTTCGGGGCCGCTTTTGCTTTCTTGGAAATTCCATAGGCCACCGTGCGCCTGCACGTCAAGCAGGTGCACTCCCCCGCTCACAAGCCGCCCCGCTCTTTCGCAACGCCGCCCCCAAAGCAAAAAGCAATCCCCCTGCCTTTGGCAAGGGGGATTGCAACAGATCGCCGTGATCCTGCGGAGCGCCCGCCTCACTCCCGGGACATCCGCCGGTTGCGATACTCCGAGGGCAGGCAGCCCACATATTTTTTGAACTGCCGGGAGAAATAGCTGGGGTTCATATACCCCACTGCGTAGCTGACATCATACAGCTTGTTGGAGAGATCCATTAAAAGCTCCTTGGCTTTCTCCATGCGGACATTGGTCAGATAGCGGTTGATGGTGGTGCCCGTCACCTGCCGGAAGAGCAGGCACAGGTATGTGGGCGTCAGGTAGACCTGAGCGGCCAGCTCGTTGATGGTCAAATTCTCGCTGTACCGCTCCCGGATGGTCTTCTGCACCTGCTGAATCATGCCGATGGTGGCTGAGTCGTTTTTCAGGCGGATCAGGTCGCGCACATTGCTTCCATACTGGAGCAGCAGTTCCCGCATCTGCTCCAAGGTCTCGGAATGGAAGAGCTGGTCCAAAATAGACTGTTGGGAAAGCGTGCCCTCTTCCCCTTCTCCCATCTGTTCTCGCAGCACGCCGTACACCTCGAAGATATAGCGGCTGATCACATTCCGATAACCTCATAGGAATCATTCAAAGGGATCTCTCTGGAAAAAGACAAGTTCATAACTTCTGTTCCTCCTATCAGCCACTGTGTCTGAAACAGTCTTCTGTGCCAGTATAACACAGGAAAAAGCCGTAAAAAAAGGAACATTCTTTTCATTTATGCCACAAAATTATAAGGATGGGCGGAAGTGGGCCCGCCAGCGCGAAATTCGTTTTTTATTGACAAAGGCACCGCTGTGTAGGAAAATAAAGACGTATGGGGAAAAATCTGCCGGAGCGCGCTGGTTTTGCGGCGGCCCTGGCCCCCGCACTTTTCATTTTACCATTGTGCATCTGGCACACATTACGCTGCCATCGGGCAAAAGGAGGCAGGCGCGGCGCGCCGAACAGAATGAAATACGATTTTACCAGCATTATTGACCGGCACGGGAGGGACGCCATCGCGGTGGATGGCTTGACAGAAGGGGGCCACGGCCCCCAGCCCCCCAAAGAGGGTTTCGACGTGATCCCCATGTGGGTGGCGGACATGAACTTCCCCACGGTGCCCACCATTACAGAGGCCATCAAGAAGCGGGTGGACCACCCCTTCTTCGGCTACTTCGCCACCAGCGACGACTACTACAACGCCATCATCCGCTGGCAGGAGCGGCGCAACGGCGTCACCGGCCTGACAAAAGAGTGCATCGGCTATGAAAACGGCGTGCTGGGCGGCGTGATCACGGCCCTGAACGTGCTGTGCTCCAAGGGGGACAACGTGCTGCTGCACTCCCCCACCTACATCGGCTTTACCGGCTGCCTGACCAACAACGGCTACCATATTATTCACAGCCCCCTGGTGCAGGATGAAAACGGCGTCTACCGCATGGACTTTGAGGACATGGAAAAGAAAATTGTGGAAAACAAGATTCACGCCACGGTGTTCTGCTCTCCCCACAACCCCTGCGGCCGGGTGTGGGAGCGCTGGGAGCTGGAAAAGGCCATGGAGCTGTTTCAAAAGCACGACGTCATGGTCATCTGCGACGAGATCTGGTCCGACATCATTCTGGAGGGCCACAAGCACATTCCCCTGCAGTCCATCTCTGAGGACGCCCGCCAGCGCACGGTAGCTCTCTACGCCCCCTCCAAGACCTTCAACCTGGCGGGACTCATCGGCAGCTACCACATTGTCTACAACAAAGCCCTGCGGGAGCGCATCGACAAGGAAAGCTCCCTCTCTCACTACAACTCCATGAACGTGCTGTCCATGCACGCCCTCACCGGCGCCTACACCCAGGAAGGGTCCGACTGGGTGGACGAGCTGCGGCAGACCATCACCGGCAACGTAAATTTCGCCTGCGGCTTTATCGCCCAAAACTTCCCCGGGGTGAAAGTTTCCAAGCCCCAGGGCACCTACATGCTGTTTTTGGACTGCACCGACTGGTGCGCCGCCCACAACACCACCATCGACCAGCTGGAGAAGGCCGGATGGGACGTGGGCGTGGCCTGGCAGGACGGCCGCGCCTTCCACGGGCCCTGCCATATCCGCATGAACCTGGCCCTGCCCCTCTCTCGGGTACAGGAGGCCTTTGACCGGCTGAAAAAGCATGTGTTTACCCTGTAAAGCCGCAAAATGAAGGATTCTCTTCTGTTTCATGCACATTTTTCACATTTTTTCCGCAATTTGCAGGAATCCATCCTGTCGTTCTTCTGTTTTTGCAGCGTCTAGCGCCAAATCTTGCAAACGCACTTGACACGGGCTTCTTTCCGGAGTATAATGTCGTGCGTAAGAGGGAAGTTCCCCTGTTCTGCGGCAATGGCGCCCTGAAAGGTTTTCGGCCTTTCAGGGCGTTTTCTTATTCCAGCGGCCGCGAGCAGGCCAGGGCTTTCCCCACCAGGCTGGGCAAAGGGGCCCTGAAGGAGCAATCCTTCAGGGCCCCTTTCTCCATGCAATCCGGCGCCGGTAACCCGCGGCAGCGCCGCTTCACATAGATAAATCTCAAGAAAAGAGTTGGTTTCCCTATGATCGTTGATACCTTGTGGGTCTTTCTTGCGGCAATCCTGGTGTTCTTTATGAACCTGGGCTTCGCGTCTTTGGAAGCCGGCATGGCCAGGTCGAAAAACACCGTGAACATCCTTTCCAAAAACTTCATCGTGTTCGCGGTTTCCTCCCTGGGCTTCATGCTGCTTGGATGGGGTTTCATGTTTGGAGGCGACAACCCCTTTATCGGCACAGAGCACCTGTTCATCCTGGGTGAAAAGGATCTGTCGTTCTATGACGGGACCCTGACTTCCAACGTGCCGTTCTGGGGGAAATTCTTCTTCCAGCTGGTGTTCTGCGGGACCGCGGCCACCATTGTCTCCGGCGCTGTGGCGGAACGGATCAAGTATCTCTCCTTCATCATCTTCTCCTTTGTGCTCACCCTGGTCGTCTATCCCATCGTCGGCCACTGGGTATGGGGCGGCGGCTGGCTGGCTGATTTGGGCTTTATGGACTTTGCCGGCGACACGGTGGTCCATTCCCTGGGCGGCTGGTCCGCCCTGGCGGGCGCCCTCATCCTTGGGCCCCGCATTGGGAAGTATGACAAACAGGGCAAGCCCAGGGCCATTCCCGGCCACAACATGTCCCTGGCGGTGATCGGCCTGTTTGTGCTGTGGCTTGGCTGGTTTGGGTTTAACCCCGGCTCTACGATGAGCTTCCAGAACCCCTCGGATGTGATGCACATCCTGATGACCACCAACACCTCTGCGATTGCGGCTGTCGTCACCGCCACGGCCACTTCGTGGATCTTCCTGGGGAAGCCGGACCTGGGCATGACCATCAACGGCTGTCTGGCCGGGCTGGTCGCCATCACCGGCGGGTGCTCTTACATCTCCATTGTGGATTCCCTCATCATTGGCGCCATTGCCGGCGTGATTGTGGTGTTCGCGGTGGTGTTCTTTGACCGCGCAAAGATAGATGACCCGGTGGGGGCCACCTCGGTCCACCTGTGCTGCGGCGTGTTCGGCACCCTGTGTATCGGCCTGTTCGCCCAGGAGGGCGTGACCACCCTCTCCACCAGGAACGGCCTGTTCTACGGCGGCGGGGCAAGCCTGCTGGGCATCCAGCTGGCGGGCATCCTCGCGGTGGGGGCGTTTACCTTTGTCAGTGCCCTTGCGGTCTGGTGGATCTTGAAAAAGACCATTGGGATCCGCGTCTCCAGGGAGGAGGAACTGGCTGGCCTTGATATTGGCGAACACGGGAACCATGCTTACCCGGATTTCGTGCAGGCGGTGGAAAACATCGGCTACTCTCCCGACGGGCCCGCTGTGGAGCCCTTGGGCGAGGTGCCCGTTTCCGAGGCCGTGCCGGTCAAGGACACCACCTCCCCCGGGGACCAAAAGGCCCCCAAGATCACCAAGGTGGAAATCATCTGCAAGGAGCCCCGGCTGGAGGCGCTCAAGTCGGCCATGTCCGCGCTGGGGATCACCGGCATGACCGTGTCCCATGTCCTCGGCTACGGCATCCAGAAGGGCAAGCCGGAGTACTACCGGGGTGCCCCGGTGGAGGCGAACCTGCTGCCCAAGATCCAGGTGGACATCGTGGTCAGCAAGGTGCCTGCGCGGGCGGTGATCGAAACCGCCAAAAAGGTGCTGTACACCGGCCATATTGGCGACGGCAAAATCTTCGTCTACGACGTAGAGAACGTGGTGAAGGTCCGCACCGGCGAGGAAGGGTACGCGGCCCTTCAGGACGTGGAGTGACCTTCTCTATCCCCTCCATACAGGAGAGGCAGCCTTCTTGGCTGCCTCTCTTTTTTGCGTTCCCGCGCCCAATCACACCGGAAAGGCCCCCTTCTTCCCCACAAGCCGCAGGAACTCCCGCAAGGCAGCACTGGACGGGCGGGGACGGTAATAGACGCCGAAGGAGACCGGCGCCGCCCCCTCCAAGGGGACCCTGGCAAAGGGCAGCTCTTCCGGCGGGAACAGGTCCGGCAGCAGGGCCGCGCCATATCCCGCCCCCACCAGGGCGACCACGGCTTCCGTGCTCTCGCAGAAATACAGCTCGGCCGGGGTCCGCTCTCCCACCGTGCGCCCCAACAGGGTGTGAAGGGCCTCCGGCTGGGGTTTGGCAGGGGTAAGGAGCACCAGCCTCTCCTTCCGCAGCTCCTCTACGCAAAGGCTTTTCCGACCTGCCAGAGGGTGCTCTCGGGGCAACAGGCAGACCAAGGGCGCCTTCCCAGTCTCCCGGTAGAGGATGTCCCCCTTTGGGGGGTGAGATACCCGAAAGCTCAAAAGCGCGTCCAGGTCCCCGTCCTCCAGCATACGGAACAACCTGGGGATAGGCTCAGTACACAGGCGGGGATGCAGCTGCGGCAGGGCGCTGCGCAGCTGCTCTAGCAACGAGGAGATCCAAAACAGCTGGAAGGGCTCCCCGCACCCCAGGGACAGCACCTGGAACTCTCTCCCCTTGGGGCCCTGCAGGCGGTGCCGAGCCCGCTCTGTCAGCGCGACAATCTGCCGGGCATCGCTGAAGAACGCCGTCCCTTCCGGCGTGAGCTTGACGGAACGGGTGGTGCGCCGGAACAGAACGGCGTCCAGCTCCTTTTCCAGGGAATGGATCTGCTGGGTTACGGCGGGCTGGGTGACGTGCAGCTGCTCCGCCGCGCGGGCAAAACTCAATGTCTCTGCCACGGCCAAAAAGCAGGAAAGCTGAAAGGTGTTCATATTCTCCCTCCCTATTAATAAGTTTCTCTTATTAATAATAGCATTTTCTAAATTCACTTTCAAGGGGCTTCGCCCTATAATTGTTAGCAGGCGAACAGTTCCAAGCAAAACTGTTTTCCTGCATTTTCCAAAGAAAAGGAGCCTCTTATGAACGAATCCATTCTCCTGCTGATCCGGCAGGTGTACGCCTCTGCAGAGCAATACGGCCGAAGGCAGCTGCACGCCTGGGGCCTCTCCCCCGCCCAGGCCTTTGTGCTGGACAGCCTGCTCTCCCGGGAAGGGACCTGCTGCGCCTCTGAGCTGCGAGAGATGCTGGGCATCTCCAAATCCACCCTTTCCGAGCTTCTGGCCTCCCTGCAGGACAAGGGCTTTCTGGAGATGCCCCTGGACCCCTCGGATGACCGGAAGAAACGGCTAATGCCCACGCCAAAGGCCCGCCACCAGGCAAAGGCGCTGCACGCAGCCATCCAAACACAGCTGCAGGTCCTGCTGCAGGGCCTCTTGCTCCAGCAAGTGGACTGCGCCAAAGCTGTCCTGTGCCGGATGCGGGAAAATCTCACCCAAGCGGAATAAGGAGGAATCACCATGATACGAACACTGCTCAAACAGGTGAAGGAATACAAGACCGCCTCCCTGCTTACGCCCCTGTTCACAGGGCTGGAAGTGCTGATGGAGGTACTCATCCCCTTTGTGACGGCCTCCATCATTGACAAGGGCATTCAGGCCGGGGACATGGGGCAGGTCTATTTTTACGGCGTTGTCATGCTTGTCCTGGCCTTTGTCAGCCTTGCGGCAGGGATTCTGGCCGGGCGGTTTGGGGCCAAGGCTTCCTCGGGCTTTGCCTGCAACCTGCGGGACGCCATGTATGAAAACATCCAGACCTTTTCCTTTTCCAACATTGATAAATTCAGCACAGCGGGCCTTGTCACCCGCATGACCACCGACGTGACCAACCTGCAGAACGCCTACCAGATGATCCTGCGCATTGCGGTGCGCTCTCCGCTGATGCTGGTGTGCAGCATGGCCATGTGCTTCTTCATCAGCCCCAGGCTGAGCTTCATCTTCCTGGCGGCGGTCATTCTTCTGGCCGCGGCCCTGCTGCTCATCATGGTCAAGACCACCCGCATCTTCAACCATGTCTTTGAAAAGTACGATGACTTAAGCGCCAGCGTCCAGGAGAACGTTGCCGCCATCCGGGTGGTAAAGGCCTTTGTCCGGGAGGACTATGAAAACCAAAAGTTCCGCAGGGCGGCGGAAAGCCTTTACAAGCTCTTTGTCAAAGCGGAGAGCCGCCTTGCCTTAAACAGCCCCGTCATGATGCTGGTTGTCTATGGCTGCATGCTGGCTATCTCTTGGTTTGGGGCCCGTTTTATCGTTGCGGGGGACCTGACCACCGGACAGCTGACCTCCCTGTTCAGCTATGTGCTCAGCGTGCTGATGAGCCTGATGATGCTCTCTATGGTGTTCGTCATGATCACCATGAGCGCCGCCAGCGCCCGTCGCATTGCCCAGGTGCTGGGCGAGCGCCCCGACCTGGCCAACCCGGCGGACCCCGTGGAAGTGGTACGGGACGGCTCCATCGACTTTGACCATGTGAGCTTTTCCTACAAGCACGGCAGCGGAGAGGAGTGCCTGCGCGACATTGACCTGCACATCCAGTCCGGGCAGACCATCGGGGTCATTGGCGGCACAGGCTGCGGCAAATCCACCCTGGCAAGCCTGATCAGCCGCCTGTACGATGTGGACCGGGGCTCTGTGAAAGTGGGCGGCGTAGACGTGCGTCACTACGACATGGAGGCCCTGCGCAACCAGGTGGCCGTGGTGCTGCAAAAGAACGTGCTGTTCTCCGGCACCATTTTGGACAACCTGCGCTGGGGCAAGGAGGACGCCACCCTGGAAGAGTGCCAGGCCGCCTGCCAGGCTGCCTGCGCCGATGAATTTATCGACCGCTTCCCCGTGGGTTACAACACCTGGATCGAGCAGGGGGGCTCCAATGTGTCCGGCGGGCAGAAACAGCGGCTGTGCATCGCCCGGGCCCTTCTGAAACATCCCAAAGTGCTCATTCTGGACGACTCCACCAGCGCCGTAGACACCGCCACCGACGCCAGAATCCGGGCCGCCTTTGCCAAGAGCATCCCCGGCACCACAAAAATCATCATTGCCCAGCGGGTCTCCAGCGTGCAGGACGCCGACCGCATTCTGGTGCTGGACAACGGGCAGGTTAACGGCTTTGGCACCCACCAGCAGCTGCTGGAGAACAACCGGATCTATCAGGAGATCTACCAGGCCCAAACCACAGGCGGCGGCGACTTTGACCAGGCCGGTGAAAATTGAAAGGAGGGCATGCTCTTATGCAAACCGTGAAAAAGCAAAGGACGGACCCGCGCCAGCTGGCGCGCATTCTGGGAAGGGTGTTCTCCGCCATGCTGCGGCATTACAAGCTGGCCTTTGGCCTGGTGGTGCTGTGCACCTTGGCAAGCGCCCTGTGCACCCTGTACGGCACCCTGTTCCTCCAGTCCCTGATCGATGATTACATCCTGCCCCTGACCCAGTCCTCCACCCCGGATTTCGGCCCTCTGGCCGGCGCCCTGGCGCGGATGGCCTGCGTGTATGCCCTGGGCATTCTGTGCTCTTACGGCTACAACCGCATTATGGTGAACATCAGCCAGGGCACCATGCGCAACCTGCGGGAAGAGCTGTTCACCCACATGGAGTCCCTGCCCATTCAATATTTCGATACCCACGCCCACGGGGACATCATGTCCGTGTACACCAACGATGTGGACACCCTGCGCCAGCTCATCAGCCAGACCATCCCCCAGCTCATCAACTCCCTGGTGACCATCACCATCACCCTGGTGAGCATGTTTCTGCTGGATCTTCCCCTAAGCCTTCTCACCATCGCCATGCTGGGCGTCATGGTGCTGGCCAGCACTAAGATCGGCGGGCGTTCCGCCCGGTACTTCACCCAGCAGCAAAAGGATTTGGGGGCCGTCAACGGCTACATTGAGGAGGTGATGGACGGCCAAAAGGTGGTCAAAGTCTTCTGCTATGAGGAAAAGAGCGTGGAAAATTTCCGCAAGCTGAACCAGGCCCTGCGGGACAGCGCTGACAAGGCCAACACCTTTGCCAACATCGCCATGCCGGTCAACGGCAACCTGGGGAACATCAGCTATGTGCTGTGCGCCATTGTGGGGGCGCTGCTGGCCCTCTCCGGCTACACCGGCCTGACGCTGGGCACCCTGGTGGCCTTTCTGAACCTGAACAAAAACGCCACCCAGCCCGTCAGCCAGATCAGCCAGCAGATGAACAGCATCGCCATGGCCACGGCCGGCGCCCAACGCATTTTTGATCTGATGGATCAGCAGCCGGAACAGGATGACGGCTATGTGGAACTGGTCAACGTTCAGGAAAATCCAGATGGCAGCTTGTGTGAAACCAGCCAGCGCACAAATGTTTGGGCATGGAAACACCCCCACAAGGCAGATGGCACGGTCACCTATCAAAAGTTGGAGGGCGATATCACTTTTCATGATGTGGATTTCGGCTATGAAGAAGGCAAAATTGTGCTGCACAACATAAAACTATACGCAACCCCTGGTCAGAAGATTGCCTTTGTGGGCAGCACCGGTGCGGGCAAGACCACGATTACCAACCTCATCAACCGCTTCTACGATATAGCGGATGGTAAGATCCGTTACGACGGCATTAACATCAATAAGATCAAAAAGGGCGCGCTGCGGCGTTCCCTGGGCATGGTATTGCAGGACACCCATTTGTTCACCGGCACGGTCATGGACAACATCCGATCTGGACGCCACGGATGAGGAATGCATCGCGGCGGCCCGGTTGGCAAACGCGGATGGCTTTATCCGCCGCCTTCCCGATGGTTATCAAACCGTTCTGACCGGAGATGGGGCCAACTTGAGCCAGGGACAGCGGCAGCTGATCGCCATCGCCAGGGCCGCAGTGGCCGATCCGCCGGTGTTGATCCTGGACGAGGCCACCTTATCCATCGATACCCGAACCGAAGCCTTGGTTCAGCGGGGCATGGACAGCCTGA
>OLRD01001454.1_pt1 | contig 13604 bp, 5 predicted proteins | sample 1672051 | NCBI WGS metagenome assembly OLRD01 (sample SAMEA3136640, study PRJEB25190) | human gut metagenome | biome: human gut; feature: human-associated habitat; material: faeces | place: Austria | collected 2013 | reverse complement strand
GAGCTGACGAATCAGTTTACAATCGGAAGCACTCTTCTGTTCTCCTTCCGCAACATGGATGCCAGCGACGACGGCAAGGTGATTACTGTTACCTTGACCAGCAAGGAAACCGGCCTGTCTCAGTCCATCGATTTGGTTGTTCATTACGCCGGCTAAAATATTCTTAACCCTGAAAACAGAAAAAGCTCCTGGTAACCCGGGAGCTTTTTCTTGTTACTGGCGGTTTGGGTAGATTCTCTCCTTTCCTCTATCCCACTTCAGCCATACTATTTCTGTGTGCTGGGTGCTCTAAAACTGGGCTATTTACGCCGTGGGCATCCAAACTTTGCACATAGTCTAAAAGAAAGGAGAGAATAGCAATGACACACTCAAGCACAACCGACAAGTCAAAAATCACGAAACGAATCGTCAGCTTTACCCTAGCGATACTCATGTTGCTCTCAGCGGTACCTCTTGCAACCATAGAGGCGTTTGCCGCATCGTTTGGAAAGTTTGCGACCTCCGAATTGGACCCTGCGGATTATGATGCCAAAATCTCAAATGGACACTATGTCATGGACCTTAAAGATTATGAAAATCAAAGCGCAATCGCTCCCCACTGGGCAAAACCACACCTAGAGCGGTTGCTGAGCATGGGCGTTTTGTACGGGTCTGATGTGAACGGAGCTTATATGCCCCTAGAGGAGCTGATAGACGGCCGCGACTCTATGGCGCTGGCGCTGTTCTACTACTATGGGAAGAACAGCAACAATTATCTTGTTTATTCAGGTGCCAGCGGCTCCGGATGGAGTGCCCGTCAAGACACATACAAAAATGCGCCTAGATATTTTAATATCGCCGCAAATGCAGGTCAAGATGGAAGAGACTTTTCCGGCATACTGAACCGTATTGCATCTGCGTCGTCTTACACACGTAAAGACGCTTTTCTGCTTATTGCGTTCTGCGTACAGCAGGAATCCGGCGGTAAAGCGAAATTGTCTGATTATTCTGACGAGAAATTTGCCATGATGGCGGATGATTCCACATTTATTCGTGGCTGGAATGATTCTATCAAAGAGTTCGACGATAAGCCTGGCCAACCTATGCTAGACTGGAAAGACATTGAACAGCATGGATATGAAGGCTACTACATCCAGGCCATGAACATGCTGATGGACCTCGGTACGTTGCGTGGTAAGACAAACAATGCCGGAACGTGGCTGCGTATCCAGATGGACGACATCATCAACTACACGGAGTTCATCACGCTGCTGGTGCAGCTGGACGACAGCGTCGACGATTTCGAGCCTACGCCTTACTCCGAAATCGACCCTCGCCTCAACGTTTACGCGAACGATACTACCATCAGCTACCGTGACTTCTTAGACGGCACTCAAGCGGGTATCAACGTCACCCTGGACGCGTCCGCTACGTCTTCTCGTCAGCCGATTACGAACTACAAGTTCCAGGTCGAAGATACGTACGATGACCAAAAGACATCATCGACTTCCAGTAAGTCGAAGTCGTTTACGTACTACTACAGCGCCAGCGACGTTGGATTTACAAGCAGCGTCGCGCAGCAGTATCGTGGCGAGAGGACGTACACTATCCGGTACGATGGTAAAGTGACTGTCACCGATTCGCTCGGGACAACGGCAAACGCCAACGATTACGATAACGGCACGCTGAAGGTCGTGAACTATGCCCCGACGTCCGGGTTCACAGTTACGTCTGATAACCTGACTGGCGGCAGCTACGGGAGCTCGTTCTTCTACGTTGGCGAACCTATCACGATTCACGACACCAGCTCTGACTACGAAAACGCCTTGACTGAGTGGTACTATACCATCAAGTATAACGGCGGCACTATCGCTTCGTCCGATTCTTTTGACGACGTCCGCATCACGGCGACAGGCGAATCCTATATCAGCGATTTCACCCCGTCGTTCGCCGATAAGGACCATAGCATTACGTTCTCAAAGAAGGGTACCTATACCATCGAAGCCTACGTAGTCGACGAAATGGGCAAGCAGTCGAGCGTGACCAGGAAAACGATTACTGTGTCCGGCGAACCTGAGCCTCCGACGGCTATTATCGAAGGCAACGACTACACGTATTCTAACTACGATACGACGCTGACCGACGTCTCTACAGACCCGAACGACGATATCGTCAAATGGGAGTGGGGCGAAGTTTGGTGGTTTGACGAAGTGCTTGACGAAAACGGCGATGGCACCGGCGAAGGCGAATGGATTAACGTCACTGGGAAAATCGGCGGGAAAGACGATGAGAACGCCTACTATAACGGTACGTTCAACAACGTGACCCGTAACCCCAATGGGGCGTACAACGTAGCGACAGCGACCATGCAGTTCACTCATTTCGGCACCTACCGGATTTACGAGACTGTAACGGACGCTACCGGCCTGTCCGACACTACGTACCATGAAATCACCGTGCTGGAAGACATCCCTGTGATTGTTGTCGACCCTGACCCTGTTCCTCCTCAAGAAGGCGTGACATACATCGTCACGTTTATCAACACGGACGGAACAAAGACCACCGTAGAGGTCCCTGCCGGCTCCTATGTCACTCCAGACCAAGTCCCCGCTATCGTGGATGTGGATGGACTGTATGAGCACGGGTGGACCCAAGACGGCACAAAGCTGGTAGAGCCTACCGAGGTAAAAGTAAACGGCAACTTGACTTTTGTTGTGTACACCACCCCAGAAGATGAAAACTCCACCGTACACACGGTAACATTCATCAATACGGATGGGACTACTACCACCGTCAAGGTTCCTCATAACGGGAACCTGACAAGCGCCGACGTCCCCAATATCATCGACCTGCCCAGCCTGGTAGAACTCGGCTGGACATTGGATGACGAGGACACCGTTGACCCGACCACAGTGACCATTGACCGGGATATGGTTTTCTGGGTCAAGACAGAGCCTGTGGAAGATGACAGCCACACCATCATCTTCATCAACACAGACGGAAGCGTCACCATAATCGAGGTGCCTGACGGGCAACCTATCCCGGCCGACGAAATACCGGGCATCATCGATATGCCTGGGCTGATTGAGAATGGGTGGACGCCCGACGGCGGTGAAACCATCGTTCCAGACCCAAGTACAATCTATCCCGAAGGGGATATGATTTTCCGCGTTGATACTGACCCCGAGGAGGATAATTCCCACACGGTCACGTTTATCAACACAGATGGGACTGTAACAACTATCACTGTACCGGACGGCGAGAAAATCCCGTTTGACAAAATCCCCGGAATCGTAGATATTCCGAAACTCGACGAAAACGGTTGGACGCCTGACGGCGGAGAGAACGTCTACTCTCCTGAGGACGTGGCCGACCTGCCTGTAACGGGTGATATGGTCTTTACGGTTGATACCGACCCTCAGAAAGACACCCATACCGTCATTTTCGTAAACACCGATGGCACCATTACTGTCGTGGAAGTACCGGACGGCGAAACTGTACCGCCTGATGTAGTTCCTGATATCGTGGATATGCCCGGTATCACCGAAAACGGATGGGTCGAGAATGGGGACGACGAAATCGTAGACCCCTCCGATATTCCTATTACCGAAGACACCATCTTCGTGGTCGACAAAGACCCGGACGATGATAATGTCCATACAGTGACGTTCATCAATACCGACGGGACCGTGACTGTTATCCAAATCCCAGACGGAGAAACTATCGGCCTGGATAAAATCCCAGGTATCGTAGACATCCCGGACCTGGTGGAGAACGGATGGACCAACGACGGCGGCGATAACGTCTATACGCCTGAAGAAATCTCTGAGACCCCCATCACCAAGGATGAGGTGTTCTACGTAGATACCGACGTCATTCCTGACGACAGCCACACCGTCACGTTCATCAACACGGATGGCACGGTTACCACTATTATCGTTCCCAACGGCGAGAAAATCCCTGCCGATAAGGTCCCTGGTATCGTCGATGTTGACGGTATCATCGAAAACGGCTGGACAGACGACGGCGAGAATATCGTGACGCCTGCCGGCACGGTCGTCGATAAGGACCTCGTCTTCTGGGTACAGACTGAGCCTGAGGAAGATGACGGCGATACGGTGACTGTTACGTTCGTCAACACTGACGGCACAACTACCACTGTCGAAATCCCCAAGGGCGGTTTCATTGACCCTGAAGACGTACCTGATATTATCGACCTGGACGACTTCATCGAACACGGATGGACAACGGACGGCGAGACTATCGTTGACCCGACTGGCAATCCCATCGACGAAGATACCGTATTCTGGGTCGATAAGGACCCTGACGAAGTAGAGCGGCCCGAAGACGGCCTCCCCTACTACGACGGCGAAGGACGGCTCATTATCAAGCAGAACCGTGCCGCTGTTATCGACGCGACACAGTCGCTGAGCCCGCCCAATGACCCCATCCAGGTTGAGAAGACCGAATGGGTCCTGGAGGGCGTCGATGGGTATGATGTGGACAACGTCAAGTTCTCCGGCGGTAAGCCTTCCGGCCTGGAAGCTATCTTTATCGCCAAGGAGCCCGGCGAGTTCACCGTCACCATCACCCTGCATAACAACTATTCTGACCAGTTGGCCCAGGAGCATCCCAACAGTTCCAAACTGGAAGCCCGGACGGCTACGATTACCGTTATCGTATACCCCGATGAGCCGCCAGAAGCCAACCTGTTTGTCAATAACGCGAACCCCAACTTCCATACGAACCCGGTAAGCACTGATATTACCGTGGCTTCTTCCGCTATCTCCCCTGACGGCGATATCATCAGCAAATACGAATGGAATATCGTCCGCGACATGGATAACGATGGGGACTATACCGACGAAGAGCCCTTCTATGTGGAAAGCGGCAGCAACCTTGGCACCGTGACCTTCCCCGTAGAGTTCCAGAGTGGAATCGTCGGCAAATTCCTGGCAAAACTCAAGGTCACTGAATCCAGTGGCCAGAAGACCTTGCCGGAATACATGACGGAAGAGGATAACCTCTATACGGAAGTCTCCAAGGAGTTCGAAGTCAACTGGACGCCCTGCATCGAATTCGATTTCCTGTATAACGGGAACGCCTGGGCGTACGTAGACGATACCATTCCGATTATCGCTCATATCAAAGACGAAAACACCGCCACTTGTGAAGTCGAGTGGACGCTGAAGAAGAAAGTCGGCAGCAGCTATGTGCCTGTCGATACTTCGGAGTTCGATGTCTGGGATTTCGGGTCCTTGGGCGGTGAGCTGCTGATTCCTGAGGACGGCTACTACGTGCTCGAAGCGGTCATCACCGACGACCATGGATATTCCGAGACATTTGTCTCTAACGAAATCCGCATCTACGACCTCCCCACCGCAGTCATCACCGATGACCCTGAGTACCGCTGGATGGAAACCCAGTGGCAGTATAAGCAGAGCCGCCGCTTCGACGTAGACGGTAAGACCTCTTACGCTGACGACGATACCGGCCCCGCCCTTCACCAAATTGACCACGCTCTGGATGCCTGGTCTATCACGCCTATCAGCGATGGCGCCAGCGCTGACGCTATCTACGTGTTGGCCGACGACGGTACGAGCCGCCTGGAAAGCGAAGAGAGCACGTATTTCTTCGCCTCCAAGAACGAGTTCGACGAAGCTATCGCTATCATCGAGCCCGGTACGTATCGTATCGGATACCAAGTGACCAATACGTATGGCAAGAAGTCAGACGTGGTCTATCAAACGATTACGATTATCGAAGACCGCGAGCCCATTATCGATATTGGTACGCCAGCTAGTCACGAGTATCTCGGCAGCGCGGCAAACGACGCCTACGTGACGATTGGTATGACAAATGTCTATGTAAAGTCTGATGATATTGATATCGTCGGTTCACCCAGTAATTATATCGCTGAATATCGATACGACTCTGACAACGATGGAGATTACGAGGATGAAGTATGGATTCCGTGTGATATTCAAGCGGAGCCAAACCGTGCTCTCACTGAGATTTCGCTTTCGATGACAGCTGATGTAAACCAAGTGGGTTGGTACCAATTCCATCTCCATGTATCTGAAGGATTTGGGCAACCTACGCTGGATACAATCATTCCAGATAGTTGTTATCTCCAGTATGATTTTTACCATGAAGTAGAAGTAGACAACTCTCGGCCTCAAGGAACATTTGATGTAAGCAACCAAGTATATGGCGATATTACATTTGTGTTAGGACGTACGGATGATGCCGGGGAAATCGGTGAAAAAACACTGAACTTTGAAAACTCGTTTGGTGAAGTAGAAGGAGCATCTGTTTTCCAACTGGATGTCGATACTATCGAGAATGTTTTTAACTGCGAGTTTGCCTTGCATACCACTTGGGATACAATATCTGATATGGATACCCATGTTTATCTATACAATGAAAGTGGAGGTCTCGTAAACCACATTTGGTATAGTAACAAACAAGGGAGTGGCGTCTATCTGAACCGCGACGACACAACCGGGGGCAACTCCGCATACCAAAACGAAACTACCCCAAATACAGGTGGTGGCGAATGGTTTACAATCGATTTCCCAAATCTTGATAAAACTGTTTCTAAGATGGTGGTGCAAATCGTTGATTATCGTGGTACGGCAACCACTACTGTATCTTTGATAAACAAAACAACGCAAGAAATCATCTTACAACAAACCAAGTATGTAAATAAAACCACTGATTTTGGCCAGTTAGTACGCGGCCGCGGTGATGTATGGGATTTCTATGCCCCGGATGGTAGCTATTTTAGCGGCGCAGGGACAAAAACACTCGTTGAATGTCTTACAGATGTTGCTTTTAACAGCGACCATGACGTATTTGTAGTGTGGGCAGAAGATGAAATCCCAGAAGAACTCGATAAAACTTCTCCAACATACGAAGAAGACTACGCAGAACTCCTGTCCTTGCTGGTATCTCAGAACATTCACTTGATTATTCTTGGCTCTGATGAAAATAAAGAAGTAATGCAAACATTGTTAGACCAGTGTTTGGAATCAGGAATTTTCATCAACGAAGACACGGTCGATGAAGACCTTGATGCAGCTCGTGACTTTATTGCATCGGTTTTGCGCAAACAATCAGACACCAACGTCAAGTATGTGCTGGTCAACGAGGAAACTCTCTATAACAAGTATTATACCGACTTCAACGGCCACGACCACTGGTACGCCGGCGGATACGAGACCGACGAGGACGGGAACCTCATCCTCGATGAAGACGGCAACCCAATCGGCGTCGACAATATCCTCTCCTCGAAGTGGTGGTATCGTCACGAACCCGATTACTTCCTGAACTCTATGGGCCTGTACGCACAAAACGAAGTGTGGCAGCCCGACGAGGTTACGATGTTCACCGAGACCGGCCGCTACTATGTCGACTACAAGGTCAAGGACAACTCTGTCCCCGACGCTTGGCTCGACGATAACTCGACGGGCAACCCGTTCGACGAGTACCGCTATTGGTCGAATAACTATGGCAACGACGAATACGACGAAAAGGGCAATCTGACGAACCAGTACGCCGAAATCTTCGTGCATCGCCGTCCGCTTGCCGAATTCGATTTCACCGCTCATATGAGCGATACCGAAGAACTGGAAGGTATCACCGTCTTTAACGACGCGTATGACCTCGACCACTACGAGGCCGGCAATCCCAAGTCTCACCCGACTCGCGGTTTGCAGCAATACGAATGGACGTGGCAGCTCGCGAACGACCCGTCAACAAAGACGACTGCTATGTTCACCGATGCAAGCGTCGGACAGAAGTGGATTAACGAACAGCTCGCATCTATCGAATACGACTCTACGACGAACGTGCTGATTTCGTATCGTGTACGCGATATCGACGGCGTCGTTCACGAGGAAGAAGTCGTTTATCACCATCAAATCGGCGCTATCAATGGAGACGCTGTCTACCTGGCGCCCAAGAATTCTTACCATCACACCAAACTGGACGAAGACCTTATCGTTGACGGAAAGGTCGTCGCTCCTGCAGGCACTTGGGTCACTACAGACTACGAGGAAGCTGTTTCCGAGCTTCGCGCAGCGCTGGCCAAGGCCGAGGAAGAACTGTCTGAGGCGACTTCTGACTACAACAGTAAGGAAGCTATCGCCCAGCAAGCCGACAAGGATGCTACCGCGGCGGAGCAAGCCGCCGATGACGCGGAAGAGCTTCGCGACGAGAAGCAAGACGATGTCGACGAACAGGAAATCATCGTTGCTGGTAAAGAGACAGCTCTTGAAACGGCGACAAAGAACGCCGCCACCGCTTACAGCAACTATGAGACCGCTCAGGGCGAAGCCGATAGCGCTCTGGAAGAGTACACCCTGAAGAACAACGATTACCTTACCAAGAAGAGCATATACGATGCGGCTTACGGGAAGTATACCGCGGAAAACGATGTGCAAGCCGATATTCAGGAGAGAATCGATGAGCTGGAAGAACAGTACAAAGCCGCGGAAATCACCGAGGAAGAGTACAACGAACAGCTTGATGCCCTGAATGCCGAGATGCAGGAGTCTAAGACTCGTCAAACGACCATCTGGACCGAGGAAGTCCTCCCTGCAAAGGGCGATATGGATGCGGCGCTCTCTGTTGCTGAAACAGCAAAAAAGACGTATGAATCCAAGAAGGCTACTGCAAACAGCCTGTATCAGACTTATCTGACGGAGAATGGAAAGAAAGAAACCGCTGAGAAGGAATACGAGTCCGCTCAGGGTACTCTGCAAACTCTGAATGGCGAGCTGACAAAGCTGAAGCAAGAAGCTACCGATGCCCGGGACGAAGCTACCCGGCTGCGCAAAGAATCCGACGATGCCCGCAAGACGGCGGACACAGCCAAGGGCGTTATGGAAACAGCTGAGAAAAAGCGCGATGCTGCGAAGAAAGAGCTGGACGACTTCACGTACCTGACGAACGACCAGACCGTGTGGGTCACATCTTCCGAAAAGATGGAGATTCCCGATGGCGTGTGGTCCTTCTATAACACTGTGCGTGTTTCCGGTAATCCTATTGCCCCTGTGGCCAAGTTTGTTACCAACAAGATTTACTACGATATCAATGAGGATATCCAAATCACCGACCAGTCTTACAGCCCCAACGGCAACAACATCACCACCTGGAAGTGGACAATTACCGGTGGCGCCGACAAGGTTGAAGAGACCATCACCTATACGACCATTCCAGGGGATTACCCCGAAGGGAGTGGGACGGTGTACGTAAGCAGCGTCACCGAGATGGAACAGCTTATCAGCGAGTACGTAACTGATTTGGTCAACTCCCATCAGCTTGGTATGACGAACGCTGACAACACCTACCGTATTGAGTTGATTGTTACCGACGACAAGTCTGTGCCAATGGTCAGCGACCCCTACGCAGTCTCTATCGTGATTACGCCTTCCAATACGCCTCCGACGATTGACCCCAACAATCCGCAGGACCCCGAAGGCAGCGATGATGACGATAAGAACACCTCTATCTACCGGAAGAACAACCTCATCGTTTACGAATACGACGATTACGACGCCGACGTTGTAAACGAGTATTACACGTATAACGGGCAGCCTCAGTATCGTGGAACCGAGACACTCGACTGGACCGTCATTCTCGACGACCCAGATAACCACGACCAATTTGGCACCGCGAACGATACCGTAGAGTATACGCTGGATTACCTCCTGGAGCGGTTCGAGCACCAAAAGGCCAGCACGGTACTCAGTAACCTGACTACGAGCGAACAAAAGGAATACGGGCCGTTCCTTGTGACGGCAGCCGAAGCCCTTGTAAACGCTAACGTAGCCCCATTTGTCACCACGAAGGACGGCAACATCGAATGGGGCGCTTATCGAATCACGACTACCGTGACCGATAATCCTCTCAATGGTACTCCCGGGAAATCAGCTTCCATCGTAACACAACCCGACGTACCTCCTAAACACCTGTATGTGGTTCCTAAACTCGAAGTCGGCGACTTCCACTTCATGTGGGAAGGCCAAATCGACACGGAAGAGCAGGTGCCTGTGGGTGATAGCATCACCATTACCCTGACCACCAACAACGAAACCACTGCGGTATACTCTGTAATGCCCAATGGCGATGGCGGTGAGAACAGGACAAAGGGCACCCTGGTACGTACAGAAGCGGACGGCACTAAGGTTTGGACGATTACGGCTGTTATCCCCGACACCTTGGAAGAGGAAGACCTGGTCGATGGCAAGGGTTACACCTTCTATGCCGAGACCCAGACCACTTACGGCAGCGAAGACGGCACGACTGTCATGCGTACGAAGCGCGAGCCGAAACACATGAATGTCCTCGCTATCAAGCTGTTCGATTTCCGTGTGACAAACGTCACCGACCCCGCGGTGGATTTTGACATCGCGAACCCGGTTACCGTGCCTCATCTGGCATACGACGAGACCAACTCTCCCGCCGGCGAGCTCATGAAGAAGGGCTACTCCTTCTACTTCGAGCTGTCCTCTATGGGCCTGAAGGGCGATTCTGACTCTGTCCGAATCACTCCCAAGTTCTATACGAGAGATGCCTCCGGCGTCTGGCAGGAGCTCGATGTCTACTATAAGAACGATAACGGCGACTACGTTCTCGGCACATATGACCCAGACGACCCGACTGCAGCGGACGATACATTTATCATGTACGCCAGCGGACAGAACGGCAGTGAACTGGGTACGATGCGTGAGCTGATGCTCGACGATGACGATAGGACTATCGAGGGCACCGGTTCGACGCAAACCTGGTACGGACGGTATGGTCTCCCCAGCACCGCGGTTTTCGTGAAGAAAGACCAGTCTCTCTCTTCTCGGAACCTGGTAGAGGGACCTGTGCTCGTGACGTTCGAAATGGAAGCCATGAAGAACGGTACCTCGAAGTATCAGTACATCGGACGCGGCCAGTGGAATCTGGAACGGCGCGACGAAAACGGCAACTACATTGACGTTTCCAAAGCGTACTACATGGACGGCTCTATCATCGTCATTGACGGCGATAGGAATGCCATGGACAACTACAATTCACTGCCCGTCTGGCGTCAAACTGACTAAGGCAATAAACCAACGGAGGGCGCCCACACCGGGCGCCTTTTCCGTCGCCATAGAGAAGGAATAACATGTCCAAATATCTTGAGTGCAAAAAGTGTGTATGCGGCGCGTTAACGATTACTACGAACGAAGGGACTTATTCTGTCCTTCGCAAGAACGCTCACTACTTTTTCCCGGACCTCCCCTTGAAGGTCGTTTTGCTCGGTCCCAATGTGTCGAGCTGCCCTCGCTGTGAAAAGCAGGAGGGGCTGGATATCGATTGGCCCGCAAAGCCGGCTCACAGCAAACTCTGATTGCGCCACATAGAATACAAGGCTATATTGGAAAGGCTCCTGCTACGGCAGGGGCCTTTTCTCATATACAAACCACACTTCAAATCTTTCATATAGAAGATTTCGTCTCGGAAACCGGGTTCCCTATATCAAACATACTATTTATAGCAAAACCCAAAAACTCAAAAGTAGGTGACTTTTATGGCTACAGAAACATATTATCCAGATTTGACCTACTACCTGGAAAGGCTGCCTTTAGTTATGAAACGCTTTGGGACTGACTTACAGGAGTACACGTACAAAATCAATCGGAAAAGCAGCTGGATACAGCTCAAGTATCGTGGTCGCTATTATCGGCTCGAACAGACGGTAGCAAACGCAAGGCTACACGGCGTTGAACTCAAAGACGGCGCGGCGACATTCGCGCAGCTCGTGTTAGCGCTTGAAGATATCATCCGACTCGTGAAACGAGGCGTATGCCCCCTCCCCGGCTTAATGAAGCCGGCGCCGAAAGTCTCCAAACGTACTGCTCCTCACGGCAAGAAATCGAGGTGACGCATATGTCATATACAGAACAACGAAACCGCGACCACCCTTTGTCGCCAATTGTAACCACGATTTCCGATTGCAGCCTCATCAGTGCATTGTCGCCGTCTTCCGTCTTACGCGCCAACGAGAAACGGGAAAGGCGTTATCGTCCTTCTTTTTCCCGAAAGGAAGATGCCGCATGCTGCGCATGACAGAAGAAGAATACTTCGAATACCTCAAGCGAACGGGCCTCCCCGACATCATTGGACTGACAAAACAACACAACGTAACCAGTGACGCCGAAAAGGGACAAGGACACCAAAAGAGGGAACCGAAGTATCGCAACAAACACGTCTACGTCTATGACGACGGGATGGTATCGACTGAGCCGCTGGGCGGACATGGAGAACTCACTGAGGAGTTTGACAGCGTCAAAGAATATCAGCGCTGCCGGGAGCTGCGCATGCTGGAGAAAGCTGGTAAAATCAGCGACCTCAACACGCAGGCGATGTTGGTGATACAGGAGAAATTCCAATCGCAAGATGGGAAGAAATACAGGGCCATTACTTACCGCGCTGATTTCATGTACATTGAAAACGGCGTACAGGTGGTAGAAGACGTCAAAGGATACGACTCAAAACGGAAAAAGTATCTCACGACACAGGTATTTGACCTGAAGTGGAAACTTCTGATTGCAAAATATCCTGATTATAAGTTTCAAATATACTGATTTAGAAAAGGAGGAAGCGGGATTTCCGCGATACAATATTATGCTGAACGATTACATCACAACAAAAGAGACTCCTATGGAGGAAATCCAAGTCAAAGAGACCCATCCTCATATCTCAGACGCACAACTGTACTTTCACTGTGTAAAGGGAAAGGATGGGACTGGATGGGCGTGTGTCGGCATCTATGTGGGCCGACTGTATATCCAGGAATCGGGGTGGCTGCCAGGCAATTCACCCCATATGGAACTGCTTGCGGCACTGACAGCGCTGCGAGCGCTTCCCAAAGGCACAAACAGTGTTAATATCTTCACCACCACTGATTACCTGCGGAAGGTAACTGATGGAGGTATCAAAATCCCAAAGAAGTACGAGAAAAACGTACAGGAATACAAAGACCTCACCAAGAATCTCGATATCCAGCTGTATATCAGGACTGGGAATTGGGGCGACCCATGGTTTGAAGAGTGCTGTCAAAAAGCAAAGATGAGGTCGCAGCACTCCGCCTCACCAAAGGAGGAGGCCAATGATGCGGAAGAAGTACAACCTGCTTAAACACTTTATTGTCATGCTTTCAGTGCTGGTGTGCGCCGTATGCTTCAGTACAACAGCGCTGGCTGCCGGCTCCGTGGTTATCACTACAAACAGCGGAGGCACCGTAGGCAATTTCAAGGGACAGGTGTCTGCGTCTGGAGGCGGGTCCTCTGTGACCATATACGTCAATGATGACAACCCTATCCAATTTGACATCATTCCAAACGACGGCTATCAAATCTACGGCGTCTATATGAATGACCAGGCACTGGCCGGATATCAAGGCCCTGGGACAAAGACAGTCCAAGTGTCTCCGAAAGGCTCAACCGTACGTATCCGCGTCAACTTCCGAAGCGATGCGGCGATGGACGCCCCTATCGGGGATAACAACCAGACCTCCCAGCAGCCTGCGGAAGAACCGGCCGCAACACCTGCTCCAACACCCGCACCTACACCCAAGCCGACAC
>OLRD01001439.1_pt1 | contig 13737 bp, 13 predicted proteins | sample 1672051 | NCBI WGS metagenome assembly OLRD01 (sample SAMEA3136640, study PRJEB25190) | human gut metagenome | biome: human gut; feature: human-associated habitat; material: faeces | place: Austria | collected 2013 | reverse complement strand
CGATGCGGTGATCCGTCTGGATGACAGCGGCGGCAAATACGTCAGCTTCAAAATGGAATTTGATAAATAAGGAGGTCAGATATGGCTGAAAACAAAAACGCCCAGCAGGTCCGGGAGATCACGGACAAACTGGAACAGGGCATCAAAGAGCTGTTCGACTCCGAACGGTATAAGGAATACCTCCGCACGATGTCCAAATTCTACAATTACTCGTTCAACAACACACTACTCATTGCCATGCAGAAGCCGGAGGCAACCTATGTTGCCGGGTACACAGCATGGCAGCGCAACTTCGACCGTCAGGTCATGAAGGGCGAAAAGGGCATCAAAATCCTCGCGCCCGCACCGTACAAGGCACAGGTGGAGTGCGAAAAGCTCGACCCGAAGACGCAGAAGCCCATTCTGGACGCAGACGGCAAGCCGGTCACAGAGACGGTTGAGGTCACACGCCCTGCCTTCAAGGTGGTCAGCGTGTTCGACGTTTCCCAGACCGACGGCAAAGAGCTTCCCGACATTGTGGTGGATGAGCTGAAAGGCACGGTGGAGAATTACGAAGCCTTCTTTGAAACTCTCAAGCAGGAATCGCCCGTCCCCATCGCTTTTGAGAATATCCCCGGCAGCGCGCACGGCTACTATCATTTGGAAGACCGCCGCATTGCCATTCAGGAGGGCATGAGTGAGATTCAAACGGTGAAGACCGCCATTCACGAGATCGCTCATGCCAAGCTCCATGCAATCAAGCCGGATGTAAATGTCTCTCCCGAAGAGAAGAAAGACAGGCTGACCAAGGAGGTTGAGGCGGAGAGCGTAGCCTATACCGTCTGCCAGCGGTACGGCATTGAAACCTCGGATTATTCCTTCGGGTACATCGCCGGTTGGTCTTCCGACAAGGAAACAAAGGAGTTGAAAGGCTCTTTGGACACCATCCGCAGAACCGCTGCGGAGATGATTGAGAACATCGACGCAAAGCTCAAGGTGCTGACCGCAGAAAAAAAGCAGACCGCCGTGCAGGAAGCGGAAACACCGGCTGGAACCGATCCTTCCCGGATTAGGGACGCAGATATTCCCATCTATCGGGAAGCTGCAAATTACGCCTATGAAGCCGGAGAGCTGGAAGCATACCGTGCGTCCTTCAAGGCAAATATGGAGTGCCGTGACGCCATTGAAGCGGCAATCGGCAAAAACTACGGAGACAACCGCTTGAACGCGGAAGCTGCGGTGAAGGAGGTCCTTGCTCAGTTTACACCCGAACGTGTGCAGTATGTTCTTGCAAGCACTGTGCAGCAGAAGGATTTCGACGGGCGCATTACACCTGAGAGTAAGGAATGGGCAAAGGACGTCCCCACCTGTTCGGAGAATGTCAGCCGCTTTGTCGTGGACAAATGCAATCCGGGTTTGACGGATCTGTTCATTCAGCAGTTTCGTCAGGAGGTTGCCGCAGAGAAGCAGGAAGAGCGCGACCCGGAGGTTGTCGCATGGGAAAATGGCAGAATTACTTCTATCGAGGTGCAGAGCGTGGAGGTCAAAGCTCCCATTGCTTCACCGCCGGAGAAAGAGGACGCTCCCAAGCCTCATCGTTTGACGCCGGAGGAAAAGAAAATCAAGGATGCCGTCATGGACACGCTCAAGGGACAGATCGCCTACCACAACGACGGCATAAGGTCAACCTATCGCTCGTCTGAGCAGTCCTTCCGCACGTTGGCGCAGTTTAAGGTGAAAATCGAGGGCAACACCGTCACCCGCAACGGTGAGCCGCTGTTCAAAATCCATCGCCGTCATGCGGCGCGGAAAACGCAGGGCTGCTATCGGGAGCTGACGCCGACGCTTGAGTATGTGGGCAAGGAGAAGACGCAGGAAGTGATGCAGGAAAAACCGTCCATCCGCGAACAGCTCCGTGCGGCTGCCAAGTCCCAGCCGGAGAAGAAAGCCCCCACGAAGCAGAAATCTCACGACATCGGATTGGAGTGACGTCTATGAAGAAGAAACATACGAATGTGGACATTATCGCGGAGCTGCAAAAGCTGGTGGATTCCCATGTAGACAGTTACAAGGAGGACTTTGACATCGACAAGCGCATCATCCGCTGCGCAGCGGAAAGCAAGGAACCGGAGGATAAGGTGCTGATGTGGTTCTGCCGCCCGCATGGGACGCACTGTCTCAGAGAGAATCAGGTTTTCATTCAGGGGACAAGGGATCACAACACCTATCGGTTCTATGCCGAGCAGACCCGTGACGAGTGCATTGCCCGTGTCATCGTCCCGAAGGAGGTGCGCAAGGGCAAGGTGTACGGAGAAGTGTTCGAGGTCAACTACCGGGAACAGGCGGCGAATGCCGTAAGGAAGGCGGTGGAACCGGCTTTTGACCGGCTAATCTTCGCGGACGGCTACGAGCTGGAAGCACCCCAGCGGTCGAGCTTCCAACAGGCTATGGCACTGGTTGGGGAGCATGGTGCGGTGTCCTCCTATCTGGCAATCCCCAAAGACCCGGAGGCTCTTGCGGAGGTTCTTGCCTCCCAGAAGAAAGCCCGTGACAAGCTGCCGGAGGCTGACCGCCCGGAGACGCTGGAACCGCTGCCGGTTGCGGAGCTGAGGAAGTACGAAGCGGTCAAGCGAGAGCATCCCGACGCGCTGGTCTGCTTTGCACAGAACGGCTACTTTGAGCTGTACGGCAAAGACGCGGAAAAAGCCGCGCCCCTGCTTGGCACAAAGGTCCTGCAAAAGAAGGTACACGGCAAACCTTCCATTCCCGTGACCGGCTTCCGCGAAACCGCATGGGTAGCCGCCTCAAAGAAGCTCTGGCAGTCCGGCACGGACGTCTTTCTCTCAAAGGGCGGCAGGATCTTCAAGGACCTCAGAAAAGAGGATTTCATTCCGGTGGGCGCGACGCTCACCGTCGATGGCTTGAAATGCCGCATCGACGCCGTGGACTATGCCGCCGATGAGGTCCGGCTGACCAACATCGAGGATAAAAACAAGCCCGTCCGCTTCACCGAGAGCGTCCAGTATGTCCGCAGCTATGTGGAGGACGCCGGACTTGAGATTTACAGCACAATCCCGAAGAAGCAACAGGAAAAGCCCGCCGCCCGTGAATCCATCCGCGACAAGCTGAAAGCCGCGCAGAAGGCACAGCCGACAAGAACACCCACACTGCAAAAATCAAAAGGAAAGGAAATGGAACTCTGATATGCAGAAAATCAATTTCAACGTGGAAGAAACCAATCTGATGTGCTGCTTTGACCTGTCCAGCCGCCGCAGACTCATTTTTGAAATGAAGTCCCTGCCGCTGAACGAGCTGGACGATGAAATAGCGGAGTTGGTCTACAAGACCGTGCAGAAGCTCGAAAAGCTGACCGACGCAGAGTTTAAGGAACTGTCCATCATGCCGGACGGCTTGGTGGAGGACTGAAAGGAGGACGCTTATGCCCGTATTGGATGGAGATTTTGAAGTTTTTGTCACCAACCTCGGAAAGTACAACGAGGGTGAGCTGATCGGTGAGTGGGTCAAGCTGCCCACCACCGAAGAGGAAATGAAGAAGGTCTTTGAGCGGATCGGCATTGGCTCGAAGGACGAGTTCGGTCAGCCCTATGAGGAATGGTTTATCACCGACTACGAATGCCCGATCTACGGCGTTCAGGAAATGCTCGGTGAGTACGAAAGCCTTGATAAGCTCAACTACCTTGCCGCAAGAATCGAAGAGTTGTCCTCTTGGGAGCAGCAAGAGCTTGTGGCGATTATGGAAAGCAGCTGTGATGAGGTCAGCGACATCGACGATCTCATCAACCTGACCTACAATCTGGACTGTTACGAGGTGATGCCGGGAATCCGTGACGAATCGGATCTCGGCTATTACTATGTCCATGAAGCCGGTATCTACTCGGAAAAGGATCTCGGACCGCTGGCAAGCTACATCGACTATGAGCGGTTCGGCTCTGACATCCGCATGGACGAGGGCGGCAGATTCACCGACAACGCCTATGTGCGAAGCACCGGCAATCGCTGGGACAGGGAGTTCAGCGGCGATCTCGATGACATTCCCGACGAATACCGCATCATCGGCTCCGGCGAAGAGCAGGAGCAGGACGGCAAAATGACCGTTGTGGTGGTGGAGCCGGGGAAAGAGCCTCGCATGGAGGACGTCGGGCGCGATCTCAAGTCCCTGCAAGAGAAGGTGGGCGGCTACATTGAAGCCATTTATCCCTTCGACGATCCGGTTGCCGTTATCGCAAATGAGGAAGGCAAGCTGGAAGGTCTGCCGCTCAACCGCGCCCTGCGGGATGATGAGGGTGAAATCTACGACATCATTGCCGGAACGTTCATGGTGGTCGGTTTGACCGAGGACAGCTTCGGTTCGCTCTCCGGCGATCTTGCGCTCAAGTATGCGGAGTTCTTCAAGCAGCCGGAGGTATTCGCAAAGCTGGGAGAGAAGATTATTGCAATTCCCATGATCAGCGAGGAACAGCGCAAGCAGGAGGAAAAGGAGCAGAAGAACTTTGAGATGAACGCCGACACCTCCGGTCTGGCGGTTTCCGGTCACGTCGGCACATGGCACACCATTGACCACAAAGAAGTGGACGGTCACAGCTTTTTCCTCATGGAGCATGACGCTTACGGAGACGATGCCGCGTGCATCATTGTGGATGAGCGCGGCAAGCTGGTTCTCGATCAGGTCTACAACGGCTTTGACGATCACACGGTTGACCTTCTCAAACTCGAAGTCATGGAAGTGCCGGAAATGCCCGATCCTGCGCTTTCCGTGCAGGACATGAAGAATTACGGTTACGCATGGGCTGGTGTTCTTCCTGCCGGTCAGGAGGCGGCTGAAAAGGCGCTTGAAAAGGGCTGTGAGGTCTACCGCCTCTATTCTGACAACACGGAGGGGCTTTGCCTCGACAAGAAAGAGATTGCCGATCACGCTGCGAAGGGCGGAATGCTGGGCGTCAGCAAGGAAAGCTGGATGGCGGCTCTTGAGAAGGAAAACTACCTCAAGGCGGCTGAGATGGCAATGGAGGATGATTACGGTATGATTGACGGAATCATCAACAACGGTCCGAAGGAAGAGAAAACATCCGAAGCGAAAGCCCCGGAGAAGGGCGAAAAAGCCTCCATCATGGACAGGCTCAAGTCCGCCAAGGCGGAGAAGCAGAAGGAGTGCTGCGCCCCGCAGAAGCACAAGAGAGAGCTTGACCTATGAGTAAGAGCAAGAAGTGGAAGCAGGAATGGGACTTCTTTCTTGATGCAGATGGGCGGCGCAAGTATGCCGACGTATGCCGCCGCTGCGTCCATGACTGCAAGCAGAGCTTCCGCGCTAACGTAGTCCGCTGTCCTGCCTACCAGTCCAAGCGGACGGACAGCACGGATTTATGTCAGGATAGGGGTTGAAAATCGAGGATTTTTTGCCCTGTGAGCGACGTAAAGGGACTGCCCCATATGTTTTCCCGTCCGGCACGGAACGCCCAAAGGAGACGGAATAAAGGTCGGTTTTCGACCTTTATTTGAATCCTGCAATTTGCACCAAGAGCCTCGGTCGATGCCCGTTTTGGGTGTCGGCTGAGGCTCTTTTTTGTTTTTGTCAGCTCTCGTCCTGCAAGATTTTCAGGTATTTGTCCAGTCTTGCGTTGACATATCCCGCAAAGAGATTTTCCATTGCGGAGAGGTTGTGTTTGACGTGATATTCGTCGAAGGCATTGTAGTAGGCGATTCGGTCTGCAAACTTGATGTCAATCGGCGGGTATCCGGCTTTCATCAGCTCCAGATTTACAAGGAGTCTGCCCGTTCTGCCGTTGCCGTCGATAAACGGGTGGATGCCCTCAAACTCAATATGAAACCGTGCCAGCTTCGTTATGAGGTGTTCATCGCTTTCCGCATAGTCACACAAAAGCTGCTCCATCTTCGGCTCAATCAGATATGGCTGCACCGGCTCATGCTGTGCGCCCATGATACGAACAGGAACGCGGCGGTATACGCCCCGGTCCACCTTTTTATCGGCAAGCACAAGATAGTGAATCTGCTTAATTACCCGTTCGCTGAGAGGAATGTTGTCACGCACAAGCTCACGGACATAATCAAAGGCTTCCTTATGACCGACTGCCTCCATGTGATCCTTGAGCGGCTTTTGGTCAATGGTCAGACCTCGGAGAACAAGGTCGGTTTCGCGCAAGGTCAGCGTGTTGCCTTCAATAGCATTGGAGTTGTAGGTGTATTCAACGGTGAACTCTTCATTCAGACGTTCCAATTCGCCTTCTGTCAAAGGTCTTCTTCCGTCAAGCTCTTTCTTCTTGCGGTCGATCTGTTCGAGGATGCTTTCTCTGGACTTGTACCTTCCGTCCGCCGGCTTCTCCGCATCAATCGGAATCCTCCAGCCGCGTCCTTCCTGATATGCTCCCGGAATTTTACCTTCGGAACACAGTACACGGATTCTTCTATCGGAAATGCCCCATTTTTCTGCGGCTTGCTTTACAGTCATAAACATGGTCTTATCCCTCCTGACTGCATCTATTTTACCACATTATCGGAACAATATCAACGCTATCGGAATAACATTCTGTGAATTATCGGAATAATGTGGCGTTTTAACTGTCGGAACAATGCCGTTTGCCGGAATAACGGGAGTGGGGATTAACGAAACGATAAACCTCACAAGTGGTAGCATATGAAGTATCAGCAAAGACACGGCGATAAGCATTAACCGAACTGCAAGTCTGCATAAGAGCAAATACTGCCTCAAAAACCGGCTCTTAATTCAAACATAGTGATAATCGTGAATTTCTTTTCGGTTTTTAGAAAGCAATTTCCGATTTCGTGATTATCCGATTCATGAACAGCGTTCATTGTCTCGTGCGGCTTTGAACGATTGGGGAAGAAGTCATTCGGTTCGGGAAAGGCGAATAGTGCCTCTTGTGAACAGTGCATCGATTCAGGCAAATAAAATCGCTGGAAACGGGAATAACCATGACTCCTCACGCACTCAATCAAAGAACATTGCCTCCATCTCTTCGATTTCATCAATCCAACGCAAGTCCACATCCTTTCGGCTGACTGAGTTCCACTCGTGAAGGTCATCAATATAGTAGCGATCAGGAAACTGCTTCATGAGCTTTTCCTTCATCCTCGGTTGCTCTTTCTTTGTCGTGGAATGAGTTTCGTTTTACCAAACAAGCCTTTGACCGGCTTTTTCCTTATGTCAATCGCAGGAAGGTCTTTCCTCAGCCTGCGCTTTCTTCCGAAGATCACAATCCGCCACCGCCTTTGTTGCCGCCGAACTCGCAGCCGTGCGTATGGTTGTGACCGTAATACCATCTGCCATAGCGATACCCATAATGCGGCGGACAATTTGCGCAGTCTCCGGTACAGCGTCCGGGACGCGGTCTTTTTTTGTTATCCAAGATGCTGGCAATTCCAAGTGCCAAACCAAGCTTTGAAAAGAAGCCAAGCTTTGGTTCGCTCTGCATTGACTCTTCAAGATAAACATCATTTTCTGCGTCTGAGTCTTTAATTTCAACGTCCTCGAGCAGAGTCACATGATTTCGCTTTGCAACAATCTCAAGCACATCATCGTCCGCTGTGCCCCATAGGTCTTCCAGTTGCTCTTGTGTGAAAGTGCATTTTGAGGCTTTCAGGAGCTCGTTCATAGCGGATGTGTTGCAGCAGTCTGAGAGATCATAAATCTCTTCCGGTGTGAACTGTACGCCATAGGCAACCGCCTTTTTTATCAGTCGGGATGCTGCCTTCTCGTCCATGTATTCCTGCGCAACCTCAGCGACCTCAGAAGACGCTCCAAAGGAAGTCAATGATGACATCCGGCTGATCTGCGTACTGGTTGCCCAGTCGTAGAATTTCTCGTAATATGTGTCCCAGTCCACTTTTAATCACATCCTTCCGATGCTTTTGACGCATGTAGCGGTAAAATCTATGGATTGGTACGCAACGACACCGATGTCTCACCGCCAAAGGTGCTGACCGTGAACCGATCGTCGGTCAGCAATGCTTCCTTGTTGATTGTATACGCAAACGGAAACAACAAGTTCATCTCATAAAGTTCATGAAATGAATAGTAACTATTTCCGTCTATAGCCATCGCAGTACACAACATAAAGTCAGTCAATCCGGAATCAAATATGTGATGCTTGATTATCTCATATTTTCCCGGTTTAACAGCAGTAATTACACCAAACTCTTTCATTGTTGCAATGATCTTATCTGTCGAGTGAAAAAGCGTAGAACGTTCGCCCCACTCATCGTATAACCTCTGTTTGAGCTGATTTAAGGATATTAAATCGCTAAACTCAGCCATACGACCTATCGATCTGCATAAATCCGCAAATACAGGAAACACAGCGAGCATCATGCACCAGTGAATTGCCATGCCTTGGTCAGGATTCTTTTTAAGCAAATCAATCGCACATTCTCTGAAATCCGCTGTATAAGGCTCACTGTCATATACCCAGATCCGCATAAGAATCTCTCTTGTTTTTCGGATATTTGTCGGGCTATCTATCTCATAAGACAGATAATCATTCATCTTAGCTTTGTACGCTTCCTCTGTCAGGTTTTCATCAAGAAGATCAACCGCTTTATTCAGCCATTGCAGCTTGATTTTCCTGGATAATCCCACCGTTTTAGACATTGTTTTCTTCCGCCTTTATCTTTATAAATGGTACTATTGCCTCGTCCAAAGATATTCCTCCGTGGGACATAACCGACTCTCCTTTTGCGTCGAAGGATAATCCAACGTCACAAATCAAATAATCATAGTCCTTGTTCAAATAGTATTTCGGATAGTCTATCAGCGAGTACTTGGAAAGTAGAACCGCTTTGTCTGCGTAGTTTTTAAGTACAAGCATTCTGCGGCTTTTTGTTTCAACTTCGACACCGATATTCATTAGCTTGCCCATTCCGATGCACGGGGTGTTTCCGTGATCGGCTGAAATATAGACATCAAAACCAGCTCGAAGCAGCCTTTTAGTCAATTGGACCAGTTTTTCCTGTCTTGCAAGTACGGTTACATCATTGAACATCCCGATTCGTCCTTGTTGCTGCCCGTGAACCATATCATCAATGTCATTGATTATGACAGCTCCGCATTTTACAAATGCACCAAAACAGGCATCGTATCCGCGTTCGTATCCTATTTGGTTGTCCAAATAGCCCATGCCTTTTGCGCAGTTACAAAACTCCTGCTTCTCTTTACTCTGCTTCCACGGCTCTAATAACTGACTTGGATATTTGTTTGACAGAAGGCATTGCCTCGAAACCGATGTTGTTGTCGGAATCATTGCAAAAATGCTGGTCTGTTCATATTTAAGCTCCGCAAAGGATTGTTTGATGATTGTCCAGTCAAACTCAGACATTCCATCCATTACGATAATCACGAACTTATCACTATGTTCATGCATATACTCCATTGCACGACTAACAGTAACCGGTGAAGTCCGGCTAATAATCGATGATAGCTTTCCGAAATCTTGTTGAACGAAGCAACAAAACTTCTTGTTGAATGAATCAGTTTCAACCGGAATGCCGTATTCTGTTGCCAACACATCTATTTCTGCTTTTTTCTCTGCAACAGACGTCCAGTCCGTGAAGCTCCGCGCACATTTGCACCGAGCTGCCGTCTCCTTGACACATACGGAAAGATATTTTTCAACGTTGAGTTTGGAGTATACCTTTTGCTTGACAAATTGCTCAGTGAGCATATCCTTCGTAAGGTCAGAAAAGCAATCCGCATAGGCACATACGAGAAGATCAAGATTAAGCTGTCTGTTATTCTTCAGTGTAGATGCATTCAGTCGCGGAAACAAGCCAGCAAACGAAAGAGTGTAGTGCGAAAAACACTTTTGTATATCATAGGGAATATACTGGCTTGGTTTTACAATAACAGCAATTCTGCTCTCTGACGAAAGAAGTTCTCCATATTGTTCAACACGAAAATGAAGGTCGTCAATATACGGGAGAACGCGAAAGCCGTTTTCCTTGAATAGTTGACCAACATGAACGCGCTCTTCAAAATCATCGCGATCATGTATCATTATTCTGTTGGTGTATTGAGCCGCTGACTGCTCAATGAGATAACTCGCAAACATTATCATGCCTCCAATCTGGCAAGCAGAACTAAGCGGAAATCGGGGAGTATTGTCTGTCCATTTTTGAATGCTGCTTCTACAGCTTGCATTTCCCGCTTTAGTCGCGTCATTCTCGACTCTCTAATGTTCTCTATGCCAATTTGTTGAGCAGCATCTATTCTCAGCTTGAGAGCATACATATATTTGTCATAGCTCTCCTGATTTTGCTTCATATGCCGGTCTTTCAGTTCAATGAATGCATCGTGAGAGAAGTCCATCGCCAACTTTTCCAAGTGACTGTAGTCTTCATCTGAAATATTTGCGGTGCTTTTAACCGTCAATTTTGAATTCGGGTCAAGAAATACATCCATAATTCTCTTGCCCGCAAGCGGACGAAGAACAAAGCTCCGATTCACAAAAATCGGTATAATTCGACGATCTGCCTCGTCATCAGAAATGGACAACTCCCAAAGCATAAAGTATCCGTCCTCATTCGGGAAATTCCTGATGGCAACAGACATGATGGGAGAAACCTTATCTTGAGTAATGTCCATGCTCAAGTGCTTAGTGACCCTATCATCGTTTATGCCAATGCGCTCAAAAAGAGTGGGCGGATTCCCTTGCCAGCAATCATAATACATTAGCACCCGGCGCAAAGCTTCTTCAACATCAAAGTCGGATTTGCTCCCAACAAGAGTTGTCAGGTCTTTTTCTTCTCGAATGACATCTTTGTACTTCTTCGCATTGGCAAGCTGCTGTTTTACCTCTGACTCAACAGGGTAAAGAGATTCATCAATCCTGCTTGGGTGACTTATTGAACGCATATAGACTTCAGTAAAGTCGCACTCTGCAACTTCACTGTCCAGCACATCGGAATACTTATCAACTCCCATTTCCTTGAAAATGACGGACAATTTCTCTTCAAGCACCTGACGGACTCGGTTCTCAACGGTATCCTTTATAATAAAATTGAAAATGTGAACATCTCGCTGCTGCCCGATACGATCCACTCTGCCGCATCGCTGTTCAATTTTCATCGGATTCCAAGGAAGATCATAGTTGATTATGATATTGGAAAACTGCAAGTTTAAGCCTTCTCCACCGGCATCTGTCGATATGAAGACATTCGCCCTGTCACGGAAATCCTTGAGCGCAATATTTCTCTCGTCTATACTCATGCTTCCGTTTAGGATCGCTATGGTATATCCCTTGCTTACTAAGGCGTGTTCGAGGTATTGCTGTGTAGCAACAAATTCGGTGAAGATGATTATTTTCTGATTCTGATCCTCTCCAATAATTTCATCAACCGTGTTTAACAGATACTCAATCTTTACATCTGGATGCTGAAACTCTGCCTGTTTTGCTACGGAGATAATATCTTCAAGTTCGGCTATTTCTTCATCAATGTCAAGAGAAATAGCTTCAAGAGCCTCTTCTACGCCATCTTCAATGTCAAGTGTGGCAATATCATCTTCCGTAAGCAAACCAGTCTTTGTACTTTGCGCCTTGAGTATTTCAAGCCTTCTTTCAAGGCTCTGCCGAACAGCAGCCGTGCTGCTTGTTACCATACGCTGCATAATAATGAGCAGGAAAATAAGGCACATATTCTTCTTGCGATTTCTTTGTGCCTTGTTGTAGATTTTGGAGACATAGGCTGTAACGCGCTTATATAATTCCTTCTGCATAGTATGGCGTTCATCCCAACTCATTTCAACAAGATGAGTTATCCTGCTTTTGAACAGCTTATTCCCGCTATTGTCAATCGCTTCTCGCTTTTCGGTGCGTATGAGGTATGGAGCGACCTGTTCCTTAACGATAGATTTTGCATTTGGAAAGGCATCCTCATCAAGAAGGCGCACAAGCCGCAGAAAAGGCTCGGTTTTTCCATTATGGGGAGTTGCTGAAAGCAAGAGAAGATATGGACTTGCTTCCGAAAGAAGATGTCCGAGTTTGTAACGGGCTACTTCACCGGTTGATCCGGCAACTCTATGTGCTTCATCAATTACAACAAGATCCCATCCGCTGTTGATAATGGAGTAGATTCTTTCTTCATTGTATTTCTCGACCATCCGGCATGACGCTCTATGGGCTTGATTGAGTCCATCGGCGAAATGACCTGATCGTATTGCCCATAAACATCTTCATTATCTGTCAGCCGTCGTATGGTGTCAAAGTCAGAAGGAAGAATCACATTAAACTTCTCATGAAACTTATCCTGCATCTCTGCTGCCCATTGTGTCACAAGACCGGTTGGGCATACTACAAGAATACGCTTGACCAATCCACGGGCTTTCAGTTCTTTGATTATCATCCCGGCTTCTATAGTCTTGCCAAGCCCAACTTCATCAGCAAGAATATAGCGAATGTGATTATTCTCCATAACGCGGTTAAGCACATGGAGCTGATGCGGCAGAGGGATAACGCCGCTTGCCAAAGAAGAAAGAAGTCCTTCGGACGTTTCGTTCTTTACCTTGGAAAGAAGCGTTACATACCGGAGATAGTTTTCGTCGTAGATATTGCTCCCGCCATCCTTGTTCAGTTGAGCTTCGGTTGCCTTGTAGACCTTTCCCGTTGCAGGATTGAAAACACGGTAAGACACATATCCCCATGCTTCAATCCGTTCTAAAATCTGGACGGATGCACCTGTCGTAATATCAAAAGCTAAGTCACCCACATTAAGCATACAAAACTATCTCCCTATAAACTTTTTCGCTGGTATTGAGCCATTCTCCACAAGAATCTCGCAATCCTCAAAGTCCAAAGCATCAAACAAGGAGTCTACAACTATCACGTTACTAAATCGCGCTCGCGTTACTGCCACATAGTATTTTGCTGGAGATGAAAGCCGTTTTCCCTTTAGAAAATCGACGAGCGGTTTATTACCATAGATTAGACACCGGTCAAAGGTTCTCCCTTTACATTCACCAAAGTTTAATGCAAAATCACTACAGGTATTCTTTGTACGGTCGTAACGTAGCTCTTGAGGATAATAGCAAGAATAATATCTGGGAGCATCCTTGTGTTCAATTATAAAGACACCATCATGTCCTGTCGTTTCATTCATACTTGTCATCATATTATTGCTATTGGGATGCACTCTATTTGCGAAGTTGCATATATCGGCATTGAATCTCCGACTACAAAGATTTTTTTCAATTTGTGCAATTCCTTGTGCCTTAGCAATCGCAAAAAAGTCAAAAACATTGGCACCAGAAATATCACGATTTATTTTTGCTGTATGTGTCTGAAAAGTCGCTTGTTTGTTGTCACCAACACAAACAGTAACAATACTTGTGCATAATATCTCCCACAAAATGTTCAAATCCCTTCCCGCCATATCCTGAATCTCATCAATGAAAATGTGAGAATATGCGTTTTCAAGACGCTTGAACACTTTGCCTTTGCTTTTTTCGTTCAGGAGTAAAGCAAGATTGCTCGCTTCTTCTGACCGAACATTATGAGCTTTTGTTATATACCGTGCTTTTGTTCCTGCCTTTGCAAAGTTTCTACTGTGTTGCAGTGAGTAATCAAAACCATTGATTTCGTTGATCCCTGCAATATATGTTTGATATGGACGTATCAACTCCCTTAAAAGGAATTGATACCAAGATAAAATTACTACTCCGCTCGGGATAACTCCATAGTTCTGCTTCTTGAGTTCTATTCTGATGGAATCCAA
>OLRD01001430.1_pt1 | contig 13825 bp, 13 predicted proteins | sample 1672051 | NCBI WGS metagenome assembly OLRD01 (sample SAMEA3136640, study PRJEB25190) | human gut metagenome | biome: human gut; feature: human-associated habitat; material: faeces | place: Austria | collected 2013 | reverse complement strand
CACTTCATCTTCCTTGCCTTCCTTGGCTTTGATAATCACCAGTGTATCGGGAGCCTCTTCGCCTGTGACACGGTCAGCAATAAAGTCGTCGTACAGGTCTTCGCCGATGCCAAAGGTTTTATCTAGTTCATCGGCCTCAATCTGCTGGTTGGGGTAGTAACGTTCGCCGTAAGTGTCCTTGATTTTCTCGTACATGTCTTCCAGGGAGTAGCTGCTTTCTTCGGGCAGCTCGGAAGACGGTGTGGGGGAAGCACTCGCGGACGGGGACGGCATCGTGGAATTCTCTTACCGCATGGCCGATGAACCCGAACTTTTGCATGAAGAGGCCGAAAAGATGTGCCGGAACGCCATTGACTACGACCTGCGCATGCTGGACGCCGGATTGGATGGGTTTATCCTCTGTTCGGATTACTGCTTTAACAAGGGGCCGTTCCTGTCGCCCAAGATGTTTGCGGAATTCGTTACGCCTTATCTGGCGCGGCTCATTGAAACCATACGGAATCATGGCGGCTACGCCATCAAGCACACCGACGGCAACATTATGCCCATACTCGATCAGCTGGTTTCCACACGCCCCCACGCGCTGCATTCCATCGACCCCATGGCCGGGGTGGATATCAAGGAGGTCAAGCGCCTGGTGGGGGATAAGGTGGCGCTGTGCGGCAACGTGCACTGCGCGGCCATGCAGACCGGCACCGACGAGGAGGTCATCGCCTCGGCCGAGTATTGCCTGACCTATGCCAAGCCGGGCGGCGGCTATGTGTTCTGCACCAGCAATATTCCCTTCAAGGGCCTGCCCCTGGAGCGGTATCTGATGGATTTTGGTATGGCAAAGGCCGGCTGAGGAGGCAGAGTATGATTGCGTATAAAGGTTTTCGGCCCGGCATGATCTGCATCGGTTATCAGTTTCAGATGGGCCTCAATGTGACGGAAAAGGCCAACTGCCGCCAAAATGGATTCCATTGTGCGGAGGACCCTCTGGACTGCCTGAGCTATTACAGCGATGTAGACCATTCGGAATACTACATCGTCAACGCCGGTGGGGACATCGACGAGGACGAAGTGGATTCCAAGATCTCCTGTACCGAGCTGACTGTCCTTAAACGGCTGACGAAAGAAGAACTGTTCCTCCACGGCCTTGCCTTTATGGCAGACCACCCCAAGCGGAAGTGGAACGAACATGTACGGAAGGACAAAGCTGAAGCATGGAGCGGCTATGCGGCAGTCCGCGGTGCCGATCCCATAGCCAAGGGCAGCCGGAAGGGTGATGTATTGGCCTTTGCCAAGGAGGACCCAGCCACCGGCAGCATCCAGCAGATCGTGGTGGCTACCATTGATGGAAAGACGCTCCTGCCGAATGTCTGGTATGGTGCGAATCTTGAAAGAAGGACGGTGAACTAAATTGAAGAAATCCATGCTTCTGGCGATGCCGATGCTGACGGCATCGCCGGAGATGAAAGAAGTGGCGATAGCGGACGAGCCCAAGAAGGAAAAAACTTACTGGGGCCATACGCGCATGATCCGCAAGTATCGTTTGTATATGAACTGCGTGATCCAGGACGGTATCCTCAAAGCGGCCTTCTACTTGCCTGATCACTTGCGCCTGGATGGGGACAAGCCCGCCTATGAGGTGTTCCTTGACAAAGAAAATCGCCAGTTTCTCACCTATGACCATTTAGAAAAGAAATGGCGTGACGCGAAACTGGATCGGCTGGAATGGCCTGGTGATGCTTACTACACCACATGCTGGGCTGGCAAAGAGGACGAGGATCTGGTGCAGGCATATTTTTCCGGCGAGCGCGGTGGCGCCCTCGGCATTCTCGATTTTCAACGGAATGTGCGGGATGAGCAGCTGGATCGGCACCACAAACGGATTACCGACCCGTGGGACCAGGATCTGGCGCAGGTTCCGGAATTGCCGAAAGATTGGAGGCGTTGGGCCGACAAGGTGGCCGTGCGGGAAAATTTTATATTTTACCACTACAAGCGCGGCGGCGCAAAAACCGGCTACTGCACCTTCTGCGGGAAGGAGGTGCCCATTTCCGGGCACCCCTACCACAACAAAGAGGGGCGCTGTACCCGCTGCCGACATCCTGTGGTGTTCAAGGCATTGGGACGTGCAGGCTATTTCCAAACAGATAAGTATTATGCCTATCTGATCCAGCGGTGCAAGGATGGTTTTGTTATCCGGGAATTCTGGGCGAACAGGACTTACCGAAAGGACAGGCTGCCACACAGCGAGCCTTATTGGCATGAGTTCCGGCGTTCGATTTATGACCACAGCGGCGAGGTTCGTTCCTATTACTGGGGAATGTACTGCCAGCGGGAAACACGGTGGATCGCAGGGAGCCCTTGCTATTACTCCTATGCTGGCGATCAGGCCGGCCGGGTGTACGGGAAAACTTTGCCCAGTCTGGAGAAAAAGGAACTTCGCCATACCGGCTTGGCCGAGTGGATACGCAGCCATCCGGACACCGACCCTGAAAAATATCTGGCGGTTTGGAAACGGCTTCCCCAGATGGAGCAGATTTGGAAAGCTGGACTTCCCCGGCTGACAGCGGAGTGCTTCCGTTTCTGCGATAATGTGCGGAAATTGGTGCTGCATCCGGACGAGCCGGGATTGATCCGCGCTTTGGGCCTGGATGCCCAGAAATTCCGCCGCCTGCGCCAGTTGGACGGAGACACAGAGACCTTGGCCTGGCTGCAGCTTGAAAAAAAGACAGGCCAGCGCATACCCGATGAAATGCTGCATTGGTTCCAAAAGGAACGGATCAGCGCCAAAGATCTGCTGTTTATTGCGGACCGCATGAGCCTGGTTCAAATCAAAAATTATTTGCAGCGGCAAAAACAGTATTTCGATGGCAGCTGTCGGCAGGCGCTGACCACCTGGCAGGACTATCTTGCTATGGCGGAACGGCTGCACTATGACACTAGCGATGAGATCGTCTACCGTGTGCGAAAACTGCGCCAGCGGCACGATGAGCTGGTTCTCCAGAGTGAAGCTGGGAGCCTGGAGGAACAGGCAGAGAAAATGGCGGCGAAATATCCCCATGTCGATGCTATCTGCATGGAGCTGCAGAAAAAATATGCCTACACTGATGAAGAATACACGGTGATCGCGCCCCAAAACATCTTCGAGATCATCAAAGAGGGGCGGATGCTTCATCACTGTGTCGGCAATGATGGCGCCGGCGAGCGGTACTATGACCGCATGGAACGCCGGGAAAGCTTCATCATGTTCCTGCGCCGGACGGAGGAACCGGAAGACCCCTATTACACGCTGGAAATCGAGCCGGATGGTACCGTGCGGCAGAAGCGCACCCTGTTTGACCGCCAACATGAGGACATCGAACAGGCGACAGAATTTCTGCTCAAATGGCAGAAGGTCATAGCGGCCCGTCTTACCGGTAGCGACCTGAAGCTGGCTGAGCGGAGCCGTGAACTGCGGAAGGAGGAATTCATCCAGATGCAGAAAGACCGTGTGATCATTCACACCGGGCATCTTGCCGGCCGTCTGCTGGCAGAGGTGCTGCTGGCCGATTTGATGGAAAATACGGAAGTCATGCAGCCGCAGGCACTCCCTGCTGCCGCGTGAGACAGGTTCAACGGCCGGGCGTCTTTCGGGGCGTCCGGCCCACTTTATAGAATGGAGGTCTTAGATGGGGAGAAAACGATTTGAGTACGAGATACGCGGTTACAGGTATGCGCCTGAGAGTTTCCGGGCTTTTAAAGGATTGCCGGGACAGAAAATGGAGCAGATCTCGTTGTCGGGTGAACAGCGTCGGAAAATGGGCTATCTCTGTATGACCCAAGGCGGCAAGACGGGTGTAGCCTATGTAAAGCACATCGAGCGGGAGCGGGAACACAAATGCCGGCGGTACATGACCTATGGCTTTCTTCTCAAAGAAGACCCGCATCGGTATGTGTATTGCTCCAATCTTCGGTGCAGAGAGTGTGACACGCCCAAAGAGCGCCTGCGTATCCTGCGTCTCTACCGGGAATATCTGGCCCAGAACGACGGGCGTATTGAACAGAGTACCGAATGTGAGTTTGACGGAAATTTCCGCCCAGTTCATGTGCGGAAAAATTATGTGGTTGCCGACTTGAACCGGCCGCTTGTGGTCTGGCTCTATGCGGCGTGAAAGGAGAGAAAATGAAACAGCTTGGCAATTTGGCTGTGGTCTGCGCCCAGCGCCCTGATGTGCTGATGCAGATTTATAGCAGTGAGGTAAGCGTTCATGTGGGAGAGGGACCGGAACGGGCCGTCCTCACAGCAAAATGGGATGATGATGAGACGATCCAGAGCATCATCCGGGAATTGAATTTTGGCCGGTATGCCCCGGACAGGGAAAGGATGGTGCGGCATGATTAAAAACCTGAACCAGCTCAAACGCGTTCTTCGGCCTGGTATGCGTCTGGAAGTTATCGGCCACTGCCGGCCGGGGTGCATTGGGCAGCTGCGGGAGGTCACTTGGGTCAATACCCAGGGCTTTTATACCAAAACGCTCAATCCGCCCGATCCGAAGCTCAATGCGGCAAACGAGGGACGCGGCGCCATCCTCTGGTGGGGAGCCGCGCGCACCTGGGAATTTGAAGATGGGGTGTGCAAGTCATACACCCGTAGCGAACATACGGCGGAGACGCTGATTATGGCGTTCCGTGTTTTAGAAAAGGAGGCGGCCTGATGGACCAGAATTTGTTAATGAAGCAGCGGGAGCTGAACGACCGGCTCAACCGCTACCGGAATGAGTATTACAATCTCAACAGCCCAAGCGTCAGTGATGCGGTCTATGACCGATTGTTTGAGGAACTGCAGGAGTTGGAAAGTGCAACGGGCGTCCAGATGTCAAATTCGCCCACCAATACCGTAGGATACCCGGCGGTCAGCAAACTGGAAAAAACAAATCACTCGATTCCGCTGCTGTCTCTGGATAAAGTGAAGAATGCGGAGGATTTGTGCCGCTTTATGGGAGAGCATCAGGTGATGTTCATGCTCAAGTTGGACGGCCTTACCATCAAGCTGACCTATGAAGGGGGCAAATTGGTGGAGGCAGCTACCCGGGGCGACGGTGATGTGGGCGAAATCGTGACCCACAACACCCGCGCTATTGGCGGCATCCCCGAGAATATCCAATATGAAGACCGCCTGGTGGTCACCGGCGAGGCGTTCATCCGCCCCAGCGATTTTGAACAGCTGAAGACCACTCTGGTGGACAGCGATGGGAAACCTTACAAGAACGGCCGCAATCTGGCGGCCGGCTCGGTGCGCCTGTTTGACGCCGGGACCTGTCTGGGACGGCGACTGATGTTCATGCCGTTCAATGTGCTGGAGGGCATGGAGGAATTGCCTCGCAAGTCGGAGCGCCTCAAGGCGCTGCGGCCGCTGGGCTTTCTGCCCTGCAAGTACATGGTCACCAAGCGCCCTTTGACGCAGAAGGAAACCGAGGACGGTATCCGTCAGCTCAAGGAGTATGCGGCGGACGCTGATATTCCCATTGACGGTATCGTTATTACTTACAACGACATCGCGCTGTCCAAAAGCTGCGGGCGCACGGGCCATCACTACAAGGACGGCCTTGCCTTCAAATTTGAGGATGATTTGTTCCAGACAAAGCTCCAGACGATTGAATGGACGCCCGGCCGCACCGGCGAGATTGCCCCGGTTGCCATTTTTGAGCCGGTGGAGATCGACGGATGCGAAGTGTCCAGAGCCAGCCTGCACAACCTGTCCTTCATTGAGGATCTGGAATTGGCGCCGGGCTGCCGTATCCTGGTGAGCAAGCGAAACATGATCATTCCCCATGTGGAGGAAAACCTGGACCGGGGCAATTTTTCTATGGATGCCGTGATCCCGCACCAGTGCCCCTGCTGCGGAGAGCCGACCAGAATCCACGAAACCAGTGGCCGCGGTGAAAACGGCGAGGAACGGGTCATCAAGACCCTGTTCTGCGACAACGCCGCCTGCGAGACCCGGCGCCTTAAACAGTTCGTCCATTTTGTGAGCAAAAAGGCCATGAACATTGAGGGACTGTCGGAAGGAACGCTGGAAAAGCTGATTGGCCGCGGCTGGATTCACAGCTATCTGGACATTTACCGCCTGGATCAACATAGGAATGAGATCATCCGGATGGACGGTTTCGGTGAAATGTCCTGGCAGCGTCTTTGGGACGCCATCCAGCAGAGCCGCAGCACGACATTCGAGCGGTATGTTATCGCTATGGACATCCCGATGGTCGGCAATACCGCCAGCAAGGTCCTTTGCCGGGAATTTCACGGCAGTCTGGACGAATTCCGGGATGCCGTCTATGGGGGCTATGACTTCCGACAGCTCCCGGACTTTGGAGAGACGCTGCACAACAACATTCAAGAATGGTTTAACAAGGAAGAAAATTTCTGTATTTGGGAGGAATTGCAGATGATGATGAACATTCAGAAACCGGTGGAGGCCGACAACCAGACCATCAACAGGGACAATTCTTTTTCCGGAAAGACCATTGTGGTCACGGGAAAGGTCGAGCCTTACACCCGCGACGAGATGAACAGCCTGATCGCCTCATTGGGGGCAGTGGCCGGCAGTTCGGTGACCCGCAAGACCGATTATCTGGTCTGCGGCGAGAAAGCCGGCAGCAAGCTGTCCAAGGCGCGGGAACTGGATATCCCGGTGCTGACGCCGGAGGAATTTTTCCGCATGGCCGGTGTGGCTTAACCAGTCGGTTCATCAGAGTTTGACAATGGGGAGAGGGCGGTCTGCGCCCTCTCCCTATATTTTTATGGAGGATATGCAAATGGAAAAACACTATTTTGTCCCCGTTATCAATCGCATTTACACCAACCGCAATGACAGGCAATACCGCTGCACCGGCGTTGTAGAGAGCAGCCGCCCGTGGGAAACGGTAGCCTATTTCACAAGGCTGTCCGACGGCTGGAGCCTGGCCGCACACGGCCCCCAAATCTATGAAGACGGGACGATTGAATGGAACTATTCTACCGGCGGGCATTGGCCGCAGTAAAAAGGAGGGAAATGTTGTGAACCAAGAAATCATACCGGCATACAGAGCCTACCAGAAGGTCATTGACCTTACGCTGTATCATGCCTTTGCGGAGCTGATCGTACAGATGGCGCAGGACGATGAGGTGAGAATCCTTTACCGCCAGCAGGAAGTGAGACAGATCTGGCAGAGAGATCAGAATGTTTCCGGCTATTTTGAAACTTACAGCCTGCGTTACCCCGGTGAAGTATTGGAGCGGTTCGAGGAAAAGCTGGGCACGGATATGCGCATTCTCCGCGCTCTTGCACTGGCCCTGGGCTACACCCGCCAGTGTCAGGCTGACACGATGTTTGTAGGCAATCAGCGGAATGATTTCATTCAGAAACTTCGCAGGACTGCTGGGACGGATGTTTACCTGCAAGGTGCACTCTATCTGCTGGAAACCGACGCTCCCCAGCGCCGCGCACGGCTGGATGAACTGGCCGCCAGGGAATACGCCAGGACGGAGGAGGCTCTGTTTGTGCTCTCCCTGTTTAATGATCCGGAGACCGGCTATCAGGCTATGCGGCCGCAGCTGACGCGGCTGTTTGGACCAGAAAGGACGATTTCTATGGCACGGGATTTTGGCGTGCTGGAATGGTTCATCCGTTTCTACGCTGAAGAGGCAAAACGCTATCGGGGAAAAAACGATCTGGTATTGCGGACGCTGATGAAGCTGCCCTACATGAACATGAAGCCGGACAGCCGGGAATTTTCGGTTTTGCATACTGCCGGGTACAGCATGGAAGAAATCACAATGGCAAATTCCCTGGCGGTGTGGGCCGACCGGATACCGGACCGGCTCTCATCCAAAGGGATCACGGCGGAAAAGATTACAGCGGCCTGTGTCCGTATGCTGCTGAACTGCCAGGATGGACAGCCGGAAGAGATCTATGCGTACATCAGCTGGCTGTTCCAGGTTTACAAGAAATTTGAGGTCAGGTACGAGGGATATCAGGATCTCTGGGCAGCCATCCAGACGGGACTTGCACCCACAGCGCCCCGCACCATCCTCTGGATGAACAAAACGGTCAAAAGACAGTTTTCCTATCGCTTTGATGTATTCGATCCGCGATACGACATTTTGGCAAGCGGGCTGAGTAAGGGAGAGTATGCGGAACTGTTTACCGAGCAGATGCTCCGCTCCCGTGCGGCGATCCCGCTGCGGCGCTGGCTTACGCGGTATCAGGCATTGACTGGTGCGGAGTATATTGAGTATTTTAACGAGCGCCATTGGCATACGCTTCGCAGCTTCGCTTTGCTGGTGGAGCGGAAGGAGATCGATTTGTGGCAGTTTTTTGAGCAGCACAAGGAGGACGGGACTCGTGCCCATTCGCTGGAGCTTTTACAGGAATATGCGCTGAAAATCTCCAGCTGGAGGTGCTTCCGGTTCGCGCAAAAGCTGTTCAGCCAGTACACCTTCTCCCAGCTGAGGGAGATTTTTGGAAAGGACTTTTATTTTCACAAAGGTTTCATCCGGGAGGAGGGCTATTACAGCAGAAAGTCATACAGATTATCTATGGCCCGTCCGTTCCTTACGGCGGAGCAGCACCGGGAGATTTATGACTGGATCGATGCTTCTTTCTTTCAGACGGAGCCGGAATACTATGATTCGTTTGTCCTCTGTGCCCTGAAGGCCCCGGAAGTGCAGCGCATCTATGACAAACCGTTGCTGGCGTCTGTGCTGCGGCAGCTTCTGACACACGATGCCTGCAGTGGCTACGAAGTAAATCAGTTAAAGGAGCGGTTCTATTCCAAGGAAGAAATGGAGGCCGACCGAAAAGCCACCGCCGAACAGGAAGAACAGGAAAAGGAACGCCAGTGGCAGCAGCAGGTCATGAAGTGTCAGGAGAAACTGGCAAGTTGCTATAATGGCAGCGCGGAATCCCTGATCCAGTTCATGCACGGATATCATTTTGGTGAGATCAGGAAAGCTGCGCTGGGTATGGTCTATGAAAAATTGCTGGAATGGCCGGCAGGCTGCGCTCAGACCCTTGAGGCGGCGGAAATGTGGAAATTTTTTGAGCTGTGCGGAAGTCTTGTGATGTATGAGCCTCGGCCGCGCAGAGAGATATTGACAATGGTGCAAACCATCGTAGGAGGTGAAGCAGCATGACAAACACATTGAAACATTTAGCCCTGCTCGCCCGCATGGAGAGCAGCGGCCTGAAACTGGGATTGACGGGAAAATTCCCGGAGGATGCCCTGGACCAGACCTGCGAGCGGGTGGAAACTTTTCAATTACAGAACAGGCTCCGCACCGGAAATGACAACACGCAAATTCAAAAGGAATTTGTACGGACGCCGGAATTTGCGGCGCTCTACTATGCGCTGTGCAATGATGGGGTGGATGACCGGTCGATCACGAGTATGCTCCAGTCGGCTATAGCCTGCGATGAGCAGTTGACGCAGTATCCCAAAGAACAAGTGCTGGCGGCAGCGGGAACGGATATCCCTTTGTCCCTGCGATTTTATTACATGAAATTCTACCTGCCGTTTATCAAGTATGAGGAAGAAGGAGAGGCCATCATTGACAACATCAATGCCTTCCCGGCCACAGAACGGGAGGAATTATCCGCATTGACGGACGCACAGAAGAACATGATGCGGCAGCCGTTTCTCGGCCCGTACCTGTTCAACTGGAACAACAATGCGCGCGAGGCGCTGGAGCTGCTGGAACAGAACCAGCCCCTTCAGCGGGTCCTGACACTGCTCTACCGGCAGGGGGTGGCGCTTGATCTGAACGCGGCACGGCTCAAAGACCTCCACTGGGTAGAGACGGCCGATGTGATGAAATTCCGCCGCCTGCTGGCCGCCTTTGAATATGATACCGAAGACCTCGATGCCTTTTTTGAGCGGTGGCTGGAAAATCACGCGGGGCAGTATGACCTTAACTGGTTTATCTCGCACACAGCGCCGCTGGACAAAGGACAGCGGCAGGAGATCCTGCGAAATGACCTGAGCTATCTCAATGCCCTGTACTCCGGGAGGCTCCATCTGGATTTCGGCTCTATCCGCCACCATCATTTTCCCATCCTCACTTATGCAGTGCGGCATGGGAAGAAGCATTTTCTGAATCTGGTGAGCGAGTACAGCGAGCTGTTCCTTTCGCTGGGACGGTATGCGCTGCTGTTTGAGGATAAGTTCTGTGAACACTGCAACCTCAACAGCCTCACAGCCAGGAACCTGCAGGCGTGCGATACGGTAGAACGCGGTAGCAGCCATTTTGACCTGCTGGAAGACGGCAGGCAGTACACCTTTGAAGAGATGTGGCTGCTGTGGCAGCAGGATGAAATCTATGTCCGGCTCTACGCCATGCTGACGCCCCTTTCCGTGGACAGACGGCTGCTCACTTTGCGCCAGCTATTGAAGCATGGGCTGGTCAGCCACCACATGGAAGACCAGGAACTGGAACAGCTTGCCCGGTGTCTGCTGGAAAAGCCGTTCAGTGAGTGGTATCGAGGTGCTTTTGGACACATCCGCGGCCTGACCCGGCGGACGGCCATGCGGCTGCTGCAGAGGTATGAGCAGCTGCAGGTGTTTATTCCGGAGCTTCAATCTGAGGCGGACGCGATCTTTGCGCTCAACAATGAGGCGGTGATTGCCGGACAGAAGAACTGGACGCAGGTTCGCGCCGCCGTTTTGACGATGGACCAGGACTGGCTCGATTTGAAACAGAGGTTTTCCTTTACCGATGAATTTGTGGAGCAGCACAGGGAGCCGGTCACCAATTTCCTGCTGCGCGGCGGCAGTGCGATGGTGCGCTCTCTGTACGATTACCTGCAGGGCAACGACAAGGCTATCGAGGCTCTGAGAAGGATCGTACAGGCCGAACTGATGGGCCAATTCTATGCGTTGAAATATTTTGCCGATGACCTGCAGCGGGAGATCCGCTATCCCATCAGCGAGGTGCAGGAGGCAGCTTGGAAACGCAATCTCACGCTGGAGTGGGGGCCGTTCTCTGCAGAAGAGGCGGATGATTTCTACTTTACGATGCGGCTGGGCGAACTGCCCCACAGCACTTGCCTCTCCTGCTGGACGGGGAGCCAGAGGGACTGCCTGCTGGCGGCCTTCGATTCCAACAAGAAGATGATCTTGATTCGGAAAGGTGAAGACATTGTGGGCCGCGCCTGCATCCGGCTGACAAAAGGGGCGTTCCAAAAGCCTGCTGACTTTGATTTTTCCTTTGCTGATTTGGCACAGGAACAGCCGGCGGACAAAATGGGAGCCGGCGATGAAATGCTGATCCTGTTTTTGGAGTACATTTACACTTCCGGTTTGAACGATGAAGAAGCGGAAACCACAATGAAGATGGCCGTTTCCCTGGTGACACAGAAAGCGGCAGCCATCGGTGCCGTAGCCGTGCTGGCGAGGTGTTATCAGGACTGCTATGACCGCGATCAGTATGTTGGCATCTACTTCAATGTGTATATCTCAAAATCCAAAAACGGACAGCAGTATCTGGATTCAATGGGAGGCGCCGCGGTGACTTCCCACAAAGAGCAATATACGGGGGCTGTTTTCCTCGTAGAACAGGCGGCGATGCGCACGGCAGCGCCGCAGAAGGAGGATGAATTTTATGAATGACCGTACTCTGGTAAAATTACGATGCAATAAGGAAATGTTGGATATTCGGACTGTATCCTGGACCCGAAAATCCCCCTACAGTTTTTCCATTTTGAGAAGCGAACTCCAGCAACTGGAGCAACGGCCACAAAACCGGCTGATTTCCGGTGACTGCGGTTCCTTTGCCGTCCTGCGGCTGACGCAGAGGCCAGGTGACATGAAGATGCTGGAGATCCGGTTCACCTGGCTTCAGGAGATCGGCGCCGGTAAAGTACACGGCTGGCAGGAGAATATTCGGCTGCCCTATGAGCCGTTCCATGTCTTTGTGGAAAATGGAGAGGATATGGATGGCGCAGAGTGGCACCACCTTTCCGTCCCGGAAATGCTCATGCCTCGTTATGAGTTCCACAGCCGGAAAAATCTCCATGAGGTTGCCCGGCGGCCTGTTCTGCGGCGCAAGCTGGGACGAGTCCTGGGGCGGCATTTCCAGTGGCGTGGAACAGAAAAGATCGTCATTTATGATGACGGCCAGCCTTACAGCTTCTTTTTTGAAGAATACACGCCTTATGGCAGAGGGATCTGCGGCGGCATCATCCTGCATGGCGCCGAGGACTTGGCAAAGGCCCAGTACAGCGTACATACCTAAACAGTACGCTGATTTCGTGTAACAAACGCAGCGCCGCCGGGCAGAGGGATTTTCCTTCTGCCCGGCGGTATTTTTTTTCTCAAACAATAGTACGGAGTGGCAGCACTCCTTGCTGTTACCTCTTGATTGTCTGCAAACAAAAGCAGGCAGGACTGTCAATGATAACAAGAAGCAGCATTTAAGCGATATGGATGGCATTGCTATTTGGCGGAAATATAAAGTATCATAATGGAAAATGTGAAAAAAGTGAACTTATCACTCTTTTTTCTTGATATCGCTAATTCCAAAGAGTGCAAACACCAGAGCCAAAACAATCAGCGAAATAGTATTTGCAGATACAGAGGGCATGAAATAATCGACGATATAGAAGCCGTAAAATGTAGCGATAGTATCTAACAACACATACATACAGACAGCTATTTCCCCTGTTATTCTGTCGAGATTAAGCAGAGCTTTTGGTAGTGCGCCCGCTATTAAATTTATGGGATACGAAACAACCGACGCGATTATAAAATAGAGGATAAAGCCGCCGACGCTCTCATATTCAAAGCCGAGCAGACGCATAATTGCACCGCTGAATATGGCGATTATGGCCAGGACGACGATGATTAGAAGCGCCCCCAAAATGAATGTGATTATTTTTTCCCGCTTTTTGTTGCTGTTATTATTCAAGAGTTTCGCTCCCTTATGTCGTGATTTGATTTTGAAGCTAATATGAGTATATCACAGGAATATGAACTTTTCCATTGGAATTAAAACAATTATCAAAGTCTTAACGACCTATCTAATACGGTTATCCAAGAGGTGGTATGTTGCCTGTATTCTTTGCGGGAGAAATATCAGGAGGGTTCTTGTAGACAGGTAAAACAAAGTTGCTGCAAAGCTCTGTCTGTTTCGACTTCCTGCTCTTGCGTTTTGACATTCTATATGGTACTCTTTCATCATAAGCATATCCAGTTTACACACAAAGGAAAGGTGATCTTAAAATGGCAGAGTCCGAGAATAAACGCACGCGCCGCACCCCGCAGGAGAGAGCAGCTGAGGTGGACGAAAAAATCGCAAAGATAGACCAGTCCATCAAAGAGCTGGAGTCGAAAAAGGAATCTGTTGTGGCAGAGTATGATGCGAAGATCACCGCAGCCAGGGACCGCATCAAATCTCTGGAGGCCAAGAAGCAGGAAATTCTGGCTCCCAAGCCGCCCCGCAAACCTCGGAAGACGAAAAAGCAGAAGATCCAGGAAATCGTTAAGCTGGCAATGAAAAACGGAATGTCGGTGGAAGAGATCGCCGGCCAGCTCCATGTAGAAGTCGAGGATTAAATCCTTTGGCAATATAACAGCAGCGTCGCCCCGGTAGAGCCGAGGCGGCGCTGTCTTGCTATTCTGGTGTGAAACGGTAGCCGTGGCCCCGAACGGTTTCGATGATACCGGCGCCCAGCTTGCGCCGGAGCTTATAGACCATGCTGGAGATCCCGGTCCAACTGGCGTCAAAGGAGTCCGCCGCAACAGCCTCATAAATCTGGCGGGCAGTGAACACCTGCCCTGGCCGGCGGGCCAGCAGGAGCAGAATATCAAACTCCATCGGC
>OLRD01001420.1_pt1 | contig 13898 bp, 16 predicted proteins | sample 1672051 | NCBI WGS metagenome assembly OLRD01 (sample SAMEA3136640, study PRJEB25190) | human gut metagenome | biome: human gut; feature: human-associated habitat; material: faeces | place: Austria | collected 2013 | reverse complement strand
ATTGGGTTTCCGGGGGCTTATTTTCCTCCGGGCCCATGTTCACTTTTTCATCGGCCATTTGCTAACCTCCTTTTTGATGGAATGAAAAAGGGCCAGACCTCCCGGCCTGGCCAGCAAAAATAACTCCCCCTTTCATTTTCAATTTGAAATCAGCACCACTCCTTTCCAAAACCAGGCCATAAAAAAGCGTCGCTTTTCACAAAGAAACAGCGACGTTTTAGTGTAGGTTGGCTCGGTTTTTGTTGTGATTTATGATTATGCCTTTGTAAAGAAATCTTATCCATTTCATGAATTAACGGGAGCCGGCCTTGCATGGAAGGTAGCCTGTTATCTGTTGACCCAGGTAAGCGAATATGATTACGGGATGTCGTTGGCAGATTTGGCCGCTATCGGCACTATTGTGGATGTTGCTCCATTGATTGGCGAAAACAGAGCGATTGTCAAACGTGCTCTGGCGGATATGCGAAACTGCTGGTATGCACGATATGGCGTCAAGTACATCTATGGGAAGCCAATGGAATATATAACGGCGGAGGATATCGCCTTCCGGATAGCGCCGTGTATCAATGCGTCCGGGCGGCTGTATGCAAAAGGCGCGGAGTTGCCACTTTTGCTGTTGTTGGAAAACAATGAGGAAATCGCAGACCTCCTTGCCGGTAAGGTAATAGAAGCCAATGAAAAGCGGAAAAAAATCCAGTGCGAATGCTATGAGCAGATGAAGCAGGAGGCAGAAAGAAGGATAGCTGCAGGGGACAAGATTCTTGTCCTACATGCGCCGTTTGCGCCATCTGGAGTGGTTGGGCTGATTGCCGGTGATCTGAAAGAGGAATATCATCGGCCGTGTATTGTCTTTGCGCCAAAATCAGATGGAACAGGCCAGGTTATCTGGTGTGGCAGCGGACGGTCCATCAAGGCATATCATCTCTTAAACGGGTTGAACCGCTGCTCAGATTTGTTTCTGCACTATGGCGGCCACGAGCTGGCCGCCGGCATGAGTATTTCTGCAGATGAAACGGTGCTGGAGGAGCTTCGAGCCAGGCTGAATGAAGACGCTTCTTACCTTACGGAAGAGGACATGCAGCTTGTCAGACAGTGGGATATTGCAATAACGGAGATGGATCTGACAGAAGAATTGTACGAGGAGATGAACCGTCTGGAGCCGTTCGGGGCAGGGGTGGAGCGCCCTATATTTAAGATGGCGCTGCACGTCAAAGCGAAAAACAATAAAAGCCATGAGATTATGGGAACGGATAAAAAGCACCTGAGGCTTTATTGCGATTCCTATCAGGCAATTGGATTTTCTCTTGCGGAAAAGTATCTCCAAGCGGATCTGCCGGAGGTGATGACAGGCTATGGTTATCCAAGTGAAAATCATTACCGCGGACAGACGTATAGGCAGTTTACGCTGCTTGATTTTGAGGCAGACCAGGCACAGAAAGGGCAATTATAAATGAGGTGATGTAGATGGGAACCTATTATAAGCAGGTCGCTGCCTATAAAACAGCAAAGGTACTGATAGAATTTGTAGATGACACGCGCTATGAGCAGGAGGTTATGGCATGGCCGCATCTGCACAACTCCAGGATCCGTATCAACATGAAGGATTACTCAAAGGGGACAGGCGAAAAAGCCATCGATGTTTTTTACAACCTATCTCCGGAAGAATTTATGAATCTGGCGGAAGCCATCAGCGGAATTCGGCTGGTTTCTGCATCGGAGAAAAAACGATGGGATACATCGGTTGCGGTATTTTCCAAGATGTACGATTTGTATAGTCATACAAATCCTCCACAGGAGGAAACAAAAGAACTCCGAGAATTGATTGAGCAGTTCCAGTGCAGCAGGAATGAAGTGTTCGCAGAGGCAGGAGAAAAGCTCTCGGCAGCTTTTGAGAGACTTTTGTCCGGATATACCTCCGCATTTTCTAAGGGCTTGGTGCAAATGGAAAAATTGCTTACGGGCGCAAAGAAGGAGAAGGAGGCGGCGACAAAAGTACGGGAGGTATTTCAAGCTATCAAGATATTGAACTTTGATAAATACATCAATCCCGACAATGAAGCAGAGAGAAAGGTCACGGCAATCCGGGTGGCTTATGCCGGATATATGGACTATCCCTTTATTTTTGAAATCAATAACGGCTGGGGAAAGCCGGTAATTACCAGAAATAATGGAGTGATAACCGAAGAGGGAAGTGTGCATTATGAGGATTCCGTCAAGGTCTACATGAAGGAAGAGCACCTGTTCCCGATGCTTCAAAGGGTCAATCTGTTTATCCAGGCAATGACCGTACAGGGGATGGAGAAATATTTTGATAGAGTAAGCAGTCCGATACTCAATTCAGAAGCAGCGTAAAAGAGAGGTCACACTGTAGCTGTTGCGCAGTGTGGCCTCTCTGTATGTAGCGAAAGGATGTTAGCGAAGGAAATAGATTGTGTAGGCACCGTTGCCTGCCGGTTCGCAGTAGATATTAAAAACCGTGAGATTGAGAGGGGAAAGTTCCATGCTTTCCCGGTACTCGTCGTCAGCGTAATACATGATGGACTCTTGCAGCTGCCTTTTCAAAAGGTCGTTTTGGGTGTTCTGAGAAGCCGTTACCGGATTGGCCCAACTGGAATTTCCTTTGTGTAGAGAGGTGTCCAGCGTGAGGCCATACCCCTTGGCAATTTCAATACAGTCCAAACGGATCTGGTCGATGTTGAACGGATATTCATAATCTGACTTGGGCTGCTGAGGCTGTTCCGGTTGAGAGGGTTCAGGTGTTTCCTCCGGTTCTGAGGTGGGGGGAGTTTCCGGCTGTTTCGAAGGGGCTGGATCAGAAGACGGTTGAGGAGTTGTCAGCGGCTCCGGTTCCGCTGCAGAAGCGGTGTTGCTTGGCGTTGAAGCAGAAGCAGGGGGATTGGATTTTGTCTCTGTTCCGGTGGATGAAGCAGACGGTATTTTGGATTCTGCGGGCGCTGGTTGTTCCGAGGGTGCGGGGGGGTCTGCTTCCGCTTGAGAAGTGGGAGCAGCCACCTGGCTGGACTCAGCAGATACGCTGTCGTCCTGTTCCGCCGGTTGAGACTCTATATTCTCCAATTGCAAAGAAACTCCCGGAAGAGAAGAGAGCTCGGCCTGCAATGTGCCGTCTTGGCCGCAGGCACAGCACGAAAGGCCGATCAGCGCAGTAAGCATCAATAGGTAAATTCGCTTTTTCATAAAATCACCCTCCATAAATTTATTATAATCTGAATTAGTATAATCGTGATTACAATTAAATTATACAGCATATTTGATATTTCGTCAATAGGATAATTTGAAATTTCTTGACAAGCGGGTCCCGCCCGGCTATTTTCTCAAAAACGCAGAGAAAGAGGGGCGGAAAGGTTTGGGAAAAAATATTGTTAAGCCGCGGCGAAATGAAATCTATATGGCGAAGCTGCCGGTGAATGGCACGTCGGTTCAACGCGGCCGGCGTCCTGTGCTTATCGTCCAGAACGATGTGGGAAACAGGTATTCCTCCACAACGATTATCATACCGATGACAGGCAGGACAAAAAAGGCGCTGCCTACCCATGTGCGTATCGGCACGGACAGCGGATTGTCCCGCTGCTCTACTTTGTTGTGCGAGCAGATGATGACCATCGGTATAGAACTGCTGCAGGGCAAGATCGGGGAGGTGACGGAACCGGAAACACTGGAGAAAATTGACCGGGCCATCCGGTGCAGCCTGGCGCTGTAGACCGGTCTTATGAAAAACATCGGGAAGCCCATTTATATTGGCAGGTTTCCCGATTTTTTGCGTTACGATAAGGTCAGAGCATCTGTATCGATAGAACAAAAGCCGGACTTCACTTTTTCATCCAGTAGAAAACAGTCATCCTCCCCCTGTTCGCTTTGTAGATAAAGCGAAGCCCGTTCAAAGTATTCTATCAGCAGATAGGGGTCAGTTTTTTCAATCGGCGTGCTGCCGAGAAGATCCTTTATCATGCGAATCATAATCGTGCGTTTTACATAGTCCATTCTCCGAATTTCCGGGTCGGAGAAATAGTTCTTTAGCTCTTCAGCAGTGATACCCATTGCTGTAACATCCGGCTGGACGGATAACTGTGCTGCGTATCCGACCAGGCTCAGATTCCAGTTGCTGTGTTCAAACAACTCATGCCAGAATATGCCGTGCGCTTCGTTCTCTTCCTGTCCAGGCGCTTCTTCGTCCAGGGAACGGTCGAACTTAAAGGGAATGACTTCTTCCAGATTCTCAAAGTAGTACCGGACGAAGTTGTTGGCGGCATTGAGAAGCACATATTGAAATTGATGGTCCGGATCGGATTTTGCGATGATAAGGGTTGAGCGAAAGTCAAAAAGAGAGTCCTTGAAAGCGCCGAGTGCAACGCCGGAAATCCGCTGCGCCGTCATAGCAAGCGCCATATCCAGAATGGAGGCGTCATATTTGCGTTGTTCAATGAATTTCATGTCATAAAGCCATTCTGTGGATTTTGCGATCTGCATCAGCACCTGTTCCCGTATCACGTCCTTCAGCTCCAGCCGCACCTTATCGAGAAAAGAAGCGATGTTGTTGGTCGATACATTGAGGATATACCCGTTTTTTACCATGTCAACAGACCTCCTGATTTTAAATTTGAGGCAATATAGGAGGCTCTTTTTGATTTGTCAAGAAAAAAGGAAAGACTTGACTAAAATTATTTGATAGGGTAAAATAGTAACAAACAGGAATAGACTAATTTTGTTTTCAATAATAGGAGGCGCCTATGTTTGTTGGCAGACAGAATGAACTGAATGAACTGCAGGAAGGCTATGACAGCGGAACTTTTCAATGTGTTGTCCTGTATGGAAGGCGAAGGATAGGAAAGACATATTTGATTTCTCGTTTTATCGAGGACAAACCCGCTATTTTTTTTACCGCGCAGGAAGTGAACGATAAGCTCAACCTTTCCCATTTTACGGAGAAGGTGCTGGAATTTTTTAAGATGGGGGATTCGGGGATAGAGTTCCGGGACTGGGATTCTGCTTTCAAATTTCTTGCAGACAAAGCGAAGGAACAGCAGTTTGTCCTGGCATTTGACGAATTCCCATATGCGTGCAACGCAAATAAAGGCCTTCGCTCCATATTGCAAAACGCCATCGACCACCAGTTTAAGGACGGCAAGCTTTTCCTGATCCTATGCGGCAGCCATGTAGCATTTATGGAGCACAGTGTCCTGGGAAGCAAAAGCCCGTTGTTTGGACGCCGGACCATGCAGTTGTGTTTAACGGGATTTGACTATCTGGATGCGGCGCAGATGCTGGAGGGCTTTTCGGATGAAGATAAAATCCGTCTGTATGCCTGTGTAGGCGGGACGCCCCATTATCTGGCCCAGGTCCATCCAAAACTTTCTTTTGAAGAGAATATTAAGCGGCTTTTCTTCCGGAGCTCGGGCTATCTGTATAGCGAACCGTTTATGCTGCTCCAGCAGGAATTGCGGGAACCTGCGGTCTATAACTCCATCATCTCTTCGGTGGCCGCCGGCGCCACACGGTTGAACGATATTGTGTTAAAAACCGGGGAGGAAAAGACCAAGGCGTCCCGATATATTAAAGTGCTGGTGGACATGAAAATCCTGGAGCGGATCACGCCCTTCGGAGAAAATGAGAGCCAGAGCCGAAAAAGTATTTATCAGGTCAGCGATTTCTGTTACCGCTTCTGGTACCGCTTTGTCTTTAACAATCAGGCGGAGATTGACGCCGGTATCGGCGGCTTGCTGGCAGATAAGGAAGTGTTCGGTGAAGCGCTTTCCTCCTTTATCGGGAAACCGGCCTTTGAGCAGATCTGTCTGCAGTATATGATGCGGCTGAACAGGGAGCAGAAGCTGCCGTTCCTTGCTACATCGTTTGGCAAATGGTGGGGAAACGACAGCGTAAGGCGGGAAGAGACTGATCTGGATCTGGTTATGGGGGATAAGGCGGAGAAAAAGCTGATTGTTGGAGAATGCAAGTGGCGGAATGAAGCGGCCACTAAGGCAGATATTGAGAACTGGATGGGGAAGGACAACCTGCTCCCCAGTTATAAAGACCGATACTATGTATATTTCTCAAAAGGCGGCTATACGGAAGGAGTACAGGAATTGGCGAAACAGAACGCCCGCCTAAAGCTTCTGAAGGTGGAAGATCTGTTTCAGATGGGAGAGAAGCCGCTGTTTGAGTAGAAGGGATACGAAATGAAGATACAGGATGACAGATGCTCGATGGATGTCCGGGTTGTGAGGTACCAGTTTCCGGACAGGGTTCCGGATAAGCGGGAAACGGTGGATTATGATGCCAACTGGCTCACGGTAAGCGTGAGATATACGGGACCGGATTTTACCGCTGAATTTCAGGATTCCTGTGTGCTTACCTGGGAGATGCAGGAAACGGCGGAAGCGCTGAACCGCCTGATAGACGGCGAAATACAGGATTTCAGGACAGATTTCGTGGAAACCTATCTGCAGATAGAAGCCGAGAAGGTAGAGGATGAGTTTTGGCTGAGGGTCTGTTTTGTCTGTGGAGTGGACAAGGGTGAACGGAAGGAGATTACCGCCGCACAAAGAATGAATAGAGAGCGTCTGACAGAAATTCTGGATGAGATTAAGGGGAATGTACAACGCTTCCCGAAACGGTAAAAAGTAGATAACAGCATTCATTTACATTGATAAAAGAATAAAGATAAAAGCAGGACGGGTACGGTGGTATTCCTCTTCCATGCTTGACAGTGTTTTATTTCACTGTCTCGCATAGAGTGGAAATATCATACAAAGCATCGTCCTGCTTTTTTACGTCCGAATGATTTTCTTGAAACCGGCCGACCGTTATTTCATAAATTCCTCCGTAAATTTTCCAACAAATAAAGGAGGAATTAAAGTGGTAAAAGAGAAAAAAATCTTAACGGAAATACTGCCAAAGTCGGCGCCGGTTTCACAGGAGTTGGTAGATAAGCTGAAACGACAGCAAATGGATGGAAAGATTATCTATGAAGAATATACCAATCATGGAAAGCTGTTTTGCCTAAACTGTGAGCATTCTTTTTCCGTAAATGAAACCGGGGATACACGTTGCCCTTTTTGTGGGAACAGTGAACTGAGAAAGGCAAAACGCTACCCTAATGATGCAACAAAAATCCGTACACTTGAGAAGATTGACGGTTTCCTTGTGATAAAGGATACGGTTGTAGAGTATCGGGAATCTGTTACAGATGGGGCCCAAATGAATCGGATAGAAACAGAAGCCATTGTAGTACAGGGGAGCGATGTGGCATTTTTTGAACGGCTGGATGACAATCAGAATAATGATACGTCACACTGGGTGAGGAATCGGAATGTAAAAGTAAAACATTATTACAGCTTTCGAAAGATAAAATGCCGCGAATATGACGCCTCTATATTGGAAGGCACTCCGTTTGCGGATGACCAAAACAGTGTCCAATCTATGGAGATAACTTCGCTGTTCAACAGTGTGAAAAAGAAAACTCAGCAGGAGCATACTGCTGTTGCTGAGTGTCCGGAATTTGATGAAGGATTAATAAATTATCCCAAAGAACTGTCAACGGTCTATTATGAAATATGTCAGAGAGAGGAGAGTCTTGACTCAAATGGGGTTTTTCGCCGGTATCATTTTTGGTGTACGCATTGTGGAAAATATTCGACTGAGGTAAGTGTATCTCGCGCATATGTGGACAAACACTGTATGCATTGTGATAACCGTGATTATGCCCACATCACTCTGCCTGGATTAAATTACTTGATCACGTCGCAGGAATTTGCAGACGGTACATTACTGCTTCGAGTAGATGAAGCATATTGCCGTGCCTATGCTAAAGAGCCCCTTTTGATAGGAAAAGCGTGTGAGGTATACAGAGAAACCACTATTGATAAGACAGCATACCTGTATATCACGTTGGACGGACAGGCATACTGGTATAACAATGACCGGAAGCCTATTGATAGGTTTGGTATTTTATTACATCGCTTAAAAAAGGAGAAAAATATCATTGTATGCTCGGATGATCAGAAAGCAGTTATACTCCAAAACAAAGCGATGAGACGAACTGGATTTGTAGAATATGTCCAGCGGAATAATATCCTGAATTTGGGCTATTTTAATGCAATGCAGAAAACGCCCTATCTTGAAATATTCTCTAAAATGGGATTTGACAGCCTTATAGAGGACATCATTTATACAAGCACGGAAGAAATCCCGGCTTTTCTTAGAAAAAGTCTTCAAGCAGCCTTTTTAAAAAGCTGGGGAAATTACAGGTACAGAAACTGCTGGAATGTGGTTGCAGCCTTAAACAGTTTGAAAACTATATGCAGATTGTTAAGCTGGATTCGAATGCGATGTTCCGGGATGTAGAGTGGATTTCCTCCAGATTGCATATACGCCACATTTCAAGGATCTTGCGTCTGGGTATTCCAAATATGACTGTAAAGAAAATACGGGAGTATCTGGAACAGGTTGATGATGCCCAATGCTGTCCACCATATGAGAGCGCCCAGCTTTGGGCAGATTACCTGCAGATGCTCAAGATACTGGAATGTGATTTGAGCGACCGTACAGTGATTTATCCAAATTCCTTGAAAAGAGAGCACGATAAGGCGTCCCGTAAGGCTTCCCAGGTACAGGACGAGTGGATGGCGAAAAAATTCCGGGAAAGAGCGGAAGACAATGAGTGGTGTATATGGGAAAACGATATATTCAAAGTGGTAATCCCTCATGAAGTGACGGAACTGTATGAGGAGGGGAGGAAACTGCATCACTGTGTCGGCAGTTATGGCCGGATGGTATCTGACGGAAAGTGTGTCGTTGCGTTTATCCGGCGGAAAGGGGAAGAAGATATTCCCCTTTGCACAGTAGAAATCTGCAAAAAGGAAATTGTACAGGCGCGAGGAATGTGCAACAAATCGGCAGACCAGATGCCAAAAGTAAGGAGCTTTATAAAACAGTGGGCGAAAGAGAAAGGTTTAACATATGAAGCGGCGTAAGGCCAATACTGAAAAGCCCGTTACGAAGTTTTCTTGACAAACGGTTGCAGCATGGCTATGCTCTCCGGAAAAGGAGGCGGCGGCAATGCACAAAAAAGGAGCGATATGTCTTCTGTGCCTTCTCCTGCTGCTGTTAAACGGTTGCGGCAGCAAGGTACCGGAAGTAATAAAAAACCCCAATACGGAATTTGTGACCTTGGAGGCGTATGGGGAGAAGGATTATGTGGTGCCGGAGAATTACGAGCACATCAGAGACAATATCTATGCGGTTGTCAAGGACGGGCTTATTGTGGAGTATAAGAAAATCGTGCTCCAGAGCGGCCAATATGTATGGCTTGACTGCGAAGCAAAAGAAATCATGAAATGAAGCGGCAGCGAATCTACCGGAATGGTACGGTTCGCTGCCGCCTTATTTTTTCCTTTGACAATGTGGGCAGTAAGGCCTTTTGCGCCTGGCCCGATCCTGTATGACGCTTTGATATTCAGTCCCGCAGTTTTGGCAGATAAACCAGGCCGTTTTTGTGGACGAAGGGGATACTTCATAAGGGGTGAAGGCGTTTTTACTTGGGTGCCATTCCGCAGCTGCGTCCGGATACTGCATGCCGAAAGAACTGCAGATAGGACAGCCTTTATGCCGCCGGATCCGTTCCGCAGGAGAGGCAGTAAAAGAATGCCCCCTGGAACAAATCCAATGGTATTGCACATTGCTCATAAAACGGACGGAGGAGGGGGCGATGTTTCCATTCCGTTTTGTATCCCATTCTGCCAGCAGTTCCGGATGGAGTGTAAACAGCGCATTTGCTTCCTTTTTGCAGAAGGGGCAGGAAGCCGCTGCGTGAATCTGCGCCGCAATGCTGCGTTGCCATATATGTCCCTTATCGCATTCCCACAAAACCGGCTTTGAATAAGCGGGGCTAATCTCGGTGGGTAAAATCGGATTTTTCTTTGACCAGAGTCTGGCCGCTTCCGGATAGTTTTGCGCAAAAGAGCCCTCCTGTCTCTTGCCGCAGGTTTTACAGTATCCCCTGCGCAGGCGGTTATATGGGCTTTCCGTTTCCGTATGCCCATATGCACAGCGCCAGGTTACGCTTTTCCGGGATGTATACCCAATCTCTTCCGCGGGAAGCAGGTTGTCCGCAGCATATTCAGCGAGCAGGTCCTCCCGGTGTATCTGCCGGCAGTGGACGGCAAGGCTTACGATTTTTGGCATACGCTTTCCTCACGGTGAAGCGCAAGAAATCCAAACAGGCAGAATGCCTCCATGGCAAAATACAACGGTGTCATGGAACTCTGTCCGAAGAAATTTATCAGATTATAGATACCGATAAAGGCAAGCGCCAGCAAGATTATGTATTTAAAGAACCGCGTCATAAAAAAATCCTCCTGTATTGTTGGTTTTATTATATCGTAAATTGTATAAAATGTCAATACAGGTAAATGTAAAAACTACTGAAGGGTCAGGCTCCCTTCAGTAGTTTTTTCTCGATTGGCCAGATACCTTCTTCGGCTAACATCTCTTTTAAATCCCGTTTTCGCGCTGCCATTTCTTCGTGATAGATCCGTTTGTTCAGTACAGCTTTATATAACAGATCTTCCCATAGTTTTACCAGTTCTATCGTGAAGCTATCTGTCCGGCCTCTTTGACCGTGTCCTGTACCTGAAAGATGGAGAAATCGAAGGTGATTATACAGCAGAGGAATTTTGCGGCCTGTCGGCAAAACAGCGCGATGATATGGGATTGCGGCCCCTTGACCTTGCGGGGCTTTCAGAAGTTGAAGGTCCGCCGCAGAGAATGAACGAGGCGGTTTGGACGATAAAGAATGTGTCCTTCGCCTATAAGCATGAGCCGGAAACCTTGCATATAACGGAAACTACTTTCCCATCCGGCAGCGCCACGGCTATTATCGGACATAACGGTGCGGGAAAATCCACCTTTGCCCGGTGCCTCTGCGGGTTGGAAAAGCACTTCAAGGGAACGGTGCAGGATCAAAGCAAGATTTATTCCAGGAAAGAACGATTGAAACTCTGCTATATGGTCATGCAGGATGTGAACCACCAGCTCTTTACCGAAAGTGTTCTGGATGAAATTCTGCTCAGTATGAGAACTGAGGATAAGCAGAAGGCAAGAGAAATCTTGCAGGAGATGGACTTGCTTTCCTTTGAGGACTGCCACCCGATGGGGCTGTCCGGCGGCCAAAAGCAGCGTGTGGCGGTTGCCTCTGCGATTGCTTCGGGGCGGCCTCTGATTTTATTTGATGAACCGACCAGCGGCCTTGACCTGTTTCACATGAGGCAGGTCGCTAATGTTGTCAATCAGGTTGCAAATGCCGGAAGAACCGCACTTGTGGTAACGCATGACCCGGAATTTATTCTACGCTGTTGCAATTATGTCCTTCACTTCGAAAACGGGCAAATTCAGGAAAGTTATTCCATAGAGGACAGCGATGGCCGAAAACGCCTGCTAAAGTTTTTCCTGAGTGATATGAAGAAGGAGGTGCGCTATTGACTTTAACATCGTCGATGGAGGATTATTGGGAGGCTGTCTTTATGCTACAGAAACGAAAAGGGTACGCCCGCTGCACGGATGTAGCGGAGCATTTGGGTGTGAAAAAGCCTTCGGTGAGCCGGGCTGTTAAGGAACTATCTAAAATGGGTTATCTGATGAAAGAGGCTGATGGCACACTTTCCTTAACGGAGCAGGGGAGAAAGATAGCAGAACGGATATATGAAAAGCACCAGTTCTTTACACAGCAGCTTATTGAAGCCGGAGTGTCTCCAGATATTGCATCCCGGGACGCATGCAAGCTGGAACATGTTATCAGTGAAACCAGTTTCAAAAAGCTGAAAGGGAGAATAGAACACTGAGAAACGGGACACGTAAAGGTGCGGTTTAATAGATTCATCGTTTCCGCAATGTATGTGGCCCATTTCTTGCTTCGCATCTTGAAAAAACAGGCACAATCATGAACACGGAGATGAGGTGTGCCCGACCAAATGGCAGCCCGGGGCCGAGAACCTGAAGCCGAGCCTTGACCTTGCGGGGCAGTTGTAAGGTATGAAGGATATCAAAGAACTCTATGACGTTGTGGCAATCGGCGGCGGGCCGGTCGGATTGACGGCCCCCTGTATCTGGCCCGGGCGAGATATTGTGTTATTGTGGTGGAAAAAGAAGCATTTCGGCGGGAAGATCTCCATTACGGATGAAGTGGTTAATTTCCCTGAAGTGGAACGTACTTCCGGAAAGGCACTTACTGAAACCATGCGCAGGCAGGCCCAGAGCTTAGACGCGGAATTTTTGCTGGCTGAGGTTACCGACCTTATCATGGACGGCGATGTAAAGACAGTTCAGAGTAGCCGGGGCAAGCTGCGCTGCTTTGGCGTACTCTTTGCTACCGGCGCCCATCCTCGCAGTGTAGGCTTTGCCGGTGAGGCAGAGTTTAAGGGGATGGGCGTCGCTTACTGTGCTACCTGTGACGGAGAGTTTTTTACAGGAAAAATCACAGCAGGACTTTTGACATTCCTTCTGACCGGCAGCAGATGGCAGATTATCTGAATCTTGAAAGGACGGCGTTGTCGAAGGAACTGGGCCGGATGAAGCAGGAGCAGATTATTGACTTCCAAAAGAACCACTTCAAAATCCTTCCGTAGAGTCGGTAATGCAGAAAATATGATATAATAGAAACAGAACCACAGTAGGAGAATATTATTGGATGGACCAAAAAGAAAATTAGTCATACAAGGCGGAGAAAGACCAAACGGCAACACGTCGCAGTTGATGTCACAGGACGGGGACGCAACGGGCAGATTGGAGGCCACAAGGCATGATGAAGCGGAGGTGTCTATTTGAAAAAACTGTGCGTTTTCTTATTACAGGACCCGTTATAGCCGCTGTTGCGGTTGGATTCTATTTGATCGGCTACAAAACCGCATATGACAGGGTAGAAGAAGGCAGTTCTGTGCAGGCAGTCTTTCCTCAGACTTTTTATGCGGAAATCACAGACATCAGTGGAGAGCTATTTACGGTAGATGGACTTAAGATCAATGACATCAATTTCCGCGGTGATTTCACCTTTTCAATAGTCACGGAAACAGAACTGGTATGGCGTGGCAATAAAATGCGGTTGGACGAGTTTAGTATAGGTGACACAATAGCCATAAGTTTTACGGGTGCTGTCCAGGAGACATATCCCGGCCATATTCAGGATGTTATTCGTGTGCAGCTGTTAGACGATGAGAAGCAGGGAGGCGCAAATAGAAAACGGGAACCACAAATCTGATGATATCATCGACTTAGCGCATGAAATGCCCATTCACATCAATGTGTGGATGGGCATTTTCATATATAAGCGTGCATATTTGTGCCAGTTTCCAGTCGGCATCCTCTTTACATGCGTTGAAGGAATCAGTATATGACCCCGTGAAAATATGGCTCCTATTTTTTCAGCATATCCCGGACAGCCTGGGGCGTACTCCCAAACTTCTGCTGAAAAGCATGATAGAAGTTGGACACGCCGTGGTACCCAACGGTAGCCGCTATCTCCTGCACCGTCATATCGCTCTGCTCTAAAAGTTCAAGCGCCTGTTCCATCCGCAAGGTACGCACATACTCGCCAATGCTTTTTCCCTCCGTCAATTGAAACGCCTTTTGAAGCTTGTTTTTGTTCATGGCAACCTGTTTGCAAAGGTCCAATATGGAAGGTATATTTTGCAGATTGCTTCGGATGAGCCGTTTGGATTCCGCAACGGCGGCAAGCTCCGCTTCGCTCAGATTGACAGGCTGCGTGGCGGAATATCTATGAACCAGTTCCAACAGGAAGCCAGCTGCCGCCAGCCCCTGTCCCCGCATCCAGATTTGGAAGGGCTCGCCTGTCAAGGGGCATCGCTCGATACGCTGATAAATTTCTATCAGTT
>OLRD01001418.1_pt1 | contig 13932 bp, 12 predicted proteins | sample 1672051 | NCBI WGS metagenome assembly OLRD01 (sample SAMEA3136640, study PRJEB25190) | human gut metagenome | biome: human gut; feature: human-associated habitat; material: faeces | place: Austria | collected 2013 | reverse complement strand
GGTGAATATAAAACCTATATGAACCGCCGCGGAAATATGGAGGATAGAGTATCGTCGTCGTCATCAACTGCGACAAGGCTGTTCTGACCGGCAAGAAGGCCGAGCAGAAGTTCCACATCACCCACAGCAAGTTCATCGGCGGCCTGAAGAAGGTCCAGTACAGCAAGCTGATGGCTGAGAACAGCGACCTGGCTATGACCTACGCTGTCAAGGGCATGATCCCTTCCAACACCATCGGTGCTAAGGCTCTGACCCGCCTGCACTGCTACCAGGGTGCCGAGCACGCTCACGCAGCTCAGAAGCCCGAGAAGATCGAGTTCTAAGAAGGAGGCAATCGAACATGTACGAAACCAAACCTTATTTCTACGGCACTGGTCGTCGTAAGGATTCCGTTGCCCGCGTGCGCGTCTACCAGGGCACTGGCAAGGTCACCATCAACGACCGTGACATCGACAACTACTTCGGTCTGGAGACCCTGAAGCTGATCGTCCGCTCTCCGCTGGTCCTGCTGGGCCTCGAGGGCAAGTATGACGTCGTCGTCCGCGTTTCCGGCGGCGGTGTTTCCGGTCAGGCTGGCGCTATCCGCCACGGCCTGAGCCGCGCCCTGCTGCAGCAGAGCGATGAGAACCGCACTGCTCTGAAGAAGGCTGGCTTCCTGACCCGCGATCCTCGTATGAAGGAGCGCAAGAAGTACGGCCTCAAAGCCGCTCGTCGCGCTCCGCAGTTCAGCAAGCGATAATCTACAGCTTAATAATGCTAAAAAAGCCCGGAAATACGCCATTTTCCGGGCTTTTTCTATGCCTAAAATCACCTGATTCCGATGGTGAAATTTGAGGAAATTTGACTTCAAATTAGCCCATTTTGATGGGTTTACCATGGGTTTACGGCCTATTTTTGAGTCTAATGGGTGGGAAAATGGGTTTACAGAAGGCCATTTTGGAGGGGAAATTAGCCCCATATCCTTGACAGATTTTCGGTAAAAATCCGGCTGAAATGGAATGAAAAACAGTGTCAGGATCGTTTGGCGAGTTCTGACGAATTCTGCAAAAAAATAATATCAGGTATCCTGTTACATAGAGCCTTGGCTCATTCTTTGAAAACGAGAATGGGTCGAGGCTCTATTTTTTTCGCCTGAAATCCGGCGAGACAAATTTGAGTAGGAGGTAACAGGTATGACGGATTTCAATCAGAAGACCCATGATACCGATGTGGGCAGTCATGGCGGACAGTCGAGGCAGATGATGGAGGTGTTTGAGAACCAGGAGTTTGGTTCGATCCGCGTGTTGCAGGAGGCGGGAAAGACATTCTTCTGTGCAAGTGACGTGGCGAAAGCGTTGGGGTATGTGAATCCCTACGCCGCAGTGAAACGCCATTGCAGAGGCCCCCTAACGAAACGCGAGGGGGTCGTTCAGAAGGTGAATCAGTATGGGGATGCTGGAGAGCAGGTCGTTGAAATCGCCTTTATCACAGAAGGCGATGTTTACCGGCTGATCGTTCACAGCAAGCTGCCATCGGCAGAACGATTTGAACACTGGGTGTTTGATGAAGTTCTCCCTTCTATCCGCAAGCATGGAGTGTATATGAGCGATTCCATTTTGGATCAGGTGATTCAGCATCCGGAGGTCATCTACACCCTGGCGCAGGACCTTGTAGCCGAGAGGGAGCAGCTTGAGGGTATCCGCAAACAGCTGGATGCGGCACAGCCAAAGGCAGACTACTTCGATACCTTTGTAAATTCAGAGGATTGCACCTGCATCCGGAATTTCTGTAAGGAAATCGGAATCCCGGAGAAGACGGCGGTGGCTCTCTTACTGGATCACCGCTATCTGTACCGCAGTCCAAACGGCTGGCTGATGCCTTTTGCAGACAAATCTGCAAGGGGCTATTTTATTGTCCGGGATTGCTATGGAAGAAGCGGAAAACTGGTGCAGCAGACGAGAGTGACCTGCAAGGGAAAGAATCATCTCTTCAAGTTGTTTAAGAAATGGGGTGTGATCGAATGACGCTTTTTACAGAGGGACGACTTCAGGCGTTTGAGCGCATGATGCAGGATACCGGCAAATACCATCGCCGGGAGGACAGCGAAGATCGTCCGCGCAAATGTCCGAAGAAGAAAGCGGAGCCTGCGAAAAAGGATGGTGAGCACCATGCCGGTATTCAGGGTTGAGAAAAACAGCAATTACACAACGATGTGCAATTACCACCTGCGGGATCAGGGTCTCAGCCTGAAAGGGAAAGGACTTCTCTCCATGCTGCTCAGTTTGCCGGACACATGGAACTATTCGGTACGGGGGTTATCTTCGATTACGCCGGATGGCGTAGATGGAGTGCTTACGGCTCTGAAGGAGCTGGAGCGTCTTGGGTATCTGGAAAGGAACCAGCAGCGTGAAAGTAACGGTCGGATGGGCAGAGCTGAGTATGTGATTTATGAGATGCCAAGGAAAAAGCCGTGTTCGGAATCACCGTGTACGGAAAAGCCGTATGCGGTAAATCCGGATACGGACACACCGGTTACGGAAAATCCCGCGCAATTAAGTACTAATAGAACAAGTACTGAAACAATCAATAAAAGAGAGAAGAAGGAAATCCAACACCGGTATGGCTCATACGAAAATGTCCTTCTTTCTGACACGGAATACGGCAAGCTCCGGCAGGAGTTCCCAGGAGATTATCAGATACGAGTGGAACGGCTCTCTGAGTATATGGCCTCCACCGGCAGGAGCTACAAAAATCACCTTGCCACAATCCGGAGTTGGGCGAAGAGAGAAAAGCCGAAGTATAACCCGGCAGACTACACATTTGAGGAAGGAGACAGCCTATGAGCGACATGGTGCCTGAAGTTTTGAATGCGGCGTTGGATTCGCTCTTTACGCCGAAAGAACCCGGAGAGCTGGAATACCAGGGTGATGACGGACTGTTGTATTGTAGAAACTGCCATACGCCGGTGCAGTGCAGGGTTAAGCTCTGGGGCAGAGACAAGATTGTTCCCTGCCTTTGCAGATGCCAGCAGGAAGCGATGGTGGAGAAGAAACGCCAGGATGAGCTGCTGGAGCGGCAGCGTAAAATCAGGCAACTGAAAGCAACTGGGATTCAGGAAAAGCATCTTCTGGAATGGAATTTTGCCGTTGCAGAGGACAATAAGGATATCCAGATGGCAAAACGCTATGTAGAGCAGTGGAAAAAGGTCAAGGCTGAAAACCTTGGCCTTTTGTTATGGGGAGATGTCGGAACCGGAAAGTCCTTTGTGGCGGCATGTATAGCAAATGCGCTGCTGGATCAGGGCATTCCGGTTTTGATGACGAACTTCTCCAAAATCCTGAACCAGATGGGTGCCATGTATTCGGAAGAACGATACCGGTATATCGCTTCGTTTTCCAACTATTCTTTGCTGATTCTGGATGATCTGGGAATTGAGCGCAGCACCGAATATGCGCTGGAGCAGGTCTACGCTGTCATTGATGAGCGGTATAAGTCCGGGCTTCCGGTCATTATCACAACCAATCTGAAAATTGCAGAAATCCGCAATCCGCAGGATGTGGCATATGCCCGGATTTACAGCAGGATTTTGGAAATGTGTACGCCGGTGCGAATCAGCGGAGAGGACCGCAGAAAGAGCATTGGAAAAGAAAAACAGCAGGTCGTTAAGGAGGTACTTGATCTATGAAGTGCAAGGCAAAAAAGGCGTTTTTCGCAGATAAGAATGACATCTATCACCGCTGGAAGGAGGTTAAGAATCTGAATGGCAAAAGCAAAAACCAGTATTACAACAGAAAACCGCAGTGGCTCAGCTGCCGACGCTGCGGCTAAGGAGCAGCGGACGGAGATGCCGCTTTCTGACCTGCATCCCTTTGAAGGACATCCCTTTAAGGTGCTGGACGATGAGCTGATGGGACAGACTGTGGAGAGCATCAAGCAGATCGGTGTGGTATCACCACTGATTGTCCGACCTGACCCGGAAGGCGGATTTGAAATTCTTTCAGGACACCGCAGACTTCATGCGGCGCAGCTGGCAGGTTTGGAGACCGTGCCGCAGCAATCAAGAGCAACGGTGACTTCATCGCGCAGAATCCCGATTTCGATTATTATGCGTCTGCCGTTTTCCGGCAGAATTTTAAGTCCGTATTCACGCGAAAGCGAATCCACAATCGCTTTTTTCGCAATGCTTTGACAGTCGGAAACCGAAAAAAGTCTGCTTTTTGCAGATTTGCCGTTCACATGGATAAAACTTGTGCGCAGCAGGTAATCCTTCCAGCGAATGCGGCGCACGCCCTCGTACAGTTCATCAAAAGTTACGGCGCGGAACGAAGCAAGCTTCATCAGCACGCGTTCCGCAGTTCTGAGCCAAAGACAGGCACGCGCCATTGCAAAATGGTCTCCCGCAAAATCAACTCTTGCATCGCTGACGCGAAGCACCTCAATTCCAAGATCGCGCAATTCGCCCGCAACGACGGACTCAAGCCCGATTTTGCACGTTGCAAAATAAGTATCAGTCATACATATATCTCCGTTTATGTTGCTGCCGTAAACCGCCGGCGCACTGTCATTCCGCATCCGGTGCGCCGCCGTTGTTTTCGGACCCGCTTTCGGATTTGTTCACGGAATCATCTTTTGTTTTTTCGGCAGACTTTCTGCCCGAATTTGTCCGTTTTTTCGAAGCGAGATCCGCCTTGTTTGAGCCGGCGTCGGCGTTTTTGCAGGAAGACGGCTTGGTTTTTCCGGACTTTTTACGTTCGGCTGCTGCTTTTTCCTCTGCATGAAGCTTTTTGAATGTTTCTTCAAAGCTGTCTTCAAGTTTGCACATTTCTTCCGGCTCGAACATTCCGTATACGCATAGATCGCTTTGAAGCTTCTCCGCCGCATTTTCCAACCTGCGCAGAGTTATATCATAATCCTTTATAAGTTTTTTTGCATTAACTGCTCTTTTGCTGTTCATAAAGCGGCATGTATAATCAATCGCCGCTGCATATGCAGGAACCTGCGAATTGGATAATGCCAACCCCAAATCATTGTACAGTTCCGCAGCCGCTTCAACAATATTTTCGGCTTCCTGCCTGATTTTTTTGCTGCAATTGCAGAGCTTTTGCTGCAAGAGTGCATTCAGCCGCCCGAACGGTGCCTGCAAATGCGGACAATCATCCTCTTTTTCTTCGTCATCCGTTTTGTCGGGTTGATTTTCGGTTGAGAACAGTTCACCCGTTAAGAGTTTTCCCTTATCAAAAATCGTGAACCTTGTCATATTCTCTTTATCGCGGAAAGTCATGATTGCAAACCTGCGAACGCTGTCGTCACAACTCGGATCCAAAAGAATCTTGTAAAGCTCATGCATCGCCGACCGACGGTCACGCTCGTACAAAAGCATCAATCCGCCGATACGGAAGGGCGGAGGAGTTTTTTCTGCGCAATACCGTACGCACTCTTCAATCTCCTCTTGTGTAAGCTCCGGTTCGCTTTCGGTCAACATCCTGCCTGCATCTTCATTTCCGAGTTCGTTCGAAAGCACGGTCATGCAGCGGAACAGTTCGCCGCTCGGAACATCATAGGGTATGCTGACGTTTCTCAGAATGCCGTCCTCCTGCGTTTTTATGCACAGTTTGCGATAATAAGCAGCAACACTGTCACTCGGATCTATTCGCAGCTGTTTTTCAAAGAGAGTTCTGGCAAGAGCATAATCCCCGCTGAGGTAGGCTGACAGAGCATAGTTATGGATTACCAATTGATCGTACGGGTGCTCCGAATAGACCCTTTTAACGAGAGTCATCGCGGCGGAAGCATTTTGAATCTCCAGCATCACGGCGGATGCCCGCATCAGCTCTTCTTCATCCAACCCTTTCATTTTAAGGATGTTGTCTGCACACTCGGCTGCTTTGCGCGGCCTGTGAGCTCCGCTGTACAAAAGCGCAGCATAGCACCGAATCGTTAATCTCGATTTCCATTTTTCGGGAGCGGCCTCGTATTTTTTGATACCTTTTTTAAAATGCATCACAGCATAGCAGCTCAAAAGATACTTTTCGAACAGTTCATAGGAATCCGGGAATTTTTCAATTGCATCGCTGAGAAGTCCGTATGCCATATCGCCGTTCACGCGATCCTCCTCTGCTTCAATGCGTTTCAGTGTTTCTTCAAGCTCAACCTCACTGCTGTCGCGAACGGCAGGAACGGATTCCCTTGACTCGTTCAAAGCACAATTCGCCTCACATATATCAAGAGCCTCGTAAACAGCAATCAAGTCCTCATCAGTGTAGCTGTCCGGAACGTTTATCAGGAACTGCCTGTACGCTTTGCGCGCCGCAACATATTCACCGAGTCCAAGGTAGCTGTAGCCCGCAATCATGAAAGCATCCTGAACATATTCATGACCGGAATTCAGGACGCACGAGGAATAAGCAAGCGACTCGGTGAACCTGTTCATCTCGTTGTATGTTCCCGCGATTGCAAGCATAACTTCCTCGTTTTCGGGTTCAATTGTTTCCGCACGCCGCATCAGCGAAAGGGCGCCGATATGATCGCCCGCATCGAGTTTGTCCGCCGCAAGCTTCATAACAAGCTCAACATTGCCGCTGATATCAATAACGTTGTCAGGTTTCTTTTTTGTGCTTCTCATGCTGCATATCCTCCACCCGGTTTTAAGCAGACGCCGAGTTGAAGCCGTTTCATTAAAGTCAAGCCGTTCGGCGAGTTTCCGATTTTTGTTGATTTCGGTTGTATTCCGTTTTTGAGATCACTCATTTCCGCAGTCGTTTATCGCTTCGGCAAGATCTGCGGAAATCTCATCCGAATCGTTTCCGCCCGCCTGTGCCTCTTCAAGCAGAGCGCGGAGTTCATCCTCGTTAAAAACGTATTTCGTTTGGCAGAAAGAACACACAAGCTCCGCTTTGCCGTCGTTTTCAATAATATCTTTCAGTTCGTTTTCGCCGAGCGACATAATGACGCGCTCAAGCCTTTCCCTGCTGCAATCGCAGCGGTATGCAGGGCAGAGAGTGTCGGTAATTTCAAACTCCATGCCTTCGAAAAGGGCGTTAAGCGCGCTTTCGAGGGTCTCTCCGTCATCCATATGCTGTGACAGCTTTGCAATTTTGCCCGTCAGCTGTTCAAGCCGAATAATATCGCTCTCCGGACAATCGGGCAGCGGTGCAATAATCAGCCCGGCAGCGGAACGCACGGTCCCCTGCTGCGGCTCAACCCTTACGCCGAGATAAACCAGCGACGGCTGCTGTTCGCTTGTGTAAAAATAATTTGCGAAATCATCTGCAATTTCGCCGTCAATAAGCTCGCACCTGCCGACATACGGCTCCCGCAGCGACAAATCGCGAATAACGCGCAGCTCACCGCTGCCGCCGACAGCACCCGAAACATCCAGCTTTCCGAACTCGTTAAGCGGCAGTTCAACCTCCGGATTGGTGATGCACCCCTTAACGATTCCGCCCATATGCCCGACAACCGTTATGTTGCCCGCAGGCCCTCCGCCCGCAATTGTCGCCGTTATGCTGTCCGTTTCGCTTTTCAGCTGTGCACTCATCATGGAAACGGCGAGCAGCATTCTTCCGAGAGCAGCGGTGCAAACACGGCTTGTTCCGTGAATTTCTCTTGCGGTTTCAACGATTTCGCGTCCCGAAACGGCGATCACGTTCACTGTGCGGTTAAAAAGCAGACCGCGAATGATATTGTCGCGTTCAGCGCATGTGTTTTCGATGCAGTCGGAGGAAGCATCGCTTTCGTTCATCTTATTTTCAATTTCGTTATTCATAATGTTTTCCTTTCGCTAAAGGTCATTCGAGCAGGCCGCAAAGGTTATTTGCCGACTCTGCCGGGCTTTCTTGCCGTGAATTGCAGCCGTTCGCTTTCATCACGCGGCGGTTCCGTTGTGAATGCCGAAAAAACCCCGATATTTTCAAAGCCGATATTTTTAAGCCACGAAACAAGCTCCCTTTCGGAATGAGCACGTTGAATATGCTTTTCGGAAAATCTGGAATAGAGCGGTTCGCCGTGCGCGTCGTTTGCCGACTTCACAAAAAACTCCAGCTCCATTTCCACAAGCTTGCTCTCCGCATCATAGCAGTTTTGCCAGAAGTATGCAACGTCCGTTCTGCTGTCGCAATAGCCGTTTTGCCCGAGAATGTGCTGCAATTTATATCTTGACGAAACATCAAACAGCAAAATGCCGCCCGGCCTGAGCCCGTTGAATGCCGTCAGAAGGAATTTTTCAACATCCTCGCGGCTTGTAAGGTAATTCACGCAGTCACATGCCGCAATGATGCAGTCAACGGGACGATGCAATTCAATGCGGCGCATATCCATGCATATAAATTTTGTTTTTTGCCCGCACCGGCGGGATTTTTCAGCAGCAACTTCGAGCATGTCCCTTGAAATATCCGAACCGGTGACATCGTACCCGGCTTTGTTGAGCCGAAGAGTCAATGCGCCTGTTCCGCAGCCGCACTCAAAAATTCTCGCTCCTTTCGGAAAGTCGGTCGGCAGCAGCGATATTATATAATTCGCCCATGCATCATAATCCGTATTGTCCATGAAAATGTCATAGACCTCCGCAAATTTTGCATTATATTGTTCCATTGCCGACACCTCCCGAATTAATCAGCGAACACAAAATAATTATAAACCAATATAGCGGATTTTGCAACATCGCGAAACTGTGGAATGCACCGTTTATCGGTTAAAAGCTGTTTGCCGCAGGTATAAACCGCAGTCCTCCTTGAGTCCGTTTCGGAATCAAAATTGCAGAATCCGCAGATACTATCATGCAGCAGGCGGCGGAACAGCCGCCGAACCGCTCAAACGCGGTAAAAAACAAGGTACAGAAATACCGCATGATGCAGGAGGAATCCGAAATGACAGAAACAAACACTTCAGGAATAATCACTGCCGCGGCAGACATTATTGCGGGGGCATTCAACGCACTTCCGAAGCGGGTCTGTAATCAGCACAAATTTTCCGACTATGCCGATTATCTGCATGAAAACCTGCCTGCACAAGCGGAGTTGGACTTGCAGCGTAAAAAACCGCTGAACCCTGCACCGCTCGTTTCCGTTGCAATTGCCTGTTCGGGAGCAAGCCGTGCGGCCGTTCGCTCAACGCTCGAAGCGCTTGGCAAACAAACCTATGCAAATTTTGAAGTTTGCGTGGTTTCAGAGCTTGCGCAGGCAGGGCTTACGGATTATGAAGGCATTCCGAAATTCAGGCTTGTGCTTTTTAACGGCACAGCGCACGAACAGCTGAAAGCCGCCGAGAAGATGCTTAACGGTGCATACTTTTTGCAGCTGCTGCCCGGAGATTTGCCCGCACCGGACGCGCTTCACATGCTTGTTCTGCAAACTCATGCAAATCCCGAAGCGGAGGTTGTTTTTGCCGATGAGGACTCCGTGATTGACGGCATTCGGCAAAACCCGATTTTTAAGCCCGACTACGGGCGCGACACATTGCGTTCCTTCAACAGCATCGGGCGGCCCATGCTTGTTTCCAAACGTGTACATACGGCTGTCGGCGGGTTTCGCGGCAGCACACCGGCCGAGCTTTGGGCTTACTGCATTGACTGTGCTTCGGCTGCCAAGCAGGTCATTCACATTGCAAGAATCGGGCTGACCGTTATCCGCGACTGCGACGGCAGCGAAATTCCCTGCACCGATATACTGAAGCGTGAATTCAATTCCCTTTATCCCGGCGACGGTTCGGGAAAGAAAAACCGCACAAACGGCTACTGCTTTGAGGGCAGCGTTTTGGGTACACTTCGTATGCGTTACCCGAGAAAACGCGAACCCTCCGTCGGCATTGTTATCGCAGGTGCGAACGGAGTTGAAAACCTTCAGCGATGCATTGACTCGGCGGAGATGCAGTCAACGGTTGATTGCAGGCGAATTATCATTGCGGACGACGGCAGCGGAGACGAGCGAATGCACCGCTATCTTCTGGCACTCAAAAAGAACAGGGCGGCAGAGATCGTTCACGTCAATGCGGAACAGCCGCTGCCCGAAACGCTGAATGCATGTGCATGCAAAGCCGCTGCGGATCTGCTGCTGTTTTTAAACGGAAATATTGAAATTCTCTCCCCTGCATTCCTTCGCGAATTCACCGAACTTGCGCTTCGGCACGGCGCAGGTGCGATTGGCGGAAAAATCGTGAACGAAAGCGGAAACATCCTTTCCGCCGGCACCGTTATCGGCCTTAACGGCTGGGCACAAAGCCCTTATTCCGGCGAAAAGGATGATTTTGAAGACTTTTTAAAATGCAGTTTTCTGCACGTTCAGCGCAATGTAACCGCCGTCAGCGGCGCATTTATGGCAGTCAGCGGCGAAAACTTTTTCAGTTTCGGCATGTTTGACGAAACGCTGTCCGGAGTGGGATGGGACACGGAGTTCTGTGTTCGGCTCATGCGAAAAGGTCTTGCAAACTGCTTCACTCCGTTTGCAAAGGCGCGGTTATCGGGCGGACTTCCGAATGATTATGCCAATGCAGGCAAAGCCAATCTTTTGCGCTGTTATGACGTATACCGCGAAACACTGCTTTGCGGCGACAGGTATTTCAACCTAAACTTTGATTATGCAAACCCCGTTCCGACTCTCGCCGCGATTCCGTACCCGCCGATAAAGCTGAATCCGCTTTATTCCGGCTGAGCTTCACCCGCAATCGACCGAAAACGAATCAGTTTTCGCCGTCATCCGCATTTATCAAAGCTTCCGCAAGGGTTTTATATTCCCCGGTGGGATCGGTTTCGGGAAGGGTTTCAACCTTTTTGAGGGTTCTGCAAATTTGCCTTGTGCGAACACCCACAAGCGTTTCAAGGTCATTATGCGCCTTTTCAAGCGATTTCTGCGTTGCTCTGAGCACATCGTCAAACTTTCCGAACTCTCTTTTTATCTGAGAGAGCAAATCCCAGACCTCGCTGCTGCGTTTTTGTATTGCAAGTGTTCGGAACCCCATTTGCAGGCTGTTAAGCAGTGCCGCCATGGTTGAAGGACCGGAAAGGTTAACGCGGAAACGCATTTGCAGCTCTTCGATAAGCCCGAGCCGCACCGCTTCGGCATAAAGTCCCTCCGTGGGCAGGAACATGATCGCAAAATCCGTTGTGCGCGGGGGATTTATGTATTTTTCCTTTATATCCTTCGCGCATTTCAGAAGAACTTCACGCAGGTTTTTCTGCGCAGCGGCAACATCCTCGCCGGAATCATACGCATCGCAGAGTTTGGAATAAATATCCGCAGGGAATTTGCTGTCAACGGGAAGGTAAACCGCTTCCCCACCGTCATTCGGAAGTTTTATTGCAAATTCAACGCGCTCATTATTCTGTTTTCCGGCGTCAAAATTACATTCGTATTGTTCCGGCGCAAGAACTTCGCCGAGAATTGCGCCGAGCTGAATTTCGCCGAGCGTGCCGCGTGTTTTGACATTTGAAAGAACCTTTTTAAGATCACCCACTCCGCTTGCAAGCGTCTGCATTTCTCCGAGCCCCTGATAGACCTGTTTAAGACGTTCATCAACAAGCTTGAAGTTTTCGGAGATTTGCTTTGTGAGCGTCTCCTGCAATTTTTCGTCAACAACACCGCGAATTGCATCAAGCTGCTTTTCGTTGCGTTCCGTCATGAGCTTCACGCTCGTATCCATTGCCGCCAGTTTTTCCGTGCAGACCGTTTCAAAATGCTTATTGCGCGTTTCCGCCTGCTCCGCCTGTGTTTTCAGCAGAGTATTCTGAGCAGCAAGTCTGTCCGAAATCTGTTTTTCGAAGGAATCCTGCCCTGCGGCAAGCCTGTCGGAAAGTGACTTCTGTTCGGAAGCGAGCCTTTCGGAAAGCGCGTTTTGTTCGGTATTCAGTTTTTCCGAAAACGCTTTCTGTTCTGCGGAGATTCTTTCCGCCGCCGCTGTCTGTGCCTCCGCAAGGCGGGAAGCGGTTTCGCGCATCGAAGAAGCAATGCTTTCATTTAAAGCATTTTTAAATCGTTCATAATCATTCTTTGTTTGTTCGTTGTATCGATAAAGTGCGTCCGAAAGCTCCTTCAGCCTGTCCTGAAGTCTGCGTTCAAGCTCCGCCGAGGCATTGCCGACGGCAGAGTTCATTGCGGCGCCGACCGCGTTTTCCAATTTGCGTTCAAGCTCTGCGCGTTCACGTTTTTTTGCATTCAGCTGCCCAAATAAAACAACAGCCGAAACGGTTCCCGCCAACAGGCTGAAAACCGTAATGATGAGCAGGATAATGAATTGAGTGTTCGGCATACCTTATTCTCCTTTGTTTTCCTCTGTTTTGAATTGTTATCCGCCGCACGGTTCGGTTCACCGATGCCGTTTGCCGGCAAATTATTAAACCCGCAGCTCAACAGGCAACCCGTTCTGAGCCGCCCGCCGGCGCGGGTTATATAAGCAGTCACTTGTTTAAGCTGAAGCGGTGCAGTTGAATGAATCGACCGCTCAGCCTTGGTTTTTAATCAGCCTTATCAGTCTTCATCGTCCTCCTGCGCACGTCTGCGCGGTGCTTTTTTTGCGTTCCCGCCGTTCTTGCGCTTGTAAATTTCAACAGCGGCAAGAGCAATGATCGCGATAAGCGCAACTGCCGCAATAATGATAAGAATACTGTACCATACTTTCAGCGCACTTCCCGTTTTTGTGAGCATTCCGTCCAGCTTGCTGCCGATATTCGGATCGTCAACGACCGTGACCCCGCCCGTTGCCGGCGGTTCGTTCGGAACGGTGCCTTCGGCATCGATATATTTTGCGGTCAGATGCGCCTCAAACATGTGCGTGTTGCCCGAAGCGTCAAGAGCCGTCAGGAAGAACACAAGATCTCTTTCTCCGCCGACGTTAAGATCGATATTGAATGACTGTGCGCCGGAGTTGGGTTCAAGAACGGCAATCTTGTGGATTTCATAATCCAGTTCTTTTTCGGTCAGGACAACATCGGTGTAGGGAGTGCTTCCCGTGTTTGTAACGGTGAAAGTCAGCCCAATGATATTCTCTCGATTGAGTTGAGTGCGAACTTCCGCGCGGAACTCGAGGCCGAGAGTTGTCGGATCGATGTAAGGGCGAACAGTGTAGCTCTTTGTGTTGTCCTTAAACACGATGCCGGACGAATAAACGCCGGTGATGTTGAACACAACATAGCGAACGGCCTCGGGGTTTCTGACGAAATATTTAATGGTTTTCGACTCACCGATTGCAAGGCTGAAACCGCTTTGAACAACGGTTCCGAGATCGTCCGTAACGGTGAGCGAATTCAGGCTCTGGTTGCCGTTGTTGGTCAGATACAGTGTAAATTCAACGCCCTCCGGTGTGGGTGTGCCGATTTCGACCGTTTTGGTGAGCTGCGCATTTATAAGGCCGATGGTAAGCCCCGAAAGCGTTACCGACAGGGCATTTGTTGACCCCTCGGGAACAAACGATACAGTCGGTTTGCTCGTTACGGTTGATGTGCGCATTGTGTATTCATAAGTGAATACGCGGCTCTCTCCCGGGGCAAGGCTGAATGCGGGAAGCATTGCCTGTGTACCGGCAACATTCTTATCAACAAGGATAATGCTGTTGAGCTTTTTAGCACCCGTGTTTATCATCGTATACGTCAATTTGACAATATCACCTGCCGAAGCAATCGATTTGTCAACGCTGCGCGAAAGCTTAAGATAAGCCGTATCCGCACGGGAAATGACAAGAGTCAACTCACGCGAACCTGCGGTTTGGGTTGCCGTATCGAACCATGCAATTGTAAAGCGCAGTGTTTCGCCGATTTGTTCCTGGGCAACGTTCATCGTGCCGGTAAATGTGCGCGATTCCCCCGCGGGAACATCGGAAGTGTTGAAAGAAACGCCGTATGTGTTGATTATTGAAACATTTGTGTACACACCGCCGCCGGGCTGAGTTGACGGCTCGGGTTCGGGTGTCGGCTCGGGTGCCGGAGTGGATTCCGACGGTTCCTTTATCAGGGAACCTGTTGCGGTATCA
>OLRD01001416.1_pt1 | contig 13940 bp, 13 predicted proteins | sample 1672051 | NCBI WGS metagenome assembly OLRD01 (sample SAMEA3136640, study PRJEB25190) | human gut metagenome | biome: human gut; feature: human-associated habitat; material: faeces | place: Austria | collected 2013 | reverse complement strand
TGCTCTTCCGATCTTGAAGCGCTTTTTGCAACAGTATTATACCATACCAAGAACTGTTAGGGAACTACAACCCAGAATGTTATTCCATTTTTCAAAATTCTATTATACCATACCAAGAACTGTTAGGGAACTACAACCCTACATACTCTATGCAGCGGGCGTATGCAATTATACCATACCAAGAACTGTTAGGGAACTACAACAGCATATTGCTTGACACGTTCAATTTTCCGATTATACCATACCAAGAACTGTTAGGGAACTACAACCGGTTCAGACTTTCGCACAATTATTTGAAAATTATACCATACCAAGAACTGTTAGGGAACTACAACTACAACGTCCGTGTGCCAATAGGTTATCCCATTATACCATACCAAGAACTGTTAGGGAACTACAACAAAAAATTCATATAATAATGAATAAAGTTAATTATACCATACCAAGAACTGTTAGGGAACTACAACCTCCACGCGGTCGAGATATTCGCCCACGGTATTATACCATACCAAGAACTGTTAGGGAACTACAACCTGCGCTGCCATCCGTTCAAGCTCCGCCGTATTATACCATACCAAGAACTGTTAGGGAACTACAACCGAATGGGTTTTACGGATCCGAACCGAGTAATTATACCATACCAAGAACTGTTAGGGAACTACAACCCGCGCTGTGGTCAAGTATCGCTGCAGCTTATTATACCATACCAAGAACTGTTAGGGAACTACAACAGTTGTTCGACCGATATACGAACATGTTCAATTATACCATACCAAGAACTGTTAGGGAACTACAACAAAAGTATTGGCTTACCTATGCGATGGGGAATTATACCATACCAAGAACTGTTAGGGAACTACAACTATGCGGCGTATCTTTTCAGAAAAAGAGCAATTATACCATACCAAGAACTGTTAGGGAACTACAACAGCTGAGGCAGGCGTTCCTTTCTTGGCAGGATTATACCATACCAAGAACTGTTAGGGAACTACAACTATCTTTCTGCTCTTTGATACTAAGCCCGTATTATACCATACCAAGAACTGTTAGGGAACTACAACTTGTGTTCAACCCTCCTTTTCGTTTTCGTTATTATACCATACCAAGAACTGTTAGGGAACTACAACCCGGAAAAATGCAGAGTGCGGCGAAGGAGGATTATACCATACCAAGAACTGTTAGGGAACTACAACGTCTGTTGTGGTCTCAAAATCTGCTGTAAAATTATACCATACCAAGAACTGTCAGGGAACTACAACCTCGACGGTGCGGAACATGCGAGGCAGCTCATTATACCATACCCAAAACTGTTCCGGCGCGGTGCGCTTTTTAGATTTTCTGCACGGTTAAGATATACCCGATGTTGCCATAAAGGAACCAGGCTTTTTCGAGGGCCTTCTCCCGCGTTGGAGCGTTCAAAAAACGCGTAAACATTTCACCCGTCGCATGTTCTTTTCCCCATACAACCCAAGTCACTGCTTTCACCCTCTCTTTTCAAAACGCCACCCGGATATTTTCCCCGCAAAGCCTCCTGCGCAGCCGCAATCTCCAACTGCCGCGCTCGGATGCATTTCAACTTTACTATATATTTTATCTTCCAACGTGTCAAGTTTATCAACATACAGGCGTTCTTCCTTACAAACCGCCCCGTTTTTCGCCTTTTTCGTTGCCTCCAGGCCCGATCCATTCATAAAACGGACAGCCCCGCCGTACACTTCACTGGAAGCCTGCGGCGGGGCTGCAATATTCTTAAGGCAGCACCGCACAATTCACGGCTGACGCCTTAAGCGTCGCCTCGCTTGCAGATTTTCCGGCAACTGTCACAAAAATGCTCGCGAATACACAAAGTATTCGCTGCGCTTTTTGTTTAACCTGCCAAAAAACCGGCCGGCGCGATTCGACTCTTAGAATTGTGCGGTATTGCCTTAACATTCATTACCAATTCGTTACAATCGCGGCAAAATGCAAGAATCCGTCTTTTGAAAACGTATTGTGTTTCAAACGGGAAAGAGCTGTTTCCCGCGCGCCGCAGGCGTGCCGGAGCATTCAACGATCCAAGGAAAGAAGGCAGTGGAATGAAAGTGAAGCTCCCCGAACGCAGGGCCGTTTCCGGCCCCGGCAGGCAGGACGGCGGCGCTCCGGCCGCAGCGCCCCTCAAAACGCGCGGCGGCAAAACCGCACGGCGCGTTCTGCGCCGCATCGGGTATATCGCGGCGTGCTGCTGCTGCGTGGGCGTGATGCTGGCGAGCGTGGCCGCCGTGGTATTTGCCTCGTATCTGGCCCGCCTGTCCGGCACGGACGCCGACATGCCCGACCTCTATGTGCTGAAGATGGCGGAAAACTCCATCGTATATGCAGCGGACCCGGCCGGCGGCGATTGGACGGAATACGCTGTTTTTACCGGCGAAAACGACCGCGTCTGGACGCCGCTGGAGCAGTTCCCCCAAACGCTGCGGGACGCTGTCGTCAGTGTGGAGGACCGCAATTTCTGGAACCAGCGCTTCGGCATCAACCCGGGGCGCATCCTCGGCGCGGCCGTCAACGAGCTGACGGGCCACCGCCTGTACGGCAGCCGCCAGGGCGCGTCCACGCTGGAACAGCAGCTTATCGAAAACCTCACCGGCGACAGCGCCCAGAGCATTTCCGGCAAATTCAAAGAGATTTCACGCGCCATCGTAATGGCCGGGCGCTACTCCAAGGATATGATCCTGGAGGCCTACTTAAATATCGCGCCGCTCACGGGCACGCTCTCCGGCATGCAGGCCGGCGCACAGCAGTATTTCGGCAAAGACGCCTCCCAGCTCACGCTGGCCGAATCCGCCACGCTGGCCTCCATCCCCCGCAGCCCGGTGGCGTACAGCCCTTACTCCAACCCGGAAAAGCTGCTGGAACGGCGCAACTGGGTGCTGGGGCTGATGCTGGACCAGGAGCGCATCTCCCAGGCCGATTACGACGCGGCGGCGGCCGCTCCGCTGGGCGTGCGCAGCCGCGAGGAGGCCGCTGCCGCCTCCCCCAGGGGAAAGGTGAACTCTTATTTCACCGACGCTGTGTTTGAACGGCTGGCGGACGATATCATGGAAAAAGAGAACTGCGGGCGTGCCGCCGCCGTCACCCGCATCCGAACCGGGGGCCTGCGCATCTTTTCCACCGTGGACCTGCGCCTGCAGCGCATGCTGGAAGCTTTCATGGAAAACGACGGCGAGGACGGCTACTTCCCCGCTCTGTGGCGGCAGGAAGAAGCCGACACAGGCATTCCCTTCGACAGCGCCGACGCCGTTTCCTACGGAGACGACGGCCTGCCGCTGAACGCACAGGGCGAGCCGGTGTTCAGGCCGGACGACACGCCCGTCTATGAGCAGGACGGCACAACGCTGCTCCGCGGCTCCAGCGCGCAGCCCAATGCCGACGGCGTCCACACACTGGTATTTTACAGGAACATCCGCACGCAGGCCGCCGTGGCCACGATGGACTATGAAGGCCACGTGCTGGCGCTTGTGGGCGGCGTGGGCGAAAAACGGTACGACCTTTCGCTGAACCGCGCCGCCGACGTGCCCCGTCAGATCGGCTCCACAATGAAGCCCCTTGCCGCGTATGCGCTGGGTATTGAAAACGGCGTCATCAACTATTCCTCCCTCATTGCGGACGCGCCGCTCTACACCCAGCAGGACCACCGCATGCTGAACACGGAATACTGCCGCAAGCTGGGCCTTTCGCTGGACCCGGGCGACCCCGCCAACCAGGCGCGGGACGACGTTTGGCGCGCCTGGCCCACCAATTACAACGGGCCCGGCACAGGGCGGCCCGTAGTGGTTGCGGATGCGCTTGCGCAGTCGCTGAATACCGCCCCGGTGCAGATCGGCGACATGCTGGGCAAGCGCAGGCTGTTCGACTTTGCGTACGGCAGCCTGGGCCTCACCCATCTGGACCCGGAGCGGGACAACGATCTCGGCCCTTTGGTGCTGGGCAGCCAGACCCACGGCGTTACGCCCGTGCAGCTTGCCAACGCATATTCCGTTTTCCGCGACGGCGTGTACCGTCCCGCGCTCTATTACACCAAAGTCACGCTGGCGGACGGCTCCACTTATCTGGACCCCGCGCAGGACAGCTATGCCGTGCAGGCCGTCAGCCCGCAGACGGCTTATATCATGAACCGGCTGCTGCGGGGCGTGCTCACCGCGCCGGGCGGCACCGCCCGGGGCATGGCGCCCGCCGGGGAGATGGAAGCCGCCGCCAAAACGGGCACTACGACGGATTACCGCGACTTCACCTTTGTGGGCCTGACGCCTTATTACGTCACGGCGGGCTGGTGGGGCTACGACGTCCCGGCCGACCTGTCCCAGCAGGGCGTGCGCACGGGCAAACCGCTGCAGACGCTCTGGCGGGATTATATGCAGCAGGCACAGGAAGGGCTGCCCTATCTGGAATTTCCCGTGCCGGAGGGCGTCGTTGCACGCCGCTACGACCCCGCCACCGGATGCCTTGTCCCCTCGGGCGGCGCCGTGGGATACTACACCGAGGACAACCTGCCGCCGGAGCAGCCCGCCCTGCCATAGCGCCGTGCCCCGCGCCGTAAGACAGGGCTTGACTTCGCTCTTTTGTTTTAGTATAATGTCAACTGCTCACTCGGAGGGCAGATCATTCACTTGGAAATGATGGGCCGGATAAGGTGACAGGCTGAGACGCCTGTTTCTTTATCCGGCTTTTTTGATGCCCGCGGGGTGTGCAAAACAACGGGAGGGATCTCAATGGATCTGCTGAAAGGAAACGTCAGGCAAATTTATTTCAGGTATCTGGGCGCGGCGTTCGGCAGCGCGCTCATCAGCTCCATCTACGGCCTGGTGGATTCGGCCATGGTGGGGCAGTACCAGGGGCCGGAGGGCACGGCCGCGCTGGCCATCGTCGCGCCGGTGTGGAACATCATTTACAGCCTGGGGCTGCTGACAGGCATCGGCGGCTCGGTTCTGCTAAGCGCGGCGCGGGGCGCGGGCAGGCAGAAAGAAGGCGACGAGTATTTTACCGCCGCGCTGGCGGGCACCGTGTTCTTTGCCGCCGTGAGCTGGCTCACCATCGCATTTTTCGACGCGCCGCTGCTGCGCCTGTTCGGCGCGCGGGACGCGCTGCTGCCGCTGGCGCAGCAATATCTGCTCCCCGTCAAATTCGTGGTGCCGCTGTTCCTGTTCAACCAGATGCTGGCGGCGTTCCTGCGCAACGACGGCGCGCCGGGGCTTGCCACGGCGGCGGTGCTGGCGGGCGGCGTCTTCAATGTGTTCGGCGATTACTTTTTTGTGTTCACCTGTGACATGGGCGTATTCGGCGCGGGGCTGGCAACAGCCATCGGCTCGGGCATCACCTTCACGGTGATGCTGTCCCACTTTTTCTCCCGGCGCTGCACGCTGCGGCCCGTCCGCTTCCGAAATGCCGGAACCAAGCTGCGGCAGATTCTGACCACCGGCTTTTCCACGTTCTTTCTCGACATCGCCATGGGCATCCTGACCATGCTGTTCAACCGCCAGATCCTGCAGGGACTGGGCACGGACGCACTGGCCGTGTACGGTGTGATCGTGAACGTGAGCACCATGGTCCAGTGCTGTGCATACAGCGTGGGCCAGGCCGCCCAGCCCATCCTTTCGGCCTGCTTCGGCGCGGGCAAATGGGGACGCATCCGCGCGGCGCTGAAGTACGCGCTGATGGCCGCCGCCTTTTTCAGCGCGGTGTGGACGCTGCTCGTCTTTCTGTTTCCCAACGGGTTCATCCGCATTTTCATGTCCCCCACCGGGGACATCCTGCGCATCGCACCCGCCATTCTGCGCAGCTACGGCGTTTCGTTCCTGCTGCTGCCGCTCAATATTTTCTCCACCTACTATTTCCAGTCCCTGATGAAGCCCCGCGCCTCGTTTTCTGTTTCGGTCCTGCGCGGGCTGGTGCTCAGCGGCGCGCTGATTTATGCGCTGCCGGCCCTGCTCGGGCCCGGCGCCGTCTGGTTCGCCATGCCCGTCACCGAGGCCGTCACCGCCGTGGGCGTGTGCGTGCTGATCGTCCGGTATACCCGTCCGGCGCCGCAAACGCCGGAATAATGCACAGCGCACAAGGCCCCGGCTTCTCTGTCGAGAAGCCGGGGCTGTATTTTCTTTTATTCCTCCGCGCGCCCGCCGGGCTTTTCCAGCGCCGCCCTGCGCGCGGCCAGAATCACATCCCGCGCCCGGGCGGCAAGCGGGGCTTCTGCGGCGGGCGTACCCTCCAGCGGATAAGGGATGCCCAGCGCGTCGTACTTGGAACGCCCCATCGTGTGATAGGGCAGCACGTCCAGCGCCCGGACGTTGGGCAGCGACGCAAGAAGCGTCCCAAGCGCGTTCCAGCCTGCCTCGCTGTCGGTAAGGCCGGGCACAACCACATGGCGTACCCATACGGGCACCTCTTTTTGCGCCAGATAGCGGGCAAACGCAAGGATGTTCCCGTTTTCCCGCCCGGTCAGCCGCCTGTGGGCGGCCGGGTCGGTTTGCTTGATGTCCAGCAGCACCAGGTCCGTAACGGCGCACAGCGCGTCGAACTGCGCCAGCGCCGCCGCGTCCTCCGGCCGGAACGTGGCGCCCGAGGTATCCAGACAGGTGTGGATGCCCCGCCGCTTTGCCTCCCGGAACAGCGCGGTCACAAATTCGATCTGCAGCAGCGGCTCTCCGCCTGTGACGGTGATGCCGCCTTTCCGGTAAAACGCCTCGTTGCGGGCGTATTGCGCCAGCAGCTCCTCCACCGTGGTTGGCACGCCGCCGCCCGGGTCCCAGGTGTCCGGGTTGTGGCAGTACAGACAGCGCATGGGGCATCCCTGCAAAAACACCACGAACCGCACGCCCGGGCCGTCCACGGTGCCGAAGCTCTCCACCGAATGGACGCGGCCCGTTACTTGCGCGGCCATCTCACATCGCCTGATGGAAGGTGCGGGAAATCACCTCGTCCTGCTGGGCCTTCGTCAGCTTGATGAAGTTCACCGCATAGCCGGAAACGCGCACGGTGAGCTGCGGATACTTTTCCGGATGCCGCTGGGCGTCCAGCAGCGTTTCTTTGGTGAATACATTCACGTTCAGGTGGTGTCCGCCCTCGGCCACATAGCCGTCCAGAAGGCTGACAAGGTTGTCGATCTGTCGTTCGTTTGCTTTCATAAACAGGTTCCTTTCTCTGCTGTGCCGCTTTTTCAGCGGCTTTTATGCCCGGCCCGTTTGGCCGGTGCATTGCAGGCTTCGGCCGCGCCTTCGCCGCAGCAGGCGGCGCAGCGGGTCTCCTGCGCTTCGCCCTCGCCGCCGGTGACGCGCATGCGGCCCCCGCCGTTTTTCATAAAGGCGTCGATGCGCTCCACCAGCGCATCGATCTGCCGTTGCTTTTCCTGTTCCGTCATGGCCGCCGCCTTTCTCTCAATGCTCCGCCTCAAACTCGGGCATTTCCACCTCCAGGTCGCCCGCGAAGATCCGGTCGTCCTTGCCCAGCGCCCCCGGTACGATGGAGAAGGTATTGGAAATGCCGTCCTGCGCGGCGCTGAAGGGCAGCTTCGCCACAGAGGCCAGGCTGGCCACCGCGCCGTGGGTGTCGCGGCGGTGCATGGGGTTCGCGCCCGGCGCGAAGGGCTCGCCCTTTTTGCGGCCGTCCGGCGTGGAGCCCGTGTTTTTGCCGTACACCACGTTGGAGGTGATGGTCAGGATCGAAGTGGTGGGGATGCCGCCGCGGTAGGTGTGGTTGCCCTTCACATAGCTCATAAAGGTATCCACCAGCTCCGATGCGATGCCGTCCACCCGGTCGTCGTCGTTGCCGTACTTGGGGAAGTCGCCCTCCACCTCGTAATCCACCACGACGCCGTCCGCGTCGCGGATGCATTTCACCCGGGCGTACTTGATGGCCGAGAGGGAATCCGCCACCACGGAAAGCCCCGCGATGCCCGTGGCGAACCAGCGGGTCACCTTCTTGTCGTGCAGAGCCATCTGCAGCTTTTCGTAGCAGTATTTATCGTGCATATAATGGATGATGTTCAGCGTGTTCACATACACCTGCGCCAGCCACTTCATCATGTCCCGGTACTTTTCCATCACGTCGTCGTAATCCAGATAATCCCCTGTGACGGGACGGTACCTGGGCCCCACCTGCTTTTTGGTGATCTCATCCACACCGCCGTTGATGGCATACAGCAGGCACTTGGCCAGGTTGGCGCGCGCACCGAAGAACTGCATCTCCTTGCCCACGCGCATGGAGGACACGCAGCACGCGATGGCGTAATCGTCGCCATGGGTCACGCGCATCAGGTCGTCGTTCTCGTACTGCACGCTGGACGATTCGATGGAGGTTTTCGCACAGAAGCGCTTGAAGCTTTCCGGCAGACGGGTGGACCACAGCACCGTCAGGTTGGGCTCCGGCGCGGTGCCCAGATTCTGCAGCGTGTGCAGGTAACGGTAGGACATTTTGGTGACCATGTGCCGCCCGTCGATGCCCACGCCGCCGATGGATTCCGTCACCCACTGCGGGTCGCCGGAGAACAGGTCGTTGTATTCGGGCGTGCGGGCAAACTTGATGAGCCGGAGCTTCATGATGAAGTGGTCCACGAACTCCTGGATCTGCCGCTCGGTGTAAACGCCCGCCGCAAGGTCGCGCTGGGCGTACACGTCCAGGAACGTGGAGGTGCGGCCCAGGCTCATGGCCGCGCCGTTCTGCTCCTTTACCGCCGCAAGATACCCGAAGTACAGCCACTGGATGGCCTCACGGGTGTCCTTCGCCGGACGGGAGATATCGAAGCCGTAGATCTCCCCCAGCTTTTTCAAGTCGTCCAGCGCGCGGATCTGCTCGCTGAGCTCCTCCCGCTCGCGGATGACGTCGGAATACATGATGACGCGGGTGGTGTCTTTCTGGTGCCGTTTGTCCTCGATCAGCCGGTCCACGCCGTACAGCGCCACACGGCGGTAATCGCCGATGATGCGGCCCCGGCCGTAGGCGTCCGGCAGGCCGGTGATGATATGGCTGGAGCGGCAGGCCCGCATTTCGGGCGTATATGCGTCGAACACGCCCGCGTTGTGCGTTTTGCGGTGTGTTGTAAAAAATTCCACGACCTCCGGGTCCACATGATAGCCGTTGTCCTCGCAGGCCTTTTGCGCCATGCGGATGCCGCCGTAGGGCATCAGCGCACGCTTGAACGGCTTTTCCGTCTGAAAGCCCACGATGGTCTCTTTCTCCTTGTCCAAATAGCCCGCCGCGTGGGAGGTGATGGTGGAGATGACGCGGGTGTCCATGTCCAGCACGCCGCCCGCCTCGCGCTCGGCTCTGGAAAGCTCCAGCACCTGCTGCCAAAGCGCCTTCGTGTCCTCCGTCGGCCCGGCAAGGAACGCGTCGTCCCCGTCATAGGGTGTATAATTTTTCTGGATGAAGTCCCGGACGTCGATTTCTTTTTCCCATACGCCGGGCACAAAGCCGGTCCATTCGTTTCTCATGCATAGCCCTCCGCTTGTTTCTGCCGGGCCGCGCGGCACATCCGCGTTTTCCGGTCATGTCTATTATACCATTTTAGTATAGTTTGTCAAGACGCCGACCTTCCCCCTGCCGGCGCGCGGCAGGGATGCTTTTCTTGACTTTCCGGATAGAGTATACTATGATTTCCCCAAACGGTCTGTTGTTATTCCAACAAAAGGAGGGGCGCCATGGACTTTTTATTTCTCTCTCAAACCGCGCTGTTCCGGGGCTGCTCCCCCCGGGAAACCGCCGATATGCTGCAATGCCTGCGCGCCGAGCGCCGCGTTTACGAGAAGGACCGCGTCATTTGCCATGCGGGGGACACCGTGGAAGCGCTGGGCCTGGTGCTCTCCGGCGGCGTCAACATCGAGAGCGTGGACGTCTGGGGCAGCCGGAGCATTCTGGGCCATGTGGGCCCCGGGCAGGTTTTTGCCGAAACCTATGCCTGTCTGCCGGGCGAACCGCTGATGGTGGACGCCGTGGCGGCCCAGCGCACCGAGGTGCTGTTTTTGAATACGGCGCGCCTGCTGCGCACCTGTCCCTCCGCCTGCGCCCACCATGCGGCGCTCATCCGCAACCTGCTGGCCGTGACATCGCAGAAGAACCTCGCGCTCTCCCGCCGCATTTTCCACACCTCGCCCAAAACCATCCGCGGGCGGCTGCTGTCCTACCTTTCCGCCCAGGCGCTGCGGGAAAACAGCCGCAGCTTCGCCATTCCCTTCGACCGCCAGCAGCTGGCGGATTACCTTGGCGTGGACCGCAGCGCGCTTTCCGCCGAGCTGGGCCGGATGCGCACGGAGGGCCTCATCCGTTTCCGCAAAAACGAATTTGAGCTGCTGCGCGAGCCCTGAGCACGGCTTGCAGCGGCCGCAAAAAGAAAGTACAATAATAGAAGCAAAGAAAGGGGTGGCGCCATGAGCAAAAAGCGCGAGGAGCTTCTGGAGCAAATATGGGCTGCGCAGGACACCGCCTATGACCTGATGAGCGAATACGATTCCCTGCCCCATTCCTACGGTGAAAATGTGTTGTACCAGGCGGAGGCGCATCTCATCGACCGGATCGCCCTTCACCCCGGCGTCACCGTCACCGACCTTGCCAATATGGTGCGCAAAACACCCAGCGCCTGCTCCCAGCTCGTGCGCAGGCTGCGGGACAAGGGCTGGGTGGAGCAGGTGCGCAACGCCGCCAACAACCGCCAGGTAATGCTCCGCCTCACCCCCGCCGGGGAGCATGTATACCGGGACCACGCCGCCTTCGACAAGCAGTGCCAGGCGCTGACCTTCCGGCGCCTGGAGGGGTTCACCGAGGCGGAGCTCGCCGCCTACCTCTCCATCCAGCGGCGCATCAACGAGGCCTATGCGGACGACGTGCGGCGCAGCCGCGAATACTTCACCTGAAAGCGCACGGCAGCGCTTCGTCAGGGTGTGCAAAAACACGCGCGGCTTTTGTTAAAAAGGACGAACCATATAAAAAAGAAGCGCTCCCCCTTGCACGCGGCTCTGTGCGGTGTTATTATGAAGCTGCTTAACATTTAAGCTGCTTTACAGCAGTATTTTCAACGCCCGTTCCGGCGGGTGAAAGGAGCAGGAGCATATGAAATACGATTTTACCAGTATCATGGACCGCCGCGGCAAAGACGCCATCGCCGTGGATGCACTGGGCGCGCCCGGCTTCGCACCCGGCGCTCCGAAGGAGGGCTTCGACGCCATTCCCATGTGGGTGGCGGATATGAACTTCCCCACCGTGCCCACCATTCCCGAGGCCATCATCGCCCGCGCCCGGCATCCGGCCTACGGCTATTTTTCTCCCACGGAGGAATATTTTGCTTCCATCATCCGCTGGCACGAAACGCGCAACGGAGTCACCGGCCTGACAAAGGAGTGCATCGGCTATGAAAACGGCGTGCTGGGCGGCGTTGTCAGCGCGCTGAACATTTTCTGCTCCCGCGGAGACAATGTCCTGCTGCACTCCCCCACCTACATCGGTTTTACCCACAGCCTGGAGAACAACGGCTACAACATCGTCCACAGCCCGCTGGTAAAAGACGAAAACAATGTCTGGCGCATGGATTTTGAGGACATGGAAAAAAAGATCGTGGACAACAGGGTCCACGCCGCCGTGTTCTGCTCGCCCCACAACCCCTGCGGCCGCGTGTGGGAGCGCTGGGAGCTGGAGCGCGCCATGGAGCTGTACAAAAAGCACGATGTAATGGTCGTGTCCGACGAGATCTGGTCGGACATCATCCTCGGTGGGCACAGGCATATCCCCACGCAGAGCGTCAGCGAGGACGCCCGCAGCCGCACCGTTGCCGTATACGCCCCCTCCAAAACGTTCAACCTGGCGGGTCTTGTGGGCAGCTACCACATTATTTACAACCCCGTTCTGCGGGACCGCGTGGAGAAGGAAGCCTCCCTGTCCCACTACAATTCCATGAACGTGCTCTCCATGCACGCGCTCCTCGGCGCGTACCGGCCCGAAGGTTACGAGTGGGTGGACGAGCTGTGCCAGGTGCTGACGGCCAATGTGGATTTCGCCTGCGACTTTATCGCCCGCCGCTTTGAGGGCGTGGAGGTCTCCAGGCCCCAGGGCACCTACATGCTGTTTCTGGACTGCACCCGCTGGTGCGAAGCCCACGGCAAAAGCATTGAAGCGCTGCAGCGCGCCGGCTGGGACGTGGGCGTGGCCTGGCAGGACGGCCGTCCCTTCCACGGCCCGTGCCACATCCGCATGAATCTGGCATTGCCGCTCTCCCGGGTGCAGGAGGCCTTCCGCCGCCTGGACGAATACGTGTTCAACGCCTGACGGCCGCGCTTCGCCGCATGCCCGCCGGGCGGGATAAAGGGCCCCTCCCGCGGGGCAGCAAAAAGCAATTTTTAAAGGGCAGCCTGAACGGCTGCCCTTTATAATTATTTGAATGCCGCGCAGACGCTTGCTGTTGGATGCGGAGCATGGTATATTGGCATCCGCACAGCGAATTGGAGGGAATAAAAATGGACCAAAAGCAAAGGGCACGGTTGGCTATATTAAAATCAGTAAACGCTCAACATATAAAAGAATCGGAATGGAACCGGAACACTTTATTGCAAGAATGTTTTCATTCGTTAGAAAGGTATCAAATCCTTAAAGATGAAAAAGAGATTGCTCAAATTGTAAAAATCATTAACACCAATGACGCAAAACAAATGAGCCATTGTGAAAAACCAATACCTCTGGAAAACCGTGATTATTATGTAGTTTGGGACAGTGCACAATTACCAGTCATTAAGTGCAACGGAAAGAGCCTTCTATCAAGTTGGGACGATGTAGTGGCAGTCGCATTTGATACTCGCATCGTTGATGCAGAAAAAGAGCAAACATTTTTAATCAGGGGGTAGAACCCTGGCTTGTTCATGGAGCATAAAATATTTGTGTGCTTTTCTAAACAATAGCATAACTTCTATCGCCCGGAAAGGCAATGAGCCCGCATAAAAAACAAAATCCCTTTGGGCGGGAACACAGCCGCTCAATGCGGCGCCAAAAAAGCGAATGCCGGCAGGTTGCGCAAAACGCCGCCCGCCAGCAGCACGCCCACGGCCCCCCAAAGCAGCGCCCTTTCCCATCGGCGCACAGAGCCGTCCCCCGTGCGGACATAGCGCACGGCGTGCACCGCGCCCCAAATGGTACCGGGAAGCAGCAAAGCAAGCAGAACCGCGTTTGCCCGCAGCGCGCCCGGAAGATCCAGCCGCAGCAGCGCCAGCCCCATGCGGGACGCGCCGCACAGCGGGCACCAGAGCCCAAGCGCCGCATGGATGGGGCACGCCGGGCCGCGCCCTGTAAGGCCGACCCACAGCGCATACCCCGCGCACAGCAGCACGGGCGGCAGCAGCCACCGGGCCAGCCGGCGCATGCGCGCACGCTCCACTTTTTTCACCCATGCACCCCTCCGTTTTCCGCCTGTTCTGTTCCGATTATAGTTTCGTCCGCCCGGCGGTGTCAAGGAGGTGCGGAGAAAACGAAAAACCATATTGACTTTTACCGCCGCAGTATGGTAAAATATCATTCGCGGCACAAACGCCGCATGGATAAGCGAGGATGGCGGAATCGGCAGACGCGCACGTTTGAGGGGCGTGTGGTTATACCATGCGAGTTCAAGTCTCGTTCCTCGCACCATTGAAAAGACCGTCGACCTTTGTCGGCGGTTTTTTGCTATGTCTGTACTTATGCGGATTTTTGAAAATAAAAATAGTTACCAATCCTATAATTGCACTCGCAAAAAATTGAGTGACAACAATTGCTTCCCATGATACAAATTCTTTTGAACACTTCATATTGGTAAACAATATAAGGAGATATACTATGGACAAGGTAATAGAGTTAATTGTATCTTGGATACAACAGAATTTTAAAAATCCAAAGTTATATGCTATATTTGCAGCCGTAATCGTTGTTATAGCCCTTGTTTTTCCATATATAGATGCAAATTT
>OLRD01001410.1_pt1 | contig 14021 bp, 13 predicted proteins | sample 1672051 | NCBI WGS metagenome assembly OLRD01 (sample SAMEA3136640, study PRJEB25190) | human gut metagenome | biome: human gut; feature: human-associated habitat; material: faeces | place: Austria | collected 2013 | reverse complement strand
CGGGGCATTTGCCCCGGAGCCGCTTCAATTTGCCGCCTCAAAGAGAACGCCGGACATACGGAATGACCGTGAATGAGGGCGCTTTCAAAACGCCGCCGCTACAGCTCCGCTTCCTCCCAAAGCTCCGTGCCTGTCCCCAGCCGCAGGGCCGTGCGGAAACCCGCCTGCCGCGCCAGTGCCGCCGCCTGTGGAAAGGCGTGGGCCAGATACCGGCGGTCGTGGCAGTCGGAGGTGAGGGTAATCTGCCCGCCCAGCTCGCGCCAGGCGCACAGCAGTTCCAGCGTGGGATAGGGCGTGGTCAGGTAGCCGCGCGCCATGCCCCCGGTGTTGATTTCCAGAACGCCGCCGCAGGGGAAGACGCGCTCCAGCGCGGAGAGCGCCAGACGGCGGTAGGCGGGGTCCGCCTCGTCAAACAGCGAGAGGGAAGCGGCATATTTGCGCAGCAGGTCAAAGTGGCCGATGATCTGGGGCCGGTCGCGCAGGAGGGCGGTTACCTCTATGGCGAAATAGTCGCGCGCCATGGCCAGTCCGTCGCCATGGTACACCTCATCCACATAGCGGCGCAGCAGCACGGGGTCCCCGTCCACGGCCACGGGCGCGCCACCGTAGCTTTCGCACAGGTAGTGCGCCGAGCCGATGAGGTAATCCGCTTCGGCACAGGCCGCGCGGCGGCAGCCCGGATGGGCCAGCGCGTCCAGCTCAAGCCCAGCCCACAGGCGCGGAAAACCGGGCTCCGGCGCCGCCTGCAGGGCGCGAAGCTCCGCAAAGTAGCCCGCTTGCACGTCCGGGGCCATGGAATAGTCCGGGTCGAAGCCCTGCCAGGCGTGGCCCGAGAATCCCAGGCTCACAAAGCCCAAAGCGCGGGCCGCCTCCACCATGGCGGGGATGGCGTCCGCACCGTCGCACCAGCGGGAATGGGTGTGGGCATTGCTCGGAAACGTCATTGCATGCGCTCCTGCTTCACCTTTTTGTCGATCACATGGCGGCGGGCCAGCTCGCGCACCACATCCTCCAGCGAAATGCCCATCTCCACCATCAGCACCATGGCGTGGTAGACCAGATCGCCCAGCTCGTAGGTGGTCTCGGCCTTGTCGCCCTTTGCGCCGCCGATGAGCACCTCGGTGCATTCCTCGCCGACCTTCTTGAGAATCTTGTCGCGGCCCTTCTCAAAGAGATAGGTGGTGTAGCTGCCTTCCTTGGGCGAGGTCTTGCGCCCGGCAATGACCTCCATCAGAGCGGAGAGGGAGAAGGGGCGAATGTCCTCGCTTTCATACAGGCCGTTGAAAAAGCAGCTCTCGCTGCCCGTGTGGCAGGCGGGACCGGCCTTCTTGACCTGCGCCACCAGCGCGTCGCCGTCGCAATCGGCGGTGAGGGAAACCAGCGTCTGCACATTGCCGCTGGTTTCGCCCTTGCGCCAGAGGCACTGGCGGCTGCGGCTGTAAAAGCAGGTGCGCTTTTCCTCCAGGGTGATTTTGAGGCTTTCCCGGTTCATGTAGGCGAGGGTCAGCACCTCGTGGGTCACATAGTCCTGTACCACCACGGGGATGAGGCCCTTTTCATCGAATTTGAGTCGGGAAACGAGCGTTTCATAATCCATCGTTGCCATCCTCCACAAGGCGCATGGGTACGCCGTTTTCGTTGAGCCAGCGCTTGAGGGCGCGGATATCCACCTCGCGCGAATGGAAGATGGAGGCAGCCAGCCCCGCATCCACGCAGTCAAGGCGGAACACGTCCAGAAAATCCTCGCGGCGGCCCGCGCCGCCGGAGGCGATGATGGGCACGGACACCGCCTCGCCCACGGCCCGGAGCATTTCCAGATCAAAGCCCCGGCGCACGCCGTCGGTGTCGATGGAGTTGACCACGACCTCGCCCGCGCCGCTGTCCACGCCGCGCCTGACCCAGTCGATGGCATCCAGCCCCGTATCGTCGCGCCCGCCGCGGGCAAAGACGTGGAAGCGCCCGTCCACGCGCTTGACATCCATGCTCAGCACCACGCACTGGTCGCCGTAGCGCTTGGCCGCGCGGGCGATGAGCGAGGGGTCGCGGATAGCGCCGCTGTTGACGCTGACCTTGTCCGCCCCGCATTTGAGCACGCGGTCAAAATCATCCAGGGTATTGATGCTGCCGCCCACGGTGAGGGGGATGAACACCTCCGCCGCCACGGCGCGCAGCGCGTCCGCAAACAGCGGGCGGCCCTCGGCGCTGGCGGTGATGTCGTAAAACACCAGCTCGTCCGCGCCAGAATCGTTATAGAAGCGGGCGAGCGCCACGGGGTCGTCCACGTCGCGCAGGCCCTCGAAGTTCACGCCCTTGACCACCCGGCCGTTTCGCACGTCCAGGCAGGGGATGATGCGCCGGGTCAGCATGGCTGCGCCTCCCCTCTGGCAATGGCCAGCGCGCGTTCCAGACGGAGCTTTCCGGCGTAGAGCGCCTTGCCCAGAATGCAGCCGTAGAGGCCCATGTCGCGAAGCGCCGCGATCTCGGTTTCAAAGCTGACCCCGCCGGAGGCGATGACCTGAAGCCCGGCGATGCCGGACAGGCGTGCGTAGATATCGAGATTGGTGCCGGAAAGCGCGCCGTCGCGGCCGATGTCGGTATAGATGACGGTGGCCACGCCCGCGTCCGCGAGCTTTTGGCAGAAGGCCACGCCGTCCAGATCGCTCACCTCGCGCCAGCCGCGCGTAGCCACCTTGCCGCCGCGCGCGTCCACGCCCACGGCGATGCGCGCGCCCCAGCGCGCGACCAACCGCTCGACCATGCCGAAATCCTCCACCGCCACGGTGCCAAGGATCACCCGGTCCGCGCCCAGAGCGAGCGTGGCTTCTACGTCGGCTTCGGTGCGCATGCCGCCGCCCACCTCTACGCTGAGCGGCAGCTTGCACAGCTGCCCGATGACGGTGCGGTTCTGAGGGCTGCCGTCCTTCGCGCCGTCCAGATCGACGGCGTGCAGGCAGGTGGCTCCGGCCTGCACAAAGCCCTGCGCCACGGCCACGGGATCGTCGCCGTAGACGGTCATGCGGTCGTAATCCCCCTGCGTCAGGCGCACCACGCGGCCACCCCGCAGGTCGATCGCCGGATAGATCAGCATGCCGCATCCTCCTCTCCCATGGCGAAGGCCCGCAGGATGCGCAGGCCTACCGCGCCGCTCTTTTCCGGGTGAAACTGCGTGCCGCACACGCTGCCGCGCCTGACGGCGCCTGCGACGGTGACGCCGCCGTAATCGGAGCTTGCGGCGAGCGCCTCTCCGCAGCCGGTTGCGTAGAACGAATGCACGTAGTAGACGAAATCTCCCTCACGCACGCCGGAGAGCAGCGGGTCATCCGGGCGGTTGAGGTGCAGGCTGTTCCAGCCCATGTGCGGCACCTTTGCGCCGGGGGCGAGAACGGGCGCGAGGGGCCGCACCTCGCCGGGAATCAGGCCAAGGCCCGCGTGCTCGCCGTATTCATGGCTCTTGTCAAAGAGAAGCTGCATGCCAAGGCAGATGCCCATGAGCGGCTTGCCTTGTCCGGCAAGGTCGCGCAGCAGCGCATCCAGCCTGAGGGCATGAAGTTTTTCCGCCGCATCGCCAAAGGCCCCCACGCCCGGCAAAATGATGCGGTCCGCCGCGCGCAGCGCGTTTTCCTCGCGCGTGACGGTACATTGCGCGCCGATATGTCTGAGCGAGCAGGTGAGCGAATAGAGGTTGCCCACCCCGTAATCCACCACAGCGATCATGGCGCGTCTCCTCCCAGCGTACCCTTGGTGGAGGGGATTTCCCCGGCGGCGGCAGGGTCGATCTCGCAGGCCTCGCGCAGGGCGCGGGCTACGGCCTTGAAGATGCCCTCAATGATGTGATGCGTGTTCTTGCCCGTGAGCAGCCGGATGTGCAGCGTGATGGCCGCCTCGCGCACGAGGGCGAGGAAGAACTCCTCCACAAGCTCGGTATCGAACGTGCCCACCTTCTGCGCGGGCAGGAGCGCATCAAAGCCGAGGCAGGCCCGGCCGCTGAGGTCTACGGCCACAAGCGCGAGCACCTCGTCCATGGGCAGGAGGCGCTGGCCGTAGCGCCGCACGCCCCGCTTATCGCCCAGGGCGGAGCGCAGCGCCTGCCCCAGCGCGATGCCGATGTCCTCCACGGTATGGTGGTCGTCCACCTGCGTATCGCCCGTGCAGCTCACGCGCAGGTCAAAGCGGGCATGGGCGGCAAGAAGGGTGAGCATGTGGTCCAGAAAGCCGCAGCCGGTGCGGATGTCGCTCTGTCCCGTGCCGTCGAGGTTCAGGGTGAGAGAAATATCGGTCTCGGCGGTTTTGCGTTGGATGGTCGCGCTTCTCATGGTATCGTCCTTTCCGACAGAATGGCGCGGGTTTCCAGCACGAGGCGGCGCATCTGCTCCCGCGTACCGATGGAGATGCGGACATGCTCCCTGAGCGCCGGGTCATCCCAGCAGCGGATGAGCACGCCGCGCGCCTTGAGCGCCTCGTAGTAGCCGCGCGCGGTCAGCGCGGGATGGGCCGCAAAGAGAAAGTTGGCGCGGCTGTCCGTCATGGAAAAGCCAAGGCCGCGCAGCTCCGCCGCCGTTTCCCCGCGCTGACGCACGACGCTTTGCACACAGCTTTCGAAGTAGGCCGTATCGCGCATGGCCTCGATGCCGGCCAGCATGCTCAGGCGGTTGATGTTATAGGGGTGAAAGCTGCACCGGACGCGGTTGAGGTCGTCGATGACGGGGGCGTTGGCAAGGGCGTAGCCCAGTCGTGCGCCTGCCAGCGAGCGCGACTTGGAGAACGTGCGCACGATGAGCAGGTTGGGGCAGGACGCAAGCAGGGGCAGGGCGCTTTCTCCGCCGAAGTCCACATACGCCTCGTCCACCAGCACGATATGGTCGGGATTCGCACGCACGATGCGCTCGACCTCCGCAAGCGGAAGGGCGATGCCGGTGGGCGCGTTGGGGTTGGCCAGCACCACCATGCCGCCCGTGCCGAGAAACGGCTCCACGGGCACGGTGAAATCCTCACGCAGGGGCACTGTGCGGGCGGGCACGCGGAACAGGTTTGCAAACACCCGGTAGAAGCCGTAGCTCACCGCAGGGAAGGTGACGGGATGGGCTCCGTCCGCGAAAGCGAGGAAACTGAACCCCAACACCTCGTCCGAGCCGTTGCCGCAGAATACGTTGTCCGGCGAAAGCCCATATGTGTCCGCGATGGCGCGGCGAAGCGGCAGGGCCGTGGGGTCGGAGTAGAGGTTGAGGCGGGAGACTTCCTCGCGGCTGAGCGCGTCCAGCACGCGGGGCGAGGGGGGAAAGGGGCTTTCGTTGGTGTTGAGCTTGATATACTCGCGGCCCTGAGGCTGCTCGCCCGGCACATAGGGGTCAAGCCCGGCGAGCGCGGAAATGAGAAAATCGCTCATGAACGGCCCTCCATGCGCACGACCACGGCGTGGGCGGGCGCGTCCAGCCCTTCGCGGCGGGCAAAGCGCATCACGTCCTCGGACACCTTTTCAAGCGCCGCGGGGGTGTAATACAGGTAGCTGGACCGGCGGCAGAAATCATCCACGCCCAGGGGAGAGGAATAGCGCGCCGTTCCGCTGGTGGGCAAGGTGTGGTTGGGCCCGGCCAGATAGTCGCCCAAAGGTTCGGGGCAGCTGCGGCCCAAAAACACGCTTCCGGCGTTATGCACCATGGGCAGCAGGCCGAAGGGATCGTCCACGCACAGTTCGAGGTGCTCCGGGGCGATCTCGTCCGCCAGACGCGCGGCGGTTTCCAGGCTGTCCACCACGAGGATGCGGCCGTTTTGCTCGATGGAGGTCCGGGCGATTTCCTCGCGCGGGAGCAGCTTGAGCTGCCTCTCCACCTCGGATGCCACAGTCTCGGCCAGCGACGCGTCGGTCACGGCCAGCCACGCCGAGGAAAGCCGGTCATGCTCGGCCTGTGAAAGCAGGTCCGCGGCCAGATGGACGGGGTTGCTGTTTGCGTCGGAGACGATCATGATTTCGCTGGGCCCGGCGATCATGTCGATGTCGCACAGGCCGCGCGCATAGCACAGCTGCTTGGCGGTGGCCACATAGATGTTGCCGGGGCCGACGATCTTGTCCACCTTGGGCACGGTCTGCGTGCCGAAGGCCAGCGCGGCGATGGCCTGCGCCCCGCCCGCGCGCACCACCGTGCGCACGCCGGCGAGCTTTGCGGCCGCCAGAATGGGGGCGGGTACCTTGCCGTCCGGGCCGGGCGGGGTGGCCATGACGATGGTCTGTACCCCGGCGATTTTGGCAGGAATGGCGTCCATCAGCACGCTGGAAGGATACCGCGCCGTGCCGCCGGGCACATAGAGCCCGGCGCTGGCCAGCGGAAGCACGCGCTGTCCCACCACCACACCTGGAGAGGGCGTATCCACAAAGCCGGCGCGCTTTTGCAGGCGGTGGAACCGCTCGATATTTCCCGCGGCCAGCCGGAGCGTATCCAGAAATTCCGGCTCCACCTGGGAAAACGCCGCGTCCAGCTCTTCCTCAGGCACCAGAAGGCCGTCGGGCCGCGCGCCGTCGAATGCTTCGCAATAGTCCAGCACGGCTTCATCGCCGCGCAGACGCACATCCTCCACAATGGCTTCCACTGCCTGCGTCACGTCGCGCTTGACCTCGGCGGCGCGGTCCAGAAGCTGGGCGGCGGGCTGTCCCTCATAGGATACGATGCGGATCATGGGCGTTCCTCCTTTTGATTCAGCTGGGCCTGAATGCCGGACAGCAGACTCGATATGGCCGGCTCCTTGAACTTCATGGCGGCCTTGTTGGCGATGAAGCGCGCGCTGATGGGCAGAATCTCGCGGGTGACCTCCAGATTGTTCTGCCGGAGGGTGGTCCCCGTTTCCACGATGTCCACGATCACATCGCTCAGCCCCAGCAGCGGCGCCAGCTCGATGGAGCCGTTGAGCTTGATGATCTCGATTTCCCGGCTCTGCGCGGCATAGAAGCGCCGGGCGATGGCCGGATACTTGGTGGCCACGCGCAGCGGCCGCTGGCGGTCCTCCCGGAAGCCCACGGGCGCGGCCTCCGCCATGCGGCATTTGCCAAAGCCCAGGTCCAGCAGCTCGTATACGTCGCTTCCGCCCTCCAAAAGCACGTCCTTGCCCACCACGCCCACGTCCGCCGCGCCATGCTCCACATAGATGGCCACGTCCGAGGGCTTGACCAAAAGGTAACTCATGTCGCCTTTTTCATCGGTCAGCACCAGCCGGCGGTCATCCTGCTCCATGGCGGCGCAGTCGTAGCCGGCGGCCTTGAACAGGCGGTATACCTTGTCGCCAAGCCGTCCCTTGGGCAATGCCACGTTCAGCATGCGCCGCTCACCTCCTCCAGCGCCCCGTCCCGATAGCGCATCGTGCGGCCCGCGCGCAGGCCGGGGGGCGGCATCTGTGCCGCCAGCACGCGCAGGCCCTGCGCCCTGAGCCCCTCCAGCGCACGAAACACACCGGGCGCCTCGTCGCGCGCGCTGTAGAGCACCAGTACGTCCACATCGTCGCCCGCGGGCCGGGCAAGCACGCGCTGCAGCTGGTCAAGGTAGAGGGCAAAGCCCAGACCGTCGCCTGCCTTGCCGAATTTGCGCATCAGCTTGTCGTAGCGGCCGCCGCTGAGCGCCACGCGCGGCGCGCCTTCCACGTATCCCTGGAACACCAGGCCATTGTAGTAATCCAGATCATTGAGAATGGAAAAATCCAGCCGCACATGCCCGCATAAGTCCAGCGCTTCCAGCGCCGCGTACAGGCTGGAAAGCTCGCCCACGGCCTGTTTCATGTCCGCTCCCACGGCGATATCCGCCGCGCGGCGCAGGGTTTGGGTAAAATCGCCGCAGAGCCCGGGCAGCTGCGCAATACGGCCTGCATAGAAGGGCGCGACCTGCCACTGGGAAAGCTGGCGAGCGAGTTCGTGCGCGTTCTTCTGGCGGATGAGGCGGATGGCCTGCTCGCGCTGCGAGCCGTCCAGCCCCGCATCAGCCAGCAGCCCGCCCGCAAAGCCCATGTGACTGATATCCAGCACAAAGCCCGCCCCGGTGAGCCGCAGGCTCTCGATGGCCAGGCGCAGCACTTCGCATGCGCCATAGAGCTCTACCTCGCCCAGCAGCTCCACACCCAGCTGACCGATCTCTGTAAACTCATGGTCGGTGGGGGAGAGACGGTACACGCTTTCGTGGTAGTACAGCTTCTCCACCTGACCCCGCTCCGGCCGCGCCCGTTTGACGATGGACAGAGTCACATCGGGCTTGAGCGCCATGAGCTGGCCGCTCGCATTCGTGAAGCTGAGTACGCTCTCGCTGGTGAGAAAGCTCTTGTTTTCCAGGTAGAGCGCATATTCCTCAAAGCGGCGCATGGGAAAGCGCGTATATCCATAGCTCTCGTACAGGCCGCGCAGGCTGAGCACCAGGCGCTCCTGGGGACTGAGCACATCGGGAACGGACATGAGACCCCCTCCTTCCGGGATGGTGGACAGTATAGCATGCTTTAACGCTTTAGTCAAGCAACGCAATAAAATTCCGTTCAACTTCCGATCGGAACTTTTCGGAATGGGAAGAAAATGAGCTTGCGAATCGCTTTATCAATGGGAACAGATACCAAAAAAGCAATGGAAGGCGGAGAAGCAAATGAAAGCGAAAGTCTGTATGCTGGTAGCGCTGCTGCTGGCGGTGCTAGTGTGCTTTAGCGCGGCGGCAGATGCACGGGTGACGGCCCTGGTCGTTCCAACGGCACAAGATATTACCAAGGAGGAGGCGCTTGCCATTGCCATGGAACTGCTTATGGCGCGCAATGATGTGCTGGCGCCCGCGGGCGGGGAGCTATACGATTTTCCCCTCTATGGCATTGAGGCGCGCAAGCTCAGCCACCGGGAAACCTTCGTTACGCTGGCGGACGGTGGCAACGCGTGGATTGTGAGCTTTGCGCCGGAGGAACTGCCGGTGTTTGCGGGAGCCGTTACCGTCGCTTCGCCGGGAGGCGAGGTGCTGGAAGCCATACTGGGAGAGGAAGGACCCCTGCTGGAACGCTGGGAAGCCGAGCGGGGACCGCGCTGGTTCTGGAGCCAGGAGGACCGGGTGCTCTATGACCAGCTGTATGTGTCTACATCCCAGAGCGTGAGCGTGCTGCCTGAGGCAGGCGACCTGCCCCGCGAGGAAGCGCTTGCCATTGCCAAAGAGGCGATTGCACGGGAATGCGGTGTCCTGCCGGAGACACTTGAGGAGGAATACAGGCTGGATATGGAACTATGTATGCTCTCCCTGAAAACGGCGGAAAAGGAGCGGGTGTGGAGCGTGTGTTTCAGGCAGTTCAACCCACAGAGCGGGAACTGGGACCTATGTTACTGGGCACACGTAATGGCGGACGACGGCGCCGTGTATCACGCCGGGGATAACGGCGGCAACGGCTGAAAAAACGGGGGGCGGCCTTTTTGGCCGCCCCCGCATGGTTTCTTTGAAACGCCCATCCGCCGGATCAGGCTTCCGGTTCCATCAGGCCCAGATCGCCGTCCTTGCGCAGATAGAGCACGTTGGTGCGGTCGGTCTCCACGTTGACAAACACGAAGAAGCTGTGTCCCAACAGTTCCATCTGCAAAATGGCATCCTCTACGCTCATCGGGCGCACCGGGAAGGTCTTGTGGCGCACCACCTTGGGAGCCGGCCCGTCCTCGCTGACGGTTTCAACGCTCGCGGCGTCGTACTCCAGTTCGCCGGGCTTGAACGCATCCTCACGCAGGCGTTTGCCCAGCTTGGTGCGGTGTTTGTGGATCTGCCGTTCCAGCTTGGCCAGGGCCTGGTCGATGCTGACGTAGAGGTTGTCGTCGTTCGACGCCTCGGCACGGAGCACCACACCTTCAAAGGGAACGGTGATTTCACAGGTGCGGCGGTTATTCTTTTCACGTGTCAGGCGCACAAAAATTTCGGTGTTGGGATTGAGATAGCGCTCCATTTTCGAAGTCTTTTTCAAAACGCGTTCGCTCACGCCGGGGCTGACTACCATGTTTTTGCCGGTGATGGTCGTTTTCATATTTGGAAACTCCTTACTATGTAATGGGGAAGGATGTCAGGCGGAATGCCTTGCGGCGCTCCGGCTGAAACCGGAAGAACGAGAAAATGATGCGTGTGCCAATGGAACCACGCTCCTTTCCAACAAGTGATGCGGGCACGGTCAGCCCGCACCATCCGGTTTTCTGAATCCACCTTTTCCTTGCCCTTGCTTGGTATATTCTGTTCGACGCGAAGCGGTCCGATTCCTGCTGCAATGGGGGAAACATCCAAAGCATTTACACTTTCGTCACAGTTGACTCCTGGAAATGGAAAGTATGGCACAAAAGAGAAAAAGAAAATCCAAAAAATATTTAAAAAATGTGAACAATTTGGCAGGCTGATCCGTCTTATAGAATGAATGGCAGTGGTTTTAGCGGCGAAGGCCCTCCGGGCTTTCTGAAGGAGCTGCCGCCGATAACGATAGAATATTTTTAAGGAAGCATAGGAATCAGGGAGGTAGAAGATCATGAAAAAACGTCGCATGCGGCTGGCGGCTCTGCTGATGGCGGCCATGATGCTCTGTGGACTGGCCGTTGCAGAGCCTGTGCATGAGCATCAGTGGAGCGCATGGCAGAAAAGTGCGGATCATCCGAGTCAGGAAACCCGCACCTGCCTTGAATGCAGCGCTGTTGAAACGCGGGAACATGAGTGGGGCGCGTGGATCGATCAGGGCGACGGCACGGAAAAGCACATCTGCAAAAATTGCCAGAAAGAAGAGATTCGCAAGATTGAGACGCCTTTGGAACCCTTGGGCGACGACGTTGGCGACGAGGGCGGAGGCGCCAGCTTGCTGAAGGGGGACGGCACAGGCACGGACCCGAACGCAGGCGCGGGCACAGACCCGAATGCAGGCACGGGCACTGATCCGAACGCAGGCACGGGCACTGATCCGAATGCAGGCGCGGGTACAGGTACGGACACCAACGCAGGCGCAGGCACGGACCCGAACGCAGGCGCAGGCACGGACCCGAATGCAGGCACAGGCACTGATCCGAATGCAGGCACAGGCACTGATCCGAACGCAGGCACAGGCACGGACCCGAACGCAGGTGCAGGCGCAGGCACGGACCCGAACGCAGGTGCAGGCGCAGGCACGGACCCGAACGCAGGCGCAGGCACGGACCCGAATGCAGGCGCGGGCACAGGCACTGATCCGAACGCAGGCACAGGCACGGACCCGAATGCAGGCGCGGGCACAGGCACAGACCCGAACGCAGGCACAGGCACAGACCCGAACGCAGGCACAGGCACGGATCCGAACGCGGGCACAGACACGGACCCGAACGCAGGCACAGACACGGACCCGAACGCGGGCACAGGCATTGAGAACTTGGGTGAGGATCCGGATGAAGATCCGATAGTCAAACAGGCGCAGATACAGATCAACCTGGTTGTGGACTCCAGCGAGGCAAAGGCCGGGGATACGCTTACGTATACGGCTACCGTGAAAAACGATGGTACGGCTGACGCTCAGAATGTAAAGGTCAGCTTCACACTGCCGGGAGAACTCCAAATTGCAGAAACGTCCTACGGCGGTCTCCAGGCTGAATCCACGCTTGCGCAGCTGCAACAGGGAGATGAGGCCACCGTCTGGCTCAAGGCAATGGTGCTGGAGAGCGCCGTCCATGGTACAAAGCTGACGGTTACGGCTTCGGCGGACGGAATGGTTTCGAACGCGCAGGAAACAGCGGTTTTGGAGCGTCCGCAAGTAACGCTGGCCTGCATTGCAGGCAGCAATACGGCTACGGAAGGCGAAACGCTGCAATATACGGTTACGCTTGCCAACACCGGCAAAGGGCCGGCTGCCAATGTGGCCGTTGCGATTACGCTCCCGCAGGGCGTCGAGAACGCGACCCCGACGGCGCCTGATGGAACTTCCTATGCGGGCGGCATCTGGACGGTACCTGCACTGGCAGTGGGCGAGAGCCTGTCGCTTGTCCTGCAGGCCACGGTAAAGGGCGGTATGGCTGATGGAACGGACCTGACCGCACAGGCCCAGGTGACGGGCGTTTCCAGGAGGCTGGCCGATGGCAGCGTGTCGCCGGAGATGCTTGCGGCGCCCATTGCAGCCAGCGCACCGGTCACTTTGTCCGCGCCCACCCTCGCCATCGGGCTGGCTGTGGACAAAACATCAGCCGCCACGGGCAGCGTTGTGAACTATATCGTTACCGTATCCAACAAGGGAAGCGCTGCGGCCGATAAAGTGGGCGTAACGGTCAGCCTGCCGGCTGCCAACCTGCAACTGGGTACGGTTACGCCCAGGGAAGGTACCAGCTGGGATGGAAACACCGGGAAATGGACCATTCCTTCGCTGGCCCCGGGTACGGAGAGCACCCTGAAACTGGAGGCGGTCGTGACCGCCGTTCAGCCGGGCGAAACCGTCACGGGTGGCGCCTCGATTGTGGAAGCCGGCGGAGCAGCCATGCCTGCGCCTTTGTCGGCGAGCGCGGCCTTCGCGGGTGAAAACGCCGCGGTCCATCTCTCGATCACCAAGACGGCGGACCGTCTCGGAGCACAGCCCGGAGAGGAGCTTCGCTATACGCTGGTGGTCACCAACAACGGCAAGGCGGCCATCAGCAGTATCCAGGTGAGCGATAAGCTGCCAGACAAGCTGCTCTTTGCGGGCAAGGAGCTCAGCCAGGGTACGACCTATGACGAGGCCACCGGCCTGTGGACCATTCCCATGCTGGAAGGGGGCGCGCAGGCGACGCTGGTGATCAAAACCGTCGTGCTGGATGCTACGGTGGGCGTAAACCTGGTCAACACGGCCGAAATCATCAGCGTGGGCGGTGCTGAACCGGCCGTGCATCCCACGGCGACCGCGTCGGTGCTTATCAACGCGCTCAACTATGGATTCCTCACCGTCAACAAGACGGTGACAGGCAGCGGGGCCAGCAAGCAGCGCGACTTCCCCTTCCAGGTGGTCTTTACGAATGCGGCGGGGGCGGCTGTGCACGGCATCGGCATATATGTGAAGGGCAACGAAACCCATACCTTTGATACGGCGTCTCCGCTCACCTTTGAGCTGCGTCATGATGAAACGGTGTGGATTGGCGTGCCTGCGGGCCTGAGCTACACCGTGACGGAGACGGATACCAAGGGCTACACCTGCACCTGGAAAAACGAAAAGGGCGTTATCACGGCCAATCAGCTCATTCAGGCGACCTTTGTCAACGAACGCCAGCGGAACACCGAAATTCCCAAGACCGGCTATGCCGATCAGGCCCCGGACGCGGACGGCGCACAGGAGGCGCCGTCCGTGGCGGCGGACCTGGCGGACGCCTACGCCCAGAACGACGATCTGGTAGGCTGGCTCAAGGCGGGCGAGGGAATTGACCTGCCCGTGGTGCAGTCCGACAACACCTATTATCTAGACCATGGCTTCACGGGCGAGGAGGACAGAAACGGCACGCTGTTTCTCAACATGAACAACCAGCTTTTTCCCCCTGACGACGTGCTGCTCATCCACGGGCATAACATGAAGGATGGCTCCATGTTCGGAACGCTCCCCAAATTTGAGCAGTATGACTATGCCAAAGAGCATCCCCTTGTGACATTCCAGACCATCTACGACGAGGAGCCCGTTTACTATGCGCCGGTTTCGGTGTTCAACGCCTCCATGCTGCCGGACCATTCCCGTTATTTCGACATTACGCAGATCGTCTTTCCCGACGATGAGGCGGGGGAGGTAACGGATTCCTCCACCTTTCGCCAGAGCAGCGCGTTCAAAGCCTATCTGGACGAACTGCGGGCGGTGTCACTGTGGGAATCGCCCGTGGATGTGAATGTGGATGACAAGCTGCTCATGCTGATCACCTGCAGCTACGACCTGGAGGACGGCCGGCTGATGGTGGTTTGCCGCAGGCTCAGGGACGGGGAAACTCCGGAGGAGGTTGCCGGGCTGTTTGCAACATAACCCCAATGGCAAAAACGGCTCTTTCCTGCGCGCAGTGCGTGGACCAGATATCGTACCAGCCGCTGGCATGGCCAAAAATATACACC
>OLRD01001404.1_pt1 | contig 14080 bp, 15 predicted proteins | sample 1672051 | NCBI WGS metagenome assembly OLRD01 (sample SAMEA3136640, study PRJEB25190) | human gut metagenome | biome: human gut; feature: human-associated habitat; material: faeces | place: Austria | collected 2013 | reverse complement strand
TTTGTGCGCATCGGGCACAAAGCGGCATCCGGCCCGGCACCGTTCGGTTATCTATCGGCACCGAACACATCGACGACATTTTAGCCGATCTGGAGCAGGCCTTCTCTGCCGTGGAAGCCCAATCGACCCTGTAACATTCCCAATAAACTCGATTTAACCCATGTAAGGAGGCATTCTATATGGGAACCCCATTCACATCCGCCGACCAGTTGATCGGCAAAACACCCCTGCTGGAGCTGACCCGCCTGGAGCAGAAGCACGGGCTGTTCTGCCAGCCCCTGCGCCCCGGCACGCCGCCGCAGGGCATCTAAAAAACTGCACCTCTGCAGCCGGTTTTCAGGCCAAAGAGGTGCAGTTTTCTTTTCTGTTGTAACCGTCAGGCAGGCGGGCGCAAAAACCAGAAGGCGGGCAAATTGCGCACAATGCCAAACGCCACCAGCGCCGCAATGGCCACATACACGGCGGCGTTCTGCCGCTTGGCCAGCCGTATGCTGCCGCAGGCCAAATAGCTGCGCGCCGCAGCCCAGCCCAGCCAGACAAAAAAGGGCGCCAGCACCACAATGGCAGCATTGCTGCGCAGGGCTGCCTGCCAATTGCCCTGCAAAAGGGCGCTAATGCAACGCGTGACGCCGCAGCCCGGGCAATAAAGCCCCGTCAACATATGGAACGGGCATGGCACGCCCAGCCCGGTGGCCCGCACCCATGCCGCATAACCCAGCCCTGCCGCCAGCGCCAGGCCCACTGCGGCCGCCAGCCGCTTTTTCCGGGCAGAAGGCACACTCATGCGGCGGCGCCGCCCGTCATGCCGTTCACTTCGTTTTGCACAAGGGCCCACACCACAATGTCCAGCCCCAGCAGGCTCAAAATCAGATACAGAATACCTGTGTTGCTGCTGGGGATGCCCCACTGCTGTTTTATGCGGTCCAGCTTATCGCCAGCCTTATAGCACCAGTACAGGCCATAGATGCCGCAGGTGACAATATCCAACAGGAACACAATGCCGCCGGATGGCGACTGCACATCCCCCGTTGCATAGTTCAAATCGTTCACAAGACAAATGAACCAGTAAATGCCGTAAATGCCGCAGGTGACGATGGTGAGAATGACACACAGCGCCACATTCCTCTGTTCCACCATAGAAAGCCCTCCTTTGTAGTTCCATCATATCATCTGCGCCGCAGTGCGTCAATGCAAAACCAAAACAGCGGGCCGGGGCATGGCCGGAACTGGAAGGGCCCTGCAAAGCCCAGCAAGGCGGATAGGTTCATGTGGGTATAAGGTGCTTTCTATGCCCGCCCCACACTATTTTTGAAACCGCCCTGGCGGGGCCATCTTTGTCGAAAATACAGTTGGCTGCAGGCGGCGCAGGGTTTGCTTCAAGCAATGCGCATGTGTCAAAAAACAAATGTGTAGTTATGCAACCAACCATAACATATTTTGCCTGCAGTGGTTGGTGGAACTTGCGAAAGCCTAAAGTTATAATAGCCTTAGGAGGTGTGAAAAGTATGAAGCTGCAAAAAAATAATATTGCCCGCAATTTAACCACATTGCGGCAACTGAATAAATACTCCCAAGAAGATGTGGCCGAGCAGATTGGCGTTTCCCGGCAGGCCGTTGCAAAATGGGAGGCCGGGGGTTCACTTAGATAAAGATACCACATCAATAATCCCACGCTGACTTTTGCTCAACCGATACAGCCAGAGGGCTGGATAACAAGAAAAGGCGGTATGCGCCCCGTGGAGGGGTAGCGTACCGCCTTTTCTTGTGGGGGTTTCCAAAGGGGGCAACGCCCCCATTTGGCACACGACTTTGCGAAGCAAAGTGTAGTGTGTTATACGCTCTGTCGGCGTTGCCGTGAAAATGCCGTTGCCGCCGGGGAGGGCAAGGGCATTTGAAGCGGCAGGAAAACAGGGCTGTGCTTGCGTGGCGTGGAGCCGCAAGCGCAGGTCTGGTTTCATCAGCAGACAGGGCGTATATGAAAGCCCCTGTCCCTCGACCTACGCTCCGACTTGTGGACAAAGTGTCCCGAAGTGTGGCCACATTCCCAGAAAAGTAGCAGGACAGCGGGCAAGCGTCAGGGCTGAAATGAACGAGTTTACACCCGGCCTTGACCGCCGCCCACCGTCCCGCTGAATGGGTGGACAAGGCGGCCAATCCTCCGAAGTACTTGGCCGCCCTCTTTCTGATTTTGGAGCGTTTCTTTTTTCAAAATTGAAATGGGCGGGAAGCCATTTTAGGGCTTTCCCGGCTGTCTTTGCTATTGAGAAAACAATAGTTAATTTACATCTTTATCTTTTTTACAAACTACGCAGAGCCAGCCTTTTTCATTTTTGTGTATTTTTATGTCTGTAAAACCAGCACCCTCTAAAGATTTTTTGACTTGTCCAGAATTGTATATTTTCATTCCTTGTATAATCTTAGTCCACTTTTCTTCTTTGGAATTTTCGCCATTTGATTCGTTGCAAATCATAAAAGTTCCGCTGCCTTTCAAAACTCGATATACTTGCTTAAATGCCTCATTAATATCAGGCCAAAAATATATTGTTTCAAACGCAGTAATTATATCAAAAGTTTCATTTCCGAAAGGAAGTTTCATTACATTACCTTGCAAGATTTCGCAACGCCTATTTTCTATTTCTGCCTTATTGATTTTTTGGGATTTTATTACACTAATTTCTGAATAATCAATACCTGTCACTTTGCCGTATGGAGTTTTTGCCAATAGCTTTTTTACATTTGCTCCACCGCCACACCCAATATCCAGACATATGTAATTCGTATTAATTTCTATATGCGTAAATCCCCATTCAGCCATAGATGAATGTCCGGTATTCATCATATTAACCATAATTTTGCCGCCAATCCCTTTGGGCTTACAAGTATTTTGAAAAAAAGACATACACAATGCTCCTTTCATAGTTATCTTTAGCTAACCACATTATATCACACTCTCTTTTTGCGGACAACGTGAATTTTATTTCCTTTTTTCTCTTTACTCTTTATGATTACTTTCCCACCTGCTTAATCATCTTCTTCGCTAACTGCTGGAACAGGTCAGCCAGATTTACGGCTACCTCGACACCTGGGAGAATGTATCCTTTGACGACAAGCGGCGGGTGATGGACTTGATGATTACCATCATAGCCGCCACAAGCGACAGTTTGAACATCACATGGAAAATCTGACGGGCGGAACCCCTCCCGTCAGATACCTACCCTGTGTAGTCCCTTGTAAACTGTACTTTTGTATGCGCTAAACTATTATTGTCATTCATTGAATGGCCTCCTTCTGTTGGTTCGTGCAGTTGCCAGACCGCACTTCCATTTTACCAGAAGGAGTTTCTTTTCATAGCTTAAGCTTTTCCGTACCACCGGTGGTTCTCTACAACAGAAAGTTTGCGGCAAGCAGAAAGCTTGCCGCAAACTAAAGGTAAAATAGGTTGCTGTGAGTGGCAGTAAAAACTAGCAGGGAGACTATCCGGGGTTAACGCTTGCTTTTATTGATTGAGTTGGTCCAAAACCGGCTGAACAACGGCCATTTTTTCTTCAACCCAAGCATTCCAGTTGGCTTCAAGATCCCCGTCCTTGAGGATAAGTTTTGCATACTCATCGCCTAAATCCATTGTTGCCTGCGATTTTTCGCGTGAACTCAAAAACTCATATTCGTATTCTCGAGGAAGGAGCGTCGTTTTGTCACTTAATTCTTCACGAAGTTTGTAGAAATCGCGTACGGTATCCTGAATTTCAGAACTATAGTTAGGGCTTACCAGACTGAAGTCATCTGTCAAAATCAACCCGCCAAAAGAGGATTCCTTAGAAGGGTACTTGCCGCCAAGCACACTCATCGCACTTCCCTGAATGGAAGGATCAAGCAGAGAAACGTAATTTCCGTTTTCATCGAGCTCCCAGTCGATTCCTTCAAAGCCCATATTCATGAAGTTCTGCCCTTCTTCTGTGCAGGTATAGTCCAAAATATCCATTGCACGTTCGAATTTTTCCTGGCTGATTGTCGGGCTGAATATGACTTGTCCCCAATAGTTGGAGTCTTCGCGATAATGATACATACCATCATCACCCACGAGCTGTGCAAGGTGGAGCACTTCGTCCGGATCCAAGCCCTGCTCAACAAGACCGTTGCGGATATAGGTGATCATGATCGCGTGTCCGTCTTCCAAGGTCAGACCAGATGTTCCCTGAACGTAAAATTTCTGAGCACCCTGATAACGTGTATAGTTATAGAACTCCTGATCGAGAATACCTTCCTGGTAGAGTTCTTGATACTTTTTCAGTGCATCTAATGTGCGAGTGTCAGCAGGCGCCCACTGGAACTGACCGTTCTCATCTTTATAGTAGCCGTCTCCGATATTACAGGCTTCAGAGAATGTAGTTGTGGGATACAGCTTTACCATGTCATAGGGGCGAATACTCATACCCACCAGATTATCGCCGACATTGCCGGGATCTTCTTCCAGAAATGTTTTAGCGATTTCTTTCAGCTCATCCGGCGTATAGGTATCCTTCAGATCCAGTCCGCAGGCTTCCATCCAATCTTTGCGCAAATAAATCAGGGCGTGATAGCTAAGACGTTCGCTGGGACGGTTGAGAGAGAAAACCGGGCGATACAGGAAGTAAGTGCCTCCAAGTTGTTCCTCGGCCATAGCTGCAGCAGGGACGTTTTCCTGCGTCTTAGCAACATTAGGCCACCGCTCTTTCCAGTCATCGGGCAGACGGTAGATAGCCTCTTGATTGGCGTAGTTTGCCAGCTCGCCGAATTCAAACTGCGCATTGGCAACATCGGGCATATCGCCGGAGTTAATCCAGATGCGCAGACGTTCATCCCAATCGGAAGTATCCATTGTAACGGCAATGATGTCAAAATCTACATTGAACTTATCCAGCCAGAAACGGCCCCAATCATCTGCAGAATAATCTGCGCCGGACTTGATTCCTGCCTGGAGCCAACTCAAAGTGAGATGTTCGTCATAGGTGCTGTCTGATGTGGATGAAACAGTTGAATTTGTGGTTTCAGAGCCACTTTTCCCGCAGGCTGCAAAGCTCAAAATGAGAGTAGCGCAGAGAAAAAGTGTGCCCAGCCGTTTGAACTTTTTCATATTAATCTCTCCTTTTCAATTGGTTCCATTTTACGCCTTGATCGCTCCGACCATGACGCCTTTGGCAAAATGTTTCTGCAAGAAAGGGAATACACACATGATGGGCAAAGAGGTCAACATAACCGCCCCCATCTTGATTCCCATATCGAAGTTTCGCACAGCTGCTTGTGCAGAACTCGTGTTACTTGAAATATTGGATTCCATTACGATGGACCGCAGAGCTACCTGAAGCGGAATAATACTGTTGTCATGAATAAAAATAAGTGCATTGTACCATTCGTTCCACCGATCAACCAGATAGAATAATGTAATTGTCGCAAGAATCGGTTTGGAAATGGGGAGAATAATGGAGAATAGAATTCTCCATTCACCGGCTCCGTCCAGTTGAGCTGATTCAATCAGTGCTTCTGGCAGAGAACAGAAATAGTTGCGTGCAAGCACGAAATAAAATACATTGATGCCGCTCGCCAATACGACAGACCAAATTGTATTGGTTAGATGAAGTTCGCGCATTTGCAGGTACAAGGGAAGAATGCCGCCGTTAAAAAGCATTGTGAACAGAATCGCTCCCAGAATGAGCCGCTTGCCCGGATAACTTTTTCGACTGGTGCCGTACGCAAGTGAGACGGTCAAGAACAAGTTGATTGGAAGCCCCAGAAGCAGAATTTTAAGAGATGTTAGATAACCGATGGAAATGCGCTCGTCTCCAAGAAGGTTGATATAATTGTTCAGCGTTGGTTCGCGCGGAATCAAAAGAAGTGGAGTGTTGAGATATTCCCTCTGAGTGGAAAATGAGATCGCGATCGTATTAATGAACGGCACGACTACCGCCAGAATAAGGAGAAACAGAAATCCGGCGATCAAAAAATCGGCCGTGGTAGCCTTTCGATTTTGCATAACATCATCTCTCCTTTTTTAGCCGAACAGGCCGCTTCCGCCCAACTTCTTAGCACTGCGATCGGCAGTAATCAGGAAAATGCAGTTGACCACAGAACGGAACAGGCTAATCGCCATGGAAAAACCAAAATCGGGCACAGAACCGAAAGTAATACGATAAATGTACATATCCAGAATCTCACAAATGTCTTCTACAGCCGGATTTGATAGATTGAAGATCTGGTCAAAGCCTCCCGTCATCAGATTGCCAATGGAAAGGACCAGCATAACAAGAATTGTCGGTTTCAAATTGGGGAGAGTCACGCGAGTAAGAGTTTGCCAGCGATTGGCACCATCCAATTCGGCGGCTTCATATTGATCTACGTCAATTCCGGATAGTGCCGCGAGATAGATGATTGCACTCCAACCGGCAGACTTCCAACTCTCTGTCAGATAAAGCAACGGTATAAACAGAGTGCTGTTCCCCAAAAAATTAATCTTGTCAAGGTTGAGCATGGCCAGGAGGTTGTTTACCATTCCATCGAGAGACAGAACATTTGTTACAATGCTCGCTACAATAACCCAAGACAGAAAATACGGAAATGTAAAAATTGTTTGAGCAATTTTATTGAACCGTTTCCATTTGCACTCATTGATCAGAAGCGCAAGGATAATGGGGACCGGGAACTGAAAAAGAAGGCGGCCAATATTAATTGTCAAAGTTGTCCAGACTGAACGAAAAAAAGCCGCATCTTTAAATACATAGGCAAAGTTTTCAAAATCGCACCAGGGGCTGCCCCAAATTCCACTGCGTGCGCTATATGTTTTGAATGCAAGTAACAAACCAGACATCGGGCCATACGCGAAGAGAATAAACCAGATGATGCCGGGAAGCATCAGACTATAGCAGGCGCGATTTTTCCAGATGCTCCGCCCGAGATGACGGGCAGATGCTACGAATTTTCCTTTCATCGCATACCTCTCAATACTCAGGTTGTTTCAGAGTTGTCTTTCCTTCGAATTCCAGCTCATGAGCCAATTCAACTACCATTCGCATTTCGTTGGCGCTGTGCATCAGAGCGTCATGAACAACAACATTTTCAAAGTGAATGCGGCGCGGACGATGCATTTCATTATGCATTTCAAAGCCTCGGATGATTGAAACAGGAAAAATACTGCCACCCACGGTGATGTTGCGGAATGTCACATCCTGTACGTCGCCTCGAACACGGTCGAGCGAATATTTGCAATCAAGAATTTTTATATCCACCAGTTTTTCCTGTGCATCTTCGATTCGGATATTCTCGTACAGAATATTGTGGACATTTGCACGATCCGCATTGTGTATCGTCAGAACACCGCCAGACTGATTCCCTTCATACTCGCAGTGGATGATGTCACAGTCGGAAAAAACAATGTCAGAGACTTCGTTGCAACGCAATTCGTAACCGATCTCTAACGCGTTGCCGGGTTCGGCATTCCAAAGCGTACAGCCGTGTACGTGGATATTCTTCACATTGCAGCAAGCCGCCGGGCTTGGGAGCGGACAGGCCTTAATGCAGATGCAGTCATCACATGCGCGAATAAAACAATTCTCGATCGTTACGTCTTCGCATCCAACGATATCAATTCCGTCACCTGTGACCACGCGGGACAAAATGTTGACGTCGCAAATGGAAACATTCCTGCATGCGCCGGGAACAATGTTCCAAACTCCGCTGTCAACAATGGTGATGCCTCGGATGCGAATATCATCGCCTAGGGTAAAGGCCGCCATCAGGCGTCCTCCGTTTTCGTCTGGTTTATGCCATACAGAGCCATACAGTATACCGTTCCCGAGCACAGAAACGCGATCCGCTTTGCAGGAGAAGATACGTCCACATACAATACTTCCTTCTTCCAGATAAGCGCATTCTCCGCTTTTCAGTTCTAATGATCCAACGTTATACACATGGCCTTTCTGAAAAAAGTAAGTGGGCGCCGGATCCGGAGGAGCCACATAGTTTGTGGTCAGAATGAAAAGCGGAGCTTTCAGATTGTCGTCCAGTTCCACACTTACTTTGACATGGCCGGGTAAGGTAAAGCGGATAATATTTTCTTCACGTTCAAAAAGAACTCCAACGGATAACGGGCGGATGACCACGTCTTTAAATGCGGTGGAGACATGAATCTCAACAGGAAAATGTTCAGAGTTTTTCCGGACTACAACGGCATAGTCAAAAGAATCTGTGTGATATACGGTCTGTCGGCAGCCATCGCACCAAAGTTCATAACGCTCTGAATGGGGAAGCTCGGCTTCGCAGTGAATCTCATACAATGGATTTTCGGGAAAAAGAGGATGTGGATTAAATTTGGGCATGCTTTATTACCTCCTGTGGACTAGAGCCTTGTGTTAGGGCCGAACGGCAGTTCCGTCCGGAAGACGTGCCAGCATCCAATTCCAGGATATGCTGGTGTTTTTACACGGATAGTGGGCCGCCAGTTTTTCGTTGATGTCCACACCGATTCCGGGCTTATCGTTGAGGTACAGATATCCGTCACGCCGTTCAGGCATTCCCGGGAAGATTTCCTGCATAAGCGTTCCGTTGAGAGTTGGGTAAAGTCCGGCCAGACCATCAGTCCACTCTTGAACGCCAAGATTCGGACAGGAGATATCAAGATGCGCATTAACCGCGTGTCCGATCGGTGTCATGTCGACCGGACCATGCCAAGCAGTTCTGACACCATAAGCATCACAAAATGCGATTGCTTTTCGAGCGGGCGTGATGCCTCCAATTTGACTGACGTGGATCCGAATATAATCAATCAGATGTTCTTGAACAAGATTTTTCCATTCCTGGGGATTGTTGAACAATTCCCCCATCGCCAGCGGTGTTGCACACTGCTGGCGTAAAATGCGGAACCAGTCTGACTGCTCTGGAGACAAAGCGTCTTCTAAGAAAAGAAGATGGTACGGTTCAAGCTCTTTGGCAAAGTTCAGCGCGTCGATAGGAGAGAGCCGCTCATGTGTGTCATGACAGAACTCCAGTTCTCCGGCATATTTTGCATGCAATGTTTCCATCAGATTAAGTACGTTTCGAATATAGGATTTGGGATCAAAGTAAGCTCCCGGAGGAGAGTTCTCGGGACGATGCAGCGAAGGGCTTTTTCCACCGTAGCCACCAACCTGAACACGGATTTTTCGGTATCCGAGTTCCTTCAGGGCTGCAACGCGTTCCAGCACGATATCGACGGAATCGCCTTCGGCGTGTGTATAGCATGGAATGGCAGCGCGGCACTTCCCGCCGAACAATTGGTATAGCGGCATTCCCGCCATCTTCCCTTTGATATCCCACAACGCCATATCGACGCCGGACAACGCGTTGTTCAGAACCGGCCCATTGCGCCAGTAACTCATGCCCATTACAGATTGCCAGATGTCTTCGATATTCGACGGATCTTTTCCGATTAGAAAGGGCCGGAGATAATCATTGATGACCGTCACTACGGCTGAATAGCGATGTGCAAATGTTGCACATCCGACTCCATAAAGTTCGGGCTCGTTTGTCTCAATCTTAACGGCAACAAGATTGATTCCTTCCGGGGCGGTGCAGATCACCCGGACATCACGAATTTCAATACTCATGTTTCATCGATTCTCCTTTTTTGTCGCGCCCCAAGAAAGGTCACTCTGTTCCGGCATGCCGGGAAGAATCAGACCTCCGTCCACACGCAGAATTTCTCCTGTAATGTAAGAGGCTTGATCGGACGCCAGAAATGCAACGGCATTTGCGATATCCTCAGGAGTTCCTGAACGTCCGAGAGGAATGCGTGTGCCGAGTTCGTCCCAAAAGTCCACAGGGATAAGATTCAGTTTTCGGAGATATTCTTTGCTGCGCACCGCAATGGCTCCAGGAGCTACGCAGTTAATGCGGATGCCGTAAGGGGCAAGATCCAGTGCAGCTGACTGAGAAGCTCGGTTCAACGCAGCCTTGACTCCGCCGTATACTGCGTCACAAGGATACGCACGTTCCGCACGGGTAGATGTAATATTAATAATGCTGCCGGAGATTTTCGCACGAACCATCTGAATGGCAGCAGCCTGCATGCAAAACAAATAATTTTTTAAGTCGAGATTAATCAGTTCATCCACGGTTTCAGGAGTTATGTCCAGAATGCTTTCCATACGAGTGCGCCCGGCGTTGTTCACCAGAACGAAAGGAGTTCCCATTTCTTCAGAAACCTGATTGACAAATTTGGCTCCGGCGCCATCTTCGCGCATATCCACACAATACATTGCACAGCGCTGCGCTGTGGTGCTTTGAATTTCGGCGCAGAGTTCTTCGGCGCTCTGAGCCGCAGAGAAAAAGGAAAAAGCAATATCATATCCTTCCTTTGCCAGTTTTAGCGCGATTCCGCGGCCAATCCCTTGACTGGCTCCTGTTACAATTGCAATTTTGCTCACGAATTGTCACAACTCCTTTGCTTAGTTTATTTGCGGTTGGATTACTCACATGAGTATGATTGCTGCTGCGCCGGATGCTTCCAACTTGACTCTGGCCGGAGAATGTACGGCGCCGTCCTTTCCCACATTGAAGATACTCACACCTCCGCCGAGCTGATTGGCGATAAACAGCTGCGAAGAGGATTCATCAAGAAGAAAATACCGAGGAAAGTGACCGCCGCTCGGACAGCGTCCGCAGAACGTAAGTTCCGAACCGTCAGCACCAAGTGAATACCATACGATTTCATCGGTTCCGCGGACACATGCGTACAACATGTTGTACTGTTCGGACACCTGAAGATGTGCAGTAAGGATCATGAAACCCTTGCACTCAGTAATATTCGTACAAGAAACAACCGAAGCAACGCCGTCTTCGTTAAAACGAAGGGTGAAAATTTGATTGCTCAGTTCGGCGCTGATGTACATGAATTCGAAATTTGGATGAAAATCCATGTGACGGGGCCCGCTGCCGCCGGGCAATTGAATATATGGCTGTTCGATATGTTCACTCAGGCGGCCATCCTTTTGAATGTCAAACCGATACAAACGGTCGCATCCGAGATCTGCGACGAACAGTTCCCGTCCGTTGGGCGATAAACGGCAAGAGTGAATGTGCGAAGCGCTTTGCCGGGATTTTATTGGTCCAGATCCATAAAAATACAATGTTTGAATAACTTCCAAACGACCATTGTTGTCCGATACAACGGTGAGTGTACCGGATTCATAATTTGAAATGTAGATTTTACGTTCCGGAGAAACACAAAGGTGGCAGCTGCCTTGAGCTTCAAATGCTGTTTGCGCAGCCAAATAAAAACTTTTTCCGTCTGGGATAAAATGTGTTAATAATCCCTGAGATCCCTCATCCAATGCATAAAATCCGCCATATCCGTCTGCGCAAAGAAAGGACGGATTATGTACGGAAAGAACAGTGTTCGCAAAAAACTCGGTGTCGCCAGCGCTGTCGAACAGAGCAATACCTGATCCGGGATCAGCAGGCAACCAAGCCGGAAATTCAGTGTATTCGCCGATTAGCAACATAATCAACACCTCGAATATCATCACTTAAACATATCTTAAACATTACAATCATAATTTTAACATCATTTTTATGCGTAATCAATTGGAAAATGTACTCAAAAAATACAAAAGCACTTGTGCAAAGTGATATTCTACAGTCTTTTCATCGGATGCATTGACCTTTTTATCAGAACATGATATGATGATAAAAATAATGTTTGATTGTATTTGAGGTGATGATTAATGCTCGCTTATCAGAGAGTCTACGAACAGATTCTTCAGGCCTTAAAGGATAATACATATCCAATTGGTTCTCTTCTTCCCGCGGAGCCGGAATTGGAGAAGATGTATGGTGTCAGCCGTACAACAGTGCGACGTGCAATTGCGCAGTTAGCTGAAAAAGGATATGTTAAAGTAAAACAGGGGCATGGAACCATCGTTTTGAAGAGCATCTACCCGACAGATGCATTTGAGTATTCCAGATTGCATCATTTTGAAGACGTCCTTTCAATTCGTCACGTAAATATCCCCAATCCGGAGCAGATGACTGCCCGGGGAATGTATATCGATTCGGTTGTCTCAGATGAGACCGTTTCTCAAGTTCTTGAAATCCCAGTGGGGACAATGGTATACCGGGTCCAGCGCATTTTTTACAGTGGAGATAACCCACTGATGTTTTTGAACAACTACCTGAGGATGGACTTTTTCCCGAATCTTGACCGTTGGACAGAGCAGTTTTGGGATTTATATCCGTTTTTAGTTCAGCATTACGATATTCAATATCAGGGATGTTCTGAATATATTTCTGCCGTATCTGCGGATTTGGTGGATGCACAGGTTCTCCATATCAATCCGGGTGTGCCGTTGTTAAACAGCAGAAGGATCGCAAGATGTAATCTTGGACCGCTTGAATATGCTGTTCTTAGAATTCGCACCGATGTTATGGAGCTGTGCATTACTATGGGCCCTAATTTAGAATCGAGTCCATTTAATTAATAAGTGAGTCCAAACAGGAGTCGTGTGTAAAAGTAAATGAAAAAAATAAACAGAACGCAAAAAGGCATCTGGTTCAGGCATTTTAGCTGATAGCGGATGCTTTTTTGCATTTATCTGGATACACATCTTACCCGAGAGTTCTGTTGTGCACTCTTTATTGAGAGACCATCAACAGCCGGATCCGTCGACAGAGATGAAATATGCGCGGAGAAATTATATGCGTAAATGGATAAGTGAAGTGTAAACTTTGGGATAAACCGCAGCCGTTTTCTCGCTTCAATAACAGGAGCTGATTACCCCAATTCTATCCCTAACAACTGTTTAAAAATTACCGCACTGCAAAGGAATTGATACGGAAATCCGGGACGGAAACTGAGGCGCGCAAAGATCCTCTCCATCACAGAAAAAGCAAGAAAAGAGCAAAACCATATCCTCACTGGAAAACAGTGTCAGGTATTCATTCTGCCTCTCGCATGCTGTTTTTTCCTTAAAATTTGATCACGATCCTTTTTGTACCCGGCTCCCTGCGCTCCACCAGCGCGAATGCATCCAGAATATCCTCGAACCGGAATGTGTGCGAGATGAATTCCATTGGATTCAGCATGCCTGCGTTGATCCACACCATCACCTGTGTGCGGCCCCGCCTCCTTCTTTCTTGCTGGGCCATTGCACAAAGTTCAAGCTCCAGTTATATGGCGCAGTACTCCAGTCCAGTTCCATGCTTAGCTTTAGGGAAATGCCATAGCCGCATATCCTTCCATTGTATTTGATCAACCTCATAGCCTGGTTCAGCAGCGCGTTCACACCTACTGCGTCTACCACGTTGTCCACGCCCTCGGGCAGCAGGCGACGCACTTCAGCGTATATGTCGCGGGTGCGGGAGTTGAAGGCGTAGTCCGCTCCCTTCGTCTGCCACTTTATCATCAAACACGTCTGTGGTAATGACCTGGCCCATCCCCAGCACGCTTTCGTTCGGCGCGAATCTAAAACGCCGGATCGCACTGAGCACCTCGCGGAAAGTAATAATCAACACCGCGCCGACCGCGTCTACCCGATCCGTAGTACGCAACGCCAGATACCCTTCGCTCCATTGCAGCGTCCCCGGCCCCTTGCCGTTTTCGATGTACGCCCGCGCGTCGCCCACGACGGCATACTCACTGTATGCGCCCCAGCCCGGCGTATATCCATCTATAGGCTTCTCCAAAAATGGCAGTAACACCAAATCTCCCTTTTTCAGATGCTTTACGTCCGCGCCCGTTTCCACCGCCTCGCCCCCCTCATGGCCGAGGATGGCCGGATATGTATCAAAGTTTTTGAAAATACGGTGAATAAGCTTCGTATCCGTTCCATTACACACGCCGCAGCTCCACACCTTCACAAGCGCCTGACATCTTCCATATTCCGGCATGCTACTACAGAAAAAGCCCGGCATTGCTGCCGGGCTTACAAATTACGGACTTGTTTCGGTACCTCAATTCCTGTATCTTCCATATCCTGTTGTTGTTAAATAGAAACTGCCCAACCAGTGAACTGATTGGGCAATTTTTGGCTCCCCTTGTTGGACTCGAACCAACGACCCTGCGGTTAACAGCCGCATG
>OLRD01001399.1_pt1 | contig 14115 bp, 9 predicted proteins | sample 1672051 | NCBI WGS metagenome assembly OLRD01 (sample SAMEA3136640, study PRJEB25190) | human gut metagenome | biome: human gut; feature: human-associated habitat; material: faeces | place: Austria | collected 2013 | reverse complement strand
ACCTGGGCGGGCGGCTGTGCCACCGCCTGAATCTTGCCCGGCACAACAGCAGCTCGGTCAGGCGGTGTCAGCTGCTCATTGGGGCCATCACCCTGCACAATATCCCCGAGGGCATGGCTGTGGGCGTTGCCTTTGGCGCTCTGGCCGGGGGCGGCGGCATGGCGGCCCTGAGTGGGGCGTGCATGCTGGCCCTGGGCATTGGGCTGCAAAACTTTCCTGAAGGGGCGGCGGTTTCCCTGCCCCTGCGCCGGGAGGGCATGAGCCGCGGCCGCGCCTTTTTCTTCGGCCAGCTCAGCGGCTTTGTGGAGCCACTGAGCGCCGTGCTGGGCGCGCTGCTGGCGGCCACGCTGCGCCAGGCGCTGCCCTTTCTGCTCTGCTTTGCGGCGGGGGCCATGCTCTGGGTCATTCTCACGGAAATGGTGCCCGAGAGCCAGGCATCCTCGGCCCGGGTCCCCGCGGCGTGGTGGACCATCCTGGGCTTTTGCCTGATGACCATTCTGGACGTGGCCCTGGGGTAAGGCAGATGCTCCCGGAGCGGCACCGGGCCGCTTCGGGAATTTTGTATATTTCAATCATCAATTTTTCATATTTGGGCTGAAAAAAAGCGTGATTTTACAAGAAACTGCTGACAATTTCCGAAAATTGTGATACGCTGTCAGCGGAGCATCAGCGGGGAGGCGCCCCGCAGGAAAATCCGCTTGCATGGCGCAGGTATATTTATGGGAGGTGGAGACATGTTTTTCTGGGAGGATTGGTATACCTATGCAATTGTGGGCGTGGTGGCGCTGATTGTACTCATTGCCTTCTTCCGCAATTATGTGAAGGTACCCCCCAACGTGGCGCTGATCGTCTCCGGACGGCGGCACAAGTACAAGGTGAAGGACGAATCGGGCCGGGACGTGGTCAAGGTATTCGGTTACCGCATCGTCCGCGGCGGGGCGACGTTCATCATTCCCTTCTTTGAGCGGGTGGACAAGCTGAACCTGGGCATCATGCAGGTGGACATCAAGACCACCCAGCCCGTGCCCAGCCAGGAGTACATCGGCATGATGGTGGACGGCGTGGCCAATATCAAAATCGGCAGCGACGACGTATCCGTGGCCACGGCGGCGGAGCAGTTCCTGGGCTGGAAGCAGGCGGACATCGCCGCGGTGGCCATGCAGGTGCTGGAAGGCAACATGCGTGAGATCATCGGCCGGATGACCATCTCCGACCTGGTGCAGAACCGGGACAAGTTTGCCCAGGAGACCCAGCGGGCCGCCACCGCCGACATGAAGAACATGGGCCTGGAGATCGTTAACCTGACCATCCAGAATTTCTCGGATAACGACGGCGTGCTGGACACCCTGGCCGTGCGCAACATTGCCGAAAAGAAGCGGGACGCGGACATCGCCCGGGCTGAGGCCGAGCGCGACACCCTGATCCGCCAGTCCATCGCCGACCAGGAGGGCAACAAGGCCCGTGCCGAGGCCGATGCCCACATTGCCGAGCAGGACAAGGAGCTGGAGCTGCGCCGGGCCGAGTACCGCGCCGCCCAGGACCGTGCCAAGGCCGAGGCGGACCTGGCCTACAAGGTACAGCAGGAAAGCAGCCGCAAGGCCCTGGAAACCGAGCGTGCCGCCGCGGAGATGATCCGCCTGCAAAAGGAAACCGAGCTGCAGGCCCAACAGGTGCAGATTGAGCGCGAGCGCCTGTCCGTGGAGGTCCGCGAAAAGGCGGAAGCCGAGCGCGACGCCAAGATCGCCGAAGCCGAAGCCGAAAAGCAGGTGATCCAGGCCCGGGCCGACGCCGAGCTGTACAAGCAGGAGCGGGAAGCCCAGGCACAGCTGGTCATGACCGAAAAGGAAGCCGAAGCCATTCGCCTGCGGGGCCAGGCGGAAGCGGACGCCGCCTTCATCCGCGCCCAGAAGGAAGCCGAGGCCATCCGTCTCAAGGGCGAGGCTGAGGCCGAAGCCCTGCTCAAGCGCGCCGAGGCCATGAAGCAATACGGCCAGGCCGCCATGCTGGATATGCTCATTGAAAAGCTGCCGGAAATGGCCCGTGCCGTCTCTGAGCCCTTGAGCAAGACGGAGAAGATCATCCTCTTTGGGGAAGGCGCGGCATCTTCGATGGTACGGGATACCACCGGCACCATGATGCAAACCTTCGAGGCCATGAAGTCCGCCGTGGGCGTGGATATTCCCAAAATGCTGCGGGACGTGACCACCGGCGGCATCATTGGCAAGGCAGCCGCGGAGGAAGCACCCGAGACCCCGGCTCAGGCTCCGGACGCGCAAAAGACGCCCGCCGAAGCGCCGGAAACGGCACCGGAAACACCGGAGGAACCAGAGGCACCCAAGGCGTAACGCAAGCATAAACCAAGGGCCAACCCACCAGAAGCAAAGGCGGGTTGGCCCTTTTGAATGCATGCGCGCTCACCGGTAGCTGGGCAGGTAATCCCCGTGGGCGGCGATGAGGTCGTCCACCATCTTGCGGATGGTATCCACGTCCAGCTCGCTGCCGGTGTGGGGGTCCAGCATGGCGGCCTGGTAGATGTGCTCCTTCTTGCGGGTGCGGGCAGCCTCAATGGTCAGCAGCTGCACGTTGATGTTGGTCATGTTCATGGCTGCGCACTGCACGGGCAGGGCGCCCACGGCGCAGGGCTGCACCCCGTAGCCGTTGACCAGGCAGGGCACCTCCACGCAGGCTTCCTCGGGCAGGTTGGAGATCAGGCGGTTGCGGTTGAGCACGTTGCCGCCAATCTCCTCGGGCCGCCCGGTGACGATGGCCTCCAGGATGCGGGAAGCGTATTCCCGGGAGCGCTCGTGCTCCTTGACGCCGTTTTCCAGAAGCTCGGCGTATTCCTTCTTCCAGCCGTTGATCTGGTTGACGCAGCGGCGGGGGTACTCATCCAGGGGGATGTTGTAGCGCTCGATGAGCTCGGGGTACTTGCTCTTGATGTAGAACATGTTGTACTCCGCGTTGTGCTCGCTGGACTCGGTGCAGTAGTAGCCGAAGTGCTTGATGTACTCCAGGCGCACCTTGTCCTTGCACTCGGGGTCGGCCAGCTTGGCGTCCACCCGCTCCTTGATGGCGGGGTACAGATCGTTGCCTTCCCGGTCCATGATCTTCAGCAGCCAGCCCATGTGGTTGATGCCCGCGATGAGCTCCTTGCGGCCGGGGAGCTTGTCCTCCATGCCCAGCTCCTTGAGCAGGGTCTCGGAGCAGACCTGCACGCTGTGGCACAGGCCCACGGTCTTGACCCCGGTATAGCGCAGCATGTACCCGGTGAGCATGGCCATGGGGTTGGTGTAGTTCAGGAACAGGGCGTCCGGGCAAACCTCCTCCATGTCCCGGGCAAAGTCCGCCATGACGGGAATGGTGCGCAGGGCGCGCATGATGCCCCCAATGCCCAGGGTGTCGCCGATGGTCTGGCGCAGGCCGTACTTCTTGGGCACCTCAAAGTCGATGATGGTGCAGGGGTCGTACAGGCCCACCTGAATGGCGTTGATGACGAAGTCCGCTCCCCGCAGGGCGTCCTTGCGGTTTTCCACCCCCAGGTAGCACTCGATTTTGCCATAGCCGCCCTTGGTCTGGCGCATGGCCTCCAGGATGGTCTGGCTCTCCTTGAGCCGCTCCCCGTCGATGTCGTACAGGGCAAAGGTGCTGTCCCGCAGCTCGGGCACGCACATGCAGTCGCCAATGACGTTGCGGGCAAAGACGGTACTGCCCGCGCCCATAAAGGTAATCTTCATAGGAAGGGAACCTCCTCAGCTTGTTTTTTTGTAATCTCAAATTACCAGAAATCCCCGGAAAATAACATAGCTTTTTGTGGTGAAAACTTGTTATAATGTTGGGTGAGCACATCCCACATCATCAAGGAGGCGAACGCCCCATGCGGGTGGAATGGATCGTCAACGAGCATCTGCCGGGGCTGAACCCGGTGCAGTTTGGCAGCGAGCGGTGCGCGCCCTCCCACGCCTTCGGCCCGGCGGTGCGCACCCATTGGCTTTTGCATTACGTGATTTCCGGCCAGGGGCGCTTCACCCGGGAGGGGGAGACGCACCCCGTGCACGCGGGGAACATCTTCGTGATTCCCCCCTACCTGGAAACCCATTACCAGGCGGACGCCCAAACCCCCTGGCACTATGTGTGGATCGGCTTCACCGCCGACGCACGTCTCCCCGAGGCCCTGCGGCGGCCCGTGCTCCACTACCGGGAGGCTGGGGCCATCTTTGAGGAAATGCGCCTGTGCGCCCAGCGGGACAGCGGCCGCAGCGCGTATCTGTCCGGGTGCCTGTGGAAGCTCATGAGCCTGCTGCAGGAGGAGCACCCCGGGGCGGACTACCTGGAAAAGGCCTTGAACCTCATGCAGTCCGAGTACATGAACGGTATCACCATCCAGGAGATTGCCGATCGGCTGGGGCTGAACCGGAGCTACTTTTCCGAGCTGTTCCGCAGCCGCATGGGCGTGGCCCCGGGGCAGTACCTGCTGCGCCTGCGCCTGAAAAAGGCGGAGCGGCTCATGACCGTGTACCACGAGCCGCCGGCCACCGCCGCGGCCTCCGTGGGCTATGGGGACATCTGCCAGTTTTCCCGAATCTTCAAGCGGTTTTACGGCCTGGCGCCCCGGGAATACTGCAAGCGTCACGGGGGCTGACGCGGCCCTGGCGCGGGGGCGCAAAGTGTGGTATACTGCCTGTAACCGGGATGGAAAGGAAGAACCAGATGAAGGACACATTTTTGCTCATTGACGGCAACAGCTTGATGCACCGGGCTTTCCACGCCCTGCCCTTGATGGGCTATGGCGGCGTGTATACCAGCGCTATCCACGGCTTTTTGACCATGCTGCTCAAGGTGGTGCGGGAGGAGGACGCCCGCTACTGCGCCGTGTGCTTTGACGAGCACGGCCCCACCTTCCGCCACGTGGCCTACGCGGATTACAAGGCCGGGCGTACCCCCACGCCCCCGGAGCTGGTGAGCCAGTTCAAGCTCATTCGGGAGCTGCTGCCCCAGCTGGGCATCCGGCAGTATTCCCTCCAGGGGTACGAGGCGGACGACCTGCTTGGCACCCTGTCCCTGCAAGGGGAGGGCATGGGGGTCAAGCCCCTGCTGCTCACCGGGGACCGGGACGCCCTGCAGCTGGTGGACGGGGTGACGGAATTGATGTTCACCCGCAAGGGCATCACTGACACCGTGCGCTTTACCCCGGAGACCGTGCGGGAGACCTACGGCTTCGGCCCGGAGCAGGTCACCGATTGGAAGGGCATGGCCGGGGACTCCAGCGACAACATCCCCGGCATTCCCGGGGTGGGGGACAAGACCGCCGTGCGCCTGCTGCAAAAGTACGGCACCCTGGAAAACACCCTGGCCCACGCGGCGGAGGAAAAGGGGAAGCTGGGGGAAAAGCTGCAAACCTACGCCGACCAGGCCCGCAGCTGCAAGGAGCTGGCCCGCATCCACCGGGACGCCCCCGTGGAGCTGCACCTGGAGGAATGCACTTTGGACGGACTGAAACAAGGCGTCCCTGCCCTGGAAAAGCTCCAGCTGCGCAAGGTGGCCGCCATGATCGCCGGCAAGGACGCCCCCGCTGGGACCCCGGCGCAGACGGTTTCCACCACCCCCGCCCCCGCGGCGCAAACCGCGCAGGCGCCCCAACAGGAGGAGGCTGACGCGCCCCTGTCCCCTCTGCCCTATCCGCCCCTGACGGAATTGGCGGGGCTTCCCGCCTGGGAAAGCTTCCTGCAGGCCCTGACCCCCGCGGCCTATCCCCTGGCCCTGTGCCTGGAGGGGGACTGCACCCTGGCCACCGCCGACGGGCAATGCTGCCGCCTGGCCCTGGGCGGGGATCTGCTCTCCCCCGGGGTGGACCCGGCGGAGGCCCTGCGGGCGCTGGCCCCGGCGCTGCTGGCCGGGCCGGTGGTGGTGCACGACGGAAAGAAGCTCCTGCACACCCTGCGCCGTCACGGCCTGCCCCTGCCCGAGAGCTTCCACTGGGACACCATGCTGGGGGCCTACGTGCTCAATCCCCAGGAAAAGAGCTACGCCCTGGGGGCGCTGCTGGGGGGCCTCCCCGCGGATGCCCGGGGCCTCATGAGCCTGTTCCGCTGGCAGGAAGGACGCACCCGCCGGGATGGGGTGGAAAAGCTGCTCAAGGAGGTTGAGCTGCCCCTGAGCCACGTGCTCTTCCGCATGGAGGAGGCGGGCTTCACCGTGGACGGGGACGCCCTGCGCGCCCTGGGCCAGGGCTATACCGCCGAGATTGAGGCCTGCCGGGAGCAGGTGTATCAGGCGGCGGGGGTGCGGGACTTCAACCTGAACAGCACCCAGCAGCTGGGGGAGGTGCTCTTTGACCGCCTGCAGCTGCCCCACGGGAAAAAGACCCAGAAGGGCTATTCCACCTCCGCGGAGGTGCTGGAGAATCTCCGGGACATCGCCCCGGAGATCATCGACCCGCTGCTGCGCTACCGCCAGCTCACCAAGCTCAACGGTACCTACATCGAGGGCCTGCTGCGCCTGATGGGCCCCGAGGGGCGCATCCATTCCACCTTTGACCAGGTGGCCACGGCCACCGGGCGCATCTCCTCCAGCGAGCCGAATTTGCAGAACATTCCCGTGCGCACCGCCCAGGGCCGGGAGATTCGCCGGGCCTTTGTGCCTCGAAAGGGCTGGGTGCTCCTGGACGCGGACTACAGCCAGATTGAGCTGCGGCTCATGGCGCACTTCTCCGGGGACAAGGCCCTGGTGGAGGCCTTCCGCACGGGGCAGGACGTCCACGCCCGCACCGCCAGCGAGATCTTCGACGTGCCCCTTTCGGAGGTGACTCCCACCCTGCGCAGCCGGGCCAAGGCGGTGAACTTCGGGCTGATTTACGGCATCAGCGGTTTTGGGCTGGCGCGAAACACCGGCGTCACCCAGAAGGAGGCCAAGGAGTTCATTGCCCGGTACTTCGCCAAGTATCCCGGCGTGAAGCGCTTCATGGACGAAGCGGTGCGGCTGGGCCAGGAGCGGGGCTACGCGGAAACCCTGCTGGGGCGGCGGCGCTATCTGCCGGAACTGGCTTCCTCCCGCAACGTCATTCGGGAGTTTGGCCGCCGGGCGGCCATGAACACCCCCGTCCAGGGCACCGCCGCGGACATCATCAAGCTGGCCATGGTGCGCGTGGACGAGGCCCTGCGCCGGGAGAACATGCAGGCCACGCTGATTTTGCAGGTGCACGACGAGCTGCTCATCGAGTGCCCGCCAGAGGAGGCGGAGCGCGCCGCGGCGCTTTTGCGGACATGCATGGAGCAGGTGATGACCCTCTCCGTGCCCCTGGCCGCCGAGGTGCATCAGGGCGCCAACTGGTACGAAACCAAATAAGCAAAAAATTGCCCCCGCCGCGGGACTGTGCCGCGGCAGGGGCGGTTTTGTATGTTCAAGGGGTCGCGGTGGGCTGGGCTTCCCCATGGTTCAGGGCTACCTGGTGGGCCAGGGCTGCTTGCCCTTCCGGGGAATACAGATCATCACGATTTCGTACCAGTTCATCGCAGGCATAAGGGATTTCATCCCCGGCACGATAGATCACTTCATAATACTTTCTGATGCCCTTTCGGATTTCCTGCACACTTGTTTGCCAGCCTTCCTGATCCGTTTCAAAGGTCCAGTACGCATACTCGTTCTCCTGAGGTCCCGTGTAATCCTCTGGTGCCGTCTGTATGTAAAAATACATGATATCATGCGCGCCGCTTAATTCATAGTTGAACGAGTAGATAAAAATCGGGCGAAGCGCATGATAAATCCCCATAAGGGTTCCATCCTCAAACTGCACCAGAGAAACGTCGTAATCCTCCAAGGGAACGGCATCGGAAGGCACCGGGTCTGGCGCGCCGGAAGGCGCCGGGTCCGGCGTGACAGCAGGATTCTCTGGCGGTGGAAAGAGTGCCATCCCCAGGGCAAACAGCACCGCCGCCACCACGATGCCCAGCAGGATGTACCTGGCCCGCCGCTTTGCGCGCATTTTGCGCAGCTGCCCCAGGGAAACGGCAAAGCTCATGTCTTCCTCGTCCGGGGCAGGCAATGGGGTGGGCGCGCGCATATCCTGCAAAGCACGGCGGCACTCGTAGCAGGTGGCCACATGCGCCTCCACTGCGCGGGCGCTTTCCTTGCTGGCGGCCCCGTCCACGTACAGTGGCAGCAGGTCACGAATCAAATCACACTTGCTCATATTCATCCCTCCTGATGGCTTCCTGAAGCTTCACCTTCGCCCGGTAAAAGGTCACCCGCGCCCAGGTATCAGACTTGTGGAACAGCTCCCCCAGCTGGCGAAAATCCAGCTCCGCGAACACCCGCAAGGTGAAGATTTCCCGGTAGGGTTCGGGGAGCGTATGCAACAGGCGATGGAGCCGGGCTTCCCCCTCCCGGGAAAGCAGCAGCTCCTCGGGGCCGGACTGCGCGTCGCGGCTGTCCTGGGGCAGGGGGCGGGCATTCTCCCGGCGGCAGCGGCTGAAATACAGCCGCTTGGCAATGGCGCACAGCCAGGTTTCCACGGCGCAGTCCCCGCGAAAGTCCCGCCAGTGAATCATGGCCTGCATAAAGGCCTCCTGGCACAGCTCCTCCGCCAGGGGCGCGCTGCGGCACAGCCCCAGCAGAAAGCGGTACACCGCCTGAAAATGCGCTGCGTATACCGCATCAAACTTCTCCACCTCCCTCGCCTCCTTTCATCTGTTGGACGCAGCAAGATAGCATTGATGGGCTAAGGCTGCCTGCATCTCTGCTGAAAACATGTCTCCTTTGGCTAAAGCCTGCTGCAACTCCTCACAGGCGGTAGGAAGCGTGTCTCCGGGCTGATAGAGAAGCTGGCAGTTTCCCTCTGAACCCTTGTAGATTTCCATTTCCTGCCATCCCTCCTGGTATGTGATGAAATACCGGTACAGGCTGTCCGCCTCATCCGCAGTCTCCTGGGGCTGACGCGACAGCGCGGTAAAATAGATCTTGTCATAATAGTTCCCGTCCAGTGCCGGCGTCATGGAAAAGCTGTAACTGTACCACTCAATCGACTTGGGAGCATAGAAGATCGCCATCACGGCATCGCCCTCCAACTCCAGCTCCTCCAGGATATCGCCCTTCAGCTCCACCAGAGAAACCTCGTACTCCTCCAGGGGCCTGGTGCGTGGAAGCTGTGCCTCCGTGGAGGGAAAGAGCACCATCCCCAGTGCAAACAACACCGCCGCCACCACGATGCCCAGCAGGATGTACCTGGCCCGCCGCTTTGCGCGCATTTTGCGCAGCTGCCCCAGGGAAACGGCAAAGCTCATGTCTTCCTCGTCCGGGGCAGGCAATGGGGTGGGCGCGCGCATATCCTGCAAAGCACGGCGGCACTCGTAGCAGGTGGCCACATGCGCCTCCACTGCGCGGGCGCTTTCCTTGCTGGCGGCCCCGTCCACGTACAGTGGCAGCAGGTCACGAATCAAATCACACTTGCTCATATTCATCCCTCCTGATGGCTTCCTGAAGCTTCACCTTCGCCCGGTAAAAGGTCACCCGCGCCCAGGTATCAGACTTGTGGAACAGCTCCCCCAGCTGGCGAAAATCCAGCTCCGCGAACACCCGCAAGGTGAAGATTTCCCGGTAGGGTTCGGGGAGCGTATGCAACAGGCGATGGAGCCGGGCTTCCCCCTCCCGGGAAAGCAGCAGCTCCTCGGGGCCGGACTGCGCGTCGCGGCTGTCCTGGGGCAGGGGGCGGGCATTCTCCCGGCGGCAGCGGCTGAAATACAGCCGCTTGGCAATGGCGCACAGCCAGGTTTCCACGGCGCAGTCCCCGCGAAAGTCCCGCCAGTGAATCATGGCCTGCATAAAGGCCTCCTGGCACAGCTCCTCCGCCAGGGGCGCGCTGCGGCACAGCCCCAGCAGAAAGCGGTACACCGCCTGAAAATGCGCTGCGTATACCGCGTCAAACTTCTCCACCTCCCTCGCCTCCTTTCATCTGTTGGACGCAAAAAGACAACGTTCGTTACAGCCCGCACCGCCATTTTTCGCTTTTTTCTGTGGGCCAGGCGAAAATCCCAAGGCTGGAAACGCAGCGAGGAACAAGGGCGGCGGCCGGTGGGGAAAGGCTTTTTCCACCGTGCCGCGAAGCATCATGGGCATGTGCTGGGCGTTTGCCAGGCATGAGACCTGTGTTTTTCACTGGGGGCCATATAATATGTAACTATACCAGATGGGCGCTGAAGTTTCACGCTTTTTTTCACAAAGTTGCCATACCCCGGGGAAACCGTTTGCCTACACCGCTTGACAGCGGCTGCGGATGCTGTACAATAGGAGTCAGCAATCAAGCACTCATAGCCACCCAAGGCATTCAACCACACGGAAAGGAAGGCTATACCATGGCTGTGCAATTTCAAGGGCTGGGCGTTACGCCCACCAACCTGCTGCTGCCCCGGGAGGGCATCCATCCCACCACCTGGGCCGTGCTGGCCTGTGACCAGCATACCTCCGAGCCCGCCTGGTGGGAGGAGACCGACCTGGAGGTGGGGGACGCCCCCTCCACCCTGCGGCTGATTCTCCCCGAATGCTATCTGGGGGAGAGCGACACCCGCATTCCCGCCATTCATCAGGCCATGGGGGAATACCTGCGGGAGGGCATCCTGACCCAGGCGGTGACGGAGGGCATGATCCTCACGGAGCGGTACACGGCCTCCGGGGCCCGGGTGGGCCTGGTGTGCGCCGTGGATCTGGAGCAGTACGACTATGCCCCCGGCAGCAAAACCCTGGTCCGCCCCACGGAGGAGACCATCGCCCAGCGGATTCCGCCCCGGCTGCGCATCCGCGCCGGCGCGCCCCTGGAGACCAGCCACATCCTGCTGCTCATGGACGATCCCCTGCAAACGGTGGTGGAGCCGCTCTACGATGCCCGGGCGGAGCTGCGGTCCCTGTATGACTTCCCGCTCATGCGCGGGGGCGGACACCTGCGGGGCTGGGCCGTGGAGGACGATGCCCGCCTGGAGCAGGTGCGCCAGGCCCTGGTGAAGCTGCTCAGCCGGCAGACCGACGGCGCGCCCCTGCTTTTTGCCGTGGGGGATGGGAATCACTCCCTGGCCACGGCCAAGGCGCACTGGGAGGCGGTGAAGGCCACGCTTTCCCCCGCGGAGGCGGCGGTGCATCCCGCCCGGTATGCCCTGGCGGAGATTGAGAACATCCACGACGACGCCCTGACCTTTGAGCCCATCCACCGCTTCCTCACGGGCATCAACGGCTATGAGCTCATGCAGGACTGGACCTATTACTGCGAGACCCACGGCATGGACCTGAGCGAGGTCACCCAGCAGGGCGACGCGGAGCAGGCCCTGCAGGTGATTTACGGGGGCAGCCAGGTGATTGCCGCCATCTCGAAGCCCGACGGATGCATGGCCGTGGATACCCTCCAGCGCTACCTGGATGATCTCATGGCCCGGCGGCCGGGCCTGACCCTGGACTATATCCATGGGGAGGATACCCTGCGCGCCCTGTGCGGGGACGCGTACGACCGGGTGGGCTTTGTGCTTCCCGCTATGGACAAGGAACAGTTCTTCCCCACCCTGCGCCGGGTGGGCGTGCTCCCGCGCAAGACCTTCTCCATGGGAGAAGCACACGAAAAGCGGTACTACATGGAGTGCAGAAAGATCCGGTGAGGCGTGCTTATGCGCCCACCAAACAGGAAAGGAAGCGAAGAATTTTTCATGGATATTCAGCAGATTATCAGCCAAATGACCCTGGAGGAAAAGGCGGCCCTGTGCCAGGGGCGCAGCTCCTGGTTTACCCGGGCGGTGGAGCGCCTGGGCGTGCCGGAAATGATGATGTCCGACGGCCCCCACGGCCTGCGCAAGCAGGACCTGGAAAAGGAAAACGGCGGCGTCAACGACGCCATCAAGGCAGTGTGCTATCCCACGGCGGTGGGTACGGCATGCTCCTTTGACCGGGCGCTCCTGGAGGAAATGGGCTCCCTGCTGGGCCAGACCTGCCAGGCGGAAAAGGTGGGCGTGATCCTGGGCCCGGCGGCCAACATCAAGCGCACCCCCCTGTGCGGCCGCAACTTTGAGTATTTCTCCGAGGACCCGTATCTCTCCGGGGAGATTGCGGCGGCGCACATCCGCGGCGTGCAGTCCCAGGGGGTGGGTACGTCCCTGAAGCACTTTGCCGCCAACAACCAGGAAACCCGCCGCATGACCATTTCGGCCAACGTGGACGAGCGGACGCTGCGGGAAATCTACCTGGCCAGCTTTGAGGGCGCGGTGAAGGGCGGCCATCCCTGGACGGTGATGTGCGCCTATAACAAGCTCAACGGCGTATACTGCAGCGAGAATCCCTGGCTTTTGACCCAGGTGCTGCGCAAGGAATGGGGCTTTGACGGCCTGGTCATGAGCGACTGGGGCGCGGTGAACGACCGGGTGAAGGGCGTGCCCGCGGGCCTGGAGCTGGAGATGCCCGAGAGCGGCCCCGCCCACGACCGGGACCTGGTGGCCGCGGTGCGGGAAGGCCGCCTGCAGGAGAGCGACCTGGACACCACCTGCGAGCGCTTGCTGACCCTGGTAAAGAAATATCTGGACAACCGCCGGGAGGGCGAGGTCTTCGACCGGGGCGTGCAGCATCACCAGGCCCGGAAGATTGCCCGGGAGGCCATGGTCCTGCTCAAGAACGACGGCGCGGTGCTGCCCATCCGCGGCAACAGGAAGGTGGCCTTCATCGGCCGCTTCGCGGAAAAGCCCCGGTATCAGGGCGGCGGCAGCAGCCATATCACCGTCAGCGAGGAGCTCTCCGCCCTGGAAGCCGTGCGCTCCGTGTGCCCGGTGACCTATGCCCCCGCCTTCTCCCTGGAGGAGGACGTGGTGGACGAGGCGCTCCAGGCCGAGGCGGTGGAGGCGGCCAAGGCGGCGGACGTGGCGGTGCTGTTCCTGGGCCTGCCGGAGTTCATCGAGAGCGAGGGCTTCGACCGCAAGGACATGGCCCTGCCCCGGTGCCAGCTGGAGCTGGTACAGCGGATTTTGCAGGTGCAGAAGAACGTGGCCGTGGTGCTGCACAATGGCGCCCCCGTGGAGCTGCCTTTTGCCGACGATGTGCCCGCCATCCTGGAGGCGTATCTGGCCGGCCAGGCGGGCGGCGGCGCGGTGGTGGACCTGCTCTTTGGCGCGGTGTCCCCCTGCGGCAAGCTGGCGGAGACCTTCCCCCTGCGCCTGGAGGATACCCCCGCTTACCTGAACTTCCCCGGGGATGGGGACAACGTGAACTATGCCGAGGGCATCTATGTGGGCTACCGCTACTACGACAAGCGCAAGCTGCCCGTGCGCTTCCCCTTCGGCCACGGCCTCACCTACACCACCTTCCGCTATGACAACCTGCGCCTGAGCGGGGATGTGTTCCGGGGCGAACCGCTGAAGGTGGAGGTGGATGTGACCAACACCGGCGCCATGGCCGCCAAGGAGATCGTGCAGTTCTACGTCCGGCCGGATCATCCCGGCAAGGACCGCCCGGTGCGGGAATTGAAGGGCTTTGACAAGGTATTCCTCCAGCCCGGGGAAACCGCCACGGCCTCCTGCACCCTGGATGCCCGTTCCTTTAGCTACTGGGAGGAGCGCATCGGCGACTGGTACGCCGAACCCGGCCTGTACCAGGTGGAGGCCGCGGCCAGCAGCCGGGATATCCGCCTGAGCGCCCCTGTTACCGTGGAAAACAAGCCCCTGCCCGTGCGCGTCACCCTGGATACCCCCTGGGGGACATCTGGAAGATCCCCGGCGGCAGGGAAGTGCTGGGCAAGCTCATCAGCGGCGTGAACGAAGCCTCCAATGACGACAACCTGGGCGCGGCCAGCCAGGCTATGATGGAAGCCATGCTCCGGGATACGCCCATGCACAACCTGATCGGTTTTTCCTGGGACAAGCTGACCCTTCAGCAGCTGAAGGACACGGTGCGCCAGCTCAACCAGATGCAGGGTCTGCAAGACGGAGAATAATAAACCAGATATAAACCACGGCCCCCGGCGGTATGCGCCGGGGGCCGCAATCTGCTCCCAAAGACCAGGAAAGTACCCCAGGGCCCGCAGCCCCTCCGTCCCCACGCAAACCACAGGCTTCCATTCCCCAAGCATTCCACCAAGTATGGGCCCGAAGGTTTCCAAAGGGCGAC
>OLRD01001387.1_pt1 | contig 14232 bp, 9 predicted proteins | sample 1672051 | NCBI WGS metagenome assembly OLRD01 (sample SAMEA3136640, study PRJEB25190) | human gut metagenome | biome: human gut; feature: human-associated habitat; material: faeces | place: Austria | collected 2013 | reverse complement strand
CTGTTCGTAGGTTCGGGCACTGCCCTCTTTCTCGAAGTCCCCGAGGCCAAGGCAGTCTTTGCAAAGCAGGAATACAGAAGCCATATCATTATTGATTTCGGTAACGCCCCGAAGGATATTCTTGATCTCTTTGTGTATGACAGTGCGGATCTTGATCTGTTCTTCGCCAAGCTTGCAGCGTTTTATTCCACGGTCCTTTATAAGAGAGATTCGTTGATAGTATTTGATGAAGTGCAGCAATTTCCGCGAGCCCGTCAATTGATCAAGTATCTTGTTAAGGACGGACGCTATGATTATCTGGAAACGGGTTCGCTTATTCGGCTGAAGAAGAATACGGAGGATATCATTATTCCTTCGGAGGAGGAACATATCGAGATATTTCCTCTTGATTTTGAAGAATTCCTTTGGGCCTTGGGGGACGAAGCAACTGTCCCGCTGATACAGCGATGCTTTGAGGAAAAGAAACCGCTAGGGCAAACGCTCCACCGCAAAATAATGAACGACTTTCGGCAGTATATGCTCGTCGGCGGTATGCCGCAAGCCGTGACTGCGTATATAGGCGGGAAAAACTTCGCAGCTGCGGATGAAGCAAAGCGAAGGATCCTCAAGCTGTACAGAGAGGATATCTCCAAGTTCGCCGCAGGATACGAAGAAAAGGTGTACGCAGTCTTCGACGGTATCCCGGGGCAATTGTCAAAGAAGGAGAAAAAGTATAAGCTGGCCTCCTTGGATAAAGACGCGCGTTTCAGAACGTACGAGGATTCGTTCATATGGCTCAATGAGGCAATGGTCGTCAATACTTGCTATAACTCCACCGATCCCAACGTAGGCCTTGCGCTCAGTGCGGACTATTCAATGCAAAAATGCTATATGGCCGATACCGGCCTGCTTGTCACGCACACTTTTATGGACCGATCCTTTACGGAAAACGAGCTTTATAGGGCGATACTGTTCGATAAGCTCAATATCAACGAAGGCATGCTTATGGAGAATATCGTAGCGCAGATGCTGAGACGCAGCGGACATAAGCTCTACTATTATTCGCGCAGCGATTCCGCGAACAGGGAAAACCATATGGAGATCGATTTTCTGATCACGGAAAATAAAAAGATCTCCCCCGTGGAAGTAAAATCCGCAAATTACCGTAAGCATTCCTCACTCGATAAGTTCAGAAAAAAGTTTTCGGGAAAGCTTGGCACTTCCTATATCCTCTATACCAAGGACGTCATGGAGAAGGAAGGGGTATGGCATCTGCCGCTCTATATGGCGATGTTCCTTTGATTATTACGGGAATGGAGAACAATAAATGATGAACCGTACAAACAAGACAGAAATAATAACAAAAGATGATATCAGGAATACGGAGGCGACGCTTTCCGATCTGCTTAACGTTTCACCTGATGTATGCGGGGATGACGAGACCACGGTGCTTGATCTTCCTGTCAGGTCCGAAAAACGCATTGCGGGTATTGGAATAAGGTACGTAAAGGAGCTCCTTTCGATAAAGCTTGGTAGGCTGCTTGCGATCGGCGGCATGGGCCTTGGCTCTCTGAATGATATAGCCGGCGCGATAGCAAAAAGGATCTCCGAAGCACCCGGTGATGACGGAGATGGCAGCAAAGACATACCCGATGCCCCTTTCACCTCGAACGCTCAGGCTGAATGCAATGAGCTGGGCCGCCCGGTCTATATCGAAGAGCTGGGGCTTTCCGTGCGCTCATATAATTGCCTTAAACGAAGCGGTATCACTGTCGTTTCCGATCTTGAAAAGCTGAGCAGGGACGAGCTGCTGTCGATCAAAAACCTCGGCGCGAGTTCTGCGGATGAGATCCTTAATGTTTTAAAAGATTTTGATCCGAAAGAGAAACTGGAAAAGCGGCTGGAGGCGGAGCAGGAGGAACGGGAACGTCAGGAGGAATGCTCCGCGCTCGCATCCGAGCTGTTCACCGCATACGGATGCGTTCCGTCGGAATGGAGCTCAATGATCCGCAAATGCTTAATAAAAGAGCCGGGTACCGGCATTGGAGGCGCGGTCATACGTCTTTACGAACAGACAGAACTGTTCGATCATTTGCGCAATTTGTTATTGAACTTGGTAGAAGCACATCAGGATAAGCTTGATGTCGATGAACTGACGACTCTGCTGCCGAAGCACCTGCAGGGCACGGATCTGGCGGACAAGGCAGTTGATTCTCTAAAGGCGGACGGCGCTGTCGCAATTGAAGACGGAATTATCATCCGGATCTATCCTTCGATCTCCGATTATGTCAAGCAAATAGAAGATGAGCGTATGAGAAGCGTTTGGAGCCTTAAGCTCGAAGGCCTCACGCTTGAGCAGATCGGCGAAAGGATCGGGGGGGTCACGCGTGAGCGCGTTCGCCTGATACTCAACAAAGCTCTTAAACAGCTTCCGAGGCTCCGCGAGGACAGGTATCTTTATATGTTCGGGAATTACTCCTTCTCGTACGAGGATCTCAATATCGCGTTCGGCGAGCCGGAATACGTTTTCAATTATCTTGACTTAGCCGCAGGAACGAAAGCTGCGGAGCGCAGACCCCTTTCGGAAGCGCTTGAAGACGAGAACATCAAAGAAGAGGACAGGCGCAATATCGAGCGGGCGGTCTTTAAGAACAGCGTGATGCTTGATGGCGTCAGGGTCGAAAAGGTCAGGCCCGAGCTCGTTAAAAGATTCATTAAGAGCCGCTGCAAGGAGGACACGCACATAGACGATCTGGCGGGAAGCTTCAACGCGGCAATGGCCGAGCTTGGAATAACCGATGAAAGGCTTTTCCTTCCTGAAACGAACACGGTCGAGAACCATCTCCAGATCGCGGATTACATCCTGTGGAAGAACGGCAGGAGCTTCCGCGCTTACGATATCGAGAGCAAGGATATCGACCGCCTGTGGAGCGAGCTCGATCTCGAGCAATACGAAGGCCTTGATATTTCCGCGCTCATGCTCTTAAGAAGCGAACCGGAGCTGATGCGCGAATTCGATATCCGCGATGAATACGAGCTGCACAATCTGCTCAAAAAGACGGCTGCCGGAAGGATCCGGGGACTCAGCTTCGGCAGGATGCCCATGCTCTCGGTCGGCAGCGCGTCGCGCACCGAACAGATGCGCGAGCTCCTCGTCGAGAATGCGCCGATAGAAGCCGATACGCTTTGCGGTCTGTATGAAGAGCTTTACGGCATGAAGGCCGAGGTCATAAAGGCGTATTATCTGAAGGAATTTGACAGGTATTATCATAACGGGCTGTTCACGTTCGACGCGGTCCGTATGCCGCCGTACGTTTTGAGCCGAATGAAAGAACTGCTTTCGAATGATTCCTATACGATAGCGGAGATAAAGAGCATATTCCGGCGCGAGTTCCCCGAAGAATCGCCGGAGGAGATCAACGCCTATAATCTCAAGGAACTCGGGTTCGCAGTCTATTCGGGCTACGTGATCGTGAACAGCTATTCCAACGCCCGCGAATATTTCCGCGCTGTGCTTACCGAAAACGAGATTACCGACCTGACGGGAGAGTGGGAAAGATTCGGGCGTTTCCCGACTTTCAGTCAGGAGGTCTACGCGTTGGAAGACCTGCGCACGATAACCGAGTACGAGCCTAACCGTTTCATCGGCATCGGGAAGCTGAACGAGATGGGCGTCACCAAAGAAGACCTTGACGACTTCTGCCGATCCGTGCGCGATCACGCAGGGGGGGGCGAGTATTTCACGGTAAAGAGCCTTTTAGGCTCCGGGTTCGATTCGCCCCTAGTTCATTCGGGCTTGGGAGAATACTTCCTTTCCTCCGTGCTTGCAAGCGGAGAAGAGGGCTTCCCGTATCAGCGAATGGGCGGCGTTAAGCTCTTTTGCTCAAGCGGAGAGCGTCCGTCGCTGCCCGCTTTCCTGCGCTCGATAGTCCGCGGACATGGGAGCATACTTATAGCAGACCTCGAGAACCTTTTAAGGGATGAATACGGGATCGAGCTCCCTCCCTATAAGCTGACGGAGCTCATAAAGGAATCGGGCACGGGCTACGACCCGATAACCCGCACAGCGTTCGACGCCTCCCGTTGAGTTTGCAAATTATTAACCGATCCCGCCTCTGCTGTCGCAAAAATGCGCCTGCGGAGGCGGTTTTTTGATGGAATGCCGATTGAAATTAATGTATAAATATGCTACAATTGTTGAGTGCACGGGATGACCGAGCAAAAACACATTTCGCATAAGCGGCAGGGAGGAAACCAATATGAAGATCAGAACGGATTTTGTGACCAATTCATCGAGCTCGAGCTTTACCGTTACCGTAAGGATCGTGGATAAGCGCGGTAATGAGGTCAGCTTTCACGCGGACCCTTATGAGTTTTGTAACGATGGAACCGAAGTCAGCGAGTGCGCCTTTACGAAAGATCTTGCCGGCCTTTTAAATGCAAATGAAGAGGAACGCAGAAACGGTCATCCTCTTAAGATCGATAACGTTGAAAAACTGGCAAGGGCTATTATGCACGCCGTATTTATTCCTTTTGATGAAGAAGAGGACGAAGATTATGAATGGGGCACTGAATGGTCTCCTTGCGATGAGGATTCCGAACCGGAGCAATTCGATGAGGCTTGGGACGATGAGGAGAATGAGGAAGATGAGGACGAGGAAGAATGGGGCGATGAGAGCGAAGACGAAGCTTGCCCGCCGGGAAGCATACTGGCGTCGATCGAGGCCAAGAAGCAAAAATTTATAGAGCTTGCAGCTTCGCGCATTTCCTTCGTCGGCGATATTGCAAAGATCACCGTTGACCGTGAGTATTACGCATGGGGCGAGTATGCAGATCTGATCGCCGACAGCGATGAGGAGCTGTGCCGGATGGCAGAGATTGTGAACACGACCTCCGGCGATGAGCAGGAGAAGGCGCTTGAAGAAATGCTTGCTTATATCCGCACGCCTTCATCCGAGCGTCAGGGAGAGAGCTTCGGCTGCGAATTTTCCGAAATACGGTACGCTTGGAACGGCGGAAAGGCGGATCTGCTTGCACTGGCAAAGCGCCTGTGCAGCGACTATGGACCGGATGCTTGCGAGGGTATAGAGCATAGCGAGATCGACCTTGAAAACGGAACAGCGGATTCATATGCGGAGTTCGTCCTCTGCTGAAATGCGCTACATTATCAACGACAAAAAATACAGCTTCCGCTCGGCGTTCGACACGGAGACCGGCGTGTACGTCCGCACGGGCGTACTCGATGAAAACGGGCATGACACGGGCATAGACCCCTTCATGGCGTCTTTCCCGCACCTTATCGACGTGGGCGTGATGGGGCACTGCATCCACGGCAAGACCGGGCTGTGCGCGAAGGCGGGCATCGGCTGCTACCAGAGCGGCCTTTTAGTCGAGCAGCCGAACATGACCGTCGAAAACTTCCGATGGATCGCCGAGCAGTGCCGCGGCCGCTGCAATCAGCTTGCCCTTGGCGGCAGGGGAGACCCCGATCAGCACGAGCATTTCGAGGAGCTCCTCGCGATCAGCCGGGAGAATATCCTTGTGCCCAACTTCACCACCTCCGGCTACGGCATGACGGCGGAGCTTGCGGCGATCTGCAAAAAATACTGCGGCGCCGTCGCCGTGAGCTGGTATCGGAGCGAGTACACCCTTAAAGCGATCCGGCTGCTGCTCGAAGCGGGCGTGAAGACGAACATCCACTACGTCCTCGGCAAAAACAGCATCGACGAGGCGATCGAAAGGCTCAAGAACAACGATTTCCCGAAGGGCATAAACGCCGTGATTTTCCTGCTGCATAAGCCCGCAGGTCAGGGCACGAAGCAGAACATGCTCGATTTTGCGGACCCGCGCGTTGCGGAGTTTTTCGGCGAGATCGACGCGCGCCATCCGTTTAAGGTCGGCATGGATTCCTGCAACGTCCCTGGCGCGATCAATTTCTGCAAAAACGTGCTGCCGGAATCACTCGATACCTGCGAGGGCGGGCGCTACAGCTGCTACATCGGAGCGGATATGGTGATGGTGCCCTGCTCGTTCGATCAGCAGAAGCGCTATGAGGTGCAGCTCGGCGACGGTGTTTCCATCGAGGACGCCTGGAACAGCGCACCGTTCGAGGCGTTCCGCGATAGGATGCGCGGCGCCTGCCCGGGCTGCGAAAAGCGCGCGCTATGCATGGGAGGCTGCCCGCTGATGCCGGAGATAGTCTTCTGCGGGAGCGAAAAGAGACTGATAAAACAATAATACTTACAAAGCCCCGGGGGATTTCCCGGGGCTTTAACTATATCAGTATTTGCATCAGAGATCTATCCTCTTCCCGCCGAGCATTTCGGAGTACTCATCGCGGCAGGTGAGGAATATGACCTGGTGCCGTTTCGCGCACTCCTTTATTATCTCGCAGGAGCGCTCAGCGCGCGTTTTATCCATATCGGTCAACGGGTCATCGAGCACCATAATACCTCCGCCATCCGGGAAAAGATGATCGAGCACGGCAAGGCGGAAAGCGAGCGAGACGGTCTCCTTCGTGCCCTCCGAGAGCTTGCCGTGATCCATCACACGGTCGCGGCTGTAAATATTCATGCCGAGCTTTGAAGGATCGGGGAAAACCGACGCTATGCTGCCGCCCGAAATGATGTTAAGGTATCCGGAAAGACTCTCGGCTATATCGCGCATGGGCTCGTTCCTGACGCCCTTTTTCTGCTCTTCGAATACGCGCTTGATATTGAGCCAGTGATCGAGCAGGCGCTTCTTCTCATCGAAGTCACGCCGGGCCGTTTCAAGCTCGTCTGCGGGATCGCCCTCGGTATTCTCTATCAGGGTATAAAGCCTGCTTTCGGCGGCAGTCTTGTCCTTAAGCGCATTCTCACGCTCGCCTCGCCGGAACTCCATTGCGTTCTTCAGATAGGCAAGCTTGGATTCGGGATCCTTGATTTCCTTTAATTCATCGGGGATATCCGCGCTTTCCTCGGCTGCCCTTCTTGCCTTTTCAAGCTCCGCCGCGGTATCGAAGGCCTTTGCCTTCAGCTCGGAAATGCTGCCGTATTCCTTCGTATAGCCGTCAAGCCTGGTCTCCCTCTCGGTTATGAAGCGTGAGACGTCGTCTTTCCCGCAGAGGGAAACTATGTCCTTTTCGATCTCATCCGCCCCGCGAACGGGAACATCGTCTGATTCTGCGCTCCGGATCTCCGCGAACGTGTTCTTTCCGAGGATCGCGGAAAGGCGTATGCGTGCGGTATCGGCATTCGATCTCGCGGTATTGACTCGGCTCCTCAATGCGTCCATTTCCTCTATGCTGCTTACGGAGTATTTCCCGTATGCTGCATTGAGGCTGTCGCGCTCCTTGGTAATATCGGCTTCGATACTGACTGAATCGACGTCCGCAGGAGCAAGACGCATCTCCATCACTCCGGGGACGGTCACGTTCACAGCCTCGGTGATAGTGACTTCATCGCCGGAAAGGTCCAATAGCTCGCCGGTCCGCAGCGAGCGTACTTCAACGGTATTCCCTCCAAACATGCGGATCACAGCCGAGACGTTCATACCGCAGAGCTTGCTTTCAAGCGCGGCGATACGCTTTTCCGATGCGCGAACAGCACTGAGCTCCGCCGGATCCGGACAGAGTGTAGAATTGATAACGGTCTCCGCATCGGAGATCTCGGCGTTTATCAGCACCGCTTTGTCGTATTTATCCTTAAGTTCTCGGCGTTCCTTTTCATCCTTCAGAGCACGCGCCTTTATAAGCTCTGCTTCGAGCTGAGGCCATTCGTTTATGGCGAGGTTGAATTTGTCAAGATCGCTTTCGAGGCGGGAAACCGCTTTCTTTCGCTCGCCCATCAGCGTGAGCCGGCTTGCGAATTCGTTAAGATCGTTAAATTCCTTCTCGGCCTTTCGCGCTGCCTCGTCATTCCTTGAAAACGCCTCGGCGGTCCTGTCGGCCTCTCGTTCAAGGCGGTCCCTCTCGGCAATGACCGCTTTCGCGTCTTCAAGCGCATAATACGCCTCGTGAAGCTTGCCGAGCTCCTTTGCCCAGCGGCCGCCAAGCTTCTTTACCGGCACGCCCCTTTCAAGGTCCCAATGTTTACCTGAAAGCTCGGATATCTTTTTATCAATGGCTTCCTCTATCGCGTCGGTCGTTACGCCGCCCGTTTCAAGGAAAGCGAGGGAAGCGGCATTCAGGATATCCTGCTTTGCGTCAAGCTCGTCAGGCGAATCGAGGAGCGTTTTAAGCGCGTCGTCAGTGCCGCGCTGAGGGGAGAGCAGCAACTCCTTATAAACGCCCTCGCCGTATTTCAAGGCCTCTTTCAGAGCCTCGTTCACGGAATCCTGATCTTTTATTATCCCATCCTCGGTCGAGAGCGAGCAGCGAGGATCTGCGCCCCACTCCTTTGAAACGGTATAGCTCCTGCCGTCAGATTCAAAACGCAGCTTTCCGTCAACCGAGTCGCCTGCGAGTGAAACCCCGCGCTTCGCGGAGGGGAAATACTTTTCGATAAAGTCCTTGTTCGAACGCTTGTCAAGCTTGACGTTCTGAAAGAGGGTTCGTGATATAAGCCCCACGAGCGTGCTTTTGCCGCTTTCATTCGCGCCGACCACAACGTTCACGCCGTCGCCGAATTCCACGCTCCTGTCGCGTATACCGGCAAACTGATCGCATGAGATACTCTTCAGCTTCATTTATTTGCCCTCCTTCAGCGATTTTAACAGCTCGTATGTAAGCTGCGCCTCCTTCGGCTCACCGAGGAGCGCCTTCAAAAGCATGGCCGGGAACGAAGTCTCGGGAAATTCTGCGTCTATCAGCTCCTCTGAAATGAGCTTTGAAACCGCGCTGATGCTGTACGTGCCCTCGGTAAAACGGGAAAGCAGCCTTTCAACATCTGCCGGCAGAGCCTCGTATTCTTCCGCGGTCACGGCTCCCTCAAGTATTAGATCGACTGCGCTGCCCTCGGGCAGCCCGGCGAGCTCGCGCTCGATCTGCTCGATCGCTTCGCCCGCGCGAAGGGATATGCTCTTCCTGTAAAAACGTATATTGCCCGAAACGAATCGCTTTGCGCATACAGTTCGGTCTTCTTTAATTCCCACGATGAAGCAAAGCCCTTCTGTATTGCAGTTAACGTCTGTCTGAGCGTGTGTCCCCGCGTTCAGTATCCTGTCGGTTGGTGCGAGATCGTCGGTAAGCGACTTCGGAAACGGAACGTGCGTATGCCCGATGAGCCACACGTCCATTGGTATAGCTTCGAGCTCCTCCCTTTTCATAAGGAAGTATGCGCCCTCGTTATCTATAGTCTCGCCGGCAACGGCTCCATGGGCGATACCGATGCGGTATCCCGGTTCGGAGGCGACGTCCGCTTCCTTTATCCAGCCGAGGTTGTTTTCGCCCGGCGCGGAATGCAGGCTCGTGCAGTGGGCGGGGAACAGCGTCGCCTCGTACTCGCCGGCATTGACGCGGTAGGGGCGATACTCCGTCAGCAGCATGATATTGTCGTACTGCTTTATGGCCTCGGTGAAATACTGCCAGACCTTCGCTTCGGGATCGTAAAAGTCGTGATTCCCGGGCAGGACCGCTGCCGTTCCCCTGAACCTGGCAAGCGTTTCCACAATGCTTACAACGTCCTTTTTCGGTACGCGGGTGTTCTCGAACAGGTCGCCGGTAATTACGAAGAGCTCGCAGCCCTCGCGATTTGCCGCATCGACCATCGCGGGGAAAGCCTCCATACGCTTCGCAGCAAGCGCCTGAGCCTTCTCGTGGCTGGCGTATTTAAGGCCTATGTGGTTATCGCCTGTAACAAAGATTTTAAGCATATAGACTCCGTTTTCATCGGGCAGTTGGCCCTCGTTTTATAACTCTGTTTTGATCTTTTCCAAAGCCTTACGGTAAAACTCCAGATAACCGTCCGCTTCGATGCTCACCTTCTTCAGCCCATAAGCGTTAAGAAGGAGCTCCTGTTCCCGCGCGGTCTCTTTACTGTAATAACAGATCTTGCTGTTTGGGGAATTGCGCTTTTTGCAGCATGCGAGCCACCAGACGTCAAACTCTGCGGGGTCGAGACCAAAGCCGAGCATATATACGTCACCGAGCATGAAGTAGTCGATCCAACTCAAAGGCTTGTATTCTTCGGAAGTAGTTTCCGCTGTTTTGTATCGGCTCATCATCTTTCCCACGTAGCTCTGGATCTGCGATACGAGCTTTCCATAGTAATAATGGCCGATGATGATCGAGCTCGGTTTATACGCAATACCGTGGATATGCCAAACGTATTTGTCGGCTCCCGCATAAGGAAGCTTTGTGAATCGGTGCAGCATAAGGTCGTTGCTTCTGCTGATCTTATCTACGGAATAGAACGTGCTGAACCTGCTTGTTCCGCGGGAATAACGCGGCTCCATGGTTTTTTCAAGCTCGTATGTGTAGTTGGTAGTAATGATCTGATCGAAAGGAAGGGCAAGCACTTCGCCAAGAAACGATCTGTGCTCATCACACAGTTCCGCAGAAAGGAGCGTTTCTGCCATGCTGCTCATATTGCTGTTTATGTGATCGCCCGTTGCGGCTACTATCTGCAGAGTAGCGGGAAGCTTATCAAATACAGCCTTATCATATTCTATGCCGCTTTCAGACGCATACCCGGAAATGATATCGGACCATTTTGTGCCGTTCCAACAGAGGTTGATACCGTTCCCGAGGAAAAGCACTTTTGGACGGTTCCCGGGAGTTATCCCGGGCAGAGGCGTGTTCATATTGGGCATATGAAGCTCCTTATAAATTAGATCATAAGGGAATTATAGCATGAAACCGGGCGCTTTTCAATGATTGCAGGAAAATAGGCGGAAGCTCCCCGGAAGAATAATCCTTCCTGTCGCAAAAATGCGCCTGCGGAGGCGGGTTTTTATCGGAAACGGGCTTGATATATATGTACTATTATGATACAATGTTTTGTGCCCGGGAAACCGGACAACTACACAGTCCGCGAACAGCGGCAGGGAGGAATATCAATGCAGGAAACCGGAAGATTTTGTGTTTTTTTTGACAGCGAAGAGCAGGCGAAAACCGCAAGCCTGATCATTCGAGATCTTTGTGAAAACAGATCAAGCGATCCTGATGGCAAGTTTGTCAAGGAATGGCTTGACCATATGGCTCCAACAGAGGATGGCCGTGGATTAATAATCAAAGATGACGCATACATACCGATGATGACGTACGAGGGGCTTGTGCTTGGGTTATGTATGGAGATCGCAAAGCAGCATCCGGATTTTGGCTTTGAAGTTTGGGCGAGCGGCGGAGATGACGAAGGCATACAGTCATTCAGCGAACACGGCACAAGCAGAAATTACGTGACCGGCTATGAATTCTCATATCACTGCGAGAAGGAATGTGTGGATGAACCCGATTATGATTCAATGGATTGGGAGGACTTTGACTATGATTTAGCGGAAACGAGGACGCTTTGCACTACCGTAGAAGGACGTATGGTCGACGGAGCTGTTCAGTTTACCATCGAAGAGCATGAAATCGACAACGACGATGAAGAAGCATATGATGATGAGGAAGATGATGACGACGAAGACTTCGAAGACGAAGAGGACGACGAAGAGTATTAAGCGATCACACCGAAAGCAATAAACATCCGAACGGCTAAGCCCCAGGGCATTTCCCGGGGCTTTCGCTTTGCCCGAGTGCCGTCCTGCCGCAAAAATGCGACAGGTCGAAGTTGCATTTTTACAACAGGATGGTATAATATACAGGTAAGACGGCAATAAAGGAGGTCGAAACATGAAAAACGACGGCAAGCTGCGGCTCCTGCGGCTTTTGGAACTATTGAGGGACGAATCGAGCCCGGAGCACCCCATTACCACGGCCCAGCTCGAAAGGCTTTTGAAGGAGCGCTGGGGTATGGAGTCCTACAGGATCACCATACAGAACGACATCGCCGCGCTCGTTTCGGCGGGTTACGGCATTGAAACGATCAAATCATCTCAGAATAAATACTTCATATCCGACCGCCTCTTCGAGCTTCCCGAGCTGAAGCTTTTGATCGACGCGGTCGAATCGTCAAAGTTCATAACCGAAAAAAAGAGCAAGGTGCTTGCGGGCAAACTCCTTAAGCTTACCGATAAGAACACCGCGGCGAGCCTTAAAAGGAATATCACCATTTCCGAAAGGATAAAGCCGCACAACGAGCACATCTATTATTTTGTCGACGCGATAAACGAAGCCATAAATGAAAAGAGGAAGATATCCTTCCTCTATTTTGAGTTCTCTGCGGCAAAGAGGCGCGAGCTGAAAAACGGCGGCATGCCCTACGTTTTCAGCCCGTATACGCTCACTTGGAACGGCAACTGCTATTATATGGTGGGTTGGTCGGATAAACACGGCAAGGTCGCAACCTTCCGCGTGGACCGCATTTTGAAAACGCCCACTGTTTTGGACGAGCCCGCCGTGCCGAAGCCGAAGGAGTACAGCATTGCCGAGTTCGCGGAGAAGGCCTTCAATCTTTATGACGCGGAGCGCACACGGGTCGAGCTTCTGTGCAACAAAGCCGCCATGAACTCCGTGCTGGATCATTTCGGCGAGGACGCGAAGACAAAGCGCGTCGACGATTCGACATTCCTCCTCACCGCCGAGGTCAGCCTCAGCCCGACCTTCTACGCATGGATATTCCAGTTCTTCGGAAGGATAAAGCTCGTTTCTCCTGCGCACGCCGTGGAAAAATACACGAAGATGCTGAAGGACGCCGTTGCCGCGCACGCGGAAGAGGAGGATACGCTGTGAGACCGTTTGAACCGTGGATGCTCGGCATAATAGACGAGGCCGGCTATAACGGCCTCACCGATGAGCATATTCAAAGAGTTGCGGATGAGATACTGAAAATGGGTATCACGAACGTCAGCCGCGCCGATTTCGAGCGCGCCTGCAGGCTGGCATTCGTCGCGCCGGAGAATTTCGGCGATGACGACATTGCAAGGCTCGAGGAGCTTTTGAACAGATAGCTTGCGGATAAATCCATGCTCCGCGAACGGGGCGTTGCCGGCGAGCGGCAGAAAAAGGAATTTATATGGACGACAATAAAGAAAAACTGCTTGATATTGCAAAAAGCATAATGAATCTTTCCAGGAACACGCTGCTCGTGAACCTGCGGTTCCTCGACCTCGCCCTCGGGCAGTTCCGGCTCATCCCGGCGGCCTGCGGCGGGCTGATGACGGACGGGGAGCACATCGTTTACGATCCGCGCTTCGTTCTGAAACGCTATGCGAAGGCGCAGGAGGTCCCTGTGCGGGACTATCTGCACATGGTCATGCACTGCGTATTCAAGCACATGTATATGGATCCGTCCCTCGATCGGGAATACTGGAACGTCGCCTGCGACATAGCCGTCGAGAACGCGATAACCGAGCTCGGTCTGCGCTGCGTAAGCACCGACGCGGAAGGGAAACAGGCGGAATACATCAACGCGATCAAGGGCGAGCTGAAGCTTGTCACCGCGGAAAAGATCTATGCCTTTTTGCGCGACGGGCGGGCCGACCGCGAAAGGCTCAAGAGCATCGCCGAGCTGTTCCGCTCCGATACGCACGAGCTTTGGTACATGACCGGGGATCAGGCGGAAGAAAAGCTCGGCGTTTCCCTTTCCGGCGGATCGGGAGGCGGCGATGAGCAGGAAGACGGTGAAAACGAACCGTCGGCGGCACCGTCCCGCGCGGCGATGGCCGAGGTCTGGCAGGATATCGCGGAGCGCATGCAGGTGGATATGGAGACCTTCGGCAAGCAGCGTGGCCTCGAAAGCGGCGCGCTGACGCAGAACTTGAAGGAGGTCACGCGTGAAAAGTACGATTACGCGGCTTTCCTGAAGAAATTCGCCGTCATGGGCGAGGTCATGAGGATCAACGACGAGGAATTCGATTACGTCTACTACATCTACGGCTTGAAGCTTTATGATAAAATGCCGCTGATCGAGCCGCTCGAATACAAGGACGTGAAGCGCATCCGCGAGTTCGTGATCGCGATAGATACCTCCGGCTCCACCTCGGGCGAGCTCGTGCAGAAGTTTTTGCAGAAGACCTATAACATACTTATGGAGAGCGAGAGCTTCTTTTCAAAGGTCAACGTCCATATCATCCAGTGCGACGCCGATATTCAGGAGGACGCGAAGATAGCGAACCGTGAGGAGTTCGACCGGTACATTAAAACCATGCAGATCCGCGGTCTCGGCGGCACGGATTTCCGCCCGGTGTTTCAGTACGTGGACGAGCTGGTCCGGGCCGGAGAGTTCACCA
>OLRD01001385.1_pt1 | contig 14247 bp, 14 predicted proteins | sample 1672051 | NCBI WGS metagenome assembly OLRD01 (sample SAMEA3136640, study PRJEB25190) | human gut metagenome | biome: human gut; feature: human-associated habitat; material: faeces | place: Austria | collected 2013 | reverse complement strand
CTGCGCCGGGCCCGTCTATACAGGAGGCGTTTTTCAAATGGAAACCGCGGAGATCAAGGCCTATCATGAAATCTACCGGAAAGAGCTGTTTGACTATGTGGTGCCCTTCTGGCTCGGTCATTCGCCGGACCGCGAATACGGCGGCTACCTGACGCTGCTGGAGCGCGACGGCACGGTGTTTGATACCGACAAATACGCCTGGATGCAGGGCCGTGAAATCTGGATGTTTTCCAAGCTGTGCTCCGTATACGGTACCCGGCCGGAATGGTTGGAAGCCGCCGGCTTGGGCGTTGCGTTCATGCGCGCGCATGGCCGGGCCGAAAACGGCGACTTCTACTTTGCCATGGACCGGAGAGGCAATGCGCTGATCCATCCCTACAACATCTTTTCCGACTGCTTTATGTGCACGGCGCTGGCCGAGTATTCGCGCGTCACAGGCGACGAACAGGCGCATAGCGAGGCGCTTGAGATTTACCGCCGCATCCAGCAGCGCAAGGATCATCCCAAGGGGATATGGACCAAGGCCGTAGCGGGGGCGCGCAACCTGTGCGCGATGGCGATGCCCATGATCCAGATGATGATGGCGCGTGAGCTGCGCGGCTTTGTCCCCGACGCCGAGCTTAACCCCATCGTGGAGGAGAATCTGGACCTGTTCTTCCGCCGCCATGTGGACCGTGAGCGCAAGTGCGTGTTTGAACGTGTGCTGCCGGACGGCGGGCACCTGTTTGACGTGATGGAGGGCCGTCTGCTCAATCCCGGGCACGCGCTGGAAAACCTGTGGTTTATCATGGACGTGGCAAACGACATGGGCCGTCGCGACATGGTGGATGATGTGGCGGAGATCATGCTCTGGGTCGTAGAACGCGGCTGGGACAAGGAATATGGCGGGCTTTTCTATTATCAGGACTACATGGGCTATCCCACGGACAAGCTGGAATCCCAGATGAAGCTGTGGTGGGTACATGCCGAGGCCATCAACGCCTTTTTGCTGGCGCACAAGCTGACCGGACGGCAGGAGCATCTGGACTGGTTCAAGCGCCTGCACAACTATTCCTTCGAGCATTTTTCCGATCACGAATACGGCGAATGGTACGGCTACCTGGACCGTGAGGGCCGTCCGGTCTTTGGCCTCAAGGGCGGCAAGTGGAAGGGCTTTTTCCATCTACCCCGCATGCTGATGGTCTGTGAGCGGTGGCTCAATGAAATGGCGGAGCAGTGACATCCATGTGTGAGATCGGCTTTGGAATCGACGGCGGCGGCACGCGCTCACGGCTGTGCCTGTTTCGTTTGGAGGACGGACGGGAAATCGGCCGGTTTACCGGTGGATCTACCAACATGTACAGCGTAGGCCAGGATGAGGCCATGCGAAACATCGAGCAGCTTCTCCGCTCCTCCGGCGTTTCCCTGGAAAAGCTGAAAGCCGGCTGCCTGGGCTCAGCAGGGCTGAGCCGTCCGGCTGAAAAGGAAGCCTTTTCCTGCTTTTTCCGCCGTTTGCTGCCTCAATGCAGCATGTACCTGTGCAACGACGGCGAAACGCTGCTGGTAGGCGCGCTGGAAGCCACGGAAGGCTACTGCCTGATCGCGGGAACGGGTTCGCTGGCGCTGGCGCGCAACCGGGAGGGCCATACCGCGCGCGCCGGGGGCCTGGGTTACATGCTGGGCGACGAGGGAAGCGCGCTGTGGATCGCGTGGCAGGCCATCCGGCGTGCCATGCGTTCCCGCGAGGGGCGCGATCTGGAAACGTCGCTGCTGCCGGATTTGGTGAAGCATTTTTCGCTTTCCTGTCCGGAGGATTTCGTGGCGCTGCTGCACCACCATTTTGAAAAGGCGCTGATCGCGACCGCGGCGGGTCTGGTGCTCGATCGTGCGCAGGATGACCCACTTGCGGCGGATATAGCCCGCGCGGCCATCAACGAGCTGGTGCAGCTGTTGGGATCGGTCATGCGGCAGATGCCGCTTTCTCCTCCCTGTGCGGCCCTGGCGGGCGGGGTGATGGAACACAATGCCTGGCTTCGCAGCCGTCTGATAGATCGGTTGGCGCTTGACTATCCCGGACTTAAGGTGGTGCTGGGGCCTGGCGATGCTGTGCGGGGAGCGTGCATGCTCGCCCGGGCGGCATGGAGGACATAAACCCCAACTCCTGTCTGTGTATCTCCCGGACCGGTGTTTTCCTTGACAAGCCTCTTCGCATCTGGCACAATAATACCCATACAGCATCTCTGCTACGGAGAAATCCAGGCTCGCCAGCCCAACCGTCTGGTCATGTTTCATCCACAGCGGCGCCCAATCACGGCGCGCATCGGCAGGCAGCTGTCATTTCTTTTCAAAAAGCTGGCTGGTTTTCAGACGGCTTTTTTCACTTCCCAGAGATACAAAGGTCATCCATCACCAGAAGGGAGGCCGCGCCCATCGCGCGGGAAATGCCATGAGCTTTGAGTACCGTCGTTTGAAGGACCCTGCCTACTTTGCGGAAAACCGGCTTGCCGCGCACTCCGACCATATCGTCTACGCCCGGATGGAAGAGCTGCTGCGTGGAGAGAGCAGCCTGTATTGTCCGCTGGACGGTCTGTGGAAGTTCTTTTGCGCCCGCAACGAGAATCAGATCATTCCCGGCTTTGAAGGCAGCGACTATGACTGCCATCCGTGGGCGGATATTCCCGTGCCCGCGCACATTCAGTTGGAGGGCTACGGCGCGCCCCAGTATGTCAACGTGCAGTACCCCTGGGATGGCGTAGAGGACGTGCCCCTCGGTGACGTGCCGCAGGAGCATAACCCGGTGGCCTGCTACGTCCGGTATTTTTTCCTGCCCGAAGCCATGCGCGGCCAGCGTGTGCTGGTGCGCTTTGAGGGGGCGGAAAGCTGCGTGGCCGTATGGCTGAATGGCCATTATGTGGGCTTTGCGGCGGATTCCTTCTCTCCCGCCGAGTTTGAACTGACACCCTATTTGGCTGAGGGCGAGAACAAGCTCGCCTGCCGTGTGTATCGCTGGAACATCGGCAGCTGGCTGGAGGATCAGGATTTCTTCCGTTTCTCCGGCCTGTTCCGCAGCGTTTCCCTGGTTTGCATTCCCAAAGCACATGTGTGGGACATCCGGATTCAAACGCTGCTGGACGATGCGTATACCGACGCAACCCTGGTGCTGGATACGTCGCTCCTGCTGGGTCAGGGTGCGGAAGGCGCAACCCTGCACGCGGCGCTGATGGATGGGAAAACCGTACTCGCGACGGCGCAGGGCGGTGGCGAAACGCAACACTTCGAGCTTTCCGTCCACCAGCCGCAGCTTTGGAGCAGCGAATCTCCCCGGCTGTACGACCTTCTCATGACCGTATGCGAGGAGGACGGCAGCGTGGTGGAGGTGGTCCGGGAGCGCGTGGGCTTTCGCCGTTTTGAAATGAAAAACGGTGTGATGTGCCTCAATGGCCAACGCATCGTCTTAAAGGGAGTAAACCGGCACGATTTCTGTGCCGAAACAGGCCGTGCCGTACGGCGGGATACCATCCGCCGCGACCTGCTCACCATGAAGCGAAATAACATCAACGCCGTCCGTACCAGCCACTATCCCAACCAGCGCGCCCTCTACGCCCTGTGCGATGAACTGGGCCTATACGTGATGGACGAAACCAACCTGGAAACGCATGGCGTGTGGGAAACGATCATCAGGGGCAAGCATCCTGTGTCCTACGCCCTTCCGGGGGACCGTATGGAATACCTGCCCCGGCTGACGGACCGCGTGGATTCCCTCTATGAGCGGGACAAGAACCATCCCTGCGTGCTGTTCTGGAGCTGTGGAAACGAGGCCTTCGGCGGCAGGGTCATCTACGAGCTGAGCCGCCATCTGCGTGCGCTCGATCCCACCCGCCTCGTGCATTACGAGGGCATTTTCAATGACCCCCGCTATCCTGAAACCAGCGATATGGTCAGCCGGATGTATGCGCCCGTTTCGGAAATCCGCGCCTATCTGGCCAACCACCGCGACCGGCCGTTTATTCTGTGCGAATATTCGCATGCAATGGGCAATTCCAACGGCGCCATGCACAAATACACCGAATATGCCTACGAGGAGCCCCTTTATCAGGGCGGATTTGTGTGGGATTTCATCGATCAGAGCCTTCTCCACAAGGACCGCTACGGTCAGGCGGCCTATGGCTATGGAGGCGACTTTGACGACCGTCCGTGCGATTACAACTTTTCGGGCAACGGCATCGTTTACGGGGACGGGACCGAAAGCCCCAAGATGCAGGAGATCAAGTACAACTATCAAAGCATCGTGGCCCGCGTGAGCGCAACACGGGCTGTCATCACCAACCGAAGCCTCTTCACCCCGACCTCGGCCTTTGCCTGTGTGGCGACGCTTGCGCGGGACGGCGTTGTGATCGACACGGCAGCGCTGCACATCAACGTCCCCCCGATGAAGAGTCAAAGCTGCCATCTGCCCTTCAAAAAACAGACAGAACCCGGAGAATATGCCGTCACCCTGTCCTTCCGTCTCAAGGAGGATACGCCCTGGGCTTCCAGCGGACACGAGGTTGCCTTTGCTCAGGGGATTTACAAGGTGAAGGGAAGCGCGGCAACTCCGGTTTGCCGGCCGCTCCGCGTCATCCGCGGCGATTTCAACACCGGGGTGGAAGGCAACGGTTTCCGCGTTTTGTTCAGCGACCTCTCCGGAGGGCTGGTCTCCTATGTGTATGGCGGTAAGGAGATGCTCAAATCCATTCCATGTCCCAACTTCTGGCGTGCTCCCACCGATAACGACCGCGGCAACGGCATGCCCCAACGGTACGCGCAATGGAAAATCGCCTCGCTGTACGCCTCTGTCAAGGGCACGCCCCAGCTGGCCAGGAAAAATGCGCATCCCGTGCCCAGGGAAAACGGGGATGGTTCTGTGTCCATCGACTATACTTACGCGCTGGCTACAGTCCCCGCCGCGCAGTGCTCCTTGCGCTATACGGTATACCCCTGTGGAACCGTGCGCGTTGCCCTGAGCTACGACCCCGTATCCGGCCTGGGAGACATGCCGGAATTCGGCGTAATGATGAAGCTGAACGCGGATTATCATCGGGTGCGCTACTCTGGTCTTGGTCCGGAAGAAAACTACAGCGACCGTTGTCGGGGGGCACGGCTGGGAATTTTTGAAACAACGGCGCAGGACAATCTGGCCCGTTATCTCGTACCGCAGGAGTGCGGCGCGCGCACCGGCGTGCGCTGGGCGGAAGTCATGGACGATCGCGGCCGGGGCTTGCGCTTCCAGGCGGACGGGGATATGACCTTTTCTGCGCTGCCCTATACTCCGCATGAGTTGGAAAACGCTGCACACGCTTACGAGCTTCCACCGGTTCACTACACGGTGGTGCGCTGCGCCATGCAGCAGATGGGGGTTGGCGGGGATGACAGCTGGGGCGCGCGCACCCATGAGGAATACCTCATCGATATATCCCGCCGGCGTTTCTTCACTTTCTGCTTCCGTGGAATTGTCTAAGGCAACTCCGATTCGCTCTCCATTTTGCGCATCCGGCCATGAACACGGCTGTTGCTGCGCATCCCGCCGCCTGCATCCGTGCTTTGCCATGGCAAAGGCCGCTCGCCCCTCGAACAGGGCGGGCGGCCTTTGGTTTTGACTGCCGGAGTTCTTTGACCGGCTTGGTCAGGCGCTATAGATTAGCATACTTCGGCTGATAGCGAGACCATTCGCCTGCTTATGCCACCACAAGGGAAAAGTTTCTTAAAATATATACTTGACCATGTCAAGACAAGAAAGGAAGGACATGATGCTCCAAACCTTTACCTACTGTCTTTCCCGACTGTATAAGGAGCTTTACGCTTATGCGGGAGCCCGGTCGCACCCTTTGGCGTAAAAAATGGTCTGGTATTCTTCGTCATCTATGTTGGCAAGCATCCTGGCTGTACTCCGTCCGAATTGACCAAGACGCTGCGGGTGGACTGGGGCTATTCTCAGCGGTGTATCACCAAATTGGTCGACGATGGGCTGATCACCTAGGAAAAAGCAGGACGCTCCTATCAACTCAAGCTGACGGAGCAGGGCGAGGAGGCATTCCGGGTCAGCCATCAGCTGTTTTATGACTGGGACAAACAGAAGCTGTGCGCCCTGACCGAAGAGGAACGCGACACTCTGCCGACCCTGCTGCGTAAAATCATATGGAAAGAGGATGAAACCCCGCATGTATGAAACCATTGCCAGTCCTATTGAGTATGGCGGGATTCGCCTGAGGAACCGGATTATCTTCGCCTCACCACAATGGGACTCAAACAGGAGGACTATTGCGAAAAAGCCCGTCAAATCGCCGCGGGTGGATGTGCTATGGTGATTTTGGGCGATGTTACGGTTGCCCGGTTCGGCTTTGGGCAGAGCCTGTTCACCGCCAAGGGCTTCGCTGCGTACCGCGAGCTTACCGATATTCTCCATCTAGAAAACTGCCTGGCCTGTGCCCGGCTTCACCAGAGCGATTCCAATGTCAAGGCGATGCTGAAATATGTGCCGGACGTGCTGACCAAAAGATCAGCATGCAGGACCTTCGCCCCCTGCTAAACCAGAAAGTCAGCCCTTATGTCTGCGGCCTGTCCGCTCGAAAAATCAGGCAGATCACGAGCCATTTCGGCCGCGCGGCCATCCAGGCGCGCAAGGCGGGATTTGATATGGTTCAGATCCACGGAGACAGGATGTTGGGCAGCTTCGCTTCCCCGGTATTCAATCACCGCACCAATGAATACGGCGGTTCCATTGAAAACCGTATCCGATTTGCCGTGGAAGCGGTGAAGGCGGTCCGCCTGCAGGCGCCGGACCAGCCCTTTGATTTCAAGCTGTCCGTCCGTCAGGAGAGCCCGCACTATGGCAACGCCGGCGTGCTGCCCGAGGAACTGTCCGTGATCGGGGCGTTCATGTGCCAGGGCCGCATGCCTATGGCGGTGCGGGAGCGATACGAAAAAATGTGCTCCGCCCCGTCTTCTCTCCAGATGCTCGATCCGAGAAAAATGCTTGAAAACTTTGATCGGGCTCTGCAGCATCCGGATGCGGAGGACCTCTCCCATCTGACGTCCGCCGTGACGGCCGGCTGCAAGCCGGTCTAACTACACCCGTTTCACACGCCATGAAAGAATTTTCATACTAAAGAGCGAAATGCAAGGAGGATATCTGCATGAAAAAGCTTTGTTCGGTACTGTTGGTTATGATCCTGATGGTGTGTTCCGCCGCCTTCGCGGAAGAAGGAAAGGCTGAGACGTTTTCCGCAGAGTATGAAATGGCAGGAACCACGTCTTCCGGCCAGCCCAAAAACGACACCTTCATTTTCGAGGGAGGAACTCACGGATAGCATCATCGCCAAGCTCAACTTTAATATCATCCGCAACAAAGGAAGCGAGGATGCGTATTCCAGGAAGGACATCATGGGCTATCTGATGAACATTTCCGATGACACGGTGGAAAAAACGGAAGACGGGTACCGCCTCGTCACCCTGAGTGCCTACGGCTATGATCCCGCTTATTCGGACGGCGATGCGTACTATGCGCAGTATATGCTGACCGCTTCGTGCGACACCCTGACGGAAGATACCCTTTTCAGCGGTCTCACCTTCAGCGACCTAGCCCAACCGGACAATGTGGTGACCGTGGAAAAGGCCTGCATCGCCTATGGGTATCTGGCGCGTGAAGCCGGCATGGACCTGACGCCCGAAACGCCCGTAAAAGACCTGCTGGCCCTGCATGGCCTGTATGCGGACGGCGCGTTTGTCGAGGGCTCCAACCGTGTCTCCTTTGCGGGCTACAACGGCGCCCGCAGCTACGGCGAGCAGATGGAAGCCATCACCGACTACATTCTGGCCAACCACATGACCCTGGAGGACGTGTACGAAATGTTCCGCACCGTCAATCAGGCCAGCACTCCGATTCAGGACCGCGACGCCATCGCCGGCGCTACCATCACCTTCGGCGGAGACCTCCAGCGCATGGTATATCTGGCCATTCACGGCGAGCTGTTTGAGGGCGTTGTTACCACCACAGAAAACGAGGATGGAACCACGGTTTGCGAGGTGGCAACCCATGGCTTTGGCGGCGAAATTGAAACCAACGTCACCTTTGACGCCAATGACAGGATTACGGCTATTTCCGTGCGCGACGCCCAGGAAACCGACGGTGTAGGCGGCGTTCTGACGGCGGATGATTCGGACTATATCAACGCGCTGATCGCGGGGCAGGACGATCTGGACAGCGTGGATGCCGTAAGCGGCGCTACGATTACGTCCAACGCCTTGAAGCAGGCCGTGCGCTATGCCCAGGAGGCCATCGCCCGCTGACAGAATGGCCCAGGCGTTTGAAAAGAATCACGATTCTTTTATCCAAGAACAGGATCACCGGTTTTTCCCGGTGATCCTGTTCTTGGTAAACGGCTTTTCCCATTGTTGATATACGACGGTTTTTGCAGACGGATGTCGGTGCTTTTTCCGCTTTACATCCGGCCCCGGGAATGATACAATCGATTTATTGTAAGCACAGGGAAAGGAGCATTTTGATTCATGAGTAAAACCGTCGTCCATACCTCCTCCGCCCCGGCTGCCATCGGGCCCTATTCGCAGGCCGTTCAGGGCGGACGGTTTCTGTTTACCTCCGGCCAGTTGGGCATTGATCCCGCAACCGGCGAACTGGCTCATGGCGTTGAAGCACAGACAGAGCAGGCCATGCGCAACCTGGGTGCCATTTTGGAGAAAGCCGGCCTCGGCTATGCCGACATCGTGAAAACCACTGTCTTTGTCGTAGATCTTGGAGACTTCGCCGCTGTCAACGCGGTATATGAGCGCTTTTTTGACTCTGAGCCTCCCGCGCGCAGCTGCGTGCAGGTATCGGCCCTGCCCAAGGGCGGGCTGGTGGAAATCGAGTGTGTCGCTGCAGAAAGGGAATGACCGGTATGTTTGAAATTCTGTCCAAAGAGGCACTGAATCCAACGGTCGTGCGCATTGCCGTCTCGGCGCCACGCATCGCCCGCAAGGCCGAGCCGGGGCAATTTGTCATCCTGCGCGCCAAGGAACAGAGCGAGCGCATCCCCCTTACCGTGGCCGACTATGACCGCGAGGCGGGTACCGTCACCGTGATCTACCAGATCGTGGGTGCCGGCACCATGGAGCTGAACACCCTGAACGCAGGCGACTGTCTGCATGACCTGGTGGGACCGCTGGGCACCCCCACGCGCACGGAGGGGCTTAAAAAGATTTGCATCGTGGGTGGAGGCGTGGGGTGCGCCATCGCTTATCCCGTGGCCAAAAAGCTGCACAATCTGGGCTGCACGGTGCACAGCGTGGTGGGCTTTCGCAGCCGTGACCTGGTGATTCTGGAGGATGAATTCCGGGGTGTGAGCGAGGAGCTGTGCCTGATGACCGACGACGGCAGCTACGGCGAAAAGGGTCTGGTCACCAATGCGCTGGAAAAGCTCATTCAGGCCGGCAACCAATATGATCAGGTAATCGCGATCGGTCCTCTGATCATGATGAAATTCGTCTGTAAGTTGACGGAGAAGTACGGTATTAAAACCGTTGTCAGCATGAATCCCATCATGATCGACGGAACAGGCATGTGCGGCGGCTGCCGGCTGACCGTGGGCGGCGAAACCAAGTTCGCCTGTGTGGATGGTCCGGACTTTGACGGCCATCTGGTGGACTTTGACGAGGCCATGGCCCGTGGCGCCATGTACCGCGATTTTGAGCAGCACGCCCGTGAGGAGGCTTGCCGCCTGTTCCAGAAGGAGGCCGAGTCCAATGCCTGATATGAGCCCGAAAAAAACGCCTATGCCTTCTCAGGCACCGGATGTGCGCAACAAGAATTTCAGTGAAGTGGCCCTGGGCTATACCCGTGAGATGGCCGTGGGTGAAGCCAAACGCTGCCTGAACTGCAAAAACAAGCCCTGCGTAGCCGCCTGCCCCGTGCGCATCGACATTCCCGCGTTTATCGAGCGGGTGGCCCATGAGGATTTCGAAGGGGCATACGAGGTGCTTTCCCGCTCCACGTCGCTGCCGGCGGTATGCGGACGCGTGTGCCCGCAGGAAACCCAGTGCGAGGGAAAGTGCGTGCGCGGCATCAAGGGCGAGCCGGTGGGCATCGGCCGTCTGGAGCGCTTTGTGGCGGACTGGCACCGCGCTCAGAAAAGCGCCCCTGCGGCAAAACCCGCGCCCAATGGGCACAAGGTTGCCGTGATCGGCGCTGGCCCCAGCGGGCTTACCTGTGCGGGCGATCTGGCCAAGCTTGGATATGCTGTGACGATTTTTGAGGCGCTGCACCTGCCGGGCGGCGTGCTGAGCTACGGTATCCCCGAATTCCGTCTGCCCAAACAGATCGTGCAGGAGGAAATCGACGGCCTGCGTGAGCTGGGCGTGGAGATCGAATGCAACACTGTAATCGGTAAGACGCTTACTGTAGATGATTTGTTTGAGATGGGCTACGAGGCCCTGTTCATCGGCAGCGGCGCAGGTCTTCCCCGCTTCATGGGCATCCCGGGTGAGAGCCTCAAGGGCGTGTATTCGGCCAACGAATACCTGACCCGCATCAATCTGATGAAAGCCTACCTGCCAGAAAGCGCCACTCCCATCAAGCATTCCCGCCGCGTGGCAGTGGTGGGCGGCGGCAACGTAGCCATGGACGCGGCGCGCTGCGCCAAGCGTCTGGGCGCGGAAGAAGTGTTCATCGTCTACCGCCGCGGACTGGAGGAAATGCCCGCTCGCCGCGAGGAGGTCGAGCACGCGCAGGAGGAGGGCATCATCTTCCACACCCTGTGCAATCCCGTGGAGGTGCTGGGCGATGAAAACGGCAACGTATGCGGCATGCGCTGCGTGCGCATGACTCTGGGCGAGCCGGATGAAAGCGGCCGCCGCCGTCCCATCGTCCAGGAGGGAAGCGACTTTGTGCTGGACGTGGACACGATGATCATGTCCATCGGCACCAGCCCCAACCCGCTCATCCGCTCTACCACGCCGGGTCTGGAAGCCGACCGCCGCGGTTGCCTCATCGTGCGGGGCGAAAGCGGCCTGACCACGCGCGAAGGGGTGTATGCGGGCGGCGATGCCGTGACCGGCGCGGCCACCGTGATTCTGGCCATGGGCGCGGGCAAGAACGCCGCGCAGGCCATCGACGAGTATATCCATCAGAAGGGCTGATATCAAAAAACAGACGGCCCGGCGCTTTCAGAGAGGGAGCGCCGGGCCGTTATTTCTGTTGTTTAATGCACGCGCTGCATATCGCTTACGGCGCAGTAGCCAAAGCCGATGCCGTCCAGGCTGTCGTCGCTGACCACGCGGGTTTCCGTGCGATAGCACCAGCCCGGCTCCAGGCGGTACGCCTCGCGCCCCACCCAGCAGGGGCGCAGGTCCGTCAGCACCTCATAGCTGGGATAATGGACGATATCGCCATACAGCGTATTTTTCTCCACTTCTTCGTCCAAAGTGCTCATGGGCCAGAAAGCGTTTGCGGCCCAGAGCTGAAGCGTCTCCTTCCAGGTGCGCTGCGGCAGGACCATCGGTTCCGCCTCCTCCACCACGGGCATACCTTCCACCGCCAGGGCGGCCAAAGTGCCGTCGTCGCGCACCACGCAGGCAAAGCCTGATTTTGCGCCGTAGCGGTCGCCATTCTCCTCCCAATAATACTGATCCATCACGGGCAGCCCCAGCAGCTCATAGCAGCCACGGACGAGCGTTTTGTCATCCGCGCCACCGTTGAGCGCATGTTCCTTCTCAATCAGGCTGTAAAGCTCCGGCGCACAGCTGTTGCCGGTCAGGCTGAAAGTGCCGGCCAGCTTCTCCGGGACGGTATTTCGCCTTGCGTAAAGGAAGTCCTCGCTGATTTCTGCGTCCAGCCGCTCCATCAGCTCCCGCGCAAGCGCAATCGACGCCTCCATTTCCCGCTGATAGGGATGTCCGGCCAGGTCTCGCGCAAACCGCTCATACACGCTAAAGTTGCAATCCTCACCGTCCCGGCTGAAGGAAACATGCCGGTTCAGCGGATCATCATGGTAGTACTGCTCCAGCTTTCCGCCCTTCACGTTCTGTCCGGCCGCCTTGATGGCCGCGGATAGATCGCCCTTTGTCACCTTCTGATAGCGTACCGTCAGTACGGCCTGCTGCTGCGCCGTAAAAGGCTCTGGAACGGGGCAATCCACCATCAGGCGGATATGCCCTGCACTCTCCGGCAGAGCAATCTCGCCCACCAGCCGCCCATTGATTTCCTGCACTCCGGATACGTCCACTTCCTCCGGGCTGCACAGCTGCCATTCGTCCTGCGCAAGCGCCGTACTGCCCCCAATCAGACAAAGGGTCAGCAGGATGGCTACCGTGTGTTTCCAATGCTTCATGGCTGTTCTTTCCTCCCTTGCTCATTGCGGAGCGGCAAACGCAAACGTTACCGTGCTCTGCTCATTTTCCTCGCCGTAGAGATGGCTTTGAATCAAAAGCGTCGCTTTCATCATGCCGTCGTTTTCCTTGGACGGGGCCTCTCCCAATAGGTCGAGCCTTGCCTCAAAACTGAACGTTTCGCCCTGATCCTGCGGCACCCAGTCCAAGCTGACCGGCAAGCGCGTATCCCCTATCTGCAATACCGCATCGGAAACCACCAGCATCTCTTTGCCTTCGGGCAACCATTCGTCGAAGGAGAGCACCTTACCCTGCCAGCATATCCGGTCAAAATGCTCGCCATCCGTCCCAATATCTGTTTCGCTGAGCAGACGGTATGCATCCGGTTCCCTGGGTTCAATGTGCGCACAGACGGCCAGTTTCTCGCCATCCATGTAGATGTCGCGCACCGCGACGGACAGGCGTTCGCTTTCACACTGCTGCCATACAACGGGTGCTATGCCCGCTTCCGCCTGCTCGGTGGACATGCCGCCGGCAACCCGTTCCGTCAGGAAATACAGGATGCCCAGCCGTTCCAGCGCAAATGCCGTTGCGCCCAGCAGTAGAGCAATCAGCGCCACGACAACGGCCGTCCGCATCCTGAGACGCCGCGGCTTTGGCGCAGGCTGAGCCTGCAGCGACGCCAGCATGCTCTCAAATCTTCTGTGAAATCTATCCGGCGTAGGTTCAAAAGCGTTGTCCAGCCGATCCAGCAGTCCGTTTTCCCATGCCTTCATTCCTTCATAGCCTCCCATTCCACGCGAAGACGTTTTCTTGCGTGATGCAGCCGGGATTTTACCGTACCCTGCGGTATGAGCAGGATCTGCGCCACCTCGGCGACTGAAAACCCTTCCAGATAATGCAATAGCAGCGGCACTTTCAGCTTTTCCGGCACAGCGGACAGGGCCTGCTTCAGCCTTTCATCCGGCGGTTCAAACGCCGGCGCAGGCTGCTCCACTTCGTCCACGAGCACCACACGCCGCCGCTTTCGCCCGATGGTATGGCACTCATTGATGACAATGCGCATCAGCCATGGCCGGAAGTAATCTGCCTCCACCCTGCCGCGCCGAGCCCAGGCGCGTGCCAGCGCCTCCTGCACGGCGTCGGCGCAGTCCTCCGGGGATTTCAGCAGGCTGCGGCTTACACGGTAAAGCGCCCGCTCCATCGCCTCCACTTCATCCATAAAGGTCTCCTCGTCAATCACCGCTTGCACCTTCTTTTTTTTGGGCTGTTGCAACATGCCTTACACCCTGATAACGCGCCCGGAGGCCATTTGGTTCACAAATTTCAGAAAAAAAGGCGCCTCCCAAACGGGAAGCGCCTTGAAAGTGCTGAAATCAGCGGGTGAGCAGCGTGGTCTCGGTTTCCTTGTCGAAGAAGTGCAGGTGGTTGACGTCGAACGCAATCTGCACCTTCTGGCCGGCACGGCTGGTGGTGCGGGGATTGACGCGGGCGATGATGTTCTCTTCCTTGCCGCTGGTGGACAGGTAGAGGTAGGTCTCGGAGCCCATGAGCTCGGTCACTTCGACGTTGCAGTCCACCACCGCGTTGGGAGCGGCCTGGATGAACACATCCTCGTCGTGGATGTTTTCGGGACGGATGCCCATGTAGACTTCCTTGCCGATGTAGTCCTCATCCGCGAACTTGGCCAGCTTGCTGGGCGGGATGATGATCTTGTTGTCGCCAAAGACGGCGGCCACGTCGTTGCCTTCCTTAACCAGCTTGACGGTGAAGAAGTTCATCTGCGGGCTGCCGATGAAGCCGGCAACGAACAGGTTGGCGGGATAGTCGTACAGGTTCTGGGGAGTATCGACCTGCTGGATGAAGCCGTCCTTCATGACCACGATGCGGTCGCCCATGGTCATAGCCTCG
>OLRD01001379.1_pt1 | contig 14332 bp, 9 predicted proteins | sample 1672051 | NCBI WGS metagenome assembly OLRD01 (sample SAMEA3136640, study PRJEB25190) | human gut metagenome | biome: human gut; feature: human-associated habitat; material: faeces | place: Austria | collected 2013 | reverse complement strand
TGAGGAAGAAATACCAAGGAAACGCGTTGAAGCACGGGGTGATGATGGATCCAACTACAATAGTCAGCCGATCGTTGCGATAAAGGAAAAGCATCAGGGAGAACATGCTCAGGGGGTACACAATGCCGGTGATAACAGAGTTGAAGGCGTTGCAAGCGACTGTCACGGGAATACCGGTGAGGGAGACGACAAAAGCGACGATGTCATGCCAAGCGCTCGGATAGAACGCCGAGCCCATTTCCCAGGGGTGGGCGTTCTCGGGAGCAGAGAGGTAGGTGTTCATGCCCAAAGACGACCAGTTGCCAGACTCGATAAAAGCCCTGATGGCGTTTAAATGCGTCGAGTTGTCGTGGCGATTGTAAAACGTATCGAAATCGCCGAGGCCGGACACGAGGATAAACCAAGCGGCTGCTATGCCCGCAACAAGATAGAGGCCGAGGAGCAGCCATTTCCGATCGACATCAACGTTACCGTACTGCTGGTACCCTTGGCGATTCAGCGCGAAAAAAAGGACAAGCGGCAAAATGACTGCGGGCAGAAGCAGAACGGCCCAATTGCAGAACACTCCCAGTTTCTGGTAGAGGATGGGGAGTAGCCCAAAGGCGGCAATGGAATAAATGGGCGCGCAGCATACGGATAGAATCCGGGAGATCTTGAACGCCCTGAAGAAGAAATACCCCGACACGTAAAGCGCCAAGAGAATGACGGCCGCACACAGCAGAAAGGAGCCCCACATATAAATCTACGCACCTCTTCGATTTCGTTTCGGACAGCGGGAACGACGCGGTCGCGTCGCGATTTCCAACTGTCCATCATAGCATGATCTGTTCGGGAGGAGGGGCGCGGGTTGGCGTACCCCATGATATTAAGATGGAGCGCCGCGAAGTAACTTGGTTATCGCGGCGGTTGCTCTTCGGCGAGTGCGATGATGCGCCGTGTCAGGTGCTGCGTTGCGCTTTCGCCTGCGAGGGTCGCGATGTTGCTTTCCGTGAATCGCGTGAATGCTTGATCGTCGAATTGGCCCAATGCCACGGCCTTCATGATAGCGGCGGCGTCGTTGGTGAACAGGGTGGGTACGTCGCGGGCGAGGTCGATGTTGAATGAGCGTTTCTCGTGGTAGGTGTCCCAATCGTAGGCGTATAGGTAAACGGGCATGCCCATAAGCCCCGCCTCGTACATGACGGTGGAATAGTCGGTGATCACGTAATCTGCGGCAAATAGCGGATCGGCGCCGCTGCGAGTAGCCGTGATGATGCGGGGGTCATCCAGAGCCTGCCGACTAACGGGATGGGGCATATAAACGAAATTGAACCGATCGAAATCGACCGCCGAGAGCAAGCTCCGCATCGCCTCTTTTTCGTTGCCGGTGTCTTTCGGAAGGTCGGGCAGTATACGATAGTCTTTTTACCAGCCATCTCGGGATGGTCTTGCAAGAAGGCATCGCGTTGCTCGGAGCGGAATTGGGGGTCGCGAAGAAGATCGACCCGGGGAAGGGGAGCCTCGAACACGATGGAGGGATCCACGTTGAAGCCAGCGGCCAAATCGCCGCGGAAGTTGAGGGAGGAGACGGCTACGGCGTCGTATCCCTCGTGCATATGCATGAGGCGGGCCGTTTCGGAGCTGTGGCCCTCGGGCGTGTCCAGGGCGGCGTAGCCGAACTTCTTCATGTTGCCCAGGGCGTGCCAAATTTGCACGACGGGGGCTTTGATACGCTCGCCGAGCAGGCTCACCGCTATGCAGTAGGAATCGAGTATGATGGCGCGGCTCGTTGCCATGAAGAAGACTTGTTTGGCCACGACGGGCACGTAGCGCAGCGGGCTTTCCAGCTTGTTGGCCAGTATGACCGTGCGGTAAGGCGGCTCCTCGCGCGAGAGCTCCTCTTTCAGGAGGAGGAAGTCAATAGGCGCATCGTCGCTCTGCCGGCTGATGCACACCACTTGGCGCTTGACGGGAAAAAGACGGCAGAATCGATAAAACAGAGCGAGGAGAGCGGTGGCCGCGGCTATGGCGAGGCGTTTCACAATGCTCCTCCTGTCTTTGCGGTGCTAGGCCTGTGGGCTTTTTCGCTACGATTGCAGCCCATGGTATCATGGTTTTCGCTATGCGAGAGACGGAGGACGGCGTGACCGTAACAATAGAGGATATTTCCTGGGAGCGGGTATTTCTGCGCGTGAGCTATCGCGCCGAGAGGCCCGTGCAGCTCAAGCTGTTCCGTGTGAGGACGCGTCAGTTCGCGGATTTTCGGGAAACCCAGGAGGGCGACCTTGTGACGGCTGTCGTAAACATTACCCAGGGCGGCGGACGAGAGCCTCTGGCTGATGGCGAGTGGATCATCTGCCAGAGGCTGTCCGATGAGGAGGCCAGCCTTTCTTGGGCGCGGGCGAATGCCCCTTACCTTGTGACCCTTGCGAAGAAGCGCCTCTGGGGCGAGCTTAAACCCCATCGCAGGAGAAAGCTGAGGAACGCGGGAGTCGACTACGCAACCTATTCGTTCACCGACGGGCAGATTGATGAGGACATCCGCAGCTGCCCGTTCACGACCCATCGCATTGCATACGCACCGCAACTGACCGAGCGGTTGGGCGATCTGTCCCGGGTCTTCCGCTATGTGAACGGCAAGTACGCGCTGGCCGCCTCGCTCATTCCCTCCATGGACGCCAGCGACTACCTCATCGTGAAGCTGGCCATCGACTACTTCGTGAAGAACCGGAAGCCCCAGACACGCCGATTCAGCCTCCGCCAGATGGAGAAGAACCTCTTCTCGCTCTATTACAAGCTAGCGAGGAAGGTCTTGCGACCGAAGGATAACGTCGCGCTGTTTTTTAAGGAGAACGGCGACGAGCCGACGGAGAACCTGGCCGCCGTTCGAGATCGCCTAATGGAGAGGGGTCTCGACAAGGAATTCCCCGTCATAGAGCGGTACCGTAACACATTCGGGGGGCACCAGAACTTCTTTTCCTGGATCAAGGATATCAACGTCATTGCCAGGAGTCGCTACATCTTCATCGACGACTACTGTCCCGTCTTCAACTTCATCGATCCCGACGACGACACGGTGCTCATCCAGGTATGGCATGCCGGCGTCGGGTTCAAGTCGGTGGGCTATGCCCGTTTCGGCATCTCGGGTTCTCCCGACCCCTACCAGTCGGCCCATCGACGTTACGACTACGCCCTGGTGGGCAATGGTCAGCTGCGCGATATTTACTCCGAGGTGTTCGGCATCGAACAGGAGGCGCTGCTGGCCACCGGCATGCCCCGGCTCGACCACTTCCTCGACGACGAGCGGCAGACGGCGGCGGAGCAACGCCTTCTGGCGAAGTACCCGTGGATGGGCGACGGGCGCGTGATCGTGTTCGCTCCCACCTTCCGCGGAGCGGGACAGGCCACGGCCTATTATCCCTATGACTCCTATATCGATTATCAGGCGCTTTGGGAGATGTGCGAGCGCACCAACTCCTACTTCGTCTTCGAGATGCACCACTTCATCGAGGAACGCCCGGAGATACCGCCCGCTTTTGCGAACCGCTTGAAGGATCTCTCGGACGAGAGCTTGGGCGACTTGCTCTATGTGGCCGATGTCCTGGTGACGGACTACTCCTCCTGCTTCTACGACTGCCTTCTGCTGCAGAAACCCGTGGTCTTCTACGTGCCCGACAAGGTGGAGTACTCGGCTACGCGTGGCGTGCAGCGCTCGGTGGACGACATGGCGCCGGGGGTGGTGTGCGACACGTCCGAAGAGTTCGTGGACGTGCTAGAGAGAGCCGCCTACCGCTCGATGGCGCCGGACGCATCGATGATCGATCGCTGCTCGGAGCAGGCGGGCTATGCGGCCGACCGCGTCATTGACGCGGTGCTCCTGGAAAAAGAAGTGCCGGGCGTGCGCTTGGCGCGCAATGCGTCATAATAGGCGAAAACGGCAAGAGAAGCGGAAAGAAGCAGCTGCCCATGAACTACGCCCTTATTTTCGCTGGTGGAACGGGCCAGCGGATGAACACTAAAACGCGACCCAAGCAGTTCCTCGAGCTGTACGGAAAGCCCATCATCCTGTACACCATCGAGGCCTTCGAGAACCACCCGGCTATCGACGGCATCGTGGTAGTGTGCCTGGAGGACTGGATTCCCTTCCTGAAGAAGAAGATCGCCCATTACGACATCGCCAAGGTGATCGACGTGGTCCCTGGTGGTGCTACGGGGCAGGAATCTATCCGCAACGGCCTGGCTGCGCTGGAAGTGGCGGTGGGGCGCGACCATGCGGTGTTCGTCCACGATGGAGTGCGTCCTCTGGTGAGCGATGAGACCATTACGAGGTGCGCCGAATCGGTGGCCGCCCATGGCAACGCCGTGTCCGTCACGCCAGCCATCGAGACCATCGTGCAGGAAGAGGACGGCGTGGTAACCAACATCATCGACCGAGCCGCCTGCCGTATGGCCAAAGCCCCCCAATGCTTCAACATCGGCGAGCTCATCGACGCCCACGAGCGCGCCCGGGCCGATGGCGAGGAGGGCTTCATCGACTCGGCAAGCCTCATGCGCCATTACGGGCACGTTCTGCACACGGTGGAGACGGGGCCGGAGAACATCAAGATCACCACCCCGTCGGATTTTTACATCTTCCGAGCCTTCGTGGACGCGCGTGAGGGCTCGGAGATATTCGGCTTCTAGGAGGCTGCCATGTTCGATATCGTTGCCGAATCGCACGAGCAGGCGCGTTCTGCGGCGCTGCCCTGGGACAAGCTGGAGGGGCGGCGGGTGCTCATCACCGGCGCGACGGGGCTTATCGGCTTTGCCTGCGCGCGTCTGCTGCTCGAGCGCAACCGTTTTGGCGCGGGGCCGCAGATAGGCGTTCTTTGTCTGGTGCGGGACGAAGAGAAGGCTCGCGAGGTGTTCTCGGGTTACGGTGACGAGGACGGCCTGGAGATGATCGCGGGGTCGGTGGAGGATTTCCCATGGCCCGCAGGTTCAGTCGACTATATCGTGCACACGGCCTGCCCCACGGCGTCGAGGTTTTTCGCGGAGCATCCCGTTGAGACGGCCGACGCTCTGGTGCTCGGCACGAGGCGGATTCTGGAACTTGCTCGGGCCAAGGGGTCGGCGGGCGTGGTGTACGCCTCGAGCATGGAAGCCTACGGCGACGGCAATGCCGAGCCGGGGCTTCAGAACTTGCTGGACGAGAGCCAGGTGGGCTACGTAGATCCCCTTCGCGTGCGCAGTTGCTACCCAGAGGGCAAGCGTATGGCCGAGCAGTACTGCTGCTCCTATGCAGCCGAATACGGCGTTCCCGCCACGGTGGTGCGCCTCGCGCAAACCTTCGGCCCCGGTATTCCCAAAAACGACGGGCGCCTGTTCGCCATGTGCGCGCGCAACGTTCTGGCGGGGGAGGACATCGCCCTTAAGACGACGGGCGCCAGCACGCGCATGTACCTGTACACTGCCGACGCGGTGTCCGCGCTGCTCACGGTGATGCTGAAGGGCCAGCCGGGGTGCGCCTACAACGCCGCCAACCCGTCCACCTACTGCTCGGTGCGCGAGATGGCTGAGATGGTGGCGGCTTTGGCGCCGGACGGTGGCGTGCAGGTGCGCTGCGAGATAGACCCCGATGCCCCTTATCCCCCCGAGCATCATCTGCCTTTGGACGTATCGCGCCTTGAGGCCCTCGGCTGGGCGCCGACGCAGGACCTGCCCGGTATGTACCGTAACCTCATGGCCTATCTGGAGGATTAGCCACCGGCACTAGCCATAGGCCTCTTTCGATCTCGGATGTTGCGGCAGCTTTGGGCGACCGTGCATTTACCTCTTGCTGAAGGGGTGCCTGAGCTTTCGGAGTACCTTCTTCAGTTGAGGATTGATGGGTATCGCCCTCGCTCGAAAATCTTTGTACTCCTGGGTCTTTTTCGCGAGCTGCTTTTTCTGCTCGGCGACTTTGGCCTTCAGGTCGCGGTTGCGCCTCTTCTCCAGAATGAGGTTGTTTCGCGAGGCGTCGAAGAGGTAGAAGAGATATTCCTCCGCGTCCTCGCTGCTGGCGAGCGCCTGCAGCTCCTGATAGTGCTGCAGGTTGTAGTAATAGTCGGGCTCGTGCCCCAGCAGATCCATATCGTTTAATCCGTCTTCAAGTACGAGCTTGCCAAATAGGGTGGAAAGCGACTCGAAGTTCTTGGTTCTGCTGCGATAGTCCATGGTTTTGGTGAGAGCCCGATTTACATAGCTTTGGTGGAAGGCGGCGTCCTCGTACATGCCGTACTCCATCATGAGGGCTTTCACGGTCAGCATACTCTCGTAGCCCGCCAGGATATCCTGCTGGTAAATCAGATCGGAGACGCTGTCTCCCGCATTCACGCGATAGTAGAACAATCGATCTTTTACGACGGTGATCCTCTCTGATAGAAGGAGGGCCTGCGTGAAGAACAGCGCATCCTCCTCGGCCCGGCGCGCATCGAAGAAGACGCCATGCTCTCTCACGAAAGACAGGCGGTACATCTTGTAGATAAAGAACGTCGGAAAATTCAGGAGATACTTTCCCGCATCGCGAGGAGAGAAGCATTCTTTCTCTGGCAAGAATTTCGTATTGATGAAATTGAAATCGACAACGCGCTCGTTGTCCGCCATGTCGAGCTTGTAACCGTTGGGAATGCAGATGTCGGCATTGTTCCGTTCCATAGTACCGACCATGGCCTCGAGCATATTCGAAGCGAAAAGGTCGTCGTCATCGCAGAACAAGAGATAGCGCCCCTCAGCATTTTCTATTCCCGCGTTGCGAGCAGAGGCAACGCCGCCATTTGCTTGGTTGACGGTTTTGACGCGTGAATCCCTCTCAGCGTATTCGTTGATTATCGATTCACTCAAGTCGGTTGATCCATCATTTACGCAGATGACCTCGAAATCTTGAAAGGTCTGCGCAAGGAGGCTATCGAGAGAGGATCTAAGAAATCGCTCGCCGTTAAAAATCGGCATGACGATTGAAACCGTTGTTCTGTGTCTAGGCATGAGGATTCCTTATGCTGTTAAATAGGTGGCCGACTTCTGTTTTCTGGACATTAGGAAATGGTGCATATTTGGATTATTCTACTCCAGCGAAGGATATATAAGGCTGGTTTCCTGCTCGACCTCCAAGGATTCATCTATAATGGCGGCAGTGATGTGTCTCAGGCGTGGATTCCGCTGATGCCACATGTTCCGACTGATGCCGCTGAAGCTAACCCAATGTCGGGCCCGAAAAGAATAGAGCGCACCAAGGAGAGTGGATGAACGAAAAGGACACCTTTAGGCTAACAGTTATATTGCCGCAAGTGGGAGAGTCTTTCAATTTGAACTCTGTACTGCGTGCTGTGAAAGGTGTTTGCGATAGCGGCATATCGTTTGTGTTCGTGCTGGCGGATATGCCGAGACGGCAAATTGAATGCGTAGAAGACGCCGCCCTGCATGATGAAAGAATTACAGTGCTGGTATCCGCAGCGGCTTCGTACGACGAACTGGCTCTAGAGGGTGTCATGGTAGCCGAAGGGCAAACAGTCGTTCTATCGGATTTTATACTGTTGGAAACAATTGGCGACATGGCTGAAATAACTATGCCTATATTGGCGGATCTCGGGCGAGGATCGGCGGAGTGCTCATGCATCGAATTCGGTTTGCAAATTCCGATAACTGCCATATATGCTTACGAGAAGAGTTATTGCGCCCGACAGCTGAAACAAATAGCAACTACGTTGCGCTACCCAACGCTTACTCCGAGCGCTGTCAATCGAATTGTGTCTATGAATGCGGATGACATTGTGATGAGCCAATTCTCGGATTGGCGCGATTCGGAAAAAGATAGCTATAAGTTGCAGATGTGCACGAAAGCATTTTCAGATCTGAAAGATGCCTTAGGCGGTGCTTACACAGGAGATTCTTTGGAGATATACGGGGCAATCGTAAGTGATATTTTACTAGAGAGAGAGCTCCATATTCGGTCACTTGCCCGGCAGAACTCTGATTTGGTTGGCGAAGTGCGATCGCTGAGAGAAGATCTGAGTCAAGCAAAAAAGGAGCTCAAGAAAGTTCGATCCTCGAAGAGTTTTACGGTGGGGAAGGCCATTACGAGCATCCCTCGGAAATTTAAGAAAGTTTTGACGTCTCATGGAAGCACTGGAGCGAGAGGCTGATAATGCGTTTTTCAATTATTGTTCCCTTTTATAACGTTCATGAATACATTGGCGAATGCCTCGAAAGTCTTGTCAAGCAATCGTATGAAGACTTTGAGATCGTCATGATTGATGATGGATCTAGCGATGGGTCGTCGGAGATTGCTCTTAGCTATGCGGAGAAAGATTCGCGCATAAGTGTAATACGGCAAATCAATGGTGGCGTTTCAAAAGCACGAAATGTTGGTTTAGGAGCTGCTGTCGGCGAGTACATTACTTTCGTGGATTCAGACGATTATGTGAGTGCCGACTATCTGGAGAGAATAAATGAGGCTATAAAGCGGTTCGGTGCGGACATAGTAGTATTCTCCGGAGATTCCTTTCCGCCCTCGCAACTTGCTGATGAGCAACTTGTCACGAAAAAAGTCACCTATGTTCACAACTCGGTAGAGGCATTAATGGTCGAACGGGGCAGTAGGCCGTATATGTGCAATAAGGCATACCGTCGCACGCTGATCGAGAAGAACAGTGTGCATTTTTTTGAAGAACTAGTGCTTGGTGAGGATCAAGTTTTTCAATTCCAGACTTTTCCCTTTGCGAATACCATAAGCTATATTCCAGATAAGATATATCATTATAGACAAGACCGCGAAGGGTCAGCTATGAGTCGTTTTTTAATGGATTCTGACAGCATGTTTGTAGCACATATTGATCTCGTTCGGTGCACTAAGCAGTGGTGGGAGGATAGCGGCATAATGGAGGCGAATCGTTCTACCTGGGCGAATTGGGCCATACCATTTCTTTATCGATATTTGAAAGCCGCTAGCAAACAGTGCGGAGAAGAAAACATCTCATCAATAACTGACATTCTGGACGATCATTTAGTAGAGGCAGCAAGTGACAACAACCGCCGCCTCTACTTGGACATGAAAGCTTCTGCCGCTTAAGAGATTCTGTTGCTGAAGAGCTCTTTGTGGATTTGGTAAAGGGCTTGCGCGTTCTCCTTAAGTGTATAGCAGAAGCGGGCAACCTGTTGGCCAGCTGAGGCAACCTTGCGTGTCTTATGCGGGTTTTCTAGAAGGCCACGGATTGTTGCTTCAAAGTCTTTCTCTGTTGCTCCTTCCATAATGAAGCCTGTCTTATTGTTCTCGACTATTTCGCAGCAAGCATGCATTGGGGTGCAAACCAGAGGGACTCCTGCCATCATGGCGCATACTCCATTGTAGGTGGATGCGTCATCTTCGGATACTAGCATGGCAATGTCCGTGTGGTGCCAAACAGCGGGCATGTCGTCTCTTGCGCCGAACAGAGTAACTGAGTGTTCGAGTCCCATATTCGCGATGATGCTTTGCAGTGAGCTAATTGCGTCATGATGAGCGACATCGCTGATAACGCTGCAGTATATTGGAGAGTCGAGAGTTGAGATTGCGCTTAGGGCTGTTGCAAGCACTTCGACGTTTTTAGCGGTTAGCGCTTCTAGGTACAGGGTGATTCGAGGTTTATCGTACTTGGTTGAAGAGCGAGGAGTGAAGAATAGGTGAGGTTCTGCGCCATCGTAAATAATATGGGCTGGTTTAGTTGGATGGTGCTTCTCAAAAATCTGCTTGTAAATTGCCGAAGAGAAGCAGTACGCTTCAGCGCAGGAGAGTGCTTCTTCCTTCTTAAGGCCATCTGGTGGCAGGGTTGCCCCCTTTGCGGATTGGGCTTGAAAGATACAGGGCGTATTAGTTTGCTTAGCTGCTAGTGCTCCATATAGAGCATTATCGTTTATACAGTGAACAATATCAAAGTGTTCATCTTCTATGTATTGAGCCAGTTTGGCGACAACTTTGCTGGTAAGCGAGTATGTTGGTTCGTGCCTCATGACATCTGTTAAGTGTTTACTGGATCCTTCGAGCTTATACGCCTCAAAAACACGGTAGGGAACACGTTCGGTGTTTAAAACGAGTTCGATAGATCCCTTGCCAGGCAGTGCAACATGGACTTCTTCACCAAGTTGATTCAACACACGAGCAAGTTCGACGGTTGATCGTGTGCGTTCGTCATTGTTGGAGCTATCGAGCACCATGAGGATCTTGGGGTTGGCCTTTGTAAGGGGGATTTTTTGCCTAGTGGTCTTTGATTGCCCACGTACGTTCAATGAGTTGCGAACTTCGCGCAATTTTCCTGAAAGCTTTTTCGCTGCCTTAACTGCTCGCCCACCTTTTAATGCCTCATTGAGTTCTCTTTGAAGCCGATTGCCCCGACGTTCGTAAGAAATGCGAAGCTCGTCCGCTTTGATGCCCCAGCAGATGTGTTCAAGAAGTTCAAGTACTTTCTCGTTACAGGAGTGCGACACCTCGAATCTCTGGGCGCTACTTGCGTTGCGATAATCGACTCTACATATCCTTGCCCATTCGCTGGCAATTCGGGAAAGGCTTCTTTCGATGAAATAGGATTGGCTGTATTTATCGATGATCTCTTGTAATTCAGCAATATTTTCCAGTCTGCCGAGAATCGCCCTTGTCATTTTCGGTCGACTTGCAACAGGTCGACCTGTGAATCGTCTTACGTAGACTGCTTCAAGTGTATGGCCCGCTCGCTCTGCAGAGAGTAGTGCATTGATCGTCATCAAATCGCTGCCTAGTTCTGAGAATTCAAGCTCGCGATGTAACGCTTTCTGCATAAGAGCTCTGGATGCAACAAATGACCATGGATCTACATGCAGATCCCCTGCGTTTTCCATTTCGGCCAAGAGGAATGAGCCTTGCGTCGCGGAGGGATAAGGACGGTGGGCAGCGTATGGGTTACCTTGCTTTTTAAATCTCTCTTCGACAAAGCTGCTGTCATAAGTGGCACGAATCCCGAGAGCCAGAGTATCAAGTTGGTGTCTACCTATGTACTGCGCCTCGATTTCAAGCGCGCGGGGTTCAAGAAAGTCGTATGGCATAACAACCTGGATATAACAACCTTTTGCATGTTCCAGACTGAACCTGAGCGCATTGTACAAAGTTGAGTTAGGTGCGGACGCGAGGGTCGAGAAAGGATGTTGCGCCACATAGTCTTGCGCAAGGTTTAGTGAATTGTCCTCCGAGCCTGTGTCGATGAGAAAGACCTCGAAATGTTGATGCGTCTGCTCGGAAAGGCTAGCTAAACACTGCTTTAGATATTGCTCATGATTTGAGAAGGGGATAAGCACAGTGAAATCTGCATCTGAGCCATTTGGCTTGGGGTTGTTTTGCCTGACGATTTTAAAGCTAGTGATTTCGTCATTAGTGGGAACATCGTCCCTGCCGGCGATAGCGAGAAACTCTTCATGGAATGAGCCAGGAATATACTTCGAAGAGAGATTGCCCTCGTCGATGTCCACTTGAAATTCTTTGCTCATTCGTTCGAGAAAAGCAAGCTTAAATGCTGCACTTACGCGACCTATATTCCAAAGATAAGTCTTATAACGTACTGCGCATAGTATGCGATATAAATCTTTCTCTGCATCTATACTGTCAAGATAAGCTTTGCATTCCTCCATTTCATCGCATACGGCAAAAACCTTGGCGCGTGAGTTGGAAGAGGAGAAAGCACTGTCTAGGCGATAATGTATCACAGGAAAGCTGACTGCCATAGCTCGTTTGGAGGCTACCCAAACCTTAAATGCGAAGGAGGTATCCTGATATGACGCACCTGGTGTCTCGTTGAATCGAATATTGTTGTTAATAAGAAAGTCGCGCTTATAGATTGCTGTCCAGATACTTGGATTTATCCAGAAGCATCGTGGGTAATCTTGCGGCTTGAAAACGGTTCCGATGGGAACAAGAGGAAGCTGATCGGGACAATGGCGAGCCACTTTTGCAATAGCATCAAAATACGACTCTTTCGTATCCGTGAATTGCAGGTAACAGCCTTTGACTATGTCCAGGTCGTGTTCTTTGGCGAGCGTGTAGAGCTTTTCCCAGGCATGCTCGCAAGCGTAATCGTCTGATTCAAGAATGCCGACGTATTCTCCGGTGGCCGCATCGAGGCCGTCGTTCATGGCTGCTCCATAACCAGCATTGGCTTTGTCGATCACTTTGACGCGGGGGTCCTTTTTTTCGTATTCTCGGAGAATCTGCAGAGACCGATCGGTAGACCCATCATTGATGCAAATGATTTCGATCTCATGAAACGATTGGCTAAGGGCACTGTCGAGGCACTCTGCAAGATAAGACTCTACGTTGCAGACGGGCATAATAACGGACAGCTTGGGGCTCATTGATTCCTCCAGTTTGACGCTACGATTTGCTTTATGTCCAGAATAATTTTTCTGGAATTCCAACTTAAGCTTACCATCTAATTTGGTGCTGTCTGCTGTGAAGTTTGCCAACGATGGCGATGAGGATGGTGTTTTTAAAAATGTTGCTGCATCGTTTCTGCTGTAGCGAGGCAAAAATCGCCCCGAGAGCGATAAATTCCTACTCTAACATTTCTCGAGAATTACGGACGGTGAGATTCGCTCATAGAAGGACTATAGCAGGTTGGACAGGGAGTTTTGCGCCGACCCTAAAGTAACGTCAGATCTGACGGCCGTGAATCTGAGCGTAATGTAGTGTGTTTTTTGGGCGGAGATCTCGGCCGGCAAGTGCGTTTTCGAATGGGCGGCTGCTTGAACAGTCAGCCCGGTTACATCTAAGATAGCATCGTTCATCTAAATGAGACAGCGGCTCTTTTGCCCAAGCGGGAGGCGGTGTCTCGAGATGCCAGCGAGCTCGTGACGCCATAGGCTGTGTGCCATGTGCATTGCGAACGCGTACGACCTCTTTTGGCCATCGCCGGCGCCTCCGTCGGATGGCATGGATTTGGTCGAACTGGACATATCGTTCTTGCAGGCGGCGTGGCCCCGGGATCTCGCCCCGAGATGTCTCCATCGATGTGTTCATTTCGAACGTATCGAAACACAATTATGAATGCCATGCCAGCCCTTTTCGATAGAGCTCTTTTGCGAATGGCCCTCTTCCTTGGCGCCGAGAGCGGCGGCTTTGTACTATGAGCAGAGTATTGTTAAGAGGCAATAAGCTCCCGTGTCGAGAATTTCTTCCCGGCGCGGGAGCTCCTGTCTTCCCCTGCGGGCGGGCGACGGGGGCGTATCGCCATCGACGCTCGTCTTCGCAGTTTACTATCCGCCTGTAGCGCTTCCGCGCTGTGCATACCGTTGCTTCGGCCGGGGCCCTTCCGTCGACTCTCGTCATTCTTTAGGCGCGGGTGCCGCGCTGCCGCGCGGTCGCGAAAAAAGCGCTGGGGTTGGCCCCGACGGCCTCGATTGCCCGCCGCAGCGGGGAGGAAAGGCTATGTCGGGAGGCGCCTACTTGGCGCCCTCGGCCATCGATCCCACCGCCCAGCACCAGTAGGCCAGATCGCGGGCCGTGGCGCAGTTGGCCGCGCAGGGGGGCTTCTTCCGCTCGGCCATCGTCTTCCTGCGCGCCGACAGGCGCGAGACCCCCTTGGCGGCATGACCTCTGACCGCGGGCGGCACCTCCTGCCCGGGTGCGAGGGGCTTGCGGTGCGGCGAGCACGTCGCGTAGTGCCAGGCCGCCTCGACCATGAGGCGCCTCAGGTGCTTGTTGCCGGCCTTTGTGTCGCCGCGGGCGGTCCGGCCGCCGCTGGAGTGCTCCGAGGGCGCCAGCCCCATCCATGCGGCGAAGGAGGTCGCGCCCCTGAAGCGCGAGAACTCGCCGGCCTCGGCCGCCACGGCGAAGGCGGTGGGGGCGTCTATGCCCTTGAGGCACCTGAGGGCGTCGCACCTCGCCTTCCACCCCGGCTCCTTCGCCCGTGCGCCCACCATCTTCTCCAGGGCCGACCGCTCCTCGCATGCGCGCTCGCAGCGCCGCACGTAGTACTCAAGCGTCTTCTGCGCGGCGGCGTCGGATATGGACAGCGATTTTATCCAGTCCGAGTGCCGCCTCGTCCAGTTGCCCACGCGGCCGCCGGTCGGATAGGTCTCCTCGAACCTGAACCCGTTCCTCAGCAGGAACTTCGAGAGCAGCTGCTTCGAGCGCTGGGACTCCTCGCGGGCGTCGGCGAGGGCCTGGGACAGATCGCGGGCGCCCTCGCAGCCGGCGTCGGGCACCCCCACGGGCACGATGTTGCCGACCGAGAGCATCCTGGTCAGGAACTCGGCGTCGTTGCGGTCGTTCTTCCTGCCGCGGTCGGCCGCAGGTTTGATCATTTTGGAGACCGCGCCCACGACGCAGTCGACGCCGAGC
>OLRD01001371.1_pt1 | contig 14392 bp, 10 predicted proteins | sample 1672051 | NCBI WGS metagenome assembly OLRD01 (sample SAMEA3136640, study PRJEB25190) | human gut metagenome | biome: human gut; feature: human-associated habitat; material: faeces | place: Austria | collected 2013 | reverse complement strand
GCAGAAGCCTTTTCTGGAACCACTCGCCTAGCGAGTGGTTTTCTAAATACAAAAAGGACCGCCCAGCGGGGCGGTCCTTCCTCCATGCAAGGGAGGCTTATTGGTAGATATAAGCGGCCTGCAACGTCTCTTCCGGGAAGGAGAGGCTTTCCAGGGCGGAGAGGGTGGTCTGGTTCACAAAGGTCTGGGGGCCGGAGAACGTGTACACCGGCACATCGGCAATGTCCCCGCCCAAAATCAGCTCCACGGCCATATCGGCGGCCTTTTGGCCCATTTCCTGCTGGGTAAAGCCCATGGCCGCCAGGGCGCCGGACTCCACAAAGGTGTCGGCCCCGGTGTACCAGGGCAGGCCCGCCGTTTTAGCGGCCTGTGCCACGGCCTCTGCCTGAGAGGCCACCGTGCTGTCCGCCGGGGTGAACACCGCGTCCACCTTGCCCGCCAGAGAGGCCATCACGCTTTCCGCGGTCTGGTCCCCTTCCACGGCAGCTTCCACCGCGGTCAGTCCCTTCTCGGCGCAGTAGGCCTTGGCCCGCTCCACATCCGCCAGGGAATTGGCCTCTGCCGGGTCGTACAGCAGGCCCAGGGAGACCATGTCCGGGTCGGCCTGGAGGGCCAGGTCGATCAGGCTCTCCACCGGTGTGGGAGAGACCGCCCCCGTAATTTTCTCAGAGGGAGCGGCGCCCTCCTCCAAGCCCAGGGTTTCCACATCGCTGACACCGGCGAACACCACCGTCACATCGCTGTCCGCGGCAGCGGAGATGGCCGCCTGGGCCGCCGGGGTGGCAATGGCCACCAGCATGTCCACGCCGTCCTCCACAAAGCCGTCGCAGATCTCCACCGCCTTCGAGGCGTCGCCCCCGGCGTTTTGATAGTCGATCTTCACCATTTCCTCGCCGCAGCCCCACTCCTCCAGGCGGCCCATAAAGGCCTCCCGCAGGCGGTCCAAGGCAGCAGTCTCATTATACTGCACCAGGCCGATGGTATAGGTTTCCTCCTGCACCTGAGAGCTTTCCACCAAGCTGCTGGAGGGCAGGGAAGAGGGCTCCTCCTCGGTAGAGCAGCCCGCCAGCGGAAGCGCCGCCAGTGCCAGGCACAGCAGGGCGCTGCCAATTCGTCTGAACATGCCGTTTTCCCCCTTTTCAAGGCTTTTGGAAAGACAAGGTCCCCGCGCCCCCTTCCAGGGAGAGGCCGCGGGGACCATATCCGCCCGCGCCGGGCCTAAGCTGCCGGGGCGCGGTTCCCGTCTTCTGTTTTTCTCATTAAAGCATACCAGGGGCCCTTTGTCAAGAGGGGGCTCGCTCCTCGGCCAGCGCCTCGTTGGCGTCCAGGGGGGCCAGCTTTTCAATCAGGGCGTCCACCTCTGTCTTGCGCACCAGGCCGTTATAGCCGCCGTTGAGCACGGCCGCGTAGCGGGCGTCCTCGCCCTTCACGGGGCAGAACTCAATCACATCCGGTTCGCTGCCGTCAAAGTACTGGTACTCCACCCGCAGCACCGGGGATTCCGCGTCATAAGTGGCCTCCTTGGTGGAGAGCACCGCCACGGAAAGCAGCTGCTGGTAGAAGCTCTGGTAGTTCTCATAGGTGATCTCTTCCCCCGCGGCGTTCTGGATGGACAGGTCATAAGAGGTGTTGTCCTCGGTGGACTTCTCCTCGTTGACCGTGCGGGTGGCGTCATAGGCGTACACCATGTCCCCGTCCACCGTCAAGGTCAGGCGGCTGACGTTGGTGATGGTGGGCAGCCAGACAAAGCTCATGCGCATGTCCATCAGGTCAGAGTCCGCCCAGGTGGAGACAGAATCGGCGGTGACTTCATACACCAGCTGGATGTCATCCAGAATCAGGTAGCGGTTGCCGTCCTCATTCTTGGCGCTGACCGCCATGCTGTGCTCCTCGCCGTTCATGTTGAAGGCAATGGTGGCCTCGGGCTCGGCCAGGCCGTACTCCTCCAAGACCTCCTGGGTGCGGCCCACCGCCGCCACAGAGTTGGCCGAAAGGGTCTTCAGGGCGGTGACCATCTCCGTAAAGGTGTTGGAGCCGGACTCGGCGTACACCGGGGAGGTGATCAGGTAGCTGCTGATTTTCGAGCTGTCATACACAATGGTGATGGGGGCGTCCAAGTGGGTGCCGCCCAGCTCCACGCTGTACAGAATATCCGTCAGGGTAGCGGTAGAGCTGGAGCCCTCGCTGTCGGTGGTCTCCTCCGTGCGGTCCGCCACGGAATAGAGGGTAGAGGTGTTGATAAAGCTCAGGGAGCTGCCCAGCAGGTAGTTGGAGACCGAGGAGGAGATGTACACCACGCCGTCTATCAGCACATAGCGGCCCGTGGTCTCGCCGGCCTCGTTGCCCACCACAATCTCCTGAGAGGCGCCGTCCTTGTAATGGATGGTGATGGTGCTGGCGCTCTCGCCGGAAAGGCCGAACTGCTCCAGGTTCTCCTGCTCACCCAGGTTCTTGGTGGCCTGCAGGTCCTCCAGGGTCTGCACGCCAGAGGTGATGGAAGAGGTGGCAATGTCAAAGCTCTCCAAGCCCTCCACCGTGAACGTGGTGCTGGAAGAGCTGCTCTCCGAAGAGGAAGACTCTTCGGAAGTGGTGGTCCCCTCTTCCACGGGGACAATGACGAAGCTATCCTCGGTGTTCTCTACCGAGACAGAGGAGAACTCCTCCGCGTCGGTTTCCAAAATGGTCTCTGTGGCGGTGGAAGAAGAGGAAGAGGTCTCCTCCTCTTGGGCGGGCATGGTCAGCAGCAGCGCCGCGGCGCCGCCGCCCACCACCACCAGCACCGCCAGCATAATCAATAGCATGCGCAGGTTCTTCTTCATGGGCTTACAGGTGCCTCCTCTTCAGGAAGATGATAAGCCCCGCCGCCAGGATCACCACCGGAATGCCGGCAATGAACACAATGCCCAGGATGTTGATGGTGCCGCGGCTGGCGGTCACGTCCAGCACGTTGGTCTGCACCCGCTCGGTGGAGGTGGTCACGCTGCTGGCGTCCGTCCCGGTGATGTACAGCAGCAGGTCGCGCACATAGTCCGCGTCGGAGAAGGCAGTGGTGTTCATAAAGCTGTCGGTAAAGATGACAGAGGAGCCAAACACCATCACGCTGCGGCTGACGTAGGAATCATTCACTTCCACCAGCTTGCTGGAAAGGGTGGCCACCACCTGGCTGGCGGTTTCGGGGTCGGCGGCCTCCTCTTCGGTGGTATCCTCTGTAATCACATAGCAAGAGTCGCTGGTGGTCCACAGCTCATAGGTGGAGATGTCGGCGTTGGCCTCGAAGAGCACCTCCAGGGGGGCGCTGTAATAGGAGACCAGCCGGTCATAGCTGTTGTCCCCCAAGATCTCGTCGGTGGGGGTTACCAGCACGCCGGTGGAGTCGGACACCACCATGTTGCCAGAGTCGGTCTCGGCCACCAGGCCGGCCTGGGGAGAGACGCCCCACTCCTCCAAAAAGGCGGTGAGGTTGGGCATCTGCCCCTGGGTGGGGTAGCAGGTGACCATCACGGAAACCGGCTCTTCCCGGGTTTCATCGTTGAGGAAGGTGCGCAGCTTGTCCATCTCCTCCGCAGAGTAGTCCGTGGTGGGGGTGGCAATCATCAGCACCTGGGTGTCCTCGGGGATCTCCTCGGTGAGCATGTCGAAGGTGACCACCTGGAAGTTCTGGCTCTCCATCATGTCCACAAAGCTGGCCATGTTGGAGTTGGAGAGCATCTCGTTGTGGCCGGTGGCAATGGCCAGCACGGGCACGTCGTCCATGTTCACCATCTCCAGGGCAGAGGCCAGGGCGCTGTCCACCATGGAGTAGCTGGCCGTGGCATAGGTGCTCTGGTCCTGCTCAATGCTGAACATGTCCGAAATGGAGAGCACCCGGTAGCGGTCCTCGGTGCGCACCAGCACCTTGCCGGTGGTCAGGTTGTCGTCGGCATAGTCGCTGATGAACTGGGGGTTGGTGTCCGGGTCCACAAACTCCACGGTGATGTGGGAGTTGGCCTCCGCCAGGCGCCGGGCCAGGTTGGAGACCTGGCTGGACTCGATGCCGTAAGAGGAATAGGTGCTGTAAACGGAGTTGGAATCATAGCCCTCCTCCGTGCCGATCAGGGTGATGGTGGTGTCCTTATCCACGCTTTTCGCAATCTCCATGGCCTGGTCGGAAAGGGTGTTCAGGCCCTGGGCGGTCATGTCGATATCCAAAGAGGGGAACCGGTCCGTCAGGGCGGTAACCCCCACGTTGACGGCCACCACAATGGCGATGAACACCACGCTGAGCAGGGTGGACATGCCGCCCCGCTTAAACCGGTTGGAGGTGAAGGGGTTCTTCCATTTCCGCTTGGCGGGCTTGCCCTTCTTCTGTTCTACCTGCTTTGTCTCATTCTGTTTCGTTTCCATTGTTTTCTCCCTCCTTTAGCTCCAGCGGCGGCTCTCCACCTTGCGGGCGGTGAGAAAGATGAACACGGCGGCCACGCTTAAGAAGAAGACCACGCTGGAAACGCTGAACAGCCCCTGGGTAAAGGTATTGTAGCGGCTGGTAAAGGAAAGCCATGTAATTACGGAGCTGATAATCTCGTTGGGGATGGCGGCGGCCAGCATGTCCAGGTACATCAAAAATACCGAGACAATGAAGGTGCCGATGGCGGCAATGATCTGGCTCACCGTCAGGCTGGAGATAAACACGCCGATGGCGATGGTGGCGGCCCCGTACAGCAGGGCGCCCAGGTAATTGCCAAAGACCTCTCCCCAAGAGGGCTGGGAGAAGGTGCCCATCACCAGAGCCGGCAGAATGCCCCCCAGGGTGGTGGCGATGAAATACACAAACCAGCAGGCGAAAAACTTGCCCAGCACAATGGAGGTGACCCCCACCGGCGCGGTGAGCAGCGCCTGGTCGGTCTTGTTCTTCTGGTCGTCGGTCATGCTGCGCATGGTGATGATGGGAATAATCATCATGCTGAAAGTGAACATGTAGGCGAACACCTCGGGGATAAGCCCGGAGGTGCTGCTGTACATGGCTTGATAGTAGAAGAAGCCGTACAGGGCCGTCAGCACGGCCACGAACACATAGCCCACAGGGGAGCTGAAATAAGAGCGCAGCTCCCGTTTAAAAATGGCTTTCATCAGGCTTCCCCTCCTTTCTCAGAATCCTCATCCGTTTCCGGCGCCAAGTCCTGGTCCCCGTCCAGCTCCAAATCCTGGTCGGGGTCCAGCTGGGGGGCCTCCCCGCCTTCTTCCTCCTGTGGGGGAACAAGGGCGGCGTCGGTGCTGGTCAGCTGCAGGAACAGGTCCTCCAGGGTCAGGTCGGTGTTGCGCAGGGCCAGCATGGGCCAGCCCTTGCGGGCCATCAGGGCAAACACATCCCGGCGGATGTCCCTATCCGGGGTGGATTCCACGCTCAGCTCATAGATGCCGCTCTCCTTTTCGCCCAGGGAGTAGGCGTCCACCACGCCGGGCACGTTCAGCAGGGCGTGGACCATCTCCTTTTCGGGGCCCTCTGCCCGCAGGATCAGCCGGTGGTCGGGAGAGAGGTCGTGGGCCAGGGTGTCAGTGGCGCCGTCGGCCACAATGCGGCCGTTGTTGATGACGATGATGCGCTCGCACACGGCCTGCACCTCGGGCAGGATGTGGGAGCTAAGGATGACCGTGTGGTTGCGGCCCAGGTTTTTGATGAGGGTGCGGATCTCGATGATCTGCTTGGGGTCCAGGCCCACGGTGGGCTCGTCCAGAATGAGCACCGGGGGGTTGCCAATCAGCGCCTGGGCAATGCCCACGCGCTGCTTATAGCCCTTGGAGAGGTTGCCGATGAGCCGGTTGTACACGTTTTCGATCTTCACCAGCTGGCAGATCTCCTTCAGGTGCTTCTCCCGGGGGAGCTTGGCTTTCTTCAGCTCATACATGAAGTTCAGGTACTCTTTCACCGTCATATCCATGTACAAGGGCGGCAGCTCCGGCAGGTAGCCGATCATCTTCTTGACCTCGTTGGGTTCCTCCAGGGTGTTCTTCCCAGAGACCGTCACCTCGCCGGAGGTGGCGGAGAGGTAGCCCGTGATGATGTTCATTGCGGTGGATTTACCAGCGCCATTGGGCCCTAAGAACCCTACGATGGTACCCTCCTCAATCTTAAAGCTCACGCGATCCAGCGCCAGGTTCTGCCCATAGCGCTTGGTGAGGTTCTTGACCTCTATCATGTCCGTGATTCCTCCTGTTTCCGTCTTTTCGGCACGCCCTTCTCCCGCAGGGAGGGCGGGCACGCCGTTAACTTTACCATAGTACCGCAAAATCTCTTGATTTGCAAGAGTTTTCCCCCGCGGCGCCGTGATTTTTCATAATTTTAGCCCGTTTTTGTGAACGCAGCGTGACGCCGGGGTGACGCTTTGGCCCATTCTGGGCCATTTTCCCCGTTCCGCGGTTGACGCAGGGATTCCAAATGCCGTAAAATAGAGAAAACGATCTGGAAAGGAAGGGAACTCTATGGCAGAAATTCGCCCCCTGCGGGCCCTGCGCTACAACCTGGAAAAAGCGGGCCCCATTGAAAACCTCACCTGCCCGCCCTATGACATCATCAGCCCGGACCAGCGCCGGGAGCTGCTCTCCCGCAGCGGCTACAACCTCATCCGCCTGGAGCTCCCCCAAGAGGGGAAGAACCCCTACCAGGAGGCCGCCCACACCCTGAACCTCTGGCGCTCAGAGGGGGTCCTTCAGCTGGACATGGAAGAGGGGATGTACCTCTACGAGGAGGAGTTCCTCTCCCAGGTGGACCGGGGGGACCGCCGCAGCGTGCTGGGCCTGGTGTGCCGGGTGCGGCTGGAGGACTTTGCCAACGGGGTGGTGCTCCCCCACGAGGAGACCCTCTCCAAGGCCAAAGAGGACCGGTTCCAGCTGCTTTCCGCCACCCGGTGCAACTTCAGCTCCATCTACTCCCTCTACCGCGACGAGGGGGGCCTCACCCGCCAGCGCCTCTTAAACCTGAAAAACACCTGCCCGCCCCGGTATGCGTTCTCCGACGGCCTGGTGACCCACCGGCTGTGGGTGGTCAACGACCCAGTGGCCATCCAGGCCCTGCGGGAGGACTTTGCCGGGCGCAAGCTGTACATCGCCGACGGCCACCACCGCTATGAGACCGGCCTGCGCTATCGGGACACCCTAGAGGAACAGGGGACCTACCTTCCCGGCGCCAGCTACACCTTGATGACGCTGACCGATATGGCGGACCCGGGATTGACCGTGTTCCCCACCCACCGGCTGGTGCGGGGGCTGGAGGGCTTTGACGGGGCGGCCCTGCTTTCCGCCTGCCAGGAGGACTTCTCCCTGGCCCCCTGCAAGACCCGCCAGGAAAGCCTGGCCGCCCTGGAGGAGGCCTACCGTGAGGGGCAGCACGCCTTTGCCCTGTACAGCGGCCGGGAGTGGACGGTGCTCACCCTGAAGGACCCGGCGGTGATGGAGGCCCTGCTGCCGGGCACCAGCCCCGCCTACCGCACCCTGGACGTTTCCATCCTCCACAGCCTGGTGCTGGAGCGCCTGCTGGGCATTGACAAGGAGAACATGGCCAGCCAGAAGAACCTGACCTACACCCGCTCCGCGGAGGAGGCCCAGCGCTCTGTGGACCAGGGGGAGAGCCAGTGCTGCTTCCTCTTGAATCCCACCCGGGTGGAGGAGATCGGCCAGGTGGCCCAAAACGGGGAGAAGATGCCCCAGAAGTCCACCTATTTTTACCCCAAGCTCATCACCGGGCTGGTCGTCAACTCCCTGGAGGACTGACCCCCCAGCCCGCGCCAATGCTGAAAAAAGGAGTCGTTGCCTGTATGAACGAGAAAACACTGAAGGACACCACTGTATTCGACGGCCATCTCATCCGGGTCCATGTGGACGACGTGGAGCTGGACAACGGCCAGACCGCCAAGCGGGAGATTGTGGACCACCCCGGCGGGGTGAGCGTGGCGGTGCTGACGGCGGAAAACGAGCTGCTGTTTGTCAAACAGTTCCGCTGCCCCTACAAAGAGGTACTGATGGAGCTGCCCGCGGGCAAGCTGGAAAAGGGGGAGGACCCCTTCGAGGCCATGAAGCGGGAACAGCGGGAGGAAACCGGCACCACCGGCAAGGACTACGTCTTTTTGGGAAACCTGTACCCCACCCCCGGCTACTGCGGGGAGATCATCCGCCTGTGGGCCTGCCGGGTGGACCAGGAGACCGGCCAGCTGGACCTGGACCCGGACGAGTTCCTCCAAACCCTGCGGGTGCCCCTTGACAAAGCCGTGGAAATGGTGTTAAATAACGAAATCCCCGACAGCAAAACCCAGGTCGGGGTGCTGAAGACCGCCGCTCTGGTGCACAAGGGCCTTCTGTGACACCTGCGGCGGCGGGAAACCCTGTGGCAGAAAGGAGAGACCCCTATGAAACCCTTTATCCGCCTTGCCTGCCTGGCCCTGTGCGCTGGGCTGCTGCTGGCCGCCAGCGCCTGTTCCCCGCAGGACTCTTCTCAGGCTTCCACCGTTTCCGAAAGTTCTGTGGAAAGCGAAGCCACGCCCACGCCGGAGCCCACAGAAGCTCCCACTCCGGAACCTTCCACACCCACCCCGGCGCCCACGCCTTCGCCAGAGCCGGAGAGCTCCCCGGCCGCGGGGGACTTTGAAGCCGCCTTTGCGGACAACCCCATCGACGCCCAGCTGGAAGAGGACCTCTCTTTCGCCTCCTCCAACGTCTTGATCCAGCAGGCCTACAGCAGCGCGGTGGCCCGCTGGGAGACCCTGATCCAGACCGCCTACGCCCAGGCGGAGGAGGACCTCTCTCCCGAGGCGTTCTCCACCCTGCAGGCGGAGCAGGAGGCCTGGGAGCAGGGCCGGGAGGCCAGCGTCCAGTCCCTACGCACCCAGAACAGCGATGACCCCTTGGCGGCCGCCCGGGCCATCGCCGAGTTTTACCGCGCCCGGGGCCAGGAGCTGTGCAAGGCCATCTACGACGCCACCGGCCAGCTGCCCGCTTTCCCGGAGACAGACGGCGGCCCCCAGGGCTAAATCCCTGTATTTCCCACCCCGGGAAAAGCGCGGGCCGCTTGTCCGCCGCCTCCCGCAAACTCCGCCGCCCTAAAGCGGCGTTCGCGACTTGTCCCGTCCGGTCACGGACCGATGAAAAAAGCTCCCCCAGCTGGGGGAGCTTTTTTGCTGCCGTTTTCCACAGGCTTTTACTCTTCTGTGGAGTCTTCGCCCTCTTCCTGGGAGAAGGTCTCGGGCTCTTCGGGCAGGTCCTCGCCTTCGTCAGCGGTGCCGTCGTCCTCAATCTCCACGTCGTCCACCTCGTCCTCCTCGTGGGGGACCCGGGCCAGGGTGGCAACCCGGCTGCCCTCCTGGACCTTCATCACCCGCACGCCCTTGCTGGGACGGGCGCACACCCGCACGCTGCTTGCGGCAATGCGGATGATGACCCCGTCCTCGCTGATGAGGATGATGTCGTCGTCCATGTCCACCACCTTGATGGCGGCAACAAAGCCGAACTTCTCGGTGTGGTAATTCAGCAGGCCCTTGCCGCCCCGCTTCTGCACCCGGTAGTTTTCCGCCGGGGAGAGGCGGCCAAAGCCTGTTTCTGTCACGGTGAGCACCAGGCCGCCCTCCCGCAGGATGGACATGCCCACAATGCAGTCGCCCTCCTCCAGCTTCATCACCCGCACGCCCCGGGCGGTGCGGGAGAGCTCTCGGATATCCGTCTCGTGGAAGCGGATGGCCATGCCCTGCTGGGTGGCCACAATCAGGTCGTCGCTGCCGCTGGTGATGCGCACCCAGCTGAGGCTGTCCCCCTCGTCCAGGTCAATGGCAATAAGGCCGCCCTTCCGGGCCGTGTTATAGGCGGAAAGCTTGGTGCGCTTGATCACGCCGTTTTTCGTCACCATCACCAGGTAGCGGTCCTCGTCGAACTCCGTCACCCGGATCATGGAGCTGATCTTCTCCTCGGGCTGCAGGGGCAGCAGGTTTTTGATGTTCATGCCCCGGCTGTTCCGAGAGCCTTCGGGGATTTCATAGCACTTGAGCTTATACACCCGCCCCAGGGTGGAGAAGAACATCACATAGTCGTGGCTGCCGGTGACGAAGATCTCGGTGGCCACGTCCTCGTCCCGGCGGTTCATGCCGTTTACGCCCCGGCCGCCCCGCTTCTGCTGGTGGTAGTCATCGGCCTTCTGGCGCTTTACATAGCCAAAGTTGGTCATGGTGAGGACGCATTCCTCCACGGGGATCAGGTCCTCGATGTCCACCTCGCCGCTGACGGCGGCGATCTCCGTGCGGCGCTCGTCAGAGAACTTCCGCTTCATCTCCTGGGCCTCGTCCTTGACGATGGCCAGCCGCCGGCCCTCGCTCTGCAGGATCTCGTTGAAGTCGGCAATGTGGGCGTGCAGCTCGGCCAGCTCGTTTTCAATCTTCAAAATTTCCAGCCCTGCCAGCTGCCCCAGCTGGAACTTGCAGATGGCGTCGGCCTGCAGGTCGTCAAAGCCGAAGTGCTCCATCAGCGCGGCCTTGGCCTCGGGCCGGCCGCCTTTGCAGGCCCGGATGGTGGCGATAATCTCGTCCACAATGTCGATGGCTCTTTTCAGGCCCTCTAGGATATGGGCCCGGTCCTGGGCCTTTTTCAGGTCAAACTGGGTGCGGCGGGTGATGACCTCCATCTGGAACTTGATGTACTCCTCCAGAATCTGCCGCAGGTTTAAAAGCTTGGGCTCCCCGTTCACAATGGCCAGCATGATGACGCCAAAGGTGGTCTGCATCTGGGTGAAGGTGAACAGGTGGTTTAAGACGATCTGGGGGGAGGCGTCCCGCTTCACGTCGATGACGATGTGCATACCGTTGCGGTCCGAGTGGTCGTCAATGTTGGAAATGCCCTCGATGCGCTTGTCCTTCACCAGGTCGGCGATGCTCTCGATCAGGTGGGCCTTGTTCACCTGGTAGGGCAGCTCGGTGACGATGATCTTCGCGCGGCCGGTCCGCTCATTCTCCTCGATCTCCGCCCGGGCCCGCACGGTGATGCGGCCCCGGCCGGTGGCGTAGGCGGCCCGGATACCGCTGCGGCCCATGACAATGCCCCCGGTGGGGAAGTCCGGGCCCTTAATGTGCTCCATCAGCTCCTCCAGAGTGGCCTCTGGGTTGTCGATGAGGCAGCACATGCCGTCGATGACCTCGCCCATGTTGTGGGGCGGGATGTTGGTGGCCATGCCCACGGCAATGCCCGTGGAGCCGTTGACCAGGATGTTGGGGAAGTGGCTGGGCAGCACCGTGGGCTCTTTCAGGCGGTCATCGTAGTTCGGCTGAAAATCCACCGTCTCCTTGTCGATGTCCTTGAGCATCTCCACAGAGAGCTTGTTCATCCGGGCCTCGGTGTACCGGTAGGCGGCGGGGGGGTCGCCGTCGATAGAGCCGAAGTTGCCGTGGCCGTCCACCAGCATATAGCGCATGGAGAAGTCCTGGGCCAGGCGCACCATGGCGTCGTAAACAGAGGCGTCGCCGTGGGGGTGGTAGCGCCCCAGCACAGAACCCACCGTGTCGGCGCACTTGCGGTAGGCCTTCTCCGGCCACAGGGTGTTCTCATACATGGTGTAGAGGATGCGCCGGTGCACCGGCTTTAAGCCGTCCCGCACGTCGGGCAGGGCCCGCTGCACGATGACGGACATGGAGTAATCCAGAAAGGACTGCTCCATCTCCTTGGTCAGATTGATGGGGATGATCTTTCCCACAGGTTCTTCCTGAATCGGGGGGGTATTTTGATCCATGGGTACTTACTGCCTTTCTCCAGGCCGCGCCTGGAACTTTATCGCTTACATTGCACAAGCGGTTTAAACAATGTGGAAACCAAGCGCCCCAAAAACGGGGCCTTGCTTAAACGTCCCAATTGGCCTCTTTGGCCCGCTTCATAATGAAGTCCCGGCGGGGCTCTACCTTATCGCCCATCAGCACGGTGAAGACCTCGTCCGCCTCGATGGCGTCCTCCACCTCCACCCGGCGCATGGTGCGGGTCTCCGGGTTCATGGTGGTCTCCCACAGCTGCTCGCTGTCCATCTCGCCCAGGCCCTTGTAGCGCTGAATCTCATACCCGCTGCCCAGCTCGGCCATAATCTGGTCCCGCTGGGGGTCAGAGAAGGCGTAGTAGTGGCGCTTGCCCTTGGTAATGCGGAACAGGGGGGGCTGGGCCAGGTACACATGGCCCTCCTCCACCAGGGGCCGCATAAAGCGGAAGAAGAAGGTTAAAAGCAGGGTGCGGATGTGGGAGCCGTCCACGTCGGCATCGGCCATGATGATGATTTTGCCGTAGCGCAGCTTGGAGAGGTCAAAGTCCTCCCCAATGCCGGTGCCCAGGGCCATCACCACGGGCATCAGCTTCTCGTTGGAGTAGACCTTGTCCAGCCGTGCCTTCTCCACGTTGAGCATCTTGCCCCACAGGGGCAGGATGGCCTGGAACTTCCGGTCCCGCCCGCCCTTGGCGGAGCCTCCGGCGGAGTCGCCCTCCACGATGTAGATTTCGGTCTCCTCCACGTCGCGGCTCTGGCAGTCGGCCAGCTTGCCGGGCAGGGTGGTGCTCTCCAGGGCGTTCTTGCGGCGGGCCAGGTCCCGGGCTTTCCGGGCAGCTTCCCGCGCGCGGGAGGCCGACAGCGCCTTGTCAAAAATGGTGCGGGCAGTGGCGGGGTTCTCCTCCAGGTAAGCCATCATATTTTTGTACACCATAGAGCTGACCAGGGAGCTCATCTCCGTGTTGCCCAGCTTGGCCTTGGTCTGGCCTTCGAACTGGGCCTCCTTCAGCTTCACGCTGATGATGCAGGTCAGGCCCTCCCGCACGTCCTCGCCGGAGAGGTTCTTGTCGTTCTCCTTGAGGATGTTGTACTTGCGGGCGTAATCGTTCATCACCCGGGTTAAGGAGCGCTTAAAGCCGTCCTCGTGGGTGCCGCCGTCGGTGGTGTGGATGTTGTTGGCAAAGCTGAGGATCTGCTCCTGGTAACTGTCCGTGTACTGCATGGCAATCTCCGCCGTGGAGTTGCCGTCCTCCGCCGCCGCGGCGAAGTGGATCACGTCCGGATGGATGACGTCCGCAGACTTGGTGGTGTTGATGTACTCCACAAAGGAGCTGACGCCGCCCTCATAGCAGTAGGTGTTGGCGTAGGGGATTTCCCGGTCCTGCTCGCTTTCGGGCCGGTCCTCCGGGGGGCGCTGGTCGGTGAGCTGGATGTTTACCCCGGCATTGAGGAAAGCCTGCTCCCGCAGGCGCTTTTGCAGCACGTCATACTCGTAAACCGTGGTCTCCTTAAAGATCTCCGGGTCCGCCTGGAAGCGCACCACGGTGCCACGGGTGCGGCCCTCTGGGGCGGGGCCGCGGTTTTCCAGCTCTGTCACGGCCTTGCCCCGCTCGAACCGCTGGAAGTACAGGATGCCCTCAGAGACCACCTCCACCTCCAGCCAGGTGGACAGGGCGTTCACCACAGAGGCGCCCACGCCGTGCAGGCCGCCCGAAACCTTGTAGCTGCCCCCGCCGAACTTGCCGCCCGCGTGGAGGATGGTGAACACCACGGTCACGGCGGGCAGGCCCGTCTTGTGCTGCACCCCCACAGGGATGCCCCGGCCGTTGTCCGAGACATAGACCATGTTCCCCGGCAGCAGGCGCACGTCAATCGTATCGCAGAAGCCCGCCAGGGCCTCGTCGATGGCGTTGTCCACAATCTCGTACACCAGGTGGTGCAGGCCCCGCGGGCCGGTGGAGCCGATATACATGCCGGGCCGCTTGCGCACCGCCTCCAAGCCCTCCAAGACTTGGATCTGGTCGCCGTCATAAGCTTTTTCGACCTTTGTCATGTCCGTCATTTCGTTGATATCCAAGCAAAAACCCTCCTAAAAGGAACGCGCCGGCTCCCGCGGGGACAGGGCGCAGAGCACCCGGCCCCCGCGGGAAATGGGGCTTTCTGAATTCCGTTTCACATCTTACGCATCGAAAATACTCTATATTAGTATAACAGATTTTTTCCTTTTTGTAAACATGGACTCCCGCAAAACCCGCCGGGAAAAACCGCCCGGAAAACCCCGTTCCCCTGGGGCCTTCCGGGCGGAAAGCTGGCGGCATTCCCCTTTATTGAGAGTCCTGCTGCTCCTGCAGCTCTTTCAAGCGGCGCTCAATGTACGCCGGGTCGTTGTATTTGGCAAAAAAGTCCTCGTTTGAGACGGGCAGCTCCACATCCTCCACCACGCGGGAGGCCTTCCGGGGCTCCTGCACAGGGGCCCGCCGGGGCGCTTCCCGAACAGGGGCCTCCTGGGCAGGGGCGGCGGCTGGGCGCCGGACCGGCTGCGGAGGCTGGGCCGCCGGTACGGGGGCCTGAGGCCGGGAAACGGGCGCGGGCTGCCTTCCCGGCACGGGGGCCGGGGCCCGCTGTTCCTGCACAGGGGCAGAGGCT
>OLRD01001368.1_pt1 | contig 14436 bp, 19 predicted proteins | sample 1672051 | NCBI WGS metagenome assembly OLRD01 (sample SAMEA3136640, study PRJEB25190) | human gut metagenome | biome: human gut; feature: human-associated habitat; material: faeces | place: Austria | collected 2013 | reverse complement strand
ATCTGATTGCGCTGTCAATGTCGGGGTTCTGGCTGAGGAAATCGTTGAGCGGCAGCAGATAGCCGTTCTCGCCATACTCCAGCACGTCGCCCTCCTGGCACCAGAAGATATCCGGCAGTTCCCCGGACTGCGCCCAGAGCTTGAGCTGCTTGTTGTGCTCCTCGGTCAGGTGCTCAACGAGCTCAATCTTCACATCGGGGTTCTCCTGCTGGAAAGCCTGAATCGCCTGATAGACGGCAGGCTCCTGCTCCTGCGTGTTGGACACATGCATGGCAAGCGTGATGGTGGTCACATCACCATTGGCGTCCGTGGGCTGCTCCGCTTCAGTGTCTGCCGGCTGCTCTGCCGCTGTGTCTGTGGTGGTGGCTGCGTCGGCGGCCGTGTCCGTCGTGGTTGTCTCTGTCTTGGCTGTGCAGGCTGCCAGTGCCAGCAGCATGGTCAGCGCAAGGATGACTGCAATAATCTTTTTCATGGGTTCCTCCTTGATCTTCATGTGATTGATTGTGTGTTTTCCGATATGACAATCGATTGTCATATCCGTTGTTATATAGTGTAGTAATTGCGCTCTGTTTTGTCAAGAATACAAGCGCCAAAAAAAAAATTTTTGTCGGTTTCGATAATTTGCAGTCATTCATATTGTGTATTTTGCTGATTAAATTTGATTTTTTCCTGTTTATCTGTAGGTCAATCGGTTTTCTATATGGATATAAATAGACCGCTTCGGATCTGCCGAAGCTGCACGGCCTATAACCATCATATCGGTCCTGGGATTGCCGCTCCGTCAGGCCGCCTGCACAGCGGAGAATCTGCGGTACTGCTCCTGATTTCTGCGGAAAAAGCCGCGGATGGCCAGCAGCACAAACGCTGCAGCAGCGAGATAATAGACAGGCAGTGCAACGCTCCACGCGCGTTCCGGAATCAGCTGCCTGATGGCTGCCGCATCCAGCAGAATGTAAATCAGAAGCTGCTCACTGCCCACAACGAATGGGCGGAGAATGGCGGCGCGGATGGCCATCCGCGCAACACCCAGCGCCAGTTTCGGCGCATCCTTTGCACTGCATACCTCACCTCCAATCGTCACAAAACCGCAGAAATAGATTGAGCCATGGCAGAACATCGAAATATAGATACCCCTGATATCCGTCCGCGTGCAGCCAGCCCGAGAAGCCTTTCAGGAAAGTCTCCGCATGCTCCGCTTTTCGGGTGGGCTGGTACTCATACAGCACAATGGCCTGCTTCGCGCAGCCGCTGGTGCGGTACAGCCACATGTAGGACTTGCTGGTGGAAGAACGTCCCGGCTCTTTCAGCACCTGCAAGGCCGTCTCATCCGCGTGCAGCACCGGCTCCCTGCAAAGCTGCTCATGCAGCACATCGTAGACCGGCTGCATCCACTTCTCCGAAGCCTTCAGCAGCCAGTTGGCCATAGTCTGCCGGGACAGCTTCAAGCCCTGACGATTGAATTCCCGTTCCAGCCGGTACAGCGGGGAGTACATGACAAACTTCTGCGTTGCCAGATAATCCACTGCCTCCGCAGAGGCAAAGCTGCCTGGCAGCAGTGCGGGCTCTTTCGCTGCCTTTACAATGTTGGCCTCGCCGGTCTCCTGCTCGCAGTTCTTGCAGGCGTAGGTGTAGTATACGTCCTCGCAAACCCAGAACTCCGCCGGCTTCATCTGCAGCGTCCGGCGAACCTCTTTGCCAATCTCCACTAACTCGCTGCCGCAAGCAGAGCAGATCCGTTCTTCCTCAGGCAGACGATGCTCCACCACTTCAGTACGAGTTCCCTCCGGGACGACCTCCAGCACATTGCCAGACTACCGCTTGCGCTCGTGCGCCTTCACAGCAACAGGCTTCTCCGTGGCGGCTTTGGTTCCAGAGGCATAGGCTTCCGCTTCGTTGTAAGTAAAACTCAGCTGCTCCAAACAATCTGCACATAATCGAACAGCTGCCATGCCGATGCTCCTGTGCGGCATCATTTGTCCCGCTCCTGTAGAAGCAAAGTAATAATCGAGGCCTTTAACCTTACCAGTTTTCCAAAATAGAAAGAACCTCCAGCCAGGAATCCACCTCGCCGGCAGGGGCAGACCATAGGCGCAGGGCGATGATATTGATTGCCTGCGTGCGGATCCGGTAATAGTGCCGGGCAGAGATGTCCAGACGGTACAGAAGCTCTTCGTGCATCAGCTTGTCCGGTCCGAGAAAGGTCATGTAGATGATGTCGTACATCTTGTGCCCGTTGACCGGTTTGGCTTTCAATACAAAATGTCAAAGCGATTTGTGGAGGAGTCATATATAAGTATCCCTTTTTTCATGTGGGCTTACCTCCTGACAAAGAATTTAAAAACATTTTCCCGTAGTCATATTTTATGAAATTAGTACAAACCGCATCAGTGTCAATGCAGTTCATTTTTACTTAGGGGCGTTCATGAAAAAAACCAAATTCACCTTGTGTTGACCCTTCAGTTAACCCATTTACTCACCCATTTGTCCCGGTTAACCCATTTTTAGCCCTTATAAAATGGGTTAACCGAAGTCACATACGGTCAAAAACAGCGAAAGGCTTCAAAAGCAATCAGGCGAAAAGGGTATAAGAAAACCCCGGAAAATGCTGATTTTCCGGGGTTTTGAGCTTTTGAGTTGTAAATTTGCGTCCGATCAGCGCTTGGAGAACTGAGGTGCGCGACGAGCGGCTTTGAGGCCGTACTTCTTACGCTCCTTCATACGAGGATCACGGGTCAGGAAACCGGCCTTCTTCAAGGCGGCACGGTACTCGGGATTTACCAGCAGCAGTGCACGGCTGATGCCATGGCGCAGAGCACCGGCCTGACCGGACACACCGCCGCCCTCGACGGTAGCCACGATATCCACCTTGCCCAGAGTGCCGGTGGTGTTCAGGGGCTGGCGAACCACCATCTTCAGGGTCTCCAGACCGAAGTAATCGTCGATATCACGGCCGTTGATGGTGATGGAGCCGGTGCCATTGGGGAACAGATGCACACGGGCCACGGAGGACTTACGACGGCCGGTGCCGTACATATAGGGATTCTTAGACTGATACATTCTCTTTTTCCTCCTTACTTGACCAGCTCGGGCTTCTGAGCCTGATGCTCATGCTGCTCGCCGGCGTAGATGTGCAGACGCTTCAGGGAGTCCTTGGTGACGATGTTGCGGGGCATCATGCCACGCACGGCCACACGCACGGCGACCTCGGGCTTCTCCTGCATCAGCAGGCGATACTTGGTCTCCTTCAGGCCGCCCACCCAGCCGGAGTGGGTGCGGTAGTACTTCTGCTCCATCTTGTTGCCGGTGAGGACGGCCTTGCCGGCGTTGATGACGATGACGTTGTCACCGCAGTCGGCATGGGGGGTGTAGGTGGGCTTGCCCTTACCACGCAGCAGGTCAGCGACGATGACGGCGGTCTTACCCAGGGGCTTACCGGCGGCATCCACGACGTACCACTTGCGGACAACATTGCCCTTTTTTTCCATATAAGTGGACATGGTGATTTCCTCCAATTTATATAATGTATTGCTTTACTTTTCCGTGCTCCCTTGCTATCATGGGGAGAGAAAACACGCAAACAGCGCAAGGATATTTATAACACACCCCCGCAAAAATGTCAACAGCGTTTTAATTTACCATTAGAACATCTGCGATTATCTCTTGTTTTCTCTGTTTATCTCTTGTTTTCTAAAAACGCAATTTTATTTCCCGGAGGCAGCATATGCAGCATATTTTAGGACAGGTCCGCCGCTGCGTGGAGGACTATCACATGATCGAGGCCGGGGACAAGGTGGCCGTGGGCGTCTCCGGCGGCAAGGACAGCCTGCTGACCCTGACGGCTCTGGCCCGGCTGCGGGACTTCTATCCCATCCCCTTTCAGGTGGAGGCCATCACGCTGGAGACCGGCACGCCGGGCATGAGCTTTGACGCCGTGGCGGAGCTGTGCCGGGAGCTGGAGGTCCCTTACACCCGCATCCATGTGCCGGTATACCAGATCGTGTTTGAAGAGCGCAAAGAAAAGAACCCCTGTTCCCTCTGCGCCAAGCTGCGGCGGGGCAGCCTGAATACGGCGCTGACGGAGCGGGGGATCCACAAGATCGCACTGGGGCATCACTACGACGATGCCATCGAAACGCTGCTGATGAATCTGCTGTTCGAGGGGCGCATCGGCTGCTTCCAGCCGGTGACGTATCTGGACCGCACGGGCATCACCCAGATCCGTCCTCTGCTGTACTGCCGGGAGGCCGACATCCGCCGCACGGTGGAACGGCTCCGCCTGCCGGTGGTCCACAACCCCTGTCCCGCCAACGGCTCCACCCGTCGGCAGGAGGTGAAGGATCTGATCCACCAGCTGGAGGGGCGCTATCCCGACATCAAACAGAAGCTTTTCGGCAGTCTCCAGCGCTATCCTCTCTACGGTTGGAATCTGGAGCAGCAGGAGCGCTGACCGACGGTTTCCGTTTCTATCTTGCAGGTAATATGTAATATCCTGTCGTTTTGTCACGTCAGCACCCATTGCAGCAGCAACAGCAGACCGAAGCCGGGGACGCCCAGCACCCCGATGAAGAGGGCGTTGAACACGTTGAGCCCCAGCCGGATGCCGGTGAGGGCGGCGGTGAGGTTCAGCAGCCACACCGCCCCGAAGCCCAGCGCCGAGTTCACCAGCACCCGCAGGGCCAGCTTCACCGGCCCCCGGAACAGGCGCACGGCGGCGAACAGTAAAAACGCCCCCACCACGCACAGTGCGCCGATCTCTATACCGGACATACAGGCCCTCCCTTCCCGGCGGAGGCCGCCACGGCGGCGGGCACCGTCGTCCGTCCCCCGGAGCGGGCCGCCGGCTCCTGCTCCTTGATGCACCGCAGCAGATAGCTGTATCGGGCCTTCAGGGCGCTGATCTCGTAGATGCTGGCCTCTATCAGCTCCGGCTCCGTGACATAGTTGAACTTATCGTAGGCGCACTTCAGCGCCACATTGGTCTGCTGCAATTCCTCCCGCAGGATATCCAGCGGATGCTCCACCTTTTTTCCCATGTCCAAGTCCTCCCCGTTCCCTTTCATTGTACGGATATTTTATCCGGATATGCCGGACTTTAGCCGTGGGACAAGCCGAAATTTTCAGGAGGTGCGCCATGCACGAGGAATATATGCGTCAGGCACTGGCACTGGCCCAGGAGGCCGCCGCCCACGGCGAGGTGCCGGTGGGCTGTGTCATCGTCCGGGAGGGCCGGATCGTGGGCCGGGGCCGCAACCGCCGGGAGGAGAAGCAGCACACCTCCTCTCATGCCGAGATGGAGGCCATCCGGCAGGCCAATGAGGCCCTCGGCACTTGGCGTTTGGATGACTGCACCCTTTATGTGACGTTGGAGCCATGTCCCATGTGCGCCGGGGCCATCCTCAACGCCCGCATTCCACGGGTCTATTACGGCGCACGGGATCGGGAGATGGGTGCCTGCGGCGGCGTGCTGAACCTGTTCATGGAGGACTTCCCCCATCCGCCGGCGCTGGTGGGCGGGGTGCTGGCGGAGGACTGCCGCCGGGTGCTGACGGATTTCTTCCGAAATCTCCGATAAATGAATTTTCCGCGTTCCGCTTGATTATTGTTTCGCTCGTTTTCGTCGTTTTGCTGAATCTTCCCGCTAAACGTCGCCTTTTTTATCTCTTTAGGTGATATCTTTTCCAAAATGTATATGGTACAATCAGAACATCCCGAACATATGCAATACCAACGGGAGAACCCATATGAAAGGAACCGTTTTTTCATGGAACCCAATGCTATCCTCAGTGAATCCCTGTCTCTGAGCAGTGATATCCCTCTCTATGCCCAGCTGGTGGGCATCATCAAGCGCGGCATCTCCTCCGGCGCACTGGCCATCGGCGATCTGCTGCCCTCCGAGGCGGAGCTTTGCCGGGCGCTGAATGTCAGCCGCAACACCGTCCGTCAGGCCATCGGTGAGCTGGAGGATGAGGGCCTCGTGGTCCGCAAGCGGGGCAAGGGTACTTTTGTGGCCGACCCCAACACCAACCGCCGGGGCGTGCGCTATTCCTTCACCACCGAAGTCTCCTCCCTGGGCAAGACGCCCTCCTCCACACTGGTGGACTTCGGCGTTATCGTCCCTACACGGGCCATCTGCGAGAAGATGGAGCTGCGGGAGGGGACGTCGGTCTACTGCTTCACCCGTGTCCGCAATGTGGACGGTGAGCCTCTGATCCTGGAGACGTCCTACTATCCCCAGTTTATCTACCCCAACCTCACCCGTGAGATGGTGCAGACCCACAGCTTTTACAGCCTGCTGTACCATGTGGGCATCACCCCCTTCTCCGCTGAGGATACCTATGAGGCGGTGATGCTGGATGCACCCCGTGCCAATCTCCTCAGCGTGGAGCCGGGCAGCTGTGCCTTCTATCACCAGCGCCGCACCAAGACCGAGGATGGCCGGGTCTATGAGTACACCCGCAGCTATATCCGGGGCGACCGGGTACGGCTGGACGTGCATATGCAGAAGAGCGGCATGACCTTCTCCCGCATCATCGACTGAAGCCCTGAAAACGCCCCCAGCCGCAGAGCCTTCCCTCTGCGGCTGGTTTTTGCAAACTTTCCCCGCACCTCCCCTTTACAGCCCGACCTCTTTCGGATATAATAGAAAGGCTAAGGAAATCTGACACAAGAAGGAGACGACCCTATGGCAGTCATTGAATACGACGAATATAAGCAGAAGCTTCAGGCGCTGGAGCCGACCCTTCAGGAGCTGGAGAAGGCCCTGTCCATTCCCAAGGCCCGCGAGGAACTGGCGCAGCTTCAGAAGGAGACGGAGCAGGAGGGCTTTTGGAGCGACGTGGACCGCAGCCAGAAGGTCTCCCAGCAGATCAAGCGGCTGGAGAGCAAGGTCAAAAAGTACGACCGTCTGGTGTCCGACTGGGAGGACACCCTGACCCTGTGCGAAATGGCACAGGAGGAGGAGGACGCCTCCCAGCTGCCGGAGGTCACCTCCGGCTATGAGGCGCTGGAAAAGGAGATCAACGAGCGGCGTCTGGCGGCGCTGCTGTCCGGCGAGTACGACGCCAACAACGCCATCCTCACCTTCCACGCCGGAGCAGGCGGCACCGAGGCCCAGGACTGGACGGAGATGCTCTACCGGATGTATACCCGCTGGGCTGAGCGCCACGGCTACACCTATCAGCTCATGGACTACGAGGCCGGCGATGAGGCGGGCATCAAGTCCGCCACCATCCTCATCGAGGGGGAGAATGCCTACGGCTATCTGAAGAGTGAGAACGGTGTTCACCGTCTGGTGCGTGTTTCTCCCTTCGATGCCAACGCCCGACGCCAGACCAGCTTCGCTGCGCTGGAGGTCATGCCGGAGCTGGACGACGACAGCGAGATCGAGATCCGTCCGGAGGACATCGAGATGCAGGCCTGCCGCTCCAGCGGTGCAGGCGGTCAGCACATCAACAAGACCTCCTCCGCCGTCCGCCTGACCCACCTGCCCACGGGCATCGTGGTGTTCTGCCAGACGGAGCGCAGCCAGTTCCAGAACCGGGACAACGCCATGAAGATGCTGCGGGCCAAGCTGGCGGAGCTGAAGCTGCAGCAGCACGCCGAGAAGATCAGCGACCTCAAGGGCGTACAGATGAAAATCGAGTGGGGCAGCCAGATCCGCTCCTATGTGTTCATGCCCTACACCATGGTCAAGGACCACCGCACCGGGTATGAGACGGGCAATGTCAACGCCGTGATGGACGGCGACCTGGACGGCTTTATCAACGCCTACCTCACCGCCCAGAGCCAGGGCACCCTGGGGGAGAATATCGAATAAACCCGGAAAAGTTCAGACAGAAGCAGCCTTCCCTTGGGAGGGCTGTTTTTTTGTCACTTCCCAGCCCTGCCGCCCATATACTGAGGGGGAAAGGGGAGTGTGCCTATGAGCGACCACATCTATTACTATGGGCGGTGCTGTTGCCCCGGTCCCCCCGGCCCCACGGGAGCCCAAGGTCCCCCCGGCCCCGCGGGAGAGCGAGGCCCTGCGGGCCCCACTGGGTCCACAGGCCCGCAAGGCCCCACCGGCATCACCGGCCCGCAGGGCCCTTCCGGGGCGACGGGGCCTTCCGGGGAGCCTGGCCCCGCGGGAGAGCGCGGGCCCACAGGCCCCACTGGGGTACCCGGCCCTGCTGGTCCTACGGGGGCAACGGGAGCGCCGGGGGCCGCCGGACCAGTTGGCCCCACAGGGGCCACGGGAACGGTCCCGGCGGACAGCGCCGCCTCTTTTTTTAATTATCAGGCCCAGTTCACACCGGGGCAGTCTGTGGACCTTTTCCCCGGTGCAACGGACCCCACGGGGGCCATCACCCAGGCGGGCAGCCAGGCTGTCGCTCTGGCAGCGGGCCGGTACCTGGTCAGCTGCAAGGTCTCCGCCACCCTGGCGCAACCGGGCTATATCCAAATAACCCCCAGCTACAATGGGACTCCCCACCTAAACGAGGGGATTTACTTCGCCACCACGGCCAATGGGTCCAGTGCGGTGGGGTCGGCCCATTTCATCGTGCAGGCGCCCAGCGCCACCACTTTCTCCCTGACCTACTCCGGCTCACTGTCCGCTTCCAATGGCGAGGTAAATCTCACTTTCCTGGGCCTGCGGGTCTAAGCGGTTTTCCCACTGCGGGCAGGGCACCGGGGACTGGAGGGAAAAGCTTTGGCAAAAATTGGTAAAATTCCTCGAAATCCCCCGGGCCATCCCTTGCTTTTTTGCCTGAGTTCGTGTATAGTAAAGCCAAAGCCCCGCATATATGATCGAGGGAGTGGGCGGGGCCGGGAAAGGGGGGCTCGTGGATGAACACGATGGGCATTTTTTGGCTGGGCGTTATGATCCTGGCCGCTGTGGTAGAGGCTGCTGTGCCAAGCCTTGTCTCGGTGTGGTTTGTGCCGGGGGGCCTGGCCGCCCTCATCGTCAGCCTGCTGGGCGGCCAGCTGTGGCTGCAGGTGGCGGTGTTCCTGGCGGTGTCCGCCGTTGCCCTGGCCTTGACCCGGCCTCTTTCCAAGCGGCTGCTGAACCGCCGCCGGGAGCGCACCAACGCAGACCGGGTGGTGGGGGCCGCGGGCCTGGTCACCCAGGATATCGACAATGTGCGGGCCACGGGCCGCGTCTCTGTGATGGGGAACAGCTGGTCCGCCCGTTCCGTGCAGCCCGAGGGGAGAATCCCCGCCGGCACCCGGGTACGGATCCACGCCATCGAGGGGGTCAAGCTGCTGGTCACGCCGGAGGCCGCCCCCGCCCAAGAGGAGAAGGAGAGGTAAAACATGTTTGATCCCGCTGTGTTTGGCACCCTGTTTATTGTGGTGGTGCTCATCGTGTTCGTGCTGGCCGTCATCGTGGCCAACATTAAGATCGTCCCCCAGGCTCACGCCTTTGTGGTGGAGCGCCTGGGCGCTTTCCATGCCAGCTGGGGCACCGGCCTGCATGTGAAGATCCCGTTTTTGGACCGGATCGCCAAAAAGGTCAGCCTGAAGGAGCAGGTCATCGACTTCCCGCCCCAGCCGGTCATCACCAAGGACAATGTCACCATGCAGATCGACACAGTGGTCTATTTCCAGATCACAGACCCCAAGCTCTATGCCTACGGCGTGGAGAACCCCATTTCCGCCATTGAGAATTTGACCGCCACCACCCTGCGGAATATCATCGGCGAGATGGAGCTGGACCACACCCTTACCTCCCGGGACGTGATCAACTCCAAAATCCGGGTGGTGCTGGACGAGGCCACCGACGCCTGGGGCATCAAGGTCAATCGGGTGGAGCTGAAGAATATTGTGCCTCCCAAGGAGATCCAGGACTCCATGGAGAAGCAGATGAAGGCCGAGCGGGAGCGCCGGGCCAAAATCCTGGACGCCGAGGGCGAAAAGCGCAGCGCCATCCTCATCGCCGAGGGCCAGAAGGAGTCCGCCGTGCTGAAGGCGGAGGCCATCAAGGAGACCAAGATCCGAGAGGCTCAGGGCGAGGCTGAGGCGGTGCTCACCGTGCAGAAGGCTGTGGCCGACGCCATCAAGCTGATGAACGAAGCCAACCCCTCGGATGGGGTCATTGCCATCAAGAGCCTGGAGGCCTTTGAGAAGGCCGCCGATGGCAAAGCCACGAAGATCATCATTCCCTCCAATATCCAGAGCCTGGCGGGCCTTGCCACCTCTGTCAAGGAGCTGATGACCGATGTCCCCCCAGCGGGAAAAGGGTAAAAAGAGGGATTCTGTCAGAAGGGGGAGAGCGCTCCGGCGCCTCCCTTTTCTTTTTTGAACCGGCGTTCTCAAAGAGAAACATCGCGCTCAGTTTTAGTGCTATACTAAAACTGTAAGAGAATGGGCGCGCTTTGCGCCGGGAATTAGGAGGGGAGTGCAGTGAAAAAGAAAGATGTCGCCTGGAAGGGGGTCCTGCTGTTCGCCGCCGCCTTTGCCCTGCCCCTGTGCCTGGGCGCCGGCCCGGCGGGGCAGAAGGGCCCGGTGGGGGAGGGGGAGATCAGAATAGATCCTGGCATTATGCTGCCGGGGCCGGATGCCCCCACGCCAGAGCCTCTTCCAATCACCCCGCTGCCGGGGTTTGGAGAGGAAAAACCCGCCCCGGAGGAGGAAGCACCCCTGCTGCCCCTGGGATAAGGGGCCCAAAAGAGAGGACAGGCCATGGGCCTGCCCTTTTCTTTTTTCAGGGGATGGGGGCGGAAACCTTGCGCTTTTTGTAAATTCAGTGTATACTTTTCCTGAATGGCACCACGGAGCAGTGGGGCCCGTTTGTTTTTGGAAAGGATGAGTTCACGAATGAGCAAAAAGGTAGCAGTCATTATGGGCAGCGACAGCGACTTCCCCACCGTGGCCCCGGCCGTCAAGCGGCTGAAGGGCTTTGGCATCCCGGTGGAAGTGCGGGTCATGTCTGCCCACCGGACGCCGGACGCGGCGGCGGAGTTCTCGAAAACCGCCAGGGATAACGGCTTTGGCGTCATCATCGCCGCGGCGGGGAAAGCGGCCCACCTGGCCGGTGTGCTGGCGGCCCATACCACCCTGCCGGTCATCGGCATCCCGGTGAAGTCCTCCACGCTGGATGGCCTGGACGCTTTGCTTGCCACCGTGCAGATGCCCTCGGGCATTCCCGTGGCCACCGTGGCCATTGACGGCGCGGACAACGCCGCCATCCTGGCCTGCCAGATGCTGGCCCTCTCCGACGAGGGGCTGGCGGCCCAGCTGGCCCAGATGAAAGAGGAAATGGCCCAGGGCGTGGCCAAGAAAAACGCCGCCCTGCAGGAGAAAGTGGCCGCCCTGTAAAGCGGCACTGCACATGCTTTGGATTCGCCCCCTTTCTCTGCGGGGCGGGAAAGGGGAACGCTTATGAAAAAAACGGTCCTGCGCAAATACGCCCAGCTGGCTGTGCGCCGGGGGGCCAATGTAAAGAAGGGCCAGGGCTGTGTCATCTACGCCCAGGTAGAACAGCACGAGTTCGCCCAGATGGTGGCCGAGGAGGCCTACCGGGCCGGCGCCAAGTGGGTAGAGCTGCGCTGGGAGGACCAAGCCTGCACCAAGCTGAAGTACCGCCATGAGAGCCTTTCCCAGCTCTCCCAGGTGGCAGAGTGGGAGAAGGCCCGCATGCAGCATTATGTGGACACCCTGCCCGCTATGATCCACATTTCCTCCGCGGACCCGGACGGCCTCAAGGGCGTCAACGTGGAGAAAATGCAGAAGTCCGGCGCCGCCCGGGGCATGGCCCTCAAGTCCTATCACGACGCCATGGATAACAAGTACCAGTGGTGCATCATCGCGGTGCCCTCCAAAAAATGGGCCAAGAAGGTCTTCCCCGGGGAGCGCACCAGCGCCGCGGTGGAAAAGCTGTGGCAGGCCATTTTGGAGACCGTGCGCGTCACCGAGGACAACGACCCCATGGCGGAGTGGGAGGCCCACGACGCCAAGCTGAAAGCCCACTGCGAAAAGCTCAACGCCCTGGATTTGGACTACCTCCACTACCAGGCGCCCAACGGCACGGACTTCAAGTGCTGGCTCATCCCGGAGGCCCAGTGGCACGGCGGCGGGGACACGCTGCCCGACGGCACCTTCTTCGACCCCAACATGCCCACGGAAGAGGTGTTCACCTCGCCCATGCGGGGCCGCTGCGAGGGGACCCTGGTGTCCACCCTGCCCCTGTCCTACCAGGGCAACCTGATCGACAAGTTCTCCATCACTTTTGCAAACGGGCGGGTGGTTTCCTGCCAGGCGGAGCAGGGCCAGGCCCTTTTAGAGCGCATGGTGGCCATGGATGAAGGCGCCGCCATGCTGGGCGAGCTGGCTTTGGTGCCGGTGGAGTCCCCTATCTCCCAGCAGGGCATCCTGTATTACAACACCCTGTTTGATGAAAACGCCGCCTGCCATGTGGCCCTGGGCCGCGGCTTTAATGAGGTTATCCCCGGTTTTGACACCATGAGCGGCGAAGAGCTGAAAGCCAAGGGCATCAACGATTCTATCATCCATGTGGACTTTATGATCGGCTGCAGAGAGCTCTCCATCACCGGCGTCACCCGGGACGGCAGGGAGGTGCCCATCTTCCGAAACGGCACCTGGGCCCTGTAAGTGGAATATTACAAGAATTGAGGGAGTGGATTACCCAATGAAAAGCTACAGTGACAGCTATAAGGCCGCGGGCGTGGACGTGACCGCGGGGTACGAATCCGTAGAGCTGATGAAAGAGCACGTCAAGCGCACGGTCATCCCCGGGGTGGTCTCCGGCATCGGGGGGTTTGGGGGCCTGTTCGCCCCGGACCTTTCCGGCATTGAGGAGCCGGTGCTGGTCTCCGGCACCGACGGCGTGGGCACCAAGCTGAAGATCGCCATGCTGCTGGATAAGCACGACACCATCGGCATCGACGCCGTGGCCATGTGCGTCAACGACGTGGTGTGCTGCGGCGCCCGGCCCCTGTTCTTCCTGGACTACATCGCCTGTGGGAAGAATTTCCCTGAGAAGATCGCCCAGATTGTGGCCGGTGTGGCGGAGGGCTGCGTTCAGTCCGGCTGCGCCCTCATCGGCGGCGAGACCGCCGAGCATCCCGGCATGATGCCCGAGGAGGACTATGACCTGGCGGGTTTTACCGTGGGCATTGTGGACAAGAAGAAGATTGTGGACGGCTCCCGCCTGCAGGCTGGGGACGTGCTCATCGGGGTCAAATCCTCCGGCGTCCACTCCAACGGCTTCTCCCTGGTGCGCAAGGTCTTCGGCATCGGCGCTGATGACCAGGCCAACAAGGCCGTCCTGGCCCAGACGTATGAAGAGCTGGGAGGCGCTACCCTGGGGGAGACCCTGCTCACCCCCACCCGCATCTACGTCAAGCCCCTGCTGGCGGCTATGGAAGCGGCGGATATCAAGGCGGTCTCCCACATCACCGGCGGTGGGTTCTATGAGAACATTCCCCGCATGATGAAGCCGGGCCTCACCGCCAAAGTGGAAAAGGCTAAGGTGCCGGTGCTGCCCATCTTCCAGCTCATCCAGAAGGCCGGGGATATCCCGGAGCGGGACATGTTCAACACCTTCAACATGGGCATTGGGCTGTGCGTGGCCGTCTCCAAAGAGACCGCCCAGGCCGCCCTGGACGCCTTTGCCGCCGCCGGGGAGGAAGCCGTCCTCCTGGGCGAAGTGGTGGAAGGGGACGAGGGGGTCGTGCTGTGCTGAACATCGGCGTGCTGGTGTCCGGCGGGGGCACCAACCTGCAAAAGCTCATCGACGCCCAGGCCGCCGGACAGATCGAAAACGGCCGGCTGCGGGTGGTCATCGCCAGCCGCCCGGACGCCTACGCCCTGGAGCGGGCGAAAAAGGTCGGCATTGAGGCCATCACCCTGCGGCGGAAGGACTACCCGGACGTGGACACTTACAGCCAGGCCCTCATCGACGCCCTGAAGGAGCGCCAGGTGGACCTGGTGGTGCTGGCGGGGTTCCTCACCATCACCGGGGACAACTTTGTGGAGGCCTTCCGCAACCGCATCATCAACGTGCATCCGGCCCTGCTGCCCGCCTTTGGGGGCAAGGGTTATTATGGACTCCATGTCCACGAGGCAGCCTTGGCCCGCGGGGTCAAGGTCACCGGGGCCACGGTCCACTTTGTCAACGAGGTCTGCGACGGCGGGCCCATCATCCTGCAAAAGGCTGTGGAGGTAAAGGAGGGGGACACCCCGGAGACCCTCCAGCGCCGGGTGATGGAGGAAGCCGAGTGGATTTTGCTGCCCCAGGCGGTGTCCCTGTTCTGCCAGGGCAAGCTGTCCGTGGAGGACGGCGTGGTGCACATCGCGGAATAAGAGAGACAAGTAAAGTTTTCGCTCATCTCGACTGCCGTCTCGGTCGGTCGCTGGGCAACGTCCCACCGGGACGTAGCGACCTTTCTTTCAAGAAAGAAGAAGGCCCGCCCCAAAAGGGGCGGGCTCTCGCTT
>OLRD01001348.1_pt1 | contig 14625 bp, 14 predicted proteins | sample 1672051 | NCBI WGS metagenome assembly OLRD01 (sample SAMEA3136640, study PRJEB25190) | human gut metagenome | biome: human gut; feature: human-associated habitat; material: faeces | place: Austria | collected 2013 | reverse complement strand
GCTTTGCACTTCCGCCCGCCATCCGCGGCTTTTGCTACGACCCGTATCAACAGCGCATTTGTGTGATTGACGGTTCCTGTGCCATTGCTTACGCGCTCACAGGCGAGGAAGTCGTCCGGACGTATCTCCCCGTGGCTTATGAGAATCTCAGTATTCGCCCCTGCGCTATACAAGCCTCCGGTCTGCTGGCCATTGGAGACGGGCCGCGGCTGATCACATTACCTGCTTATGCCGGATCCACCAGCGAAGCCGTTCTAACCATTGTCAGTCCCATGGAAGAAGGCCCCGAAACCCGGCGCTTTCGGCTTTCTCATCCCGAAGTACAGGTAAACACAGTGAATACGCACTATGCGTTAACCCCCGCGGAAATTTATAACCGCATACGCGGCGGAGACGATCAAACGGACATTTTCATTACACGCACCTTTGAAACGGGCTATGCTGCACTCATGGAAAAAGGATTTTTCTACGACCTATCCTCCAGTGAGTTTCTGTCCAGTGAAATCGCGCAAATGCCGGAAACCTTTACGCGCCCCTTGTATTGCGGAGATCAGCTGGTGGGGATACCCCTTGCCTTAAAATTCACCAATTTCTGGCAGTTGGATTGCATCCTGGATACCTTCGAGGATGTCGGTATTGACCCGCGGGAACTGCCGGATAATTTGCTGGAATTGATGCAGCAGTTGCAGGCCTGGTACGAGGATGGCACACTTCGGGGTGTATGCTTGTTTGAAAGCGGGTTATATAGTCAATATTGGATTTTCTCCTGGTTCCTTATGCGGCATTATGTGTATGCAGCCTCCGCTGAAGATACGCCTACCATCATGGACCAGGCATTGTTTGAGACACTGATGCTGCAATGCGACGCGCTATTTGAGACCATGCGATCCGGCGCTTCCCCTGCGCAAGGGCCGGCGCTGTTTGATAGAGAAAATGATCCCCTGAACAACAACGACAGCCGCTATCAGCTGACCCTCACACCGGCTCCAAACGTTGACCTGCATTGCTCCGCCTATTTTGACGTGGCCCTGGTCAACCCGCTTTCCCAGCATAAGGAGCAAGCCGTGGCGTATCTGGAAGCCGTGCTTCAGGAAATGCCGCCGGAGGAACGACTGCTGCTCTGGCCCAATCTTGCGCAGCCCGTGGAACGGGACGGATATCAGGAAGAATGCAAGACGAATTGGATCGACTAAACGCCTTGCCGGACGAAGAAAGGCTGATATCCGAAATACAATCGGCTATATTTCTCACAGAATTTGAATTGGACGGCTTGAAACGCTACCACCGCTGGGCATTGAGTGAAGAAGAAATCGCCGCCTACCACAGCTTTTCCGATAACGTGTATATCCTTACGGATACACAGGAAAGCTTGCTGGACGAAGATACCAGAGACTTACTGCAGCAATATACGGACGGACGTATTGACGTGCAAAGGCTGATGGACGAACTGCGCAGAAAGGAAAGCATGATGCTGATGGAACAGTAGCCTTGTACATAATAGAATTCCTTACATCCCTTATGTATACAACGAAAAAAGTACATCATCAGAATAATTCCACTGGAATCGCAGTAATCAAAAGGCTGTGTTTTCCACTTTAAGGAATCCGACACAGTGATGGAAGCAACTTGTGGCGCTTTAACCGTACCCACTACTGCGGTTAGAGAGATAATGATGAAATAGGCATGCTGGTGTCTCATAGAGCTTTTGTTGTATTGTACACCCTAGCAGCACAATATTCAATACACTGTATGGGTAAGCGTAGGACTCACTTTGCTTACCCGTTTTCATTGTTGAGAAAAAAGTAAAGGTAAGGAAGCCTTATTACGCTTTTTCGACATGATGATTCGGTATATACCTAGAATAATTGCATTTTAAGCCTCTCAGCATGTCGTTTGCGCCAAAAACGAGCATATCCCGTGTGCGATGTTATAATATTATCAACTAATATATGGGAGGTGATTTCTTTGAAACGGCTAGTTCAATGTATCCTGCAGATGCTCATCTCATATGGTCGGTTTGGGGCGGGCATACCAAGTATCCACGGCAGCTATGAGGCGCAAGTACCCGCATGCTTGAAGCAAGGTGAAAAGACAGCGAATTTCTCGTAATTGAATGGCTGGAAGTGGCTTTACTGAAGGATGGCGCTACTATCTGACAATGCGCGGAAATACTAAGTACAATCAATATGAAGGGCTCTCTTCGATTGTCCTTGCGGGTTGGTTTTTATCTGATTACTAATGTGCTAGGGGAAGCGGCATGTGTCGCTTCCCCTTGAAATATTGCATTTTGAGGAGTGGATGGTCCGATGGCACAATCCAAATGGAAACATATTGCAAGGATCATAGCATGTATTTTTTGCATGCCTATGCTTTGTATTTCAGCATATGCAGAAAGCTATTGCTCAATGGGTGACATCGCGATATCTACACCTGCGCGCTGGGCAGAGACATATCAAACTCAATGGCGTTCGATTCCGGTAGACGTTCCGATTGAAGTACCTAAGGTTGCACAGTTTCCCATTATCAAAGTGCGTCTGATGCCGGCTGTATCCAATGAAAAGCTGGCTTCGTTTGCAGGAACAGTACGAAATCTGGCTGGCAGCTTGACTGCCAATCGGAAAGAGAATGATGTTGTTCCTACAAATAGTCTTCCGCGAGTTACCTATACCTATGGCATAGATGAAGTCCCCCAGCAGCAGCCGGAAAATGTCACGTTCACCTACGATGAAGCCGTACAATTATGTCAGCAGGAAATAGAACAGCTATGGCACCTCCAAGCGTCGGAGATGAAGCTGGAAACAACCATCGTGGAAAGCCGCATTTATCAGTTCCAACGAAAGAATGGGCAAATACTTTGGGGGGAACCCATAACCGATGCCGGAAGATATAAAATGACTTTTCTTCAGCTTTTTCACGGTATTGATGTAGAAGGAGGCAAAGAATGTTATGACCAGCTCATGCTTCCTGCTGAAAAGGCAATACATCGTGCGTCGTGCTATTTGTCGTTTTCTGATGCCCAGAACATGAAAATCCGCGCTGCGCTTTATGAGGAGCTGGAAGTCGTATATGACGATGTGCCTTTGCTTCCCTTTGAAGCGGCAAAAGCAGCAATCGAATCAGAAATATATGCTGGTCATCTACGTACCGTTGAGGAGATGAAGCTGTGCTACATACCTTACCTGGACCCTGATGACGAGCAGGTGTTGTGGCTGTTGCCTGCTTGGTATGTCCGCGGACTTTACACACGGGATGCAACCATGGAGCTGAAGACTGAGATGGATGCCGATGGGCAAACCACTTTTGAAAACATTTCCCGTTTAGAGGTAGTCTTTCAAGCGCAACAAGGAACGTTATTGAATTATGCGGACAGTAACAATGACCGCCGTGTTGTGCCGGAGGTGCTCCGCTGGGAAGATGTGGAGTAATGTTGAGGTGAGCGTCATGTTACAGGAAATCAAGCAGGTCATTTTCAGCCGGCGTTTTCTTGGCGCTGCATGTTTGATGTTTGTGTGTCTGTCCGGTTATGCGGCCTGCGACTGGATATTCGTTTATGATTTTGACATTGCATATCGTCCATCCTCGCTACAGTTGACGTTAGGCGGTATTTTTTTCGGCGGTACGATGCTTATGATCCCCCTTTGTGCTGCGCTCCCGGCAGGAATTTTGCAGGCCGAGGAAGTGCAGACCGGAATGATTGAATGGAAACTAATACGCGGTACCATTCATCGATACACGGCAGCGAAATTTTGTGGAGCTTTTTTGGGAGCAGGAAGCGCGGTATGTCTGGCGTTTTTTGCACATGCACTTCTTTGGAACTTGCTTGCAACGCCCTGCGATCCAAGCATCAATGAGTATCTGGCGCTTCCCTTTGCTGAGGATTGTATTTACGCGCCCTGGCAGAACGTGTGCTACAGCCTGCCGATTTATTTGTGGATGGCTGGAGGCATCTTCTTTTGCGGTGGTATCTGGGGTATAGTGAGCATTACAGCAGCGCTTTATACTCGGGACAAGCTGCTGGCAATCGCTATTCCATTTTGCATCTATTTCCTATGGCATTACGGGCTGCCGGGTATTTTGCTGGGCATCCGCCCTTTTCCGCATCCTGCGGATTTGTATAATGACGCACTGACTGTGCCCATGATCTGGCGTTCACTGATGGTATATGCGGTGTTGTTGGTTGCCACATGCGGGCTGTATATGGGCAAACTGAAAAGGAGCTATCAGTATGGATAACAAAAGCATACGCAAGCACCCCATTCGTGCGCTGATGTTCGGCTATTTAACGTTGTGGATACATAGCAAGCGCACCCTATTGATGCTGCTGGTGCTATTGGCCATGGCGTATATCACAACGTACAGTTACGGTAACAGCTTAATGTTTTACGGCTATACCATGCACTTGGAGGAAAGCCTTGTATGGTTTCTTAAATCAGGCTTTAACAGCATGGGGCTTGCCAGCTTGACCTTTTTGGTGGCTGTTTCCGAAATTCCACGACGTATTCCACTCCATCAGTACTGCATTTTGCGAACATCCCGAAACAAGTGGATTCTGTCTTTGATAGGCTATTGCTTTCTGATGGTGATAACCACCGCATGTGCAATTACGATTTGTGCCACAATCTTTCTGATACCCTATACGACACCTGGAAGCGGCTGGAGCGATACACTGCGTGTTCAGAATGGTATGGTTGAGGAATTGGCATATATTCCCGCCTGGCTGCGCAATCACTATCAACCTTGGCAGGCCATATTGCTATCCCTTTGGCCCATTGTTTTATTTTGGACGGTAATGGTACTGTCCATTCTCTTTTTCAGTCTGTTGGGATACCCGTCTGTTGGTGTTTCTGTGTATGGCGTTATCTTGTTTTCCGGCCTTATCTTTGTTTTTGAGAATTTTCCCAAGTTTCAACCGCCCATGACCTTTTCCACCTTGGGACGGATCGTCACCGGTTATGAAAATACCTTTCAGCAACGCATGCTCACTGTGTTTCTTGGATACCTGGGCTGCATTTTATGCCAGGTGCTTGCTTTGATATTGGTTGCTCAACGGGCAGAGATTCCCACCTATTCCATCGCCAAAGCATAAGGAGGTCGCGGCATGATTCAGCTGGACAGTGTCTCAAAGCATTATCGGCAGGAAAACGTACTGTCTGAGATTACGCTCCACTTCACAGGACGTGTCATCTATGGTCTGGTTGGCCCCAATGGCTGCGGTAAAACCACGCTGATGCGATGTATCTGTGGCTTTACCCGCCCCAGCAGTGGTACAGTGACCGTATTGGGTAAGCGTATTGGCAAGGACTGTGACTTTGCGCCCTCTACGGGAATTATCATCGAAACGCCTGGCTTCCTGCCACATGAAAATGCCCGGCGAAATCTGACGATGCTGGCAGGCATCTCCGGCAAGGCAAGCCGGGAACGCGTTGATGAGGTGATTCGCCTGGTGGGATTGGAATCTGAAGAGAAAAAGCCGGTGGGCAAGTATTCCCTGGGCATGCGACAGCGGCTGGCCATTGCTCAGGCTATTCTGGAAGATCCTCAGATTCTCATTCTGGACGAGCCCTTTAACGGGCTGGATCAAGATGGCATTACAAACATTCATGCCTTGCTGCAAACATTGAAAGAGCAGGGGAAGTGTATCCTTTTGGCCAGCCATAGCGCAACGGATATAGCCCAGGCATGCGATGTGGTTTATGCGTTCCATCAGGGACGGCTGGAAAATGCTAAAGCATGCAATTCCACCACGGTAATGGATCGGAAAATCGTATAGAATGATCATTCGTTGCTCTTGGCTTCTACTGTATCAATCGTTATTATCAATCGTTATTGCTTTACAACAAAGCGGAACGATGTGTGGAGAATATACGGACACATTGCAACACAGCGCTTAGACTTTCTTTTCGCAAAAGGAAGTCTATTTTTTTGCAATTTGATGGATATATTTGCATGCGGAAAATTTATTTTTCTTTTCAACTTTGCAAAGAAATTGCACACATAGGATATAAACTGATTTCGCGAAGGGAGGTGAAGGGATGGAACCACACGCCAGGCGAATGGCCATTTGGAACTCGCTTTGCTCTCGCCGTCAGGAAACCATTGCACATCTGGCGACGGAATATCATGTGAGTAAAAGAACCATTTACTATGATGTTGAGATTCTATCCCTGATCTATCCCATTGAGACCGTTCACAGTCGTCACTGCGGCGGAATCAAGATTGCTGATTGGTACACGCCCAAGCCCGGAAGTCTTTCGCCTGCGCAAATGAGTTTGTTGCTCAGGCTTTGTGATACACTGCATGAACCGGATACGCAAATTCTCATGAGTATTATCTACCAATTTTCTTGAGAAGGCAGGGCTTCTATGGCGAGGCATACCATTGCACCTTGACAACCCCATACCCGTTTCCAGGCACACACCCCCCATGGAGCGAGCGGCGAGCAGGGCGGCGCGATGACGAGGTTTCCGAGCGATCCACGCATCCTGCTGACCTTACCGCGGCTGGTAAGGCGCGACGATCCCATGGGGCATCATGAGACTTCCTCTACGGCCTCCCACTGACTAGCGGGGGAGCTCTGCGGTATACGCCAGTCCGGGGGACAGCGGTACCGGCGAGGCTATGAGGCGGCGTTTGCTAGCCCCTGCCTGGAAACGCTGCTTTGCGTTTATTCTTCTGGAAAGAAGGGGAAGCATGAACATATCTTCAAAAGATGTGTATCGCACTTTGCTCAAGGACTATCCTGACATCATGGGCATCGAAGAAATGTCTGCCGCTCTGGGCGTCAGCACAAAGACGGCATACAAGCTGCTGCGCGAAGGCAAGATTACCGCCATCAAGGTGGGGCGGGCCTATCGAATTCCCAAGATTCATTTGCTTGCCTACTTGAGTGTGCTGAACCGTTCCTGAGCAGGCTGCCACATCCTGGCTCCATGGATCACAATATGCTATGCTGTTCTCGTCAACAGCAGGTAGATCCACTGCAAAAAGGAGGAATGCATCATGATTGCAGGACACCTGCAAGAGAAATACGGCTTTTTCTACATTGTGCTCAGCTATCGGGATGAGAATGGCAAACGACATACGCCCTGGTTCCCCACAAAGCTGCCGGTGAAAGGCAACAAGAAGCGCGCGGAAGCGCTGCTGCTGGAAATGCGTCAAACCTATCAGCCGCCCGAGCTGGCAGGGAAAACAGCGGCCCAGGAGCAAGCGCAGCCGGAACTGATGTTCACGGATTTCCTGCAACAATGGCTGGAAGTCGCCAAGAGCACCATTCAGCTGACGACCTACGCTTCCTATGCCGGTATGATGCGCAGCGCTATTCTGCCCTATTTTCTGGAGCGGAACATCCGTCTGGAGCAACTGACGGCGAAGGATATTCAGGATTTCTATTCCTTTCAGTTGCAGCGGGTCAGCGCCAACACCGTGATACATTATCACGCGGTGATCCACCGCGCGCTTCGGTATGCGGTGAAGATGGATCTGCTGCAGGCGAATCCGGCGGATAAGATTGAGCGGCCCCGAAAAGAAAAGTTTGTGGGCAAGTTCTACGACCGCACGGAGGTCAGCAGGTTGTTCAGCCTGCTGGAAGGGCATCCCTTGGAGATACCCATCAAATTGGGAGCCTTTTACGGCCTACGGCGTAGTGAGATTCTGGGGCTTCGATGGTCTGCCATTGACTTCCGTGCTGATACGCTGACCATCCAGCATACGGTCACGGCCTGCAACGTGGATGGAAAGCACCTGGAGGTTGCGTCGGATACCACCAAGACCAAGTCCAGTATGCGTACGCTGCCCCTGGTAGACAGCTTCCGGGAGCTCCTGCTGAGAAAGCAGCAGGAACAGGCTCGTTACCGCAAGCTCTGCGGGCGCTCCTACTGCACCAAATACCTGGATTACATCTGCGTCAATGAACTGGGAGAACGCCTCAAGCCCAACACGCTGTCCAACGGTTTCAGGAGGCTGCTGGAGGAGAACGACATGCGGATCATCCGCCTGCACGATCTCCGGCACAGCTGCGCAAGCTTGCTGCTGGCGGAAGGCGTTTCCATGAAGCAGATTTAGGAATGGCTGGGGCATAGCGACTTCAGCACCACGGCCAACATCTACGCGCATCTGGACTACCATGCCAAGCTCTCCTCGGCGGAAGCGATGCTGTCCTGCCTGCACCTGACATCGGCGCAACAGGAAGAGCGCTAGGCCGGAAGCGGAGAGCGTGGTATGACGACAAGTTAGCTCTCCAAGGGCAAAGAAAAAAGCCTCACAGACCTTGATCTGTAAGGCTTTGCTGGCGGAGACAGACCAACCAAATCCGAACCCAGAAAGTCCTCGACTTCCTTTAGTGTAATTGTCTGTGTACCATGCTGATAGTTATAGGTCAGCACCAGCTTATCGTCATACACAAATATCGCGTTGACAAAGGTGTCGATCAGTCGCTTTTGAAATTCCCGATCATTGGGATCGCCGTACCGGAACTGAGAAAACCAATGCTCCATATACTCCCGTGTCAGCTTCGGCTTTTGCAGCTCTGCCGTCGTCATGCTGAGAGATAGTTCTTCTTTCTGTTTCTCCAACTCTTCAAGCCGCTGTTTTGTTGATGCAGTAAAGATACCCTGCTGGATAGCGTTGAGCATATTTTCAATGCCCTTTTCCGTCTCGGCAAGCTGTCGGCGCAAAGCAGGAATTGTCACATCCTCACGTTCCTGCATGACAAGCAGTGCGTCAATAATCCGATTGATCTTTTCCTCATTCAGCACTCGTTCCATTGTCAAGCGAACAATGGCGCGCTCGATCCAATCCTTCTTGACTGCTTTTTTATTGCAGCCCTTTTTGCGTTTTGCATTACCGCACTTATAGTAGTAATGCATCGCTCCGGTGTGGCTCTTGCCGCTTTCGCCAACCATCATCCGCTCACACTTGCCGCAGAACAGCTTTGTGGTCAACAGGAACTCGCTTTCTTTGGCCTTGCTGTGCGCCGGTGCGCGTTTGTTTTTCTCCATGCGCTGCTGAACGCGATAGAACAAATCCTCCGGCACGATAGCAGGAACGCCACCGGGAATGACCACATCCTGATAGCTGTACTCACCAATGTATTTGCGATTTTTCAATAGTGCGTTGAAGCTGTTGGTATTGAACGGCTTGCCACGTCTGGTTGTCAGCCCGCGTGAATTGAAATCTTCGATGATGGAGCGTACTGTTGCACCTTCGGAATATCGTTCAAAGATTTCCACTACCAACGGTGCGGTTTCAGGATCCACCACCAGCTTTTGCGTCTGCTTGTCCAGCAGATAACCCAGCGGAACACCGCCGCCGTTATTCTTGCCCTTGAGGGCATTTTCTTTTTGTCCGCGATGGATCTTCTCGGACAACTCAGCGGAGTAAAACTCGGCATATCCTTCCAGCATGGATTCCAGAATGATACCCTCGGGTCCGTCGGAGATATGCTCTTTGGCGGAAACGACTTTCACGCCGTTCTTTTTCAAAATGTGCTTGTAATGTGCGCTGTCGTAGCGGTCACGGGAGAAACGGTCGAGCTTCCAGACAAGCACGATCTCAAAAAGTCCCTTTGCGCTGTCCTTGATCATGCGCTGGAACTCCGGACGGTCAGCGGTTTTCGCAGACAATGCGCGGTCAATGTAACTGCCGACAACCGTTATGCCGTTGTGTTGTGCGTATTCGCCGCATTCACGGAGCTGACCTTCAATAGATTCTTCCCGCTGGCTGTCGGAGGAGTAGCGGGCATAGATCACCGCGTTCATTCTTCGTCACCTTCGCCGCTTTCCAGAGCAAGCTCAGTGAGTTCACGCAGCTTGTTCTGCAACAGTTTTTTGTCAGGCAAGTGCAGTGTATAGTCAGACACCAAAGTAGGAGACATACTGCGGCTGAGCGCATATTCCACCACAGCGTCATCTTTACCGGCACAGAGGATAACGCCAACGCTCGGATTCTCATTCGGCTTTTTTACGTCGCGGTCAAGTGCTTCCAGATAGAAATTGATCTGACCGATATGCTCCGGTTTGAATTTTCCGATCTTCAATTCAATCGGCACAAGGCAGGACAGCGCACGGTTGTAGAACAGAAGATCAATGTAAAAGTCCTGTCCGCCCACCTGAACGCGGTATTCCTCACCGATAAACGTGAAGTCCTTTCCAAATTCAAGAATGAATTGCTTCAAATTGCCTGTGATCGCCTTGCGAAGATTGCGCTCGGAATACTGCTCCGGCAAATCAAGAAATTCAAGCACATAGGTATCAAGGATGCTGCCTCGCACATCCTGCGGGACAGATTCGGGTATCAGCTTCTTGGAGGAAAGCATATAACGCTCATAGTAAGCACTGTCCATCTGGCGTTCCAGTTCACGCTTGGAATAATGTTCCTTTGCGCACAGTGTCATGTAGAAATGCCGTTCTTCCGCAGACTTTGATCCGGACATAATGAGCAAGTGATTCGTCCAGCTGATTTGTGTCACCAGTGGTGTCACAAATTCATCGTCCTTGTAAGTCTCATAAAACTGCTTCATACGGTAAAGTCCGCGACGGTTAAAGCCTTTGACGCCGGGATTGGCTTCGGCAATGTATGCCGCAACTTCATCAATAACCTTATCTCCAAATCTGGAATCAGCGCACAGCGAAGAAAGGTATTCGCCAACATTCCAGTACATCTGAATCAATTCCGCATTGACCGCTTTCAACGCGCGGGTGCGGGCATTGTCGATGATGGAGATGATTTCATCGAACTGTCCCGGTTTCGGGGTTAATTCCTTGCTCATGTTTTTGCCTCCCCAAGCATTTGTATCAGGGTTTTCTTTAGCTTATCGTTCATCGGAGAAGACGGATCAAAGCACATCTCCACAAATTGCGCAAGTTCAGGATTGCCCTCGCCAACCGGGGGCTTCGCCTGATACAGCTTGCCCTGCGGCTCGTCGCAGCGGGCAAAGATGTAATCCATCGAAACGTCAAAATAGTCCGCATATTTACGCAAAAGCTCCACCGTAGGCGTAGCTTGGCCGTTTTCATATCGGTTAATGCTGGACTGCGTAGAGCCGATCACATCGGCGAACTTCGCCTGAGAGATACCAATGCTCTCGCGAAGAGCACGCAGCCTGCTACCCAGTTGTTTCATTAAAGTCAACCTCCTTTTCGGGTTAATAATAGTATAATCAAAATCCGAGCCAAAGTCAACCCGGATTTTGAAACTTTTGTGTGAATTTTACGGATGATCTTGAATCTTAACAGAAAGATTGGACATCAAATCCGTAAACCCAGCTACATATTTGCTATCAAGTATCTTGCTTGGAGTGTGTGAAAGGTAATTGATGTGATTGATTCCTTCGAGCGTATCATATTTACCCAGTTCCTCACGTTTGAGTGTAGTAGTGAATATTATTTGGTTTCCTATGGATTTGGATATTTCCAGCACAATTTGCTCTTTTCCAGTCGATAAATCTTCTGCGCGGAATGAGTCAATCACGATTGGGTAGTTATGCTTCATAATATCTTGCAGAGCAAAAAGCTTTACCAAATGAAATACTGTTGCTTCACTTCCTGAATAGACTTCGTTTCGCTGAGTAAAAAGACTTGTATATTCAATGTTTCCATCGGGATCAATCCGACAGTATAACTCATTCATTTTAGCTATGATGGATGCCAATAAAGCAACACGGTGCGACTGTGTTTCTTGAGATGCATTCTCATTAGCTACAAGTTGGCTTTTCAAATCTGTGATTTCGGAGTCAATTTCTTTGATCCTATTTTCAGCATCTGATGCTGAGAAAATATCCTTTTTATATGCAACTATAGATTCAAGAGATACTGCCTCATCGTCCATTAGTGACTGTAATCTCTCTTGCTCGGCACATATTTCCGCAGATAAACGTTGTATTTCCTCTGCATATGCCGTGATTTTCTCGGAAATCGAATGGATTATTTCATTTCTCATCTCCACTGTTGATACATCAAAGGAATATGAAGTTTGCATTATTTCCCCAGTGCTAAATGAGATGTTTGTAGAATTGCAGTCCATGCAGCGCAATTCGCCGCATGAGATGGTGCGATTCAAGGATCGAAGTTCGTTGATTGTATGTTCCCATTTGCTTTTTCGGGTAGTTGCTGCATTGCGTAATTTCCGAAGTTCAGTAATCTTCGCCTGTACTTTTTCCAAGCTTGCAACTTTTTCTCCAAATGCCAAGCGATCACTTTCGGCACTTAGATACGACACCGGGGCTTTCTTCGATTTTAGTATTTTGTGCTGTTGCAATAAAACTTTTTTCTCATCAGAAAGGATTGATATTCGGCTTTTTATCTGATCAATCTTTTCTTGTGAAAGCTGTTCACTACCCAATCCAGCGTATGCGTAAAGCATTTCTACATAGTCTTGTTTGTTATAAAATCCATGATGTGCAATATTTGAAGTATCTTTTTTATCCTGTCCAACGAAGAAAAGCTGCACAAATAGCACGGGATCAACGATCCTTGCCAGCTGATTTTTTACTATAGATGGAAGCGGAGAAATATGCTTATTCCAGTAGCGTTTGAGTTCTGAAACATTATCAAAGATTAGCACAGAAGCAGCCTGCTTCAGGACGAAACCATCACCCGAACGGCATATTCGGTATATTGTTCCACATTCTTCAAATTCTACATAGTAATAATACTTCTGATACTCAAAAGAGGTTGGAAAAGTCGGTTCATTACCCAATGCATACATCATTGATTGAATAACAATAGTTTTGCCTTTATTATTATCGTCACTGGAAATGATGTTCACGCCTCCAGAGAAACCACATTCTATGAACGCCTCATTTGAATTGCCTACTGCAACTTTTAGTATCTTCATTGCTGAATACCATCCTTTACAACCGAAATAAAATACTTTAGTGATATGGCATCAAAATCTGGGCAACGTGATACGCAGTTCGGCAATGTTTGAAGACGCACAAATAATTGCTGGACTGTTTCATTAGGATGATCCACAATCAACTGATATGTATTTTCAAAAAGGAACCAAAAACCATCAGCAGCGTTTTTATTAAATAACGCACGACACAAAGACCCTTGACAATCTTCAAACATTTCCCGCTGCCGCTCTGGTGGCCATGCAGCATATATTGGAATAAATGATGCAGGAATTCCCTGACTTAGCGGATCTCTGCTGATAATACGCTGTAGTGTCATTAACCGAATTTCGTTATTGGTTAGATGGCGGCAATAATTGAGAGCTTCATCCGTTGTCTCTATAACAACTCCTTCGACTACAGATATGTTTTTCTTGCTCGATTGCTTGTCTCGAATTTCATTGAAAATGGCATCAAGCACTTTGTCTTCGGGAATGATATTAGGATGCTGTTTTATGATAGCTTTTACATATTCACGAGGCTGCTTGTCATCATCAATTACGAATAATACCGATTTCAAAAAACTGTCAATATTTTCATCAGTTAGATGGGCGTTGTCAATATAGCTTTTTGTTTTTCCTTCCTCAATAAGCCCCTCTTTCATCAACTTAATTGCAGTATCTTTTACATTTTCGATACCAAAAACCGTGAGTGAAGAATCCTTCCTAAATGCTCCTGAGACACTTCCTATAAAAAGAATATAGGATTCAAAAGAGAACTCACTCATATAGTTTTTGAATAATGTAACAAGTTCTCTACCGATAGCTTTTGGGCCAACATTGTGCGCCCCTTTTGATTGCAAATCCCACAAGCGTGCCGCCATATTATCCATACCTGTCAAATCGTTGAAAAAATCAACAACAAAGTAATAGATATCATTACTGTCAGCCCGAAAATTCATCAAATACAGTAGCGCTTTTGTTTCGGCCTCCGCCCCGGATTTGCGCAGTTTTTCCGACGACTTCACAGTGTATGACATATGCTCATCTCGCTTCCTTATTAGATTTGCTTTTTGTCCAGCACAAACATCAATTGGCTTGCCAGCATAATTTGCTCCAATGCTTCACGCCTGTCGTATTGCAGGTTAGCATGGGCAGAGGGATTGCGATACGCTGCCATTGTTCCCTCAAATAAGGATTGAATGCCACGGCGATAGTCCTTCCCACTGGTAGTTGATGTATCGCAGAATTTGAAGGCACCATTTTCGCTGAGAAGTGCGCCGATGATGTCACCCACCTTTGATGGTACGGGTACACTCGGCTTTAGTTCTGCAAACTTCTCCCGCAAACGGGTCTCCACCTCTTTAATAGCCTTTTCAGCCGCAGAAGTATAATGTCCGTCCTTATATAGCTCATAAGAAACATTTGCTACACGGGTATGTATGGCAGTCCAGAAGCGCATGGAAAATGGTTCTGCATCAATATGCCGGATGATTACCACCAATTCACCAAACGCAGCTGGATTTAAGCTAGCTACGCCCATGTTATTGACAGGGAAAAGAATGCTCGAGATTTTTGGTAATATTGCAGCATAAAAAGGATATTCACCTTGTACTCCCGCGGTTATAACAGAAATCAAATACCTGACGGATTGAATCTCCTGAGGAGAATGGAATAACTGTACGGGTAATGACATGTTTGCATTGGTGTTGTCTATCCATTTGCGCAGTTCATACAATTCGTTTTGATAAGGAACTTTCATTTGTATCCTCCGATGGTGAATTACACATCCACATC
>OLRD01001335.1_pt1 | contig 14771 bp, 18 predicted proteins | sample 1672051 | NCBI WGS metagenome assembly OLRD01 (sample SAMEA3136640, study PRJEB25190) | human gut metagenome | biome: human gut; feature: human-associated habitat; material: faeces | place: Austria | collected 2013 | reverse complement strand
TTTACCAATACGAAAAGCCCGTACCATACGTAAAAGCGTTTTACCAATACGAAAATGTAAACGTTTACAAATTCCATGCGTATAATACTTTGATTATCAAGCTAACTACAGTAAAATTATGGGAATTACGGATCAAAAGTAAACCCCGCCGGTCGACCCATTTGCGGGCCGTGCCGTGCGGGGCGGGAAGGTTAAGCAACAGTCATTAATCGTCACTCCCTGTAATTTTATCAAGCTTTTCCATTAGGCTATTGACATATTTTACTTTAGTTCTAATATCTTCTAGTCGTTTATCATAATAGTCTATTGCTTCAGTTTCTTCCTCCTCTGCCGCTTCTCTCCATCTTACACATAACTTTCTTCTTTTGTCATCCAGTTCGGAGAGTAAAGTAACCAGCCCATAAGATAGTGTTAATAATTCTTGTTCATCAAACATTCTTTAAATCCTCCGTTTTCTTTTTATTTTATCACATAAATATGAACAAACCATGAACAATCTATAAATTTTGAAAAACAAAATGCATCCCACCGTAAGGGATGCATTTTGACCGTCCACACAAATATGAAGAATTAGCGCATTATTTTGTTATGAATAGATCGAATACTTTAGTATACGATCCTGCCCCATGCTACAACGTACTTATCTGTCAGATAATTGTAGGTACGTTTGCAAATAGAATCAGCACAATTGCCACTTATAACCGTAACTGTGCCTTTGCTGGTGTTGATATCAGATATCACACCGATGTGTGTACAATCTGCATAAGTCTTTTTATCAGACATAAATACAATGTCTCCGCGTTTAGGCACGTAATGACCGCCACCGTAATTTTTAGTACAATCCAGCATTCCACGCGAATTCATGAAATTTTTAACTCGGTCGACATTGTTGTACTTTCCCGTCTGATCAGCAACCCCCGCCTTGCTAGCGTAATAAGACAGTGACGTTGCGCACCAGGCTGTTTTGCTAACGTAACCATAATACCATGTCTGAATCTTAGCAACGGTAGCGTCCCATTCCTTTGCACCTTCATCGGCTTCAAAGAAATCTGCCATTGTCTTTTTAGTAGGTGCAGGTGCAGGATCATTACTAGACTTATCTGTAATAACATAAGCTTTACCGTCAATAATGATAGACATGTTACTTGTGTCTAACGTAATTTGCATTTTAAGCCTCCATTTTGTTGATTAATTTTTGCATCACCAATGTGTTATTGTTGATTGCCGTTACAATGTTGTCCATCTCCTGTTTATGCTTTGTGTTGGTGTCTATTAAAATCGTCTGGAATTTGTCATTGTTGTATTTGACATACCAGCCCATAGCCGCACAAGCAACAATCGGAAAACCCACTGTTGATATAATCTGTATAACGGCGTTTACATCCATTGTCTCACCTCCCTGCTTATATTATTAATGATCGTATTATATCATAGGTAACGTTTTTGACCCTTTGATTCTCAAACCTGACGTTACCTAATTGATAGTTGCGGATGAAAGTGCGTAAGTAACCGTTGCGTGTAGTTTTAATAAGTGTGGTATTTGACCCATGATCATCCAACGTAAACGCATACTTTAATCTGCAACTAGGATCATAATCTTGAGATACATATATAAGACCAGCATCATAATTAAACCAGACGCCATATGTCCCTGTTTGATAAGTAAATATAAAAGAGCAATCACAACGACCAGTCTTTTTAGCGATAAAACTATTATCATCACGCAGGAAATTGTTGTTGATTGCATAATCTGCGTATTTAGTGCCGGCAGTTAACTTTGCGAACCGTGTTTGATTTTTAGTGTTGATATAATCCTCATCGCTAACAAGCTGTAACAGTATATCATTTTTAGTTACAATGTTTTTGTTAAAAGGTAACTTGAGATCAAAATAGACCGTATAAGGATTGTAAAAACTGATTGCATTTGACAAAAAGATAACAGTTACATCCCTCATACGGGCAACTGTCTCGTAAAAATCAAGAAAAAGCTCTACCTCATTTTTAATGTAATGCTTGTATCCTTTATCAATTATAAACTCGTCAAATATGATTTTGTTAACTTTTGGGTATGATGATGATTTAAAATCCTGTGATATAGATAACGGCATGCAATAGCCGAATGTTTGTTCGTTGAGTCTATACTCATTTCCTTGCGCGTATTCAATTTCTAGTTCCCTTTGATCATTTAAACACAGGTCATTAAACAAGCTCTTTTTAACTAGATCAAGCTCACTGTCATATCTACGCAAGTATATAAACTCATTGCCGTTTTTAAGATAATCATCAACAGCCCATTTTTTGCAACTATAGGTCTTACCACAACCTCTATTTCCGATCACAAAATTAAACAGGCAGTTATAGGATAAAGTTTTGCGTACGTCATACCACATATCATCACCTCAAGCGGACTGCAAGGGCGTAACATTAGCTGTCACACCATTTGGGTTCCGGCCGGTTTCACCCGTTGACACCCGGAACCCAATGTTACGTTGGCCTTGCGTCCTATAAATATTATAGCATACTTTAGCAATGTTTACAATTTGTTTCAAGATCGTTCACAATTTGTTCATAATCGACTGTTATAATAAAAGAAAAACGATACAGATTGGAGGAATAATAAATTATGACACAGAAAGAAATCGAAAAGATCATGAGGGCAATTGAAGAGAGAATGCAGAAAGAGGAGAAATCAGCACTTAAAGAAGGAAGGGAATTTAACATCTTTAATACTGTAGGGGATGTGCCGGAAGAAGCAAAATACGAATTGCAGGATTTAAGACGTAACTTAGCTATTACTTGTGAGATTGCTAAGAATTACGAAAGCGCAATGCATAAATTTTCAGACGGCATGTTACAGGATGGTTTTGTATCAACGTCTATCGCAATTGATAGATGCAAAGATATGATGACGCATGTAATACAAATGATAGAAAGGAGCTATAAGGATGAAGTACAAGATATTTATCAGATCACCGACTACATTAAGGGAATGCACGGTCGATCACAAACAGGCACGTAACATGATAAACAATCTAAGCAAGACAGGTAAGGTTATCATGCAGATAAGTAAAGACAATAAAATAATCATATTAATGGAGGAATAAAATGAGCAAATATGTAACCAGAACGTTTAATGTGACGTTGGCAACGGTAGAGGAAGTTAGCATTGAATTATCAACAGAAAAGATCACTGTTGTAAATACTTATCCAATAGAAACAGATGGAGAGTTGTCAGATGAACAGCTGATCAGGAAAGCAAAAAGCGCGTTAGGGCTTAAGCGAAACGCAATTTTGAGGGTAAAGGAAAAGGAATACATATCGCTACTTTACAGAATGCCTGTTGAAGACTTTTTAAAACATGCAGAATTAGTATCTGATCCTATTGGTGATAAAGGGCTTGCGGAATACTTTAGCGATAAGGACGTGAACGTTGAAGATCACTTTTCCGGTCAGGCCGCCGACCTGGATTGAAGGTGCCTATGCAGTCAAAATTTTACTGTGTGTTAGAGCACCCAAAAACAAAGAATCTGTTATTTAAACAGAGCTGGAACTATCATGAAGTCGTTGAATACGCAAAGCGTAAGCAAGAGAAAGGTTATATCATAAAAATATTAAATGATGCGATCTATGAAGACGCAGGAAAGAGGTAAATCTATGGAAAACTTTAATCCCTTTACAGGAGAAATCGACACAACAGCACCGGCAGTTAGAGAAACCGCACAGGTACCTACATCCTACGCGCTGGATGAAGATGAGAAAATCGTAGCTAATTTAACATCACGTCAGGTAAGCTATTGTAGCTTTGTACCAAAAAATGAAGATGAAAAACTGAAACTGTTTAATGCGATGAACAGCCCCACTGACCGGGTGAGCGATCACATCAACGAGGAGATCTTAATACACGACGTGTATATTGAAGCCGTGCAGTGTGAGAACAAAATGACGGGTGAGCTTACCTGGCAACCGCGTGTGATCCTGATCGGTAAGGATAAGTCCTATCAGTGTGTATCAACTGGTATTTATGGCTCCATCAAAAAGGCCATTCAGGCATTCGGAGCGCCGACGTGGGAAAAGGGTATCAAGTTTAAAGTACAGCAGATACGCAAGTCTGCTGAAAAGAATATCTTGACAGTATCGGCTGTCGGTTTCGGAAAATAAGTGTTTCACGTGAAACAATTTGGGGCGCCTGAAACGGGCGTCCCATTTTAATAGGAGGGTAAAATGAAGGGATGTAAATGGCTGTTTTTGTTATATCTGTTAATCATACTTGTGGGTATTGCAGTAGCGGTTACAATCTTTGTGCTTGTATACAATTACATTGATAGCGGCCAGTTAATGAGAGATACGTTAGGGGGAATGTAATGTGAAATACAATCAAAAACAAAACAAGCAGATCAAAAATGCTGTAGCAAAATACAATCGTAAAATTAAAAGTATGCAAAAATCCCCTAAGTATAAAGACGTAATTTTGCCATCAACAACGTCAATCAAAGAAATAAAATCAAAAGTAACAAAAGCATCGGATATCACCCGTGAACTTAATTCTCTTAACCGGCTATTTAAGACCGGTGCGGGAGAAATCGTTACAGGAAAGAACGGTATTAAAACAATCAAATATGTTTCACGTGAAACATCCATAAAGATTTCGTCTATTAACAGAAGGCGAACTAATGAAAGAAAGAAAGCGGAGCAAGCGGATGTTGTAGTATCTGGATTAAAGACCGGTTTTAAACGTGGAGAAATGTACGGGAATAGGCTGGAAGAATTAAAACCTAAACAAAATAAACTGTTAAATGCTAGGAGTCCAGAGGAATTTAATAAGTTTATACAAGGTGTAGATCGTCTTTTTGATACTGATTTTATAAGCGAGCATAAGCAACTTTATATGCAGAATTATATGAAAGCGGTTGACGATCAAATGGGCCAATACGCACCCATTATAAACGATATGGTCATGAAATTTACACCAGATGAATTTACCGACATGTATTATGAGAATCAAGACTTAACAATTGATTTTGTGTATGGAGCTGAATATATGCAACAAAAAGCTGAAGTAATTATCAGTATTTTACAAGACTATTTAAGCGAGTGAGGTAGATAATGTTATTTTCGGCTGACTTTGAGACTACAACTGACCCAAACGATTGCAGGGTTTGGGCATGGGGTTTATGTGAGATAGGCAATCCAGACAATTACATTCACGGCACGGACATTGACGGAATGTTTAATTGGATACTTAACAATGATCCCAAAACAACTCTTTACTTTCACAACCTTAAATTTGATGGAGAGTTTATTTTTGTATGGTTGTTTAGTAAGGGTTTTAAGTATGTCAAGTCACGAAAAGAATTAGAAAATAACACATTTTGTTCGCTTATATCAGACAAAGGGCAATTTTATAGTATTGAAATCTGTATATCTAAATCGCAACGTAAAAGAATAAAGATATTTGATTCACTTAAAATTTTGCCGTTTAGTGTGGCGCAGGTCGCTAAGTCATTTGGACTACCTTTATCGAAACTGGAATTAGATTATGATAAAAAACGTCCAGTTGGGTACCAGCTATTACCGTATGAAATCGAATACTTAAAGCATGATGTGGAAATAATGTCACGGGCACTTAAAATCATGTTTGATCAAAATATGGTGCAAATGACACAGGGCAGTAACGCATTAGCAGATTATAAAGCAATTGTAGGTAAATATTTTGACAAATGGTTTCCGGTACCGGAATATGACAGTGATATTAGACACAGTTATAAAGGTGGGTATGTATACCTTAATAAAAAGTACAAAAACAGACCCGTTGGAAAAGGGATCGTGCTGGACGTTAACAGTCTGTACCCGTGGGCAATGTACTATTGCGATCTGCCTTATGGAGAGGGGGTATATTTTAGTGGGAAATATAAGCAAGACGAACATTACAATCTTTATGTGCAACATTTTAGCTGCCAGTTTGAATTAAAGCAAGGAATGTTGCCTACTATACAGCTTAAAAATAACCTTGCATTTATCCCAACAGAATATATTGAATCCTCCAACAATGAATGGATCGATATGTGTCTGACAAGTGTAGACTTAAAGTTGTTTTTTGAGCATTACGATGTATATAACGTAGAGTACATTGACGGCTGGAAATTTAAAAGCAGTAATACAATGTTTAGATCTTATATTGACAAATGGATGGAGGTAAAAATAGAGTCCACCAAAAACGGTAACAAAGGTATGCGTACACTTGCAAAGCTTATGCTAAACGCTTTATATGGTAAGTTTGCTTTAAACCCTAAAGTAAGGTCAAAACATCCAAAATTTGACAATGGCAAAATAGTGTATGAGCTGGGAGAGCAAGAATACCGCAATCCCATTTACATCCCTGTCGGTACCTTTATAACTGCATGGGCACGTGATAAAACGATACGGTCAGCACAGGCATGTTATGATCGATTTATTTATGCTGACACGGACAGCCTACACTTAGATGGGATGGACGTACCTGACGGTATAGAAGTGGACTCAACCAAATTGGGAGCCTGGAAACATGAGAGCTCTTTTGTGCTTGGTAGGTACGTTAGAGCTAAAACTTATTTGGAGAGGGAGCTTATACTAGGGTACGGACAATACAAGTACATTGATGGTAATAAGACTAAGCGCACTTTAAAAAGATCTCCAATTGCAATTTTAAAAAGTACAGATCATAAGTTTATAAAAATTGATAGGCTAATCATGCGAGATAAAATAACATGCGCAGGATTGCCAGAAAGATGCTACCCACAGGTTACATGGGAAAACTTTAAAATAGGTAAAGCATACAATGGCAAGCTTACATTTAGTCATGTCAATGGTGGAGTTGTACTAAAAGAGGTAGATTTTACTATAAAAGGATAGACAATTATACATAAAACCGTTTTACAAATAACCGAAAATGTGATAAAATAATAGTAGGGGCAATCGACCCCTACTATTTTAATGGAAGGAGAAAAGACCATGGCAAGAGAATGGGAAAGCCCACGTGTCAAACGTGACCGTGAGGAACGTGCCGCCTACAGAAAAGAGCGGGGTTTAAAATTAGAACCTTACGCTACCGATGAAGACGGTGAGGAAAGAAAGCGGATGTCACCGGAGGAGTACGAAAAGGTTTTAACTGATGTGCTTGAAGCGAACGGTGATACAACTGTGCTGACAGAGAAACTAGATGCTCTACGTGAATCTTACAGAGGGTATGATGAACGCATGAGACGGTATGAAGACAGTTACGACCGTCTTTATGATCGTTACGAGGATCTGCGTCAGAAAAATCTTGATCTGTTTTACAGAGCTGCATCTACACGGGCAATGGAATCACAGGATGAAGACATTAAAGAAGACGGAGAAACGTTAACATTTGACCAGCTTTTTGAAAAAAGAGAGGAGTATTAAATATGGCTGTTAAAGGTTTAGCTAAGGGTGTAGATACTGTAATGCTCTTAAATACAATTAGGGCCGAGGGTACGCCTACATACCAGGAACGGATCCCTGAAGCTACAAGGGATAATATTACAGCAGTAGGTGACGCGATTATAAATTATGAAGTCACCAGAAATGAGTTTTTAGATGCCTTGATTAACCGCATCGGTATGGTGCTGATACAGAATAAACTGTATGAAAATCCCCTGCGCCGGTTTAAAAAAGGAAAGCTCGAATTTGGAAAAGACATCGAAGAAGTTTTTGTAGATATCGCAAAAGCCCAGCACTATGACCCGGCGATTGCAGAGGATGAAGTATTTAAACGGGTGATCCCTAACGTTAAAGCAATCTTCCATCGCTTAAACCGTCAGGACTTTTACAAAGCGACAATCAGCAACGATCAGTTAAGGACAGCGTTTTTAACCTATCGTGGCATTGAGGATTTGATCGCAAAGATCGTAGACTCTCTTTACAGCGGTGACAATCTGGATGAATTCCTGTTGATGAAAAACTTAATGAATGACTATGCGGATAAGTTTTATCAGATCAATGTTAAAGCTGTAACTGACGAAACTACAGCTAAAGCATTTTTAACAACACTTAGAGCTACAGCTACAAAGTTAGGTTTTATGTCAAACGCATATAATGCGCAGGGAGTTTACAATTTCAGTCGCGTTGAGGATCTGGTAATATTTATGACTCCGGAAACAGAAGCCCTAATCGATGTTGAAGCCCTTGCTCGTGCTTTTAACATTGAGTATACAGACTTTATCGGCCAGGTCGTGATCGTTGACGACTTTGGAGGGCTGACCGATACAGTTGCTTTGATGGTGGATCGTTCATGGTTTATGGTTTACGATACATTCTTCACTTTTACAGAACAGTATAATGCGCAGGGATTGTATTGGAACTACTTCTTCCATCACTGGGAGATTCTGTCAACGTCACAGTTTGCAAATGCAATCCAGTTTACAACAGCAGAGGTAGTTACCCCTTCCATCACGTCTGTAGAGGTTACTCCCTCAAAGGCAACTGTTACTAAACCAGGTACACAGCAGTTGACAGCAACAGTTACTAAAGTAGGTAACATCAATGATGAAGTTAGATGGACTATTTCAGGATCTACCGCAGTTGCGTCTACTGTTTCCGCTGGTGGACTTGTTACAATTCCGGCCAACGAACCTAACACAACTTTAACTGTAACTGCTACAAGCGTAGTTGATGGTAGTAAATCCGGCTCGGCTACAATTACAGTTAGCGCTGGTGCTTAATGCTATTTGAGCCGCAGACCGTTGTACATCTGTTAAGCAACGTACCTCTCAAAGACTATAATAACCAAATGGACTTTGAGAGTAAGGATGCACAGACGCAGTATTTTTTAAGTAAAATATCAGTGACGGTGCCGGAACAGGGCGATAACCACTACACTTATCAACGTAAAAACAGTAGCATTATCGTCCCATACGTTGCTGATCAGTTGTATAACATTTGCTATGTAATGTTCCGCAACAATAATTTTACTGACAAATGGTTTTATGCGTTTGTAAAAGATGTACAATATAAAAATACCACCTCAAGTATTCTGATTTTGGAACTTGATGAATGGCAAACTTGGCAATTTGATATAAAGTTTAAGACATCTTTTGTAGAGCGGGAGCATATCGCTAATGATGCCTTTGGAGCAAGTTTAATTGACGAGGGTCTTGCAACTGGCGATTATGTGACTAACCAATACAGCATGATAAACTTATCAGATTGCTGGATAGCAGTAAGCACAACAGTAAGTTTTGATAGTAATAACTTTACACCTGTATCTGGCAGAGTTACAGATGGCATTTATACAGGTACAGCAATATATACTTTTGATAACGTAGCTAGTTTGCAGTCAATTATATACGCACTAGCCGAAGCTGGTAAAAGTGATGCAATAACAGGTATGTATATGTTACCAAAAGAGTGCACTTATGATCAGCACAACGGAGAGGTGATACAATGGAGCGGGGATCTTAAAAAAGAGTACGCAATCCCTACTACCAATACCTTAAATGGGTATTCTCCCCGCAATCAAAAGTTATTGCAATACCCGTATCGTGCCTGCGTAGTCACAGCCACAACAGGTGGATCTGCACAGTTAAGATATGAGTTTTTAAAATCAAACCAGCTTACCATGCGTGCTAATCGCGGCCCGTCCGGAACGGTAGTGTTGTATCCCAACAATTACAAGGGTGTACAAAACAATGTCGGAGAGGGTGTACAGTTAGAGCCTTACCAGCAATGTCAGTGGGTCAAGGATAATTATCTAAACTGGAACGCCGTGCAACAGATCCGATATAGATATGATACCGAAAACGTGGGAATCCAGGCAACCAATAAACTGGTAAATCAGGGTATAAACAGAACAGAAGCGTTAGCTACAAACTTATTAAATGCCGCCAATATTACATCAGGAATAGGTCAAGTAATAGGGGCCGCTACAGATGCGACAAAAGCTGTGATCAACATGAATTACGATATGAATATGATCACGCGAAATTTGCAAGAGGAACGTGAAGTATTTTCCCTTGTTCCTCCGTCAGCTAAAGGCGGCATGAGTGGAACACCGTTATTTGTAGCTAATCGTTACGGATTTATGGTCGAAAACAGATCCATCACTTATGACTACGCGCGTGCGATTGATACCTATTTTACAATGTACGGATACAAAGTAAATCGTGCAAAAGATATCAATTACAGAACGCGTCCGAACTGGAATTTTATTAAAACCAATGGCGTAATTATAACCGGATGTATCCCGGGAGACAGTATCCATACAATCATGCAGATGTTTGACAATGGTTGTACGATCTGGCACACGGATGATATTGGTAACTACAATTTACCAAATGGTGAGAAACCGCTAGATAATCCACACACGGTTACAGTTAACCGCGGGACTGGAAGTGGAAATTATTATAGCGGAGATCGTGTAAGTATCACGGCTGATCCTGCACCAACTAATCAAGTATTTAGCCAATGGGTTTTAAACAGTGGCGATGGTACAATTGCACAACCGTCCGCAGTGGGAACTTACTATACCATGGGTAGCACAGATGCAGTAATAACAGCTACATATACAACAAGCCCTGAAGCAAATTACGGCCTGAATGTTATTAACGGATATGGATCTGGAACGTATCGCGGTGATGAACAAATACAGATTGAAGCAATGACGATCGAGGGGCAGACGTTTAACCATTGGCAAGTAAACAGCGGATCAGCAACTATCCAGGATACAACAAGTCCAGAAACATGGTGTATTTTAAACAACAGCGATAGCGTGGTAGAAGCAGTATTTAGTGGCGGAGAACCAGTATACAACACAATCGCCGATGCTATGGCAAGCGGAATTGGCGCGGTGGAATGGGATGCAACGGTAGGCGCAATACAGATATGGTACTATGGTAGCTACGTTAAAAGCGCATGGTGCACAACCTGCCTGACATATTACGCATCTAAAGTTGGAGTATCATCACAGGTACCCAAAAACGCGAATGTTGACACGCTGTGGAATCGCATGTCAACTGTAAAGTGGTATACCCCGCAGTATGGTGGCACACTCCGATATCCAAAACGAGGAGACGTGATATTTTTTAGCAACCGTCACACAACTGCTGATCTTACCCATGTAGGTGTGGTATCAAAAGTCAATGGATCATCAATATCCTATATCAGCGGTAACACAACAAACCCCACCAGTGGCGGACCTGACGGAATATTTGAACATACAATCGACATAACAGATATGTATGTGGTATGCTTCGCCCAGGTTACTTATTAAAAGGAGGTGAGCTAATGGCAAAACGTAGAGGGTGTAATTTAGAAATAGACTGGGATATGGTACGCAACAACGTTACCTTCCAGGATTATTATTGCCGCCTTAAAAACTATGCTTTAAACATGTTTGAGTGGGTAAATCTCCCACCAACATGTGACGAACGATTTTTAGAGCTCACCCTTTTTGATAAGGGCTTTGCTATCTTTTTTGAAAACGCTGATAACGGTGCACCAATGGCAACCATGTCAACAATAGGTGGAGAACTAAACGTATATCAAATACCAACATACAGGCGAGCCTATGCAGTCAATGGTTTCCAGCAAGATTGTAACATGTTGGATAGCGTCCTGATCTTTAACAACTATTTACACACCCCAACGGTACTAACGATTGAGCAATATGCTTACAGATTATATATTGTACAGCGCGCCATTGATACTAATCTTAACGGACAAAAAACTCCGATACTCATACGGGCATCAGAGGAAAACAGGTTATCGTTGGAAAATATATACAGTCAGTATAATGGTAACGCACAGGCAATTATAGTCAGTAAGGATTTTGACCCCGAATCAATCAACGTTTTGGATACGCATGTAGATTATATTGCCGATAAGCTCGAGGCACAGAAGCATATGATCTGGAATGAAGCATTATCGTTTTTGGGCATCCGAAACGCAAATACAGACAAAAAGGAAAGACTGATTGTAAGCGAAGCAGAAAGTGTGGACGGCCAGGTTGAAGCCAGCCGATTCGTCATGCTAAACTCTCGTAGACAGGCATGCCGGGAAATCAACGCTATGTTTGACCTTAATCTTGATGTAAGATTCCGGACGGTACAGCAGGGCGACCTAGCTAACTATGACGTGCCGCCAGAAACGGAAGAGGAGGTGGAGGAATGAGTAAATACACCACCGAATTGAGATATCTATGTGAAACATTAATCGGACTAAAAGAGTCGGTCGATTATGCAAGCGTAACAGACGTAATATCACAGGCGCGGCCAATAATATTTAATTTTGACTATCCAATATTTGACCCAAATTATAAGTCAGTGCTGGAAACCAAAATATTAAAACATTATTATACGCGAGAGATCGGCTCTGAAACTTACGGATTGTGGAAATTACGGCTAGACACAAAAATGAATGAGATCATGCCGTATTATAATCAACTGTACGAGAGCCAGCTCTTATCTTTTAATCCGCTCTATGACAAGGACTTAACAACCACAGGCACACGCACAGATCAGGGTACAAACAGTACCGACGCTAACACAACGGTTGATAATGTAGTTACAACAGATAACAACAATACCGTAACAGGTAAAAATATTAATGCATTCCAGGAGACTCCGCAAAATGGCCTTATGGATGTAGAAAACTTAAAGTATCTGACAACAGCTACAATTGACACTACAAACTCTAGCGATACCGGTAAAGGCACGCAGGACACAAAAGGCACTTCACAAAATATAACTAATAGCGGTTTTAATAGCCTTAACGATTATGCAGAGCACGTAGCAGGCATGACAGGCGCGAGATCAGGCGCGCAGTTACTCAAAGAGTTTCGTGAGACATTTTTAAATATAGACTTACAAATTATCGCGGAACTAAAGGATCTATTTATGCTAGTTTATTAAGAGAGGAGGTGCAAACGTGGCAGGAAATATTACTAATATCATGTACAGATGTTATCCTATATTACCAGTAGTTTATGACGAGTCATTAAGCTATTACGAGGTTTTGTGCAAAGTAAGCGCAAAACTCAACGAGGTTATTGATTTTGTTAATGATTTTGAAGCCGACTACCAGGGGTATGTGGATCAGGAAATTGCTAAACTTGATGCAAAAGTTACTCAAGAGCTTTTAGATCAAAAGGCTTATGTGGATCAGCAGATTAAGAACATGACGGATGCTGTAGATGCGATGCGGGTTTATGTTGACAACTCTATCGCTAACAGTCAGGCATGGGTGACAAGCAGAATAAACGAGCTGACAGTTTATATTAACAATCAGATCTATCAGTTGCAGGAGTCTATTGTTACGCTCGATAAAACACTGCGTGATTATGTCGACAACGAAATACAAAAGTTAATTGACATGATTCCCGAAATCACACAGCCGATTGTGATCGACCCGATAACAGGAGAAAAGGTCAAGTTACAGACGGCTCTAGACAACATCGTACAGTACCTAAAGTATTATGCGCTGACCGCATGGGAGTATGACTCGCTCCATCTGACGGCACAGCAGTATGATAACAAAAAGTTTACTGCGCAGACCTATGATTTATTTGCTAAAAAGTATCTATGGATTGATCCTAATTTTTACATGTTCAGCCCGGAAACAGGTGAGTACATGCCGATCAAGGATGTAATACTACAGCTTTTCTGGTACCACAAGGATGCACCAATTAACGCAACCGAGTACGACGCGCTTGCTTTAACTGCAACAGATTATGACGGCAAAGCGCTTACGGCTCACAACTATGACTTTAGCGGCAAAACATTGTTGGCCGCATAGGAGGTAAAAGTATGGGATTTACAAACAAGACACCTAATTATGATTTACCGCAGTGGATCGGCACGGATCAGCCTACTTGGTTGGTTGACGTCAATGGCGCTTTTAGTGCGATCGATACCGCAATTTCTGACGTTAATGTGACCGCTACAGGTGCAAAAAATACGGCTGATTCTGCAAGCGGTTTGGCAAGTACGGCAAAAGATGCTGCGGACGCGGCAACACAGGCCGCGACAGATGCGACTACTGCGGCAACGGCCGCTACCAATGCGGCAACAGCGGCGACGGAAAAAGCGGCACAGGCAGAACAGACTGCAAGCGCGGCGGCAGGTACAGCAAGTACGGCTATTACAAATGCTAACAATGCTGTGCAGGTTGCTAACAGCGCGGAAACTAAAGCTAATCAAGCTATAGCACAGTCCGGGATTGGTACTTGGTATACAAAAGCTTTAGATATCACATCCACAGAGCTTATTCCGCAGTTGCACGGGCTAACATCATATTACTTTCCTTATACGTCAACTTTCGCATATAATGATAAATTAAAACTTATGTCAATAACAATCGGTGTAAAATTAGACCCTAAAAGTACTAGTCTAACGACATATGTGCCAAATTTTGACGGTAAATCATTAAACTTTTTCCCGTTAGTAAAACTGCCATTTACTTATTCTACTAATAAAGCTTATCCTATTCCTGGTAGTTTTACAACATGTTATCAGGTATCCTCAAATACTACGCCAACAGATAATGTAACGGTTGCTGCTGTATTTAATGGAGGAATTTGGAAATATAATAACGGCACCTGGTTTGGCATAGTAACAAACAATAAAAGCCAAAGCTTTTCTCCTAATAATCCTCAATTTGTAGTACTTCCAAATTATGTGCTTATGACATCTGAAATGGGAGAGGTTACGCTTGATAATTGGTCTGCCGCCTAACGCACCCGCCCCGCACGGCACGGCCCGCAAATGGGGCGACCGGCGGGG
>OLRD01001321.1_pt1 | contig 14945 bp, 12 predicted proteins | sample 1672051 | NCBI WGS metagenome assembly OLRD01 (sample SAMEA3136640, study PRJEB25190) | human gut metagenome | biome: human gut; feature: human-associated habitat; material: faeces | place: Austria | collected 2013 | reverse complement strand
CAGCTTGCTGGCTTCCTGCCTGGCAATGGGGGCCTGCATCGTTCCCGCGTACTGGGTCAGCGCTTCAATCTGGGTCAGCTGTCCCTCGTTTCGCCTTTGCCGCTCCTGCGCGGCGTAGCTGTACCCGCTTTCCAGTACCCCCGCTTCCTCCAGGGTCTTGATGGTCTCCTTGTCCCGTTCATAGGCCCCGTATTGTTCCGACCATACTTTATAGTCGTAGACGTCCTGCCCTGTCAGCTCCTCTCCGCGCTCCACCCGGGCTTTCAGATCCTGATACGCCTTGTTTTCCTCCGGCGCAATCACCCCGCCCAGGGCGATCTCCTCATCCATCAGCTCCACATTGCGCTTTGCCTCCAGATAGGCTTCCAGGTCCTTGGAGCCTCCCAGGGCATACTTGTCCACCGTCTCCGCCACTTCCCCCGGCAGCGCTACCCCGCGGTCCCGCATCACCTTTTCCTCGTTGTCAATCAGTCGATTGACCTCCGCCAGGCCTTCCGCGTCGCCCTTGGCTTCCAGTGCGTCCCGCTGCGGATACAGCTCTTCCAGCCGTTTTCTGGCATTGTCAACAAAGGCCTGGTCCTCCTGGCTCAGCTGCGGCAGTTCCTTGTCCCTGGCCTGCTCCATGGGCGCAATGGAGTTCGCATTCTGCGCCGCCATAAACAGTGCGCGCCCTGCCCGGCTTGGCACGCGAGTGTTCTCGATCTCCTCCAGCGCCTTTTGCGTGGCCTGCGCCTGCGTGGTGTTCGCCTTCCACAGCTGCCCAATGTCCGAAAGCACCGGATTGTTTTGTACCTGCTCTTCCGTGGGCTTCTGTCCATACTTTTCAAAATAGCTCTGGTACTGCTCCAAGGCCTCCCGCTGCCGCTTGTTCCATTGGTACTGCTCCCGAGCCTCCCGGGAGCTTTGCGGCGTGCCGTACCTCCGCCGGTATTCCTCTTTCTGCTCGCGCTTGGTAAAGTTCCTGCGCATGGCTTGCGTCTGCGCCGAAGAAGCCGGCCTGCTCTGGGCGGAGCGGTTCAGCGCCTCCCGCAGTCTGGCCTGGTTTCTCGCCTTCTGCTCCTCCCGGCTCATGGAAAGGATTTCCTTTGCCCGCTCCTGGGCCGTCTGTCCCTTGGTTCCCGCAGAGCTTTGCACCGGCAGGTATTTCTTGCCGGTCTCCTTCTTTTCTTCTTCCTGTTTCTCCTTCGGCCTTGCCATACGCCTTTCCCTCCGTTAAATGTTGTTGTAGCGGTCCGACCATTGCAGGTACTGCTCCAGGGCCGTCAGGTATTCCTGATTGTACTGGTTCAGCGCCCGGTCATAGTCCTGGTTGTACTGGCTCAGCGCGTCCTGATACCTGCCGTATTCCACGCTTTGCCCCTGGCGCAGGGCGTTCAGCTTGTCGTAGTAATCGCCCACCTGATCCCGGTACCGGTTGTAGTCGCTGCTTTCCTGGTTTTGATAGTTTCCCAGCAGGTTTTGCAGCCGGTTACCCTCCGCCTCATACCGCGCCAGGGCATTGCTCTGCAGGTTCAGCAGCTGGTCGTTCAGCCCGCCCAGGTACTGCTGGTACGCCTGATTCCCCGCCGTGGACGCATAGGAGGAGCCATACCCCCCCGTCAGCGCCGCCGCCTGCCCCATGGTGTCCTGCATGGCCAGCCGCCCGCCCTGCACGTATTGGTTCTTGTATGCCTGATACAGCGGATCGCTGCTCACGTCATAGTTGAAACTCCCCCGCCCCGCTACCTGATCCAGCAGCGCGTCAATTTGCTGCTGGTATTTGCTGTTGTATACAGGCGTCCCCGCCTGCTCCATGGCCGCAATCCTGTCCGCGTAGCTGTCCGTATAGGTGGGCTTTTCCATGCTGGGCTTTTGCAAACTGTTCAGGTTGCTCTGCCACTTGTCCATCTGCTCCTTGTAGGCCGGGTTCGCCACTGGCGCCGCGCTGGCGGACCTGCCGCCCCCGCCGCCGCTTTTCTTTTTTTCTTTCGGCTCCTCCACCGGCGTGGATGTTCCGCCAGCGGATTTTCCCGGCTGATAGGCAATCTGCTGAAATTTGTTGTTCGCTTGTACCGGCATCAATACTCACTCCCATATCCCACGTATTTGCTCCAGTTCACCAGCCGCGCATGGCCCACCCCCGTCAGGCGAATCTCCATCCGGTCGCACCGCCTGGGGTAAATGGGTAGGGTGCAGCGCCGCTGATCGCCGCCGCTCAGCTCCTGTACCGTCTCCCATGCCCCGCCGTCCCGGCGCAGGGCCACCTCCGCCCTCGCCCCCGGGTCCAGCTCCAGGTACAGCTGTATTTTCCCAATGTACTTGTGATCCGGCAGCTCCCGCAAAATCTCCCCCGTGCGCAGCTCCCAGCTCACTTCCTCATCCGTCTCCTCCTGGGCATACACCGTGTAGTCACTGCCCACCATAAAGAAATCCTTGTTGTATTCCCCCGGCAGCAGCGCATACAGCTCCCCGTCCGCCCGGAGCATAAAGGTCTCCGTCAGGCAGCTGGCAAAGCCCAGGGCGTGGGTGCCGTCCTCCCGCGTCCATACCCCCGCCGCCGTGTCATATACCAGCAGCTGCCATGCCCCTTCCTGATCCTCCATGGACAGGTACAGCCTGTTCCCGCATACCCCCGCCACCGCGTTTTTGTAGCTCTCCGTCCCCAGCGCCGCGGATATGCCCGCCACCTCGCTGTCCGCGTATACGCATACGTCAAACACGCTCTTGTAGTACAGGTATTCGTTCACCCGTACCGCGCTTTTGTGGCATCCCTGCTGCACCCCCCGCAGGTTGTCCACGTATACCGTGAAGTTGGATGGCTGTGTGCCGTATACCCGGTGCAGACAGTTTTCCTTGAAGAAAATCACCGCGCTGCCGCTCACCGCCGCCCCCGTGAAGGGCCCCGGCGTCCCCACCGTCACCGCATAGCTGTCCGTGGCTACGCCCTGGTACGCCCGCCAGTTGGTGGGGTCGCCCAGCTTGCAGCAGTAGATTTCATGGTCTGCCGAGGAGCAGCCCCAGAGCCGGTTGTCCTTCTCCACCACAAAGTCCATCTCCGGGCAGGTCCGCTCCACCCGCACCTCCCCGGCCTGGGTCAGTGCCTTTTGCAAAATTCCCGTAAACAGGATGTAGTCCGGCCCCGCGTCCGTGAGTATCCAGTCCCCGTTCAGCCCGCTTTCCTCCAGCCCGCTCACCGTCACCCCGTCCAGGGCCTTCAGCCCCTGGCCAAGCCCCGTGGCGCTCACCAGCACATAGGTGGTGGCCTCCGCAACCCATAGCCCCTGGGCCTCGCTCCAGGTTTTCATCACCGGCGCATCCCCGCTGGTGTCCAGCCACAGCTGCCCGTTTTCGGGATTCTCCGGCGCCGTGCCGCCCTCCGTGTACTCCCCGTAGGGCGTGCCGTCCCCCTTGGCCAGGGTCACCGATACCGTGCCGCTGCTCACGTTCTTCTGCTCCATGTCCGTGAAGGATAAGGTGGTGGTGTCAAAGAGCTTCTTGTCCGGGAAAATGGCAATCTTCGCCCCCATGGGTACCAGCGTCTTTTCGCTGTCCTCCACGTCCCCGTAGTAAAAGCCGTTGTAGTAGAATTTCACCCCGTCCACAAAGCAGAGCCTGTCCGTGGCGCATAGCCCGTTGGGCTTGTTGAGCGTCGCCACATGGACGCGCTTTTGCCGGCGCGCCACCGCCGGATACTCCCTGGTGTCCATGTTCTGCATCCAAGCCCATTCCCCGTCCCCGATCCCCTGGGACAGGTTCAGCCCCCGAAAGTCCGTGGTAATGCTCCTGTTCCTGCCGCGCTGCTGTAAATACGGCGCTTCCCGCATGCCCCTTCCCTCCTTATGCCAGGGGATCGTTGCTATCCCTAGGCGGATCGTATATTGGGAAAATGTTTCGCAATCTGCTTCCCTGCAAGGGCATGTGCTCCCGGTTGTAGGCCTGCCGCGCCTCCAGCATGCCCTGGTTGTACAGCGCCGCGTCGTTGTTGTATCGGTCAATCTCCCCCAGCCGCTGATCCGTCTGCATGTACAGAAAATGGATGTACACCTCGTCGTAGGGCGGCGCGATCAGCAGCGCCACGCTCTTGTCCCCGTCCGTGGTGTAGGGCGCAAAGGTCGTTTCCTCCGCTCCCTCATGGGTCAGTACCATTTCACGGTACCATTGCCCGTCCACCTGGCTGAGCCACCGGAGCTTCTCTTCCTCCGTGCTCTCCCCGGGGCGTTCTCTGTCGATTCGCTCCAATACCTCCGCCAGTGTCATGGCGCCCGCTCCTTTCTACGCAAAAGGGCCGCCGCCCTTGCAGCGGCGGCCCCTGCCGTCATGATTATTGCTTGTAGCCCGCTTCCAGCTTGTCCACCATGGCCGCGGCCACCATGTCCTGGCTCATGCTGTTGTCCAGCACCTCCTGGACGTATCGGGGAACCTGGACCTCCACCCCGCGCTTGATCTGGAAAGTGCGGCCGTTCACGCTCACAAACACATCGTCCCGGTAGCGCTCGTTATCCTTGAACAGCCGAATGGTCACCAGCTCCTCCAGGGGATTTTTGCCCTCCGCTTCCTGGGTCTGTTCCTGGATTGCCGCTTCCTGCTGCGGGGCTTCCTTCTTCGTCTGGCTCATGGCCGTCTCCCTCCCTTAGTTCGCCTTGACCTTCTTGGACCATACGGGGCTCAGGCTCTCAATGCGCACCATGTACTCCTCACACAGGCGCACCGCCACCGATGTGGCCTTCCAGCCGCAGCTGGAGCGCTGGTTCAGCGGATCCTCGCCGTAGCCCAGCTGCTTGACAATGTGCTGCAAGCCGCCGTTTTCCAGCTCCGTCACGCCGTAGGCGTTGGCCCCCAGCAGCAGGGAGGTGAACACGCTGTAATAGGTGCTTTCCTCCACCACCGGGCAGGTGCTGTCGTTGATGACCTTCGCCTCGCTGGTGGTCACCACCCGCACATCGCCAATCTTGCCGATCTCCCCGGAGAAGGTGTTGTTCCCCTCCTTGTACTTCACCACGTCCACCCATCCGGGGCTTTCCTGGAGGGTCTCCCGGCAGTAGGGATGGGTAATCAGCACATAGCTGCCGTTGATCTTGGGGGTGTTCATGGCCTCCAGGGTCGCCGCCGCCCGCATCACCACAAAGGGGGTCAGCACGCACTCGGGGGTCAGCGTGCTGCGGCTGAGCACCTCGGTCTCGGCGCCGTCCACCACCTTGGGCGCGTAAATCACGTTGGTGCCCCCCGCCAGCACTTCCCTGGTCACCGTGTCCAGGGTGCGCCCCGCCTGGCTGGAAAGGAGCTTCGTGGCCTGCACCACGTTGTTGTCAATGGCCGTCATCTGCAGCATGTCGGAGAGCTGAATCCAGTCGCCGTACTGCTTCACCGTGCCCTCCACCGTGGTCACGGTCAGGCTGTTGCCCGCCGGGGTCACGCCTTCGGTGAGGGCCGTCAGCGCCTTGGGCAGCGCGCTGTACTTGCGGAACTCAATCTTCTTGCCGCTGCCCGCGGGGATGGGATACTTGTCCCCAAACTGGTTGTGCACCAGCAGCGGCTCGGCCTGGTCCAGCAGCCGCTTTTCATAAAAGGTTTTCATTTCCGCGGAAAGGCTGCCCGTTTCCGTGGTCATGGTGGTGGCAAACAGCTGCAAATTCAGCCGCAAAAGGCTCTTGTCCATGGTTGTCCTCCTTATTCAAACATCTTCTCCGGGGTGATCCGCTCGCCCCGTGCGCTCCGGCGCTCCAGTTCCTCCATCTTCGCGCGGCTCAGCTTGCTGATGTCGAATTTTCCCGCCCGCTCGGCGCTCATGCCCACACCGTTCTCCGCGGGCCGCATGCCCCGGGCCGCAATGGTCTCCAGGGTGCGCTGCTGCGTACGCTGCACCGCCCCCGCCAGGGTTCCCTGCATCAGCTCGTCCATGTGCAGCACCTTGTAGGCGTGATCCATGGGTACGCCGCTTTCCAGCAGGCGGAACATCTCCCCGTTGCTGCTCTCGATCTCCGCGTCCAGGGAAAAGTCCGGGAAAACCTTCTTCAGCTCCGCCTCCGCCTGCCGCCAGCCCAGCATCTTCCGGGCCGTCTGCCGGTCCCGCTCGCTGGCCTCCTGCTGCTCCCGCAAGCGCTGGTTCTCCATCCGCGTCATTTCCAGCTGCTTGAAGGTCTCCACATCCATGCCGTGCCTGGAGGCTTCGTCCTCATAGTAGGCGTTGTCGTTCATCACCGCGCGGGCCAGGTCCTCCACGTTCTGCACACCGTAGCGCTGCTGCATCAGCCGCAGCATGGGGGACAGCTTTTCCATCTGCTCCTCCATGCCCTTGTACTTGCCCAGCCGCTTTTGTACAATGCTTTGCACTTCCTGGTCGTACAGGTCCTTGTGCTGCTGCACCGCCTGCTTCCACGCGGCTTTCCGCGCCTTCTCGTCAGGGGCGGCCTGACTTTGCTCTCCGGCAGTTTCTGCCTCTCGCCCTTGCTGGCCGGCGGCGTCCCGGCCTCCTTCGCCCGCCGCGTCCCCGGCCTCGGCTCCGGCGCCGCCGTCTCCGCCGTCCGCCATGTACCAGGGCCCGCGCATCCAGAAATAACGCATGATTGCTCCTTTCTCCGCACTTGCAGCGGGTTGGCCAGGCTCTCCCCCGGCTCACAGCCGCATTGTAGCATCCGCATGGGCGCCCGCAAAACCCCGCCTTTTCCCCCCTGAGTGCCTTCGCCCGCGTGATGGAATCCTTGCTCGTTATGAAAGTGGACCATGAGGAGACAAAAAAAATCGCCAGGCAGGAAAAAGGCGCTGAACTGCGTATTATTTCCTAAAACAACTTCTTTTTCCCAGCAACGACTTCCAGGTCATTGCATCTCTTGCCTGCGATTTTCATACAAAGAAGGAGAAAGACCATGGGACTTTCCTATCTATCCATCACTCGCTCACGGGATGTCTATTTGGTACACGTCTGCTCGAAATGCCATATGGTTGTTCTGTCCACGGTGCAAATTACTGCCTTTGCAAGGATTGGTTATACGTATAATGCCGCTCACGCAGAAAGCATGGTCGAAAAGGTCGCAAGGAGCGCTCTGGCACAGGAAGTGCGTCATCTGGAAGCATGCTGCCGTGACAAGACGTCCTTTGACTGGAAGGGAACGGATGAACCGCATGTCGCCCGCAACCTGTCCTGCAGGACAACCCTTCGTCATCTGGGTTCCCCCTGCCCCAGCTGCGGACGTGTTGAGCCGTGGGAATCCTTTTCCGCGCGCATATCCCTGTCCGGCAAGCGCCTGACTGAACTGGACAAAGCCAACTTTCCCAAGCTCTATGAAACCATGGAGGACGCAGACCGCGCCGCCAAAGAACTCGTAACCCAAATGATCGCGCAAGTGAACCAGGCGCGGAAGAATAGCGAGGTTGTCCAGCAGGCCAGGCAGGATGCTGCCGTTTCCGCGCAAAAAGTAAAGGCCGTACAGGAAGAATTTCGGAACATTCCAGAAGAAAAGGAAAAAGAACAGTTGTCCAGCGAGCTTGCCGAGCGCAAAGCCCGCAAAGCCAAAATCGGCATCCTGGACATCAAACGATATAGCGAAAACAAAAAAGCCATCGCGTCGCTGGAGGCGACCCTTGCCCAGCTGGATCAAACCATTCAGCAAAAAAGAATGAATTTGAAGTGGCGTTTGAACCAGGCGCTTGCAGCATTCCTCCAAAATCAGGCACTGGCCTATGGATGTACCAGCGATTTTTTGATTCAGTATGCCTCCGGAGCACAATACTATTTTTATCTTGCGGCGGATACCCCCAGGGAGCCGGCTTCCAGTGTGTGCATTCACCAGGATAACCATCCTGCGCCCGCCAGGCAGGATAGCCCGCCGCTTCAGGGTCCCGGCGCTGAAAAGCATACCTATTGCTCGTATTGTGGTTTCAAGCTGCTGCCTGAAAGCAGATACTGCACAAAGTGCGGAAAAAAAGTAACGCAGGAGGGATAACCATGCCTTATATCCACTATCAGTACGATCCCAATGATCCCGAAGGCCGCGAAAAGGCCAGATTCCGTGCAATATGGCTATATTTTGCTTTAATGTTCTCTTTTTGTTGCCTGATGCTGGCCGTCATCAGTTACTTGACGGCTTTGTCCACTGCTTTGAAGAGCGGGACGTACGATGACTGCATTTCATCTTTTCTTCTTTGCCTGCTCGCTGGCGTCATTCAATTCTTTGCCATTCATATGGGAGAAACAAAAGCGGAAAAAAAGCAGGCGATCAAAGGCTACTTTTTGAAGCTCATCGGCACCCTGCTCGTCCTGAGCGGCCTCTTTGTCATGAATCAATCCTTTTCCCTTTTCTCTCATGGGCAAAACGGATGGCCCCTTCTCCTGGGCTCCGGCCTGCTAACGGTCATTGTGATTCTGGTGTGCGTTGTCCTGTACCGGCGGCTGAAAGGGCTGCCTGTTTCCCTGCGCCTGTTCTCCAGCAAGGATATAAGCTCCCCCCGGCGGAAGCGCCTGTCCTGGCCAAGCCCACAGAGCCAAAACCCGCTCCCGAGGAATCCTGCATTTTCTGTCATCAATGCGGGAAAAAGCTGCCCAGCGATAGTACGTTTTGCAGCGCCTGCGGCGCAAAGCTCAAAATGTAAGCGCTGCCTCAGCATGCCGAAAAAGTATCGGGAGCCGCTTCCCGCCCGTTGGTAAAGGGTTCATTGCACGCTTGCCCGCCCAGGCAGTTTCGCGCCTGCGCGGTTAACCTTTCCTGAAAAAGGGAAAAATCCCCCGCGCGACCCAAGTGTTTTTCGCTCGTTTCGCTTGAAAAAAAAGGCGGGCATCGCTGTCCAGTGGCGGCTATGCCCGCCTTTCCCTTTGGAAACCTCCTCCCCCCATGCCTGTTGAACTCCCCCCGCACGTCACGAAAAAAAGTCCACATACCAGGACGCCGTGGTCCTTTCTCCCCCCCACCCGCAGCACAGCGCAGGCAATCCATTATTGTTGTTCTCTGACGATTGTGGTAGAATAAATCCGGAAAATGACGGATGACCTCTGCCTATAGCCCCTTTTTCACGCACTTTTTCGGAACGCATGGAGGATACCAAAGTGAGCGGCATCATTCCCAAGTGGCAAATGACCGAAGAGGATATCAAACTCCATTACATCACGCCAGCCCTTTCCCCCCAGTGGAAAGGGCTGATGACCATGGAAACGCAGATAACTGATGGCCGCATCAATCTGCGGGGAAATCTGGTGTCGCGCGCCCGACCGAAAAAGGCGGATTACGTCCTGTATATCAACGCCAATCATCCCATCGCCATTGTAGAGGCAAAGGATAATCGGCATGCCGTGGGGGATGGCCTGCAGCAGGCCATGACCTATGCGCAAATGATGGACGTCCCCTTTGCCTACAGCTCCAATGGCGATGCTTTCCGGGAACATGACTTTTTCACAGGGCAGGAGCGCGATATTCCCCTGGCAGACTTCCCCACCCCCCAGCAGCTGTATGCCCGCTTCAAGTTGGGCGCCAACGGCGGAAAAGGCTTAACCCCCCAGGAGGAAGCCATCATCAGGCAACCGTACTATTCCAGCCAGACCACCTATCCGCCCAGATATTATCAGCGCGTGGCCGTGAACCGCACGCTGGACGCCATCGCCCGCGGTCAGCAGCGGATTCTTCTGGTCATGGCCACCGGAACGGGCAAAACCTATACGGCTTTCCAAATCGTTTATCGCTTGCTGAAAAGCAATGTCAAAAAGAAAATCCTGTACCTGGCCGACCGTAACATGCTGGTGGATCAATCCATCCAGCAGGATTTTGCACCACTTGCAAAGACCATCCACAAGATCGACGTGTCCAAGGATGACCCCGCCAGCATCACAGCCTATGAGATCTATTTTTCCCTGTATCAGCAGCTGGTGGGCGATGATGACGTGGCGCATTACGCAGCCTTGTTCCAGCCGGACTTCTTTGACCTGGTGATCGTGGATGAGTGCCACCGCGGTTCCGCCAAGGAGGAAAGCCGCTGGCGGAGGATTCTGGAATATTTCTCCTCCGCCACACAGATTGGCATGACCGCCACGCCCAAGGAGACCCGGTACGTGTCCAATATCTCCTACTTCGGCGATCCCGTGTATGCATATAGCCTGCGGGAAGGCATCGACGATGGCTTCCTTGCGCCCTTTAAGGTCATCAACATCACCACGGACATCGGTGATGGGTGGCGGCCCTACAAGGGACAGCGCGACATCTTCGGCCAGGAGATCCCGGACCGTATCTATAACAATAGCGACTATGATTACAATATCGTGATCGAGGACCGCATCCAGCAGGTGGCCAGGGAGATCACCGCCTACCTGAAAAGCACCGACCGCATGGCCAGAACCATCGTGTTCTGCGCCACGGAGGATGCCGCGCTGCGCATGCGCAACGCCCTTGCACAGCTTAATCCGGATATGATGCAGCAAAATGCGGACTATGTGGTCCGCATCACCGGCGGCGATGCCTACGGCAAGAGCAAAATCCCGTACTTTATCTCCGTGGGCCAGCAGTATCCCGTGATTGCCACCACCTCCAAGCTGCTGTCCACCGGCGCGGACTGCAAAATGACCAAGCTGATCGTGCTGGATGAAATGATCGGCTCCATGACGGAGTTCAAGCAGATCATCGGCCGCGGTACCCGCCTAAGGGAGAAAGAGGGAAAAACCCATTTTGTGGTGATGGATTTCCGCAACGTGACTCGCTTGTTTGCCGATCCGGACTGGGACGGCCCCATCGAAATGGCCGAGGGCTTCACACCGGGCGGAAGCCCCGTGCCTCCCGGGCAGCAGGACCAGCCCGGCGCAGCGGACAGCCCACCCACGGGCCCCGAGCCGCCGCGACAAATGCCGGTGGTGGATGCGAATGGGTGTACGGTGCACATCATCAATAAAACGGTGTCCATCTATGACGCCGGGGGTAAGCTGCTCAAGCAGGAAAGCATCGTGGATTACACCAAGGAAAACATCCGTGGCGAATACGCTTCCCTGGACCGCTTCATCCGCCAGTGGTCGGCGCAGGAAAAGAAGGAACAGGTGCGAGACCTGCTCCGGGAGCGCGGCATCGACCTGGAAATGCTCAAGGCCGATCAAAAGATGAGCGATGTGGACGACTTCGACTTCATCTGCCATGTGGCCTTCGATCAAAAGCCACTCACCCGCCGGGAGCGCGCCAACAACGTGAAAAAGCGTGATTTCTTCAGCAAATACAGCGGCGTGGCCCGGGAGGTGCTGGAAGCCCTGCTGGACAAGTACATGAACACGGGCATCTATGAAATCGAAAAAACCGAAATCCTCAAGCTGGACCCGTTCCTCAAGCTGGGCAAACCCGCAAAAATTGCCGGTTATTTCGGCGGCAAAGCCGGATACTTGAAAGCTGTGCAGGAACTGGAGCAGGCAATCTATTCCAACGAGGTAGGATGATCTATGGAGAAGATGACTTCCTGGCACGTCGGCGTGTCCGCTGAGGCCTTCGCTGCGGCCTTGTTTGCAAGATTTCGCTACGATGTGTCTGTTCAATATGGCGCAAATCAGCCAGAGTACGATCTGATTGCCTCCATCGGTGACAAAATGCTGAAAATCTCGGTAAAGGGCAGCCTGGATGGCGCCTGGGGATTGACCCAAAGCTACAAGAAAGGTTGCGACTACCACCAGGCAGTTGCAAAGTGGCTGAACGGCCACCATCGAAAGACCATTTTCTGCCTGGTGCAGTTTCAAGGAACAGCCGATGATGAAATGCCCCGGATGTATCTGGCCTCGCCCGCAGAGATTGCGGCCGTGCTGAACGCTTCTGCCGGCGGCCGCGGGGCAACCATTTTGTATGAACATCATCCCTGGGGCCCTCGCGCCGCCGCAAGCGGCACCGTTGACCGTATCCCGGAATCATGGAAATTTACGGCCGAACGGGCACAGTACATGTTTGATACTTACGGACAATAAGCAGGAAAGGTCATGCTATGAGCAATTTAACCGGATTCGTCAAGCGGCTGCGGGATATCATGCGCAACGACGCGGGCATCAATGGCGATGCCCAGCGCATCGAGCAGATCGCATGGATGCTCTTTTTGAAGGTTTACGACGCCAAGGAGCTGGATTGGGCCTGGGATGACGAGGGCTATCAGTCCATCATCCCGGAGCCGTGCCGTTGGCAGCACTGGGCCCATGATGACAGGTCCGGCAAGGCCATGACCGGCGACAAGCTGCTGGATTTTGTCAACAACACGCTTTTCCCCGTGCTCAAGGGGAATGACATCAAGGATACCTCCGGAAACGTCCTGATTCCCGGCGTGCATGTGGATGCCAGCACCCCCATCAGCAAGGCCATCGTGCAAACCACGTTTGCCGATGCCAACCAGTACATGAAGGACGGCGTGCTGCTGCGCCAGGTCATCAACGTCATCGACGCCCTGGACCTGAGCGACTATGAGGAAAGCCACGCCTTTGGCGAAATCTACGAAACCATCCTCAAGGAGCTGCAAAGCGCCGGTTCCGCCGGTGAATTCTATACGCCCCGAGCCGTCACCGACTTCATGGCGCAGGTGATCCACCCGCAGATCGGCGAAACCATGGCGGACTTCGCCTGCGGTACCGGCGGCTTTCTCGTCAGCTGGCTGAAAGAGCTGAAAAAGCAGGTTACCACCACCGATGCCGAGGAGGCCTACAGCCGTTCCATCTATGGCATCGAAAAAAAGCAGTTCCCCTATATGCTCTGCGTCACCAACCTGCTGCTCCATGGGCTGGATGTGCCCCGGGTATACCATGCCAATAGCCTCCTGCGCGATGTGCTGGACTATACCGAGGCGGACAAGATGGACGTGGTGCTGATGAATCCGCCCTACGGCGGCAGCGAAAAGGCGGAGGTCAAGAACCACTTTCCCGCCGACCTGGCCAGCAGCGAAACGGCGGACCTGTTCATGTCGGTCATCATGTACCGGCTCAAGCAAAACGGCCGGGCCGCGGTAATCCTCCCCGACGGCTTCCTGTTCGGCACCGATAATGCCAAGGTGAACATCAAGCGCAAACTGCTGCGGGAGTTCAATCTCCATACCGTCGTCCGCCTGCCGGGCAGCGTGTTTTCTCCCTATACGTCCATTACCACCAACATCCTGTTTTTCGACCATACCCACCCCACCGAGGAGACCTGGTTCTACCGGCTGGATATGCCCCAGGGGTACAAGCACTTCTCCAAGACCAAGCCCATGCAGCCCGAGCACTTCCAGCCCGTGCTGGACTGGTGGAACGACCGGCGGGAGATCACCCAGGACGGCTTTGACAAGGCCAAGAAGTTCACCGTCCACCAGCTCACCCAGGAGCTGGGTTACAACCTGGACCAGTGCGGCTATCCCCACGAGGAGGAGGAGATCCTGGCCCCCCTGGACCTGATCCACCGCTACGAGGAGCAGCGGGCATCCCTGAACGCGGAAATCGACCGGGTGCTGGCCGAAATTACCAACCTGCTGGGAGGGAACGCCGAATGACCCCGCAGGAACTGAAAAACAGCATTTTGCAGCTGGCCATTCAAGGCAAGCTGGTGGAGCAGCGCCCCGAGGAAGGCACCGCCCAGGAACTCTTCGAGCAGATTCAGGCGGAAAAGCGGCGGCTGATCAAAGCCGGAAAGCTCAAAAAGGAAAAGCCCCTGCCGGAGATCGCGGAGGACGAAAAGCCGTTCGAGATTCCGGAGAGTTGGATGTGGGTGCATCTAGGGGAGGTAGTAACCGTATTAGGTGGAAAAAGAATACCTGCTGGAAGACAGTTAGTAACCGAAAATACCGGATATAAATATATTCGTGTGTCTGACATGAAAGACGGAACTGTCTTAACAGATAAACTACTTTATGTTCCATCGGATATATTTCCGTCTATTTCTCGGTACATTATTCATAAAGAAGATGTGTACATTACAGTGGCAGGTACAATTGGACGAGTCGGGAAAATACCAGAAGAAATTGATGGAGCAAACTTAACTGAAAATGCGGACAGATTGGTATTTTCCTGCATTCAACAGGATTGGCTAATTAAGTGCTTAGAGTCCAGTATTGTTCAGTCACAAATTGTCGATGTCACAACGAAAGTAGGGCAACCTAAATTAGCAATTAAAAGGATACAAGAATTACTAATTCCTCTCCCTCCCCTTGCCGAACAAAAGCGTATCGTCGCCAAAATCGAAGAACTGCTGCCCTATATCGACCGCTACGAGCAGGCGTGGGGCAAGCTGGAGCAGTTCAACAGCCGCTTTCCGGAGGACATGAAAAAAGCCCTCCTACAGTACGCCATCCAGGGCAAGCTGGTGGAGCAGCGCCCCGAAGAAGGTACAGGCGAGGAGCTCTTTGCCCAGATTCAGGCGGAAAAACAGCGGCTCATCCAGGCAGGAAAAATCAAAAAGGAAAAGCCCCTGCCGGAGATCACGGAGGATGAAAAACCGTTTGATATTCCGGATAGTTGGAAATGGGTTAATTTATTGGACATTATTGAAGAAAAACCCTCAAATGGGTATTCTCCCAAAGGAGTTGACCATATTACTCCAATTCGCAATCTTACACTAACAGCAACGACTTCTGGTGAATTCAGAGAGGAAGCTTTTAAATATGTGGATATTCCTCAAACGGATGCTGAAAAGTATTGGCTTAAAAAAGGCGACTTACTTGTCCAAAGAAGCAATTCCAGAGAATTAGTTGGAACCAGCTGCATTTATACTGGTGCCGATAATGCCTATATTTATCCCGACTTAATGATGCGAATGCGCGTTATGAAGGGTATCTGCACAAAGTATGTTGATTATACACTCAAGACGCCGATGGTACGAAGCTACTATATGGCAAATGCTTCTGGCACTTCCGAAAGTATGCCAAAGATAAATCAGAAAACAGTTGCGCTTACTCCAATCCCCCTCCCGCCCCTTGCCGAACAAAAACGCATCGTCGAAAAACTGGGACAGCTGCTGCCGCTGTGCGAAAGATTGAAATGAGGTGAAATAATGTCTTCTTTTAGAAAACCGAAC
>OLRD01001318.1_pt1 | contig 14970 bp, 21 predicted proteins | sample 1672051 | NCBI WGS metagenome assembly OLRD01 (sample SAMEA3136640, study PRJEB25190) | human gut metagenome | biome: human gut; feature: human-associated habitat; material: faeces | place: Austria | collected 2013 | reverse complement strand
CCACTACTCCCCTGCCTGTCATGTACGTTTATCTTGATGAAAACGGTATGTGCCAGATTCCTAAAGAAGTGCTTTATCCAAAATGGAATGGACACAAAATTTTGGTAGGAGTATGCGGCACAAGGGGCGTAGACATAGTTCTTCCCACGATATGGATTTCTCTCGGCACGCTCCAGCCTGCTGCTTCTGGAGATCCCGGCGTTCCTGGTATCACTCCTGATGAGCTTGATGCCGTTAAAGAAGACATCGGTAAGATTGAGGATCTAACAACAACTGACAAAACTTCTCTAGTCGGTGCTGTAAACGAAATCAACGAAAAGGTTGAAGAGCTGGCCGAACAAACTACCGGTTATGAATTGCCCGTAGCTAGTGCTGAGGTTCTGGGCGGAGTAAAAATTGGTCATGGGGTTACGATTGCGGAAGACGGCACGATCTCTGTGGACACTTCTATTTCCGACGATAACCTTGTCACACCCGAAGACATAAATAGTATGCTAGATGAAATTTTCCCGTCTGAATAGTAAGGCAGAAAGGAGGAAGAAAAATGCCATCTGATGGAACAAAACTTGTTACCTTTCAAAGCCTTAAAGACACAACTATAAGAATCAAACAGGAATACCTAGAGGCAATTGCCAAAAGCGGATATGCGAAGTTCAGAACGGTAGATGCTATCCCTGACCCCCAAGCAGCAGAAGACAACGTGCTGTATTTGGTTAAAGATAATTCTGCGGATTATTACAACATATACGCACTGATTGATGGCGCAATGGCACCTCTCGGGAATACATCGGTAGATTTAGATGGTTATGTTACAACCGAGGAATTAGCGCAGGCTGTAAGCGAAGCTGTTTCTGGAGAAGTCCAGGCAAACATTGCAACTGATGAAGAATTTAATGAAATGATTATTGAGGTATTCGGTCCCGAGAGCGGAACCGTGTAACCCATAGTCATAGAACAAACACCCTTTTTTATTTTCCAAGGAGGAAAAGAACATGGCTTATGATTCCAACAAACTGACTAAACTTGGTCAACTCAAAACTCTTGCGGAACGGATCGCAAACGATTACACAAAGAAGACTGACTTCGATGCTCTGAAGGGGCAGGTAGAAGGTATTATCTCTACTGGCGGCGAAGCTAACGTACTGGAAAGCGTTAAGGTAAACGGTACTGCTCTGAAGATTGCAGAAAAGGCTGTTGACATTCTGATCGCTACTGGGGCAACTAACGGAGCTTTGTCCGTAAACGGCACAGATGTCCTTGTCAAAGGTCTGGCTGCGCTGGCCTACAAGGCTAACGTGACTGAGACCGACCTGGATTCTGCTCTGAAGGCTGTGATCGACGGACACACTACTTCTATCAACACTCTGGTTGGCTCCGACACCGGTAAGAGCGTGCGGACCATCGCCAACGAGGAACTGGCTGCGCAGTTGATTCCCGAAGACGCAAAGGATACTCTCAATACGCTTCAGGAGATTGCTGACTGGATTCAGGACCATCCCGACGATGCTGCGGCGATGAATACTGCTATCACTAAGCTGGAAGGAATTGTTGCTGGAATCGGCGGCGAGGAAGATGATTACGATACTGTGATTGCCGCCATCGAAGGCAAACTCAATGCTGCTTTGGCTACTATCACCGCAAGCGAAACCAACGGCCATCTGAAAGTCAATGGCACTGATGTTACTGTTTATACTCACCCTGCACATACGGCGAAAGCGAGCGGCCTCTACAAAGTGACTGTGGATGCTGAGGGGCATGTGTCTGCCGCTGAAGCCGTTACCAAGACTGACATCACCGGACTGGGAATTCCCGCTCAGGATACCACTTATTCTGACGTGACTGCCGGTGGAGCTTCGGGCCTGATGACTGGTGCTGATAAGACTAAGCTGGATGGTATCGCTGCTGGTGCCACAAAGGTTGAGGCCAGCGCTACTCCTGGTAACATCAAGATCAATGGCTCCGAGACTCCTGTTGTCACTATTGCTACCGATCCCGAAGTTGCCGAGATGCTGACCGAAGTATTTGGCGACGCTGAAGCCTAATCGTGTTTAATAGAGTAAAATACCACGGAGAGTACCAGGGTTTTCTGGTACTCTCTCTTGTTTTTGAAAGCGAGGTTTACGCATGGGTAATGTAACGCTTGTGGCTCACTTGAAAGCCTGTGCGGAGGCGGCAAAGAATTTTGCGGCAGGGCTCGCCGGTGAAGTTGCTACCACCTGCTCGGATGCCTTAGAAGAAATTGACAGCACCAAGCAAGATAAGATTACCGGACAAGAAGGACAAATTGTTGGATTTGCGGCTGATGGAACACTTAAAGCCGTAGATGACTCCTCTGACTATGGAAGGTGGGGGTGATTAAATGGCTGATAAATCTTTACAGTTCTACCGTGGCCCGCAGTCAGGCATTCCTACGTTGAAGGAAGCGGAACCTGGATGGACCACGGACGAAAAGAGATTATATGTAGGTGATGGCACAAGTAATGTTGCGATTGCAAACAAAAGTGAAGTCGATGCCGTCCAAAGTGATTTAGATACATTAGAAGGAAAAGCTGTTACGGTTGATACGGGGGGTAGTGTTCAACCTCCTGAAACCTTGACTGGGCCTTTCAAAATCATTATGACAGACGAAGATGATGATGAGCCGGAAACTGGCGGAGGCCTCACCCAGGAGCAGGCAGACCAGCGGTATTTGCAACTGACTGGAGGAACGATTTCCGGCGGGACACTGCGTCTTGTCCCCAACAAAAAAGGCGAAGCCCTCTACTTTGGGAGATCAATTGACGGCTTCGACGGCTTCGATGGTATGATTACCTCTTCAGACGGGTCAATGGGGATAAAAGTTGGAGCTCCCACAATGAACACCGTTTCCGTTGCGTTGGAGGAAGCCACAGGGGAATTGTACCTCTATGTAAAAAATGGTTCTACTGCTAGCGATGCTGGTGTTTTTACGTTTAGATCCAATGGGTTGGACATGGGAATGAAGCCCATTACCAACTGCCCTTCTTTTCCTCTTGCCTTCGGCCCCAAGACCGTTGCTACTTCCGCCTGGGCTGCCAATACCACCTATTCCGCCCAAGGCTATGGCTACCGGGCCTCCGTTCCCCTTTCTGGTGTGACGGTTGACCACATCCCTGATGTGACCTTCGCAATGGCGGATGCAGTATCCGGCAACCTTGCACCCCTTGCAGATACCTATATGGGAGGCATCTACATCTACGCAAAAGAACAGCCAAGCGCCACAGTAAATATCGCCTCTGTTGTTTGCACAAAGGAGGTATGAGAATGACAGGAAGAAGCAATGCGGTGAGTGGGGGAAGTGAATACAATTTTTCTTATAATTACAAAGGTGCGTTTGGGTCTGAGCAACCGACGCTGAACGGAAAGGCGATTTCTTTGGGGGAAACAGTTAAAGTTCCTAGCGGAACGATCAATGTACTTTATAGTCCCAAGGAGGGCATGAGTTTATTAACAGAGGATGGAACAGAAATTCCATACAAACAGGTTGTGCAGCCACAGGTAACGAGAGCTTCTTCTCCTTTCTTTTACTTTCGCTTTGTAATGCCCTCGCAGAATGTTTCTGCCGAATCCGTGGTATAGGAGGATATCTAATGCTAGGTAAAACAAACGCCATCCTCTCTGCAGGGGGGGGAAAGAGTATGAGATTAAATTTGATTTATCATCACATCCTACTTCGTTATCTTTAAATGGTATTTCAGTAGATGTACAAAACCCACAACCTATGACCTTTATGGCTGGAGAAATTATTTCCGTCATAGTACGAAGTGATTTTTACGGAACCGTAACCACAGAATCCGGAACAGTTGTTCCAATAGAACAAGAATATGGTAGAACAAATTTAATTTCTCCAAAAGGTCCGGCTGTTCCTGAGCATTACATCGGATTTACTATGCCTAATGAAAATTGCGTTTATACTAATTGAGAAATAACGAATCCTAGTATATTGAGGTGATACAACATGGTAGGAAAAACGAATGCGGTCATCTCCTCGGGGGGGGCTGAGGCAGTAACCGGGAAAATCCCTGCGTCAAGTAACTGGTCGCTTTATAATTTTTATTATTATAATGTTAATGGAGAGTTTGTTACTCTATCAAGGCCATCGGCACAATCTGTTTCAGATGTATTAAAAAACACAGTTGTGTTCATAAACAGTTCGGCTGAAGCGGGGATAGAAGAAAAGAATATAACTGGTGGGGGTTTAAAGTTGGCGCAAAACGCATTTGCACCGTCTGAACAAATCTCTACAATTTTTCCTGGAGACTTTTTACAGGGCTTTTTGGTAACGGGCGACTTTGAAATTGCATAACGAGGTGATCCCTTGGAATGGACAGTAGTGACAGTCATCATCGCCCTGGCGGGGCTGATGGCCTTTGTTTGGAGGTACAATATGCACAAAATCAATAATTTTTCATGGGGGGGGCATTCTAATGAATCTCTAGTCAAATCGCCAAGAGGTGGTGAGGCATGACAGGGAGAACTAATGCTCTTTCATTAATGGAAACATATGTGTCTGTAGCTATAACAAATTTTACAAGTTTTACGGCATATTACAATGACGGGGAGTCATCTACTCAGAGTCCCGTTCAGGTAAAAAAAGACAGCCTCATGTTTGTAAATATCGACCTTGGAGGACCGGGCCCCATACCGACAGCTTCGGGAGATGTGTCGATTGTAAAACAGAGCACAGATCGCTATGGGGCTGGATATCTGCTAGTGAAAGTTTCTGGAAACGGAGAAATTACAGCAGCAACTTAATCGGTGTGAATAATCTACCCTCTCTTTCACTTTAATATCGATCATTCAGCGCGGTATCCCCCGCGCTCTTTTCTTTTTTAAGGAGGGATTTTTATGGCAATTATTATCGAGGGTGCCGATGGCACCCAAATCAAAGTCGCTGGTAGAGGCAAGGCAGGCCAATCTCCTTATGAGGCGGCAGTCGCAGGGGGTTATCAAGGAACAGAAGAAGAATTTAATCAAATCCTTGCAGATGCCGCAACGAAGACCGAGCTTGCCACAAAGCAGGACAAACTGACCGGAACCCAGGGACAAGTTGTGGGATTTGATGATAACGGAAATGCGGTGGCTCAAGCGGCCCCAGATACAGGCGTTACTTCCTTCAAGGGGCGCAAAGGCGCTGTTACCCCGCAAAATGGTGATTATACTGCCGACATGGTAGGGGCTCGGTCTAACACATGGACTCCTTCTGCTTCTGATGTTGGCGCAGTACCAACTTCCCGCACGGTGAACGGGAAAGCGCTGACCGAAAATATTTCTTTAGCGGCAAGTGATGTGGGAGCAGTCCCTACCAGCCGTACAGTAAATGGAAAATCCTTGAACTCTAACATTTCCTTGAGCGCTTCCGACGTTGGTGCAGCGCCTCAATATACCTATGGTACTACCGATTTAACCGCAGGGTCAAGCACTCTTGCAACCGGGACTCTGTATTTTGTATATGAGTGAGGTGATTGAATGGCAAGGAAGGTTTATTTAGGCATTGGGGGCAAATCTCGCGCAGTAAAAAAAATGTATGTCGCTCCAAAACCTCTTAACAATCTTATTTCTGACGGCATGATGGAACCGGGAAATTGGAGCGGAGGCACACAAGACACAGCCCATGTGGCTTTTGGCTCCTACTCTATGCGAATGAACGGACAATCCGGTTCCCCGGAAGCTCTTCTTACCTCCACTCAAAGCATTGCCCTCTCTTCCTCCCACATCTACTATGCGGCTGTCCATGCGTATCAGACCACTCTGCAAGGGAGCGTGGATATTTACTGGCCCATTGCGGAGCCCGCCTTCATGGTGGGGAAAGCATTACCTACGGCCAACCAATGGTGCCGCATTAGTGGGCGAAATGGGCGCAGTAGCTTCTCAGGAAGCCATCCCATCCGGTTTGACTATAATAACAGCAACGCTGTGGGAACTATGTGGTTTGACGGCCCCATGCTCATTGATTTGACCGCCGAGTTTGGAGCAGGAAAAGAGCCAGACCAAGATTGGTGCGATAAAAACATCGTCTTGGGGGCAGGTGGAGATGCTTTTGTTAAGCCTAACGCTAGTATTCCAGCCCAGTCTACTGCGCGGAAAATTAAGAAAGGGTATGTTGGAATCGGCGATGTTGCAAGACCGTTTTGGAGCCAAAATACTCTAGAATACTGGGGAACAGCAGAACCATTATCAGAAGCAAGAGCAGTCATGGGCTCTGGTTCAATTGGAGGATATGCGCTTTTTGCCGGAGGACGTACGAACATAAGCGACCCTTCTACAGCCCTTTCTACCATCGACTGTTATTCTACTAACATGTCAAAGCAATCAATTACAAGCCTAAGACTTGCCAGATCGGAAATGGCGTCCGCGAAAGCCTCATCTAACTACTTGTTGTTCTCAGGCGGAGCAAAGGCCGATACAACTACGTCTAATCAAACTGATGCTTACAATACCTCTTTAACAAGGAGGTCTGCTACAAGTTTAGGAACATATATCTATCGAGCACAAGGGGCTAGTGTTGGAAACTATGCCCTTATTGCCGGGGGAGCAGGAGGTTCCGGAACCACCGTAATGCGAAGCAGCGTATACACCTACAGCGCATCCCTTTCTCGCTCATCGGCAACCTCTTTAAGTGCCTCAAAGATTTGTCACACGGGGTGCAATTTTTATAACAACGCTGTCTTTGCAGGAGGATACACTTTAACTGATTTTTCAGACCCAACTAACACAATTGATTCTTATAATGTTAATTTAACCAAAACTGTTAGGCCGAGTTTATCTTCAGCGAGAGGCTACCTTGCGTCAGGAAGCGTTGGGAGATACTTGCTTGTAGCCGGGGGAAGCTCTAACGGAGCGGCTTCTGGAGTGTCCAACATCGTCGATTGTTACAACACATCGTTCACGAGGACATTGGCTCCTGCGTTGTCAATCAAACGATACAGGTTGTCTTGTGCATATGACGAAAACACGGTAGGAATAGCACTGTTTGCAGGCGGTTATGGTTCAGGCTCCTATACTGGGACGGTGGATGTATATAACATAAATCTAACCCATTCTATTGCGCATTCTCTCAGTTCAAGACGATATTTTATATCTAGTGCAACATTAGTGAGTGATTACCCGATTTTCCTATTTGCGGGAGGTTCATATAGCTCATCTCCAAGAGATGTGGTTGATGTGTATAAATACTATGAGGATTACGTCCCTGATACTGGAGGAGATAGCGGCAGTGAAGGAGGAGATGGAGACGGGGGCAGCGACGAAATGGAACCCGTTGGATAAAAAAGGAGGATTATATGGCACGTTATCAAATTTGGAATAAAACAGACAAAATTTATACTCCCGGAGGTCCTGTATTTACCCCGGAGGAGTGGATTAATCAAAATAAGTGGATGGAATCACCCACTGCTGTTCCGATAGTTTGGAACGGTGTTCTTAACGGTTCTTTTGTTGGAGAACTTTCTGAAATGAAGACCCTATACGAACAGCAAGGAGCGGATTTTTCTTCTTGCAAAACTAACGAGGATATTCTCGCAGCGATTGAAGCGTTTGAGGATAAAATGAACACACCTGATCCCACCCCTTCTGCACAAGAACGTATTGCTGCGGCGTTGGAATACCAAAATTTATTGAGTATGTAAGGAGGACGTATGACTTACGAAATTATTAAACGGAACTATGAGAAAAAGCTGTGGAACAAGCAGATGATAGCCATTGCCGTGGTGAAGGGTGTCATCACAGATGTGCAGTACAAGGAGATCACAGGGGATGACTATGCGGCCCCAGCCTCTGTGCCCAAGTCCACCCAGCAGACGGTGGCCGAGCACGAAGAAGCCCTGGACTCCCAGTGTGGGATACAGTGAAGGAGACCGGCGTAGTTATGGGGATAAACTGTATAAGTGCCGCCAGGCCCATACTTCGCAGAAGCATAAGGAGAAAACGAGAGTTGTCTAGGGTTATGCCCTAGCTTTTTTATTTTATGAGCCTTATCTAAAAATAAACATTCGATTTACTTTCTACGAGGATGTTCTGCGGGGATGTCCTCATACTTGCCCTTGACAATGATTTTGTTGTCCTCTTCGATAACGGCCATTCCGAAACGCGCGGCGCTCTGGAGAATGGCGGACCTTTCTTCGGGCATGAAGTGTTCATAGGTATAAACGCAGTAGTTCTCCCCATTCTCGTGATAGAGAGGATTCACTGTTTCGGTGATTCCATTTTTGATGAGAAGCTCGATGTACGCTGATACGCTTATTCCTAAGCGAAGGGCATTACGCCGTGCCGTGGCGTGTGCCTTGCGGCTAAAACTTATGGTGGTGGTGACTCGACCATCATCCTCTTCTCCGAAGAGTTTGTCAAAGTCCACGTCATCAAGTTTATCCTTAGCCCATAGCTGAGCATCCTCCCAGGAGATGGGACGTATCGCGCTTCCCACACTCAAATTTCCGTCAGGATTGCGCTGGGCATAAGGGGATGTAGCATAACCGCGACCGAAGAGGAACATTTCTCCGTTCCTCTTGCGGAAAAGCATCTCTTCATACCACGAAGGGGATGTTTTGCTTCCACTCTCCCAGTAAGCGATTTGGGTAGCGGTGGTGGTGTCGTACGCTTTCCCGTTGATGACCTTTTTCATTTACAAGACCTCCCAAAAGATAGTGAGGTCAGTATATCACAGAGTTTATATGAAGTCAATAGATAATTGAGTTTATTCTAAAATCTCTATACGGTGGGTTTATATGGTCCGCAAGGCAAAAAAAGAGGAGCCGAGAGGCTCCTCTCAATTTTACCGTATGTTGGCGATTTGATCCTCTGTTTTGGACTCATAAGAATAATTCAAGGAAAAATACATCGGAGAATGACTCAGGTGACAATAAACACTAGCAAGTTTATTCTGCCAGTCAGGATGCTCTACCAGAACGTCCACTACGGAATTCATAAAATAAATTTTAAGAATGTCTTCTCCGGTGGCGTTTAATTTGTTTCTTTCGTCATCAAGAGAACCACTTTTCCATCGAAGTTCTAAATCAACGGAATGTAAATCTGCTCTACTCGACTCGTCAATTACCGGGTCGGCCAAACAAGACTTAAATTCCTCATAAGATATACCGCCTTCGGGAACCAGTGGAAATTCCACATATCCGGGGGAATATCTCTCTTTTTTGTTTTCTGGGTCGTAAATATTGAACCAGTGGCCAATTTCAGATTCCCACCACAAAGTGGTGTTTCCCCCGGTCCAGCCAGGCTGGTAGTCCAAGTGATCTTCAGGGTGAGGAACATAGTCTAAATAAAATGCCCGAAGTCGAGAATATCCTTTTTCTGCGTCTTCTTTACTAGGATAATAGTAAATCGAAAAACTGTATAGTTCATCTCTGGTCAAGCCAAAGACATTTTGTGACACGAGTTCCTCAACCTGTTCTTCACAATAAAGTCTAAGTACGGATGATCCGAGTTTTCCTAGAGAAATATATTGTTCCTCGGTTAAAGGTTCTGATGGATACAAGTTAATGCCAACAATTTTATCGTTCTGATTTCTTTGAATCTCGCTTCTATTGCAGAAAAGTTTTTTAAACTCTTCGTAAGTGGCACCGCCGTTCTGAACAATTTCGGGAATCGTTTCTCTGGTTATGCTTACAGCAAAATAAACATTTGACCAATTCTGCCAACTTGCTTCGTCTTCTTCGTCAACATAAAGCTCATCCGGGATTCCATCATAAGATTCAGAAGAAATATAGGGAACACTAAATGCGATACTGGTAAGAGCATAAACATCTGTAGGCCCCATAAAAACAATCTTGATGTACCGATAGTCTCTTAGGGAAGTATCAATACCTAGCGAGGATTGGAACATCGTGACATATTTATTGGCTAGGTTAGAATAGTATGTTTTTTCTAAATCTTCTCCGAGGGATTGAATGGATTCTACTTGTTTGCTAGATAAATCTTCAGACAGATTGACTTTGAGAGTTGGTCTCCAAGTTGAATCATCATCGGGCACAATCCTATATTCTTCTTCAAACAGAGAGGCGAAATCATCATATTGAATTGCGCCATCAGGGATTTCAGTGATTTCAACATCTTCAGGTGCCACAACATCATCAAGAGGAGCGGGTGTAGGTGTCGGAGTAGGAGTAGGGTCGGGAGGTGCCACAGGGCCTCCCCCACCGCCTCCACCAGAAGGAACTTCGGGAGTAGGACTGGGAGTAGGTGTTTCCTCAAGAGAAGTGTTTGTAAGCACTCCTTTTGCATTGATTGCCACCTGTGCGACTTCACATCTCTGAGCATCGTCTCCAGGATTGAGGTGGTTATTGTCATCGCCGTTAATTACCTTATGAGTGACAGCCCAATCCACGGCTGTTTTTGCCCAAGAGGAGACTGAAGTAGCGTCGACAAACGTGGCAGAGGCACCTTCTGTGAAGGTAAGATCATTCCCGGAGGCAATGGCGTATTTATACATGAACATCGTCATCTGCTCTCTGGTTACTTTTCCTTCTGGGTCAAACAAGTTGTCACCGATACCCTCGGTGAGCTCGTGCTCTATTGCCCAGTTTACCGGGGCAGCAAACCAATCGTTGGCAGCCACGTCATCAAAAACGGGATCTCCATCATAAGCAGTCTCATCATAGTCAGAGGTCATGTTTGCTAACACTGTGACAAACATTCCTCTGGTCATAGTTCCCTCGGGATCAAACTCTGTTTCACTCACGCCCTTGAACAATCCTTCTTCGTATGCCTGCTCGACTGCGCCATAATACCAGGCAGTAGTAGGCACATCTTCAAATGGAAGTGTTGCGGCGAAGGAAGATATAGGAACACTTCCCACCATCAGTGAAGCGGCCAAAATAAAGGATAACAACTTCTTCTTCATTACGGTCTCATCCTTTCATTAACTCCCTTTTCTGGTTAGAATCATCTGCGGCGGACTCAATGTCCATTGGATCAGCAAAGTCGTGCTCTGCGTACAAAGATACTTCGCTTTGAATTCACCGCAAATAGCTTCGATCCAGCATGGCTCATTGGTCAATCTTACATGAATCTCGCCACCTTTGGGTAAGTGAACGACCGCCCCGCCACTGAATTTGATGGTAACTTTATGAGAAGCGAATTCTGTGTCTGGCTGGCGAATCGTGAGATTCATGAGATAACCTCCGAACAGGTGCAATATTACAGATAGATTGTACCACAGATTATGTCCTACTTCAAGACAAATTGGCAAAATTTGTTATGATATGCACAATTTTTCCGAAAGCAAAAACCTTGATTTGTCTCTTACATCCTTAAAGGGGGTGCAACATTGGCAGACAAATGTATTTTAGACCCCGAGCGGGATTGTATTGGCAGCAAGCGAGCTGATTATCTTAACGAGAATATACTTCGTGAACTCGAAGAGCACAAGACCCGCTCTCACGAAACGCACCAACAGATCTTTGAGCGCCTCAACAAACTGGAAACTGGTTCTGCGGAACTCAAGATTCAATATAATGCCATCATGGACAAGCTGAACGACCTTTCCCTTCGTATCTCTGATACACTGGCTCGTCTCTCTGATATTGAGAGAAAGCCCGCAAAGCGGTGGGAAAGCATTGTAGATAAGGTGCTTATGGTGATTGTTGGAGCGATTGTCGGTGCGATACTCGTAAAGATGGGGCTTCCGAGCTAACCATTATTTGAATGGAAGGAAGCCAAAATTGATTTTGCCGTAGAAAGGTGGTGAGATATTCCAGAATGACAAGTGCGAAAGGATTGAGAAACGTGAGTATGCTAGTAGCTATAAGCGGAGTAAATTTTTGCTCGTTTATCGCGGATAAAAGGCTTATTTGTTGGGATGGGACTGGAAACAGAGAGGTTGTGTCCGACTCATTCCCTAAGATCCATCGGATAAACGCCAGGGTGATAATGGGCATGACGGGAATGCTTGTCCCAAAAGAGTCAATTACGGCCCCTATAGATTCACTAGCCAATAAAAACTCAATCACCCTCAGACAAGCTGCGAAAGCTACTGATTATTTTGGAAAAATGTTAGACGAGGTTACTGCGCATAGGTTCTATACTATTAGCGGCAAAGACGAAAACGGCTTGTACGGGATTTATCAAATCTATTTCGATCACAGGTCTGGGAAAATCATGGTGAACTACCTTTCGCCTCAGCCTCCCATCAAAAATTTTGCTATGTCAGTATCTTTGCCATCAACACTCGTTTCCCGTACAAGCGAGATAAGTGACACAATTGCGCACATGATTCAGAGCGCTAGGAACCATGGTGATTTGTTAAACAGCGTGGGAGAGCTCATTCGGAATGTCTCACACCAAGATTTTTCCGTTGGAGAAAAAATAAGTTATATGACGGTAACGTGAGAATTTTTCTCTTTACTTTTAGTATGCAACGGGAAGCACCCTTCAGGGTGCTTTTTTTATTTTGGCCGATACATCAATTGATAGATTGACTCAGTGAGTTGATGCATCAACTCGGAAGGAGGCTTGTATGGCAACAAAGAAAAAGAAAACCACTCAGAAAAAGCGGCGGCTGTCATTCTCTAAAATCGTCGTTCTGTGGGTGCTGATTTTAACTACAGCTTCCGTGATAGCGTCCTATGCCCTATCTGCATTTGACAAGCAAACTGTCGAGTCTCTTTCGATGACGCTAATCACAGCTCTTGCCGCAAGTATTGTTACCTACTGTATCAAATCACTTGGAGAAAAGGCAAGTCGCAATAAATATCGTCTTGATGAAAACGGCAACCCGATTCAGCAGGATGATAATAATGTTTGAGATATCTGATGCAACAACTGCAAAAGCCTCAGTTACACCCACTAATAATATACTCATTTCTACCAGCACCTCCTTTGTGCTGGTTTTATTTTACCAAAAATTTTATCCCATGCAATTGGAGGTATTACATTGTTCGACATTACACCGATTATTGAAGCTGTTGCGGCGCTGATTGCCGTGATTATTACCGCTGTAGTGATTCCTTACATCAAGAGCAAGACTACAACACAGCAGCAGGCTCAGATCAATGCCTGGGTCAAAATCGCTGTCGCCGCCGCTGAACAAATCTATAAGGGCAGTGGTCGCGGCGAGGAAAAGAAAGAGTATGTCATCAACTGGCTCGAAGAGCGTGGATTTACTCTGGATGAAGATGAACTAGATGCCCTTATTGAATCCGCTGTGTACGAGCTTAACAACGGGATTATTCCTATTGAAAATGTAACTATTACTCCCACTGAAGCGAAGATTCTTGTAGCTCCCGAAGAGAAAGGCGGAGAGGTAAATGGCAACTAAGATTAAGGGAGTTGACATCAGCGAATTCAACGGCACAGTGGATTTCACTGCACTTAAAAATGCCGGGATTGAATTCGTGATTATCCGCACGGGTCTTGGCTCGGACTATCCTGGACAACAGGACGACCAGTTCGAAGTGAATGTTAAGGCTTGCGAGAAGGCTGGTCTCCCCTATGGTGTGTATCACTATGCCTACGCTAAGAACCGTGCCGCCGGAGTGTCTGAAGCAAAACACTGTCTTAGGCTTCTGGGAAGCCGTAAACCCGCCTATGGGGTCTGGTACGACATGGAGGACTCCTCCACTATTGGAGGCGATCTGAACTCCGCTGCGGACGGTTTCTGCACTACTGTGGAATCCGCTGGCTTGTACGCCGGAGTCTATGCCAACCTCAACTGGTGGAACAACTATCTGACCGGTCCCGCTTTCTCCAAATATGACAAGTGGGTCGCACAGTATAACTCTACCTGCCAATACAAGGGGGACTACGGTATCTGGCAGTTCACTGACGCTCTGTCCATTGGAGGTAAGAACTTCGATGGCAACTGGGCGTACAAGGATTACCCTGCGCTCACTTCTGGAGAACCGGAAGATGACGATGATCTAACTTATGAAGAGTTTAAGGAATACATGGAGCGGCACTTGGAGGAGATGGCGAAGAAACCCGTCTCTTCTTGGGCAATGGCTGCTGTGAACTATGTAAAACAAGAGGAACTTATGAACGGCGATGTAGACGGCCAGTTCCGTCCCCAGAGCAACATCACTCGGCAGGAGTTTGCCGCCGTGCTTAAAAATATGGAGAGTACGCAGTAATCATGCCTTGTGTCACTCCACCGGGAGGAGTGAACATCATGGCAAAGAGCAGAGTTCTCCAGACACAGGAGAACAAAATCACCCGTCCGTTCGGGAATGGACACTCCGGGGTCGATCTCGGATGGCAGACCACTCAGACTGACGGTATTCTTGCGCACAGCGATGGAACTGTCGTGTTCTGCCAGACTGGTCACAAGAACAACCAGGGCTCTAGCGGAAACGCGAGTTACGGTAACTGTGTGAAGATTGACCACGGAAACAACTATTTTACCCTGTACGCCCATTTGAGCGACGTGACCGTAAAGTATGGTCAAAAGGTCAGTAAAGGTCAAATCATCGGGCACATGGGCAACACCGGTAATTCCTATGGTACACACCTACATTTCGAGGTCCGGCATGGAGCGAGTAATTGCATCAATCCCGCCCCTTATATCGCCGCAGACTTGCCAGGGTTGCCCACAAACGACACACCAGAGAAACCCAATATCGATGAGGAGGAAGACGAAATGTTTACTTACGAGCAGTTTAAGGAATACATGGACAAGTACGAAGCCGAAGTTGCCAAGAAGCCCGTCGCCTCTTGGGCAAAGGAAGCTGTTGATTACGTCAAGAAGGAAGGTCTCATGAATGGTGATACCGATGGTAAATTCCGCCCGGAGAGCAATATCACCCGGCAGGAAGTTGCCGCTGTCCTGAAGAACATGGCCGATAAGAAGTAAAATAGAATATTATAAGGGAATCAGCTTGGCGCTGATTCCCTATTTTTTTGCAAAAGGAAAAGATAATGGATTATACCATCTCATGTATAAAACAAGGGTACAGAAATCCGCTGGGGAAATCTGTACCCTATTTTTTACGATTTTGATTTCCGGCA
>OLRD01001312.1_pt1 | contig 15045 bp, 23 predicted proteins | sample 1672051 | NCBI WGS metagenome assembly OLRD01 (sample SAMEA3136640, study PRJEB25190) | human gut metagenome | biome: human gut; feature: human-associated habitat; material: faeces | place: Austria | collected 2013 | reverse complement strand
AAAGCATTGCTGAATTTCTCATATCCATTATCATCCGCTTTGGTTGACGCCCACATTGCAAGCACCCCAAAGAGCATTGTTACCAACCCTGTGTTGTACAGAGGCTTAATCCACCACCACATTATTCGTCGCACCCTCTTTTCTTTCTTCGGGCATCCTTGTTACATTCCGTGATGAGTTTATAGTAGCACTCCTGGCAAATGTCGACCGTCACATAGCGTAGGACGTTACCATGCGACGTAGACACCCATTTCTGTTCCTTCACTTTAAAATGCCGATTAGCTTCGTTCTCCCCACAAAAATCACAGATACACTTGTTCATTTAGCAGCCTCCTTATTCGCTTAATCTGTATTTCAGCCCATAGATGTCCAGCGGGCCATACTTGTCTTCTACGAGATACGGGATCTTGTCCATGCTGATATTGATTACCGTGAAGAAGGTCTCGTTTGGAATCCCAAACAGGATGTCAAATATGTCGCGGCTCAATTGAGCGTACTGCGGATTCTCAATGAGCTTCAGAAGATACACCATCGTCGATGTGCTCATGCGCATCCCTTCGATGTAGTCAACAACACTCTGCCGCAACTGCGCACAAAGACTGGATTTGAGCGCGGGGCTGTGGTCAGACATGTTAATCCCTTTCTTCATTCTTTGAAAATCAGTAATCAGTCGCAAAATTCTCTTGACCTGCGTGTACTTAACTTTACTCTTATCGAACCGGTCAAGGGCAAGAATATGAGAGAACGGCATAATCTCCTTCTGATCCTTCCGGTGGACGCGGACTCGGTTCATCCTGTGCTGGACATAATCCATGGATGTGTCATGGAACATGTAGTTCTTTCTCTTGTTATCATAGAGCCCCTTCTTCCGGGCGACAGCTCCGAAGAAGTTGGGGCGGATAGTCCTCTCGGTCTCATCGCGGCGCATATACTTTTCCTTCAGCTTCTTCAGCTCGTACTTGCTGTCGATGGGATATTCCTTCTTTGCTTTGTCGATTTCAATGTTACTCAGCACATCGAGCTGGGCAATATCCAGGTAGATCTCTTCGAGCTCCTCATAGGTTTTCCCGTTATTGAAGTTGTCCCAGAACAGTGTGTTAAGCTCCTGGGCGAGATTGATAATTTCGGCAATCAGGTTCACGGAGGTCGCGATATCCAGATCAGCCTGCTCTCGCCAGTTGTACTTACGCTTCGTCTTCTTGGCGACCACTTCGCTGGTGGGGACGGGGAACTTGTTGTAGTTCTTCTGGGCGGCGCGAATGAGGATCTCGTTGTCAGTTAGCATTGCGGTGTCGGAGTCGAAATCCGCGCCGCTGAGTCTCATCAGCAGATTTTCTCCAATGCTATTGATACACACTATCTCATTTGTCAGGTTCACATAGTCGTCGATTACGGGATTCTCGACATTCCTGGTCAGCCACACGTTGCCCATTGTCACATGAGGGCTGCGGGAGCCAAGGATTGTCTTATCGTACTCAAAGCGGTGGCTGTGGATTTGTCCAACACCAACTATGCTCTCTCCGTGGAATTGTCCGATGGATGCTTGCAGCATCTCAATAGGGTTGCCACACAGAGTAGAATAGTTCCCGTTCACAAGGACATGGCCGCAGCGGACATTCTTATTGAGAGAAGTTATGAGCTGGTCAACAAACTTCCGATACAGATTTGTCTCACAGAAGCGCTCGTTAACGCCCATTAGTTTGTAGACGATCTCATTGCGATTCCGCAGAGAGGAGAGAGGGAGCGCCATTTGGTCTCCAGGATATTTGATGTGATTGCGGAGTACGGCGGGGATGTTCTTGAGAGCTTTATGATATTCCAAAGTTGGCTTTAGAAAATCATCGACTTCCTCCTGAGTCATTTGAAGCGTGTTGATGAGCTGGTAGTGCGTCTGAACCAGCCGTCCATCAAAATAATGGGTCGGCTTCTCATATTTGACCACGCCAAAGATAGGTTCCAAGTTCTCCAGCCATTGTTCCAAGGTTCCAAATTTCAGGTATTTGATTGAGCTGGGAGTCGTAATCAGTTTTACTTGGTCAATGCTCTTTGCCAGCGTGAAGCCGCGTAGTTGAGAAACATCCGTAATCCCTTTATCTTGGAACCATTTCTGGATATTGCAGTTAAAACAGCAGGACTTAAAAAACCTAGACCGGAGTAGCAGCATCCCTTTGTCTTCATATTCTCCGAATAGAGATTTGTCCATGAGCGACTGCCCATCCCATATCGAGTTGCTTACTTCGACCTGTTCATCTACGGTAACGAGCGTGTTATCGTCCGCAAGCTGTGTTACTGCGGCGCGGTCTTGGAACTTGCTCTCATAGTCATCTATGACCAAGATATTCTCAGGGTAGATTTCTACTTCTCCAACGATGCTACTCAGCGTCAGAGAGATGTAGGATTCAAAAGCGGCGAGGTCAAAGGGAACATCAGGGTCGATGTTGAGACCGCATAATGTCCAATCCCAAATCTCTGGATATAGCTTTTCGTCAATGAAGAGGCACTTACCGACGCGGCTGCTTCCTGCGCTCCTCTTGTAACGGATGTAGTGGATACCATCACACCAGAATCCCTTCTCATACATCTCCTGCCGAAGGTCTGCTACCGTCTTTACCGCTTTGATGTTCGGCTTCACATGGTAGCGGCCATCCTCGTACCAGAAATATTTCCCAAGGACGTCTCCAGGAAGAGGGTCTTCCACGTCACACTCGATACTAACTGCGATCAACTCGCCGTCCTTGACACACGCACCATCAGCCAGCTCTACATCGCTATACATGTACCCGTACTTGACATACAGCCCTTTGCTCAGTTTGTTCCACTCTTTGACGGAATACTTGAAGGTGACATTGATGACTCGCTGGGTGTAATCATATCCCCCGGCGCTGAATGTAAAATCTATCCCCCCATAGACGTTCTCATAGACTTCTCGCAGCTTGATAAGCTCCAGGCTGTAGTCCAGACTGTTGATGAACTTCTTTAGGTTGATTCCTCCGTCCTGCCGCCGGATCTTATAACCGACTCCTTCATTGTTGGAGAAGTGGTTTGCCAGGAATAGATCCTTTGCGTCGATCGAAAGGATGTATGCTCCGTTACGCTTCAAGCACACCCTCCTTCCAAACATAGAACGCGTCGTTCGTCCATTTGAAAGCGATATCCTGGTCATACTCATACAGCTCCAGGAGGATCATTGGGTCGTAAACAAAGTCAACCGCTCCTCGCTGCACTGTTCTGAGAATATCCTTCACGATTCCCTCATGGTACATTTGAAGCAAAGACTCATCATCGATTGTGCCGCCTTCCGCCTTAAAGGGCTTTGCACCACGCTTCCTTTTAGCTGGAGTTACTTCCTCCTCCATGATCTTTCTTAGTCTCTTACACAACAAGTCCGCCACACAATCCGGCTTACCATACTCTTTGTTTTGTAACGATTCCTCATAATAGTACCTAAAGGCTGCCATTGTGACGGCTACTTCGTGTCTTGCGCCGTCTGAAATCATTCCTTACCTCCTTTGAATTGGTGATTCTTTGTCAAAATTTACGATGGTCAAATCGTCTGCGTCGGGGCCCCATTTCCAGAAGAAGATCATGGGGCCAGTGTCTTTGTGGTAGAACAGGCGAGGGTTGAGCATGAACACTTTCTTGCCGCCCTTTAGTTTTCCGTTTCCAGCAAACACAATATCTCGCTCTCGGTTATCAAGCTGCTTGATGGGTCTCCTGACCAAAATTTTCATCTTCTCGATATACCGGTCTGCGGTGCGTAGAGAAACTCCGAGCTTCTCAGCGAAGCATTTCTTTTTCATAGGAACAATGTACTGGAACCACTCTTCTTTGGGATTCTCACATAGGAATCCATATTTCTGGTTCAGCCAGGGGAGGAGTCGACAAGCTAGTCCAAGAGCTGCCAGCATACTCTTATTATTTGCCCACGTTTCAAAGCAGTCCTTAAAGTAGAGTATATCAATCTTATATTCTATCCTAGAAAACAGTGTTTTGCGCTTTTTTTCTTTTTTTGCTTCATCCTCCTCTTCTTCAATAGCAGCTTCGTCTTCTTCGCGGACCTCTGATTCAAACGTATAGCCTCCAGGGAATCGCTTAGCTCTCAGCCTTGTCCCCTTAGATGTAATTTTTGTATTGTCCGTCTGGTTGCTGTATTCGCTTAGAATAAATCTTTTTATGAGCTCATCCACTAACTTGTCAAATTCTTCTCTTTCCATGCAGAGCTTTTTGCGAAGTGCTGCTCTCGACATTCCAAATGTCCCGCAAACAATGTGGGCATACACCGCTCGGGCAAAATCGGCGGGATCCATCGCCATCGCAACTCCGTAAAATTCTTCTATGTTGTTAATCGAGTATCTTGCAGTAGGGTCAAAATATAATTCATTTGTCGTTCCAAAATGCGAAATCCTTCTGGATACGGGCAGCATCACGCGCATTTGCTTTTTCCTCCTCTTCGTTGATAGCTTCAATAAAGTTTACATCGCAAACAATTGGATACCATTTCCAGCAGTTGCGCAAAGAACTGATAGACCAATGCGTCTCACTCATCTGGCAGAATTCAGGGTTCACTACGAACACTGCTTGTCCATATTCTGTCTGACAAGCTCTGAGAAGTTCGAAGTCCCCTTCTATAGTTCTGATCGTGTATTCCGCTTCATCAATGTGGCGGCTAGAGCCATGATATCTCGCTCCTGAGATTTCACAAATCTCTTTTTCAGTAAGCGGTTCGATCTTGTCAAGTTGTGTTTCCTTCGTATTCTTGCACAGGATATTGTAAGTCTCGTTAACGTAGGGGATGAGTCGGAGCATGTGTCCTAACAGCGTCTTTGGGTTGACTTTCTCGCCTCGGAGCTCCTTCTCAGATCGATATGTACTTTGGAATACAGATCTCCTCAAGAAATATGACCGCTGCTTCCTGGGGTGCTTGTAGGCTTCAGAGTCTACCGCCATAACATAATACTTACCATCTACCACTACGATTTTCTCCAGGGTAATAAGTCTGTTGAGGGCTTCCGTTTCTGTCTTTGCATTCCCATTCAGAAGAAACAAAATATCTTTCTTTGTAGCGTATCTGTTTTTCCCGGGAGCGAGAACGATCCTCTCATCTTCACAGTAAGTCAGCAGCAAGATAAGCCTAGCTAAGTCCTTAACATCTAACTCTGGACACAAAGGACTCATTGGAACTGCGACTAGTTCTACAGCTCTTTCGTGTTTATTATTCCAATAGATTTCTTCATAGATAGACAGTAACTCAGTTTCCGTTGGGATCATACGAGCGGTTTCTACCATAATTTTACCTCCAATATTTTTTTCTCATTTTTGGTGCTAAAAAACGTCAACACTCATCGAAAACCCTAGTTCCTTCTAAGGAAAATTAGAGCTCTTCTATTTTAATATATATTATAAAGCGCGAACTACCGCAGAACGAGGGGATGGGGCCCCTCTTACTGCGTCAGTTGTATAGCCGACCAAGTGGCGCTTTATGATATATTCCTCTGACTAAGGAACAAGTGGAGTAGTCATTCCCTACGGAGTTTTTATCCAGAAGGGAAAGGGATGTTGTTGTTAGTAGTCTTGTGAAGTAGAGTAGACGGAGTAGGGAAGGAATACGGAGCGCAGTGACGTTTCGATATCCCGGACCGATAGGGGAGGGATGTCTATGTCCTTGACCTTAGAAATTTTTAATAAAAAAATTTCAATCCCTTGACCTTTAAGTCCTGAGCGTAAGCGAAGAACTTCTGCTTTTGGGAGGAACTGTATACCAAAAGATGTTTTGCTTACATCAAAAGAGTCGAGCGAACTGCTTCTAGGGATAAGGGCTTTGTTACTCATACTGTGAGCGAGACTCTTTTATATATTAGGATATTTTTATTTTTCTTTTGGAGAAAAATATATAAGTCCGGTAGGACTTCCTTATGATCCCTTTCCAGGAATCGAAGGAACGAAAAAAGAGAGCTATCCTCAGTGTGAATGAGTAGCTCTCTTTTTAGCAGTTTCTCTTATATAAATTATTACTCGTGTCTACTTTTTGAGTGAGTGAGATTCCTCTTTATTATGCAGTGATCCTATGAATCATGTATTCTCCAGAAGATAGTGGGATACAGCTTTCCTGCGTTCATCCATCATGTCCTGCGTAAGGCCAGTATAGGAAAGCGTCTGTGAGATAGAAGAGTGGTTCATCGCCATCTGGGTGACGAAGAGGCTCATATAGTCTACGTTCGATTCAGTAGCTCCAGCAGTTTGTGTGGACATGAGATAAGAGAACGTATGACGCATTGTGTGAGATGATAGCCGGAGATTAAGAGCCTCGCCTGCTTCTCGGAGTTTCCGGTTGAAGAAGGAGAGAGAGCAGGAAGAACCCTGATTGGTGATGAAAAGGCTATCTTCTGGAGAATACTTATTTTTTCTGACTTTAAAGTATAGTTCAAGTGCTTGTCTGGCATAGTCAGTCAGGAGAGGTCTGTTCCGTTTGCTAGTCTTCATCTCTACAACATCCAGCCTGTCACGGAACTGGCCTGCCGGTGTAAGGATGTCTTTCACCTGGAGATCTAAGAGGTCACTAGCTCTAACGCCGAGAGTGATGCCAACAGAGAAGATAGCGTATTCCCGGATTTGACCAGAAGAGAGGAAGTAGTCTCTGACTGCTTTGATGTCCTTGGTGTCTTTAAGCGGAACGGCTGCTGTAGCTTTTTTGGATCCATCTTCTTTGTAGGAAGAGACTGCTTGCTTCCGTTCTTCTCTGGTCATGTGCCGCTTCTTCTTAGTAGAAGATAAGGCGTCTTGTACAGCTTGCGCTACGATGTTCTGTAGCTCAGATCTGCTGATAGTGATGCTGTCATCTTGCTGAGGTAGGTATACTATATTGGTCGCCATCTGCGGCACTCCTTTCTGGATCTTACCCTTAGCTTCTGAGTCTATTCTAGCATACCTTGCGGCAAAAGTAAAGATGTTTCCCGAAAATGAATAAAATAAATCAAAATGAATATTTATTGCGAGATATGCGGAGGGAATAGGCGTAGAAAGAGTAAAGAATAAAAGGTGGATTTCAGCTTCTAGGAGGCTCAGGAAGGAGGGTTTTATAATAAGGTAAGGAAAGTTATCTCTTGGAGAAAAGAACGTCTCCAAGCGCTTTGTAGAGAGATTTATCCTGGATCGAATAGTTGGTGGATTTGGCGGAGAGAAAGAGGTGCTCGATCTTGTAAAATGCAAATGATTCTCATTTTTTACAAAATAAGCAAATTTCAAGATGATTGAGGATGCGGGAAGAGTAGGGTAAAATCCCTAAAAAGGTAGGAAATTAGTAGGATTGTGGGGGAGATAGGTCAGAATGAGGGTTGTTAACTCTATATTGTGGGGATTTTGGTTTTTGCTTGAAAATGTAAATACACCCCCCTATATGTACTCAGCAAAAATACACATGTATTTGAGTCGTGGAAAAGTACCACTTCTCCCAAAAGTGGTATTTTAACCAGGATCCTTGGTTATACACCACTAACAAGGGGTATAAAAGTTACAATTTTGTAATCTTTTATTACAATTTTGTAACACCATCCCCCTATCTTCCATGATCTACTGATCCCCCCTGATCCCATGATCCCACGATCCACTTTCCCTGGTATCTTTCTCCCCTTTTTTTCGCGCATTATATTGGTGCAAGAAAAAATATCCAAGAAAATTAAAAAAAGGGCTTGACATTGCTGCCTGCCGTGGTGTATACTCTAGACGTGCTCAAGAGAGCACCGGCCCAGCGCCCCGGGCCCACGGTGGGGTGCGCGTGATGGCGATAGTCAGATAGCCATAGGAATCTTTGAACGCCCCCACGCGCTGTAAAGCGTGGGACACTTGGACAGGCCGGGAAAAGTAAAGGAACACACGAAGGCCTGATGCACCTTGACAAACCACATACGGCTATACAGCGGCGTAAACCGCACTCGGCACCCCAAAGCTGGACCCTGTTAAGCTAACAGCGGGGGCAGAGGTGTAGCGTGGTACATAGGGCAACACCCCAGCCCGAAGCCCCGGACTAGCAACCCGGCGGCCGAGTAAGGGGAGCGCATTGCAGCACAGGCGCGGAGCGGGACAAAAAAACCGCTTGAAATAACAGGGTAGGGCACTAGCCCCCGTAAGAGCTGCAACCCATGCTTTGGGTAAACCGTCGAGCTAAAAACGGCAGGCGGTAAAGCGGCAGCTATAGGCGCATACTATAGCAGCTTGTAAAACTACTAGCAAGTTTGGCGAAGATAATCACCGCATTAAGCGGTTTATACGTTTCTATCTAGCGGCCAGCCTAGCAAGTTGGCCGTTATGAGAAGCGTATAGCGATACGCCCCAGTTTGTAAGGCTACTGGAAAAAGCCTGTATTCTCAAATCTCAAAACATTCCACCAAAGAAAGGAATCACCACAATGAAAACAGAATCCATCATCAACGCAACCTCCCGCAAGCATGAAGCCGAAGTCCGCGCAAGTGTAGCCAAGATCCTGCGCGAACGCAACATGTCCAATTCCGAGATCGCAAAAGTTCTCGGCGTGTCTTATGCAACCGTCTGGAAGTATCTCGGAAAGCAGCCGTTCTACAACTTTGGCGGGTGCTACACGAAACCTAAGAACCAGCGCAAGCCTGATCCTGAAAAGAAAATGAAACCCTCCCGCAAGGGCGATTCCAAAAAGGTTGTTCCTCTGACCATCGAAGCGCGCCTTGACGCAACCAACACAAAGCTCGAAAGGCTTGTGGAAGTCATGGAAGCGTTCATTGCTGCTGTGCAAGCCGAACCTGAAATCATGGATATTATCGGAAAGTAAACCGATTAAAAAGAATGGGGGAAGTATATGAGATGAAACGCTTGAATGTTACAATTCAATGCCTAGCAGTGTACTGTAGTGGAATTGACGTACCCGACGATATGTCCTTAGAAGAAGCTATTGAATATGCTAAAGAGCATATCAAAGAGATTCCATTAAGTGCTCTGGAATACGTTCCTTATTCAGACGTGCTAGACGAAGAGAACTGCGATTTTGAAGAATAGGGAAACAAACTACATGTAACGCAAAGGAGGGGTTGTTATCGAATACGTTTTTCGTCTCTGGATAATTGCAGAGATGTCGTTAACGGGGGAAGATGAAGTCAAAGTCGAAAAGGTTTTCAATTCCTTCGCGGAAGCTCGGAACATAATGGAGCTTTATGCAAAAATCATTCCCCAGATTTCACCGGCGGCAGATCTAGCAGTCGTAGACGCAATGGGAAGCTACTACTACACGATTTCCGCTAGAGATGAACACGGAAACGAAGTCATTGCGTTTTCGTCTTATGACCAAACAAAAGATTTTCGCGAAAAGCACGGTTTGTAATGCGAAAATCGCTATAAGAGGCTCTAGGAGGCTCTGTAAGGCGACTTTATGTCGAAGAGGGGAAACTATACCCCTGATACAAAAGCGTCTTATACGAGCTCCTAGAGGCTTTATTTTTTTAATCCATGTTTGCTGTTTCCTGAAACAAACACGACGAAATTCAAGAAAGAGAGGCAACTTTTATGAAAGTCCCATGTTTAAATTGCCCGGATAGGCATTTTCGCTGCCATGGAGAATGTGACAAATATGCTGAGTTTAATAAATCAAACCGCGTCCGACTTGAAAACATGAGGGCGATTAAGGACACCATCTATTTTGATTATGAAGTGCAGCGCCCTCTGAGGAGGAGTAGAGTTCGATGAATGAAGTGAAAATCATTCCGGTTTTGGAACACTTTGAAGCATATGAAGGAGGCAAATTCCTTTGCTCTGGAGATTCCTTGAAAGAGATTATCCAGGAAATCATGGAGGACGATAACGATGATTGAATTGCTCATTGGAATGCTTGGAATCTGCACAATGATTTCACTCGCTTCTCTGTTAGCGAAACTCATTGAATTGGTTGGGTCTTATCCTGGAAAACATACTTCGCGCCAAATCAAACACCGAGAGGAAATCCAACGTAAACGGGCGGCGAGATATGAAAGTAGCCGTTACGAAAATGACTGGAGGCATGTAGCGTGAAAGTGTATATCCCTGTTTTGGAAAACAGAAACCGAACCTATCGTGTAATCGAAACCGAAGATGCTCGGATGTTGTGCCCCTGGCCTGGAGGCGGATATGACATTGAATATCATGGCATGTTATACACCCCGAAAGCATTTTATTCTTGTCCAGAGGGTGCGATGCTTGACTGGCAACGGCAGTATTCGGAAGCGAGAAAGTATGAGATCCCGTTCGATGAAATCAAATGGAAGGAGAATTTGCATGAGCGCGTTTAGCATCTTCTTGACCAACTTAGGTAAGTATAACGAAGGCGAACTCGTTGGCGAATGGGTTGAGCTTCCCACGACAAAAGAAAACCTTTCGCAAGTTATGAAACGAATTGGAATTGGCTCGAAGGACGAGTTCGGCCAGCCTTATGAAGAATGGTTTATCAGTGATTATGATTGCCATGTTGGCGACCTCGCAAAATGCTTGGGTGAGTATGAGAACTTGAACGACCTGAATTACCTTGCCGCAAAAATCGAAGATCTCTGCGAATATGAAAGAAAAATTTTTGAAGCTGTGATGGAATACGATGCGGGCGGTGGAATCAGTGGTGCCGCTGACGCAATCACCGCAATCGAAAACCTGGATTGCTACCAGCTTTATGATGGAGCTTACAACGAAAGGGATTTGGGTTGGTGTCTCCTGGAAGAGGAAGAAATCTACGATTTGGACAAACTCGGCAACCTTCGCAACTACATTGATTACGAAGCATTTGGAAGAGACTTCAGCTTTGAAGTTGAAGGCGGCTTTGTAGGCGGCGGGTTTTTGGAAGTGATTGACTCGACAACGACTGTTTTCGATGGGCCGGATGACATTCCAGATGAATACATTATTCTCGGAAACGATGAGGAGGAATGAAGATGGATGCGATTACTTTTATCAAGGAATGCAATCGGATGTGCAAGGAGAATGAATCTTGCTTCAAGTGTGAATTGTGTAATCGATGTTTTCTGATTGACGCAAATTTAACCAATATAACCGCGGAAGAAACGCTCGCTATTGTCGAGAAATGGAGTAAAGAGCATCCCCGTAAAACTTTTCTTTCTGATTTGCTTGAAAAATATCCCAGTATAAACTTAAAACTGGGAAGTGGAGTTCCAGATTTTTGTCCCAAAATACTAGGTTATAAACAAAAACTTGAATGTGGAAGTATATCGTGTAAGGAATGTTGGAACCAAAATTTGGAGGAATGAAAATGATTGTGAATGGATTATTGTGTGATGGAGAGTAGATTGAAAGGAAGCAAAGCAATGAAAACAAGATTCATTGAAAAGATTGTGCGGGAGCACAACGAAGGAAAGCAATACACTTTACACGGCGAGTATGCTTATTCAATCCGATGGCACCCAATGACAAACAAGCTGCTAGTAATCCGATGCAAACGCGAGCACCTGGGAAGAGAATGGATTGACTCAGACGGGAATCAATATAACGGATGGGAATGGTTAGATATTGAAATTTGAAAGCAAGCGATGAATCACTCTCTGCCTTTTCTCGGGCGTTCGGAAAAGCGTCCGATGAAATATTCTCCTTATATACTTGATTCGGATGCACGGTTCGGTCAGACCGTGCGTCTGAGAAAGGGCAGAGATACAAATGCGAAAGGAAACAATATGAACAAATATATTATTTTCCGTTTGGATATGTATGAGGAATACGGTCTCTGGTATGAAAATGAACGCAATCAGTGGGGCGAAATCGAATTGGATGGCGAACCTACTATTGAACTTCTACAGGAGAATTCCAGCAAATTCTCATTTCGCCTTATGACAGGCCGAGAAGTATTTCCGTTTGAAAATCTGTCTGGCTTTTATGTCGTAGATTACTATGGTGATGGAACTTGGTATGAAGTTATCCGCACCGCAGATGATTGTCCCGTTTATGGGCTGCAACTGAAGGAGAGAGTCCAATGATTACCAAAGAAATGATTCGAGATGGACTAAATGAACACTTGATCCGGCTGGTTCCAGATCCAAACGGATGTGATGGTACAGTTTGCAAAATTGAAGATGGATGGTTTTACTTCGGGGGACGGGAAGCCGCGGATATGACACCCGAACAATATTCTGCATCTGTTTCCAAAGAAAAAATCATCAACGAAATCTTTGAAACATTAGAAGATTTTCGTAAAGATATTGATTGTTTCGAAGATGAGTATGAGTATTACGAAAGTGTTCTTACTTATCGAAATGGATATTCTTTCTGACCGTAGTGTTGATAACAATGATGGAGTTAAAGGAGGAAGAATAATGGCTTGTTTGAAAACTCCCCTGTTCATTGATGGAAATTTGAATCGCGATAATAAAAGAATGCGCGTTGTTCATGTCAAAGATGTTTCCAATGGCGATATAACTTATTCTCTTTGGAGAAGGGATTGTAAACCTGAGCGGCCATATTCTACCTGGACGGATGACCAATATTATCTTTGGGTTTTGGTTAATGACCGGCTTATCCCCTTGAATCTTACCGAGCATTTCATTCGGGAGCGAGTTGGATTCAACCTAATGACTAAGGAGAAATATGGGAGCATAGGTGAACGCGACAAATATTTTGATTCTGTTAGAAAATCTTTCCCTAATCCCTACTGTCAAGAATGTAACGATAAGATCAGTGCTCTTCTGACCGAAGAAGAAAAAGCAATCAAACTGTATGGGGCCGGAGATGAAGTGTTGATTGATTGCGTCTCTACTTTTCTCAGCAATCACGCAAACGGCTTTGAACGCCAATGGGAAGAGTATTGCACTTCTAGTGAAATTAGGTATCCAGATGCAGTAGGAGCTTTTTTGTGCGGGAAGATGGAAGAGTACGACATTCTGAAAGAAGCTGAGCATGCAGAGGATTTGAAACAAAACAAAGAGCGGATCGAAGCAGAGCGGCGCGAACACGAAGAGGAAGTCACGAAAACTAATACTGAGTTTTCTTTACAGGTTGCCCAGGCGTTGAAGATTTTTTCAGATGGAGGCCGCATTATGAATTCGGATCTAAAGTATTACGAGAATGATAATCTCGTTGAAGAAAAGATGATTGCCTATCTGATGAAAAAATTCGGAATTAAAATTCCTGGCAAAACGCTAGGGTGGATTCGCGAGAAGCTAAACTTTGTCGTGGTAAAAGATAGGAAATTCGATTCACTTAACTACATGAAAACGAAGAATAGCAAGTGCTCTGATAGTGTGTTTACTTATCTATACAAACTTCAGGATGCGATTTGCGAGGAGGTATAACAATGACGGTTTCCAAACTCATTAACGAATATCTGTGTAAGCATCCACACGGACACTTCTTTGACCGAGACACACTTAAATTCTTTGGCGAACGGATTTCTGAAATGAGGGTTCTCCAAGGAATCGCCGAGGTAGAAGATTATGGCGGCGAGAAACATAAGTGTTATGTTCTCAGTAGTCTCCAGAGAAACGCTCCCGCCGGAGCAAGAAGGGTATATCACTATTTCGATACGAAAACTTTTGAGAATGTGATCCCAGCTAAATAAGGAGGAAAAATCAATGGCTTGGATAAAAGCATATAAAGGTTTCAACAAAAATTTGCAGTGTCAGCCTGACGATGATAAACCACCCTTCCAGTACGAAGTGGACAAGGCATATGAGGAAAGTGAGGCAGAGCTTTGCTCCTGCGGATTTCATGCCTGTGAATTTCCCTTGGATGTGTTTGGATATTATCCACCTGCTGACAGCCGGTACTGTGAAGTAGAGCTGGATGCGACCGAAGAAAAAGAAGTAGACAGCAAGAGAACTGGGAAGAAAATCAAAATAGGAGCAGAAATTGGTCTTGATGGGATCATCAAAGCGGGAGTTAAGTTTATCTTAGAAAAGGCCGAAAGCTGTGAGAAGGGCACCGGCGACTGGAGTGCAGCTACCAACACCGGCTACCGGAGTGTAGCCACCAACACCGGCTACCGGAGTGCAGCTACCAACACCGGCTACTGGAGTGTAGCTACCAACACCGGAAACCAGAGTGTAGCTACCAACACCGGCTACCGGAGTGTAGCCACCAACACCGGTGACCAGAGTTCAGCCACCAACACCGGCGACCAGAGTGTAGCTACCAACACCGGAAACCAGAGTGCAGCTACCAACACCGGAAACCAGAGTGTAGCTACCAACACCGGAAACCAGAGTTCAGCTGTTGTGTCAGGACAAGAAAGTGTAGCCTGCGCACTGGGATTTGAAGGAAGGGCTAAAGGAGCAAAAGGATGCTGGCTTGTGCTTGCGGAATGGAAAGGCGAACACAGGACTGATGTGAAATGCTTTTTTGTAGACGGATACACAATTAAAGAAAACACATACTATGTTCTCCAAAATGGAAAACCTCAAGAAGTTAACTGAGGAGGAATAAGAATGACACGCGAGATTGTCACAGTAAATGACGCTGCTCATGAATGGGTAAGGGAAATGAATGCGTTCCCAACTGACATGATCGACCGGCTGATGCGTGAATGTCCCGAGGAATGGGAAGAAGTAACCGAACCGACTATTGGTGATAGGGTCTATGTATACGAGCTTCTTGAAGAGTGGGATACGGATGAACACGAAGGTGAAATCGTTAATCTAACCGGGTCTGAGGGGATTTATCTGGTTGAACTGGATGATGGAAATTCAGTCCAAATCGGCAAAGAGGATTTCGAGGTTGAAAGAGACGGTTCGCTGCCGATGTGGGGAACAATGTGGTCCTTTGGGGATTCCTGCGATGACCGGTGGCTTGAAGATCAAGACGGAATTCAGAAAATGAGTGAATGCGGATTTCGAATTTATCATCACGAGGACTGGGGCTACTTCTTTGGAATTGATGCTGGAGGGTACGATTTTTATAGTGAGCATTGGTGCCCTTTGTACCGAGCAAGAGGACTTCAGTGGCACAACAAGGAGGATGACGAAGAATGATGAAGAAAATGAAGCTCGCGGATGTCCCTTTCGGAAAGGACTTCGAGATTTGGGGCCATGCGTACACCGTTCTGGACGGTGATGACAAAGGCGT
>OLRD01001308.1_pt1 | contig 15087 bp, 12 predicted proteins | sample 1672051 | NCBI WGS metagenome assembly OLRD01 (sample SAMEA3136640, study PRJEB25190) | human gut metagenome | biome: human gut; feature: human-associated habitat; material: faeces | place: Austria | collected 2013 | reverse complement strand
CGCCCCCGGTCCCCCCGTTGCTAAGCAACAGTGCACCGCTAGCCTCGCAGGGGCGCGCCCGGCTGGTCTTACTGCGTACCTGGGAGGGCCGCTGTCGCCTTCGGCGCAGTCGATCCCTCCCCCGGTGCGTTGGCGCCGGTTGATCCTTGGAGTGATGGCAAGGGGCCGCTGCCATAGGGGCACTTTGCAGCGGTACCTTGCCGCGGTGTGGGGGCCATGCAGGCTGCGTGTCCGTTACGGACTTTGCCGGTGGAGCCGCGCTGCAGGAAATTTCCTTATTATAAAGTCAAAGGCCGGGAAGCACATGCCTCTCGGCCTTGGTGAATGGAGAGATTGGGGACGACCGGGGAGCGGCGGTGGCCTCTCCGCTTATTCTCCCAGCGCTTGCTGCAAGGTGCGCATGTTTTCGCGCATCACGTCCTCGTATCTGGTGAGCGCGGTCTCATCCGTGGGTCCGGTGACCACCGGGTCCAGGGTGTATACCTCTGCGCCTGTTTCCTGGGCCAGAGTCCGGGCGGCCAGATCGTCATACTGCGGCTCCACGAACAGCGGCGGCGTGCCCAGCTCCTCCACCACGCCCACCAGCTCTGCCAGCTGCGCGGGAGACAGGGCGTCGCCGGGCTCCCGGTTCACCACGCCCACCACGTTCAGCCCATACGCCCGGGCAAAGTAGGGAAAGGCTTCGTGAAAGGTGATGATGTCCTTGCGGGGCAGGTCCGCCAGCCCGTCGCGCAGCTCCTGGTCCAGCTCCGTCAGGCGCTGGGCGTAGGCGGCACGGTTGGCCTCAATGGCCGCGGCGTAGTCCGGGAAGGCTTCGCACAGTCCGGCGCTGAGGTTGTCCACCATAGCGGCCGCGTTGGCGGCGTCCAGCCACAGATGGGCGTTGACTTCATGGTCGTGGGCTTTGGCCTCTGCCTGGTCATGGTCGTGGAGCTGGCCGTCCTCCTCCAGCAGGGGAATGCCCGCGGAGGCGTCCACCACCGGCAGCTCCGGGAAAGCGTCCATCACGTTTTGCAGGTAGCTCTCCATGCCCGCCCCGTTGATGAGGAATACATCCGCCTCCGCCAGGGCTTTCATGTCGCCGGTTTGCAGCTGGTAATCGTGCAGGCATCCCGTTCCCGGGGCGGCCAGGTTGCGCACCTCCAGGCCGTCGATGCCTTGGGTCAGGCTCAGGGCAAACAGATAAATGGGATAAAAGGAAGTGGCCACCGTTTCGCCCAGGGCGCACAGGGGCAGGGCGAGCAGGAGCAGGGAAAGCAAAAGAGCCAGGGTTTTCTTCATGGATACGTTCCTTTCTTGGGTTGGTGTGCCAGGGGCCGCTTATGTAACGGTCCAGGAGGGGCCATGCATCCCGTCTTTATGTTAGCCAGGCGGCATAGCGCTCCGGGGGATAATTATCCCGGATAATGCGGGCGATGAGCTCCTTTTCCTCGGGGGGCTGGAAGGCGTCGAACTTCTGGTAGAGTACCCGCATGGCGCTCAGGGAACCGGCGTGCAGGGAGTAATCCTTGAGCTTTGTATAGGTGATGGAATACACCTGCATGCTGTCAAAGAGCACGCCCATGACGTCGTCGGCCAGCTGGGGCAGCTCCCGCATGCGGATGCGCCGCAGCTCCCCACTGTCGGTCTTTACCGTCATGTCGTCGCCCAGGTAGCCGTACAGGGTATCAAACAGGTAGCTTTCCACCCGCTGGGCCAGCTCTTCGAGGGTTTCCCGATAGGGCGCAAAACGCTTCAGCAGCCTGGCCGCGCCCTCGCACAGGCCGGTTTGCTCCAGCACGGCGGAACCCAGGCTGGGGCGCAGCGCTTGCGCCACCTGTTCCGCAGTGACATAGCCGGGCATGAACCTTTCCCCCTTCGCTTTGGTAAAATATGCATTCGACAGCCGGGGACAAAACTCCTTGCGTCCGGGAAGATTCCCTTCCCGTCCATGGTTGAGCTATTCACGCAGTTTTCATACAAACTCCATGATTTCATCAGGTGGCCTATAAAACCTTTTCAAGCAAAAAGCCTATGCTTGGAACGGTTTCTCAACAATGGGAAAAATATGGCGCGCAGGGCGCGAAGGGAGCAGGACATGGGGCGCGGAAAGAGCCGGGTATGGCAATGGACAAAGCGGGTGGCGCTGCTGGCGGTGGTTGCGGCGGTGTGCCTGGCGGGATACAGCTATATTTATCCCATGGCGGCAGGAGCGGAGAAAACCGTCTATGCCAGCTATACCGCACAGACAGGGGACATTGCAACCACCATGAGCTTCAACGCGCAGATCAGCGCCATACATACCGAAACGCTGCAAAACAGCGGCGAGGCCACCGTGAGCAACATCTATGTTACCCAGGACCAGGCGGTAAAGGCGGGGGATAAAATCCTGGATTTGTCCAATGGCGAAACCCTCAAGGCGGGCATCGACGGCACCGTGAACGAGATCGCCGTGGCCAAGGGCGATTGGCTCCGCCGCAGCCAGGGCCTGGTGCAGATTGTGGACTTCACCCAGCTGCAGGTGGACCTGAGCGTGGATGAATACGACGTGCAGAAGGTGTACAAGGGACTCCCCTGCACGGTGACTATCATCTCTCTGGGGCTGGATATCGAAACGGAGATCGACCACATCAACCTGGTCTCCGGGTCCATGGGCAACGTGGCCAGCTATTCCGCCACCGCTCGGCTGGATGCCCCGGAGAATGTGCTGCCCGGCATGGCCGCCACGGTGACCATTGCCGACGAGGAGGCCCTGGGCGTTACCACCCTGGAGATGGCGGCGCTCTCCTTCCACGAGGATGGCACGCCCTATGTGCTCATCCGCCAGGCGGACGGCAGCTATCAGGAGCGTGAGGTGGAAACCGGGCTAAGCGACGGCATGCGGGTGGAGATTGTCTCCGGGGTGGAACCCGGGGAAACCGTGTGGGCCGTGGCGGGCACGGAAGCGGCGGAGGACTTCTCCCTGGGCAAGCTGTATGCCTCCCTGGTGGGCCAGACCGTGGTAATCCAGGAGGGCGAGCGCAGCCGGGACACCAACCGGAGCTTCTCCCAGGATTGGACGTTCCCCGAAGGCATGGAAGTTCCCGAAGGCGGTGAGATGCCCGAGGGCATGGAAATCCCTGAAGGCGGCGAGATGCCCGAAGGTATGGAAGCGCCCGAAGGCAGCCAGACGTCCACGGAAGCCGAAACGTCCCAGCGCACGGATAACCTGCAAAGCACCGAAGAGAACGCCGGCACAGAGGAATCCACGAATACCGGCCGGCCCGGAGCCGGCCAGCAAGGCGGTCGCTCCACCGGCCAGGATACCCAGGACGCGCAGGCGGACAGTCCCGCGCAGCCCCAGGAGCAAACAGGAGGAAATGAGTCATGAAACGTAAGCTATGGGCCGCGTGGCTACTGACGTCGCTGCTGCTTCCCTGGGGAGCGCTGGCCCAGGAAACCTTTGACGGTACGGTGGTGGCCGGGGAAACCGTGGCAATCACCGCGCCCTTTGGGGGCACGGTCACCGCCCTGGACATCCGGGAAGGCCAGCTGCTGGAGGCCGGGGATGCCGTGGTCACCCTGAGCACCACCAAGGTATGGGCCACCCAGGATGGCACCGTCAACGGCGTCTTTGCCCAGGAGGGTGACAGCGCCGAGGGTACGGTGCTCTACCTTTCTCCGGTAAGCCGCTATACCATCTCCTGCACGCTTTCCAAGGCCCATGAGGATGTGGACACCTACTATGTGGAGCTGGGGGAAAAGGTATATATCCAGTGCGTGAAGGACGGCAGCCACCGGGCGGAGGGCATTGTCACCGGGGTGAGCGGCTCCTCCTACACGGTGACCACCACCGCCGGGGAGATGTATCTGCAGGAATCCGCCTATATTTACCGCTCCCCGGATTATGACGCGGACAGCTGCCTGGGCACCGGCGTGGTGCAGCGCACGGCGGAGGTAGCCGTCAGCGGTACGGGCAGCATTCTGAAAATGTACGTCTCCGACGGGGATACCGTGGAGCGGGGCCAGTTATTGTTTGAAACCGTCTCCGGCTCCCTGATGGGCCTGAGCGCCACCGGTAGCCCGGAGGTAACGTCGGACAGCGCCGGCGTGGTCACCCAGGTGCAGTGCAGCCTGGGACAGCAGGTGCAGCAGGGGGCGACCCTGGCGGTGCTCGCTCCCCGCGGCGGGGATCAGGTGGCGTTCACCATCCCCGAGGATCTGCTCAGCCAGGTTGCCGTGGGAGACACCGTGGAGATTTACTTCAACTGGAATGAGGATAAGTCCCAGCCCGCCACGGGACAGGTGACGGCCATTTCCTATGTCAGCGACGCGCAGACGCAGGGAAGCGTCTCCACCGAAGCCATGTATACGGCCTATGCCACCTTTACCCCCGGGGACGATGTCCGCCTGGGCATGACGGTAACGGTGGTTCCCCTGAGCGACGAAACGTAAATGGAGGTGTGCATCCCTATGAAAAGGTATTTCACCGGCGGGCTGGCGCTGCTGCTGGCCCTGAATCTGGCCCTGCCGGGCAGCACGGTCACCCTGGCGGAGGACATGGCCACATCCTCGGATATGGACGCCTCCATGCCTACGGCGACAGCTACCGTCATGCCCACGGCAACGGCCGCTCCTACGGCGGAGACTACCGCTGTGCCCACGGCGACAGCCACGCCTGAGGTGGCCGCCAACGGCCCTGCCTATTACCTGGAGGGAGAAACCCGGCGCTATGGGGAACTGGCGGAGCTGATTCCCCTGGCCCAGGCCCTGGGCCAGCCCGTGTATCTGGCATCCGCAAAGGTATATGAGCTGCCGGGTTGGACCCTGGAGCAGGCCAGCGACCTGGCCTTGGCCCTGGATACCACCGTTTTCCCCGAGGAAAACCGCGTGGTGATGCTCTCCGAAACCAACCCCGCCGGAAACAGTGCCGAAAATACGGTGTACCTGTGGGTAGGCTTCAAACTGCCGGTGGAGGAAGGCTCCAACGGCGGCGAAAGCCAGGAGATCCTGGAAATGGAGCTGCAGGTCACTCCCCAGAACTATGATGAAAGCAATCCCTGTACCCCCACCTTCACCCTGGCCGCCATTCCGGAGCTGACGCAGGGGCAGACCTACGGCGTGGAGCTGGACGGCGTTCAGGCGCAGCCCTTGAAAGGCAATACCTACACCCCGGATGCCTCCGGCAGCTATCGCTTTGTGGTGCTGGATGAAGCCGGAGAGGTACTGGCACGTTCCCGGGCCTGGGCGGTAACCCTGTCATCGGGGGCTGACACGGCCCCCACGGCCACGCCCACGGCAGAGCCTGCTGCGAATTCCACGGCCACACCCACGGTGGAGCCTGCTGTGGAACCTACGGCGACACCTACTGCGGAGCCTGCTGCGGAACTCACGGCTACGCCTACTTCGGAAATCGCACCCGTCCCCACGGAACAGCCTGAGGCGCTCCCTGAACCGGAGCTGCTGGTGGCCGCCGTGGACTACACTCCCGATACCCTTTCCGACGCGGCGCCCACCTTCATCCTCAGCGGCATAACCGACGCGGACTGGTACTATGCCGTCAGCGTGGACGATGCCGCACCCATGGCCCTGGTAGGTGACCGGTACACCGCCACGGCCTCCGGGACATATACCCTGCGCTTCTATATGATGGATGACGACGGCCAGACCCTGGCCACCTCCGCGCCCTATACGGTGCGCCTGGACTTCACCACGGAGTCCTCCATCCGCAAGCAGGCCTGGATGGGAAACCCTGACGGCAGCGGACCGGTCTACGGTACCCTGGAAGGGCTGCTGGCCCTGGCACCCACGGGCAGCACCATCTATCTGCTCACCGGGGACATCATTATTCTTTCCGGCGGCGCGTCCCAGCTCAGCGGCGTGCAGCTGGCCGCGGACCCCGGCGTGTTTGCCATCAGCAGCTGCGCCGTGCGGGTCACTACCCAAAGCCCCCTGGACGGGAGCGCGGGCCTGTTCGTATACGTGGAGGAGGTCACCGCCGGGGAGGAAACCGCAACGCTGACCCTCCAGGCGGCCTGCGACCAGGTGCTGGATGATTCCTGGCTGACCACGGCCCCCACCTTTACCCTCTCCAGCGACGTGGAGCTGCCCCAGGGCTGGACCTGGGCGGTGCGCTATGACGGCGGCGCTCCCGTGACCCTGGCGGGCAACACTTTCACCGCCCAGGAGGAGGGCGCCTATACCTTGACCTTTGTGGTGCTGGATGGGGCGGGCCAGGTGGCCGCCTCCACCCAGGATGTGACCCTCCGGCTGGATACCACCCCGCCCCTGGTGCAGGCCACTGCGGGAGCAAACCTCACCCTGACCGTCACCGCCTCGGATGCGGTGAGCGGCATTGACGGCCTGTCCATGGACGGCGGTGCCAGCTGGTATCCCGTTACGGAAATGGGCGAAGGCGTGTGGGGGCTGACCTTCACCGCCGCCCAGGCGTATACCTTTGCCCCGGGAACCATCGTGGCCCGGGACGGCGCGGGCAACCTGGCCGCCTATGAAAAGGAAGTCACCCTCCAGAGCAGCCAGGGCCGGCCCAGCGGCGGCTTCTCCGGCGGCGGTGGCGGCGGTTCCTCCTCCACCGTGGCAACCACCCACGCCACCTCCGACACCACCGCCGTGGTGGCCTATGACGGGGTGGAGCTGGTGGTGGCCGAACAGCCCATGAGCTCCCTGGTCATGGGCGAAACGGAGCTGGAGCTGTTCCTGCGGCCCGATGAGCGTCTCCTGGCCCTGCTGGGCGAGGATTACCAACCCGCCTTCACCGCTACCCTGTCCAACTGGATGGAGGACGCCTCCGACACCCCGGATACCCTGGTGCTGGCCGTCTCCCAGGAGGACCTTGCCCAGGCGGAGGACGCGGCCTTCACCTGGGACTTCAACGGTACCGTGTACAAAAAGCTGGCTGCCAGCGGCATTGATTACCTGGTGCTCCAGGTGGGGGATCAGGTGACGGCCCTGTCCACGGCGGGCTTTGCGGCAGGGGTGCGTTACACCATGTACCGCGCCCAGGGGCTGAGCAGCGAGGCCTTTGACTACCATGTGGCCATGACGGAAGCGGGAGAAACCACCCTGTCGGTTACCGTGGCCGGGGAAACCTGGCCTCTCACCGAGGAAGAGGGCGGAGCGTTCTATTATTACGACGTCTACACCGGCACCCTGGAGGAGCTGGCGCAGGCGAAGGAAGGGTAAGGTGGATGGCGATGGCAAAGCCGAAAAAGAAGCGCCGGTGGCTCCGGCGGCTGATAACCTGGCTGGTGTTGCTCACGGTGGCGGCGGGGGCCTTTGCCCTGTTTGTGCTCCCCACCTGGCGGGCGGAGGCTACCACGACCTACGTGAAGTACACCGCCTCCCGGGGGACCATCTCCAATGCCCTGAGCTTTTCCGGCTCGGTGAGCGTGGTAAATAACGAAACCCTCACCGCCGGGGCGGCGGCCACCGTGCGCACCGTATACGTGGCCGAGGGCGACCAGGTGGAGAGCGGCGACAAGCTCATGCGCCTCTCCAGCGGCGAAACCCTGGAGGCAGGCTTTGACGGCACGGTGAATGAGCTCAGCGTGGAGGAAGGCGACGAAGTGGCCGCCGGCGCCAGCCTGATCCAGATTGTGGACTTTGCCCACATGAAGGTGACCATGCGCGTGGACGAATACCAGATTTCCCAGGTCAGCGAAGGGCAGGCCTGCCGCATCACCGTCACCGCCCTGGGCGAAACCTTTGACAGCGAAATTACCCATATCAACCGCATCAGCGCTTCCCAGGTCTCCACGGCCTACTATACCGTGACCTGCGAAATGGACGTCACCGAGGACGTGCTCCCCGGCATGGCGGTTACCGTGACCATTCCCCAGGAGGAAGCCGTGGACGTGGTGGTCCTGTCCAAGGACGCCCTGTCCTTTGACGTGGACAACAGCGCCTATGTCCTCCGGCAGACCGCCGAGGGCGTCATGGAAAAGGTTCCCGTGGAGATCGGCGTGGACAACGACAACTATGTGGAGATCACCGCGGGCCTGTCCGAAGGGGACGTGGTCTACGCGGAGGAAACCACCTCCGCCAGCGCTTCCACGGGCCTGAGCAGCCTGATGTCCCTGTTCGGGGGCGGCAGCATGCCCGGCGGCAGCGCGCCCAGCGGCATGCAGAACAGCCGGCAGAACCGCGACTTCGGCGGGGATTTCGGCGGCGGCAGCATGGGCGGCGGCTTTGGCGGCATGCGGTAAGAAGGGGCAGAAACGTGACGGAACAGCGCATATTCTTCCGCATGCGGGACATTACCAAGAACTACGCCCTGGGGGATGAGGAGGTCCCCATCCTCAAGGGCATCAACCTGGACGTGGCCCAGGGGGAGTACCTGTCCGTGCTGGGGCCCTCGGGCAGCGGCAAAAGCACGCTGATGAACATCATCGGCTGCCTGGACCAGGCCACCAGCGGGGAATACATCCTCCAGGATCAGCGCATTGCCGACCTGGACGAAAAGGAGCTCAGCCACATCCGCAGCCGGGAGATCGGCTTTATTTTCCAGAATTCCCAGATGCTCCCCCGCATGGACGCGGTGAAAAACGTGGAGCTGCCGCTGATCTATGCCGGGGTACGTCCCCGGGAGCGCGCCCGCCGGGCTGAGGAAATGCTGGTGAAGGTGGGGCTCAAGGATCGGCTGCACCATGCCCCCAACCAGCTTTCCGGCGGCCAGCAGCAGCGTGTGGCCATCGCCCGGGCGCTGGTGACCCATCCCAGCATTCTCCTGGCGGACGAACCCACCGGCGCCCTGGACCAGCACACCGGCCGGCAGATCATGGACCTGTTTGAGGAACTCAATGAGGAAGGCAACACCATCCTGATGATTACCCATGACCTGAACGTGGCCAGGAAGGCCCGCCGGGTGGTGCACATCATCGACGGCGAGCTGACCGAAGCCGAGGAGGCGACCTTCGCGTGAAAACCCTGCTGCGGTATGTTTCCACCGCCACCACCACTTTTGTGGAAAGCGTGCGCATGTCCGTGAGCAACATTTGCCAGAACCGCATGCGCTCCTTTCTCACGATTCTGGGCATTATGATCGGCGTTACGGCGGTCATCGCGCTGATTACCACCATCTCGGGGGTGTCCTCCTCCATTTCGGATTCCTTCACCTCCATGGGCGCGGGGACGCTGACGCTCTCCGCCCCGGGCAGCGACCTGAAGGGCGGCCTCACCGCCGAGGACATGGACAGCCTCACGGCCCTGGACCATGTGGAGGGCGTTTCCCCCACGGTGAGCCTCTCGGCCACCGCCGCCCGGGACAACGGCTATGAGTCCTCCGTGTCCATCGCCGGGCGCAACGATTACTATTTCACCGTGAACCCGGGCCTGGTGGATCAGGGCCGGGCCATCAATGCCATTGACGTGGACCAGTCCAGCCGGGTGTGCCTGATTTCCTCCGAGCTGGTGGATACCTTCTTTTACGGGGTGGCGCCCGTGGGGCAGACCATCTACCTGGGCGGCCAGAGCTTCACCGTGGTGGGCACCCTGGCCGAGGACGGGGACAGTTCCATCTCCAGCATGATGTCCGGCAGCAGCGATGTGCTGATTCCCTACACCACCGCCCTGAAAATGAACGGTGAAAGCCTGGTGACCAACCTCACCGTGTACATCGACAGCGCGGACAATTCCGACGCCATTGTGGCGGAGATGGAACCCCTGCTGGACAGCCTGTTCAGCTATGAGGACGATACCTACACCATCACCACCATGGACGCCATTGAGGACACCATGTCCAGCATGCTGTCCATGATGTCCATGCTCCTGGGCGGCATTGCTTCCATCGCGCTGCTGGTGGGCGGCATCGGCATCATGAACATGATGCTCACCAGCGTCACTGAGCGCACCGTGGAAATCGGCCTGAAAAAGGCCATCGGCGCGGAACCGGTGCAGATTCAGCTGCAATTCCTGATTGAATCCTTTCTGCTGTCCATGGCGGGCGGGCTCATCGGGGTGGTGCTGGGCATCAGCCTTTCCGCCATTCTGTGCTCGGCCATGGGTACGGCCTTTACCATTTCCTACGGGGCCATTGCCCTGGGGGTGGGCTTCTCCGCGGCGGTGGGCATTGTGTTCGGCTGGTCCCCTGCCCGCAAGGCCAGCCGCCTGAGCCCCATCGAAGCGCTGCGGCGGATGTAATCCGGCCCACCATCACGCAATTTCAAGGAGGGAAAACCCATGCGAATTCACAAGCTCCTTTCCCTTTTGGCCGCGGGGCTGCTGCTGGCGCCCCTGAGCGCCCGGGCGGAGATCACCTTTGACGGCACGGTGGTGGCCGGGGACGCGGTGAGCGTTACGGCGCCCTTTGGGGGCATGGTCAGCGACGTGGCCGTGAAGGCCGGGTCGGAAATCACCCTGGGAGACGCCATTTGCACCATTGAGACCACCAAGGTTTACGCGCCTACTTCCGGCACCGTCTGCGGCCTGTTCGGTCAGCCCGGGGACGCCGTGGACACCGTTACCCAGCGCTATGGCGCGGTGCTGTACCTGAGCCCCGCGGAGAAATACACCATCTCCGCCTCCATCAACAAGGCCTACAACAGCAGCGAAACCCGCTATGTGACCATCGGCGAAACGGTATACATCTCCTGCACCGCCGACGGCAAGCACACCGCCACGGGCGTGATCACCGGCGCGGAGGGTACCAACTACACCGTGGAAACCACCTCCGGGGAGCTGCTCATGGAGGAGACCGTGGCCATCTACCGCTCCGCCGACCTGGACAGCGAAAGCCGCCTGGGCCAGGGCACCGTCTCCCGTACCACGGAAACCCCCGTCACCGGCAGCGGAAGCATCCTGCGCGTGCATGTGAGCGAAGGCGAGCAGGTGGAGCGGGGACAGCTGCTCTTTGAAACCGTCAATGGCAGTTTGGACGGCCTGTACGCCACGGACAACCAGGTGGTTTCCAAGGTCAGCGGCATTGTGGCCCAGCTCAACGCCTCCGTGGGTGCCACGGTGAACAAGGGCGACACCCTGCTCACGGTTTACCCCCGGGAGAGTCTCCAGGTGGAGATTTCCGTGAACGAGTACGACCTGGGAGAGATTGCCGAGGGGGACACGGTACGCCTGAGCTTCACCTGGGATGAGGACGCGGCGGAGACGGTCACCGGCACCGTGGAGATGATCTCCCACGTGAGCTCCTCCGAGACCGGGGAAGCGGCCTACAAGGCGTATATATCTTTTGAGCCGCCTGCCCAAACGCGTCTGGGCATGACGGTGATGGTCACCACGGGAAGCGCGGAATAAGCAAGGGCCGCGGCAGGGATGAACTGCCGCGGCGCGCTTTTGTTTATGCAAAGGGGCTTTTGCGATCCTTCACAGGAGCATGCCAGACCTTGGACTTTGCGGAGGAATGGGCGAGGATGGTTTTTCCACAGGCTGGTGAAGCGTTCCCGGCGCCCTGAACAGTGTGCGCGTTTCACAGGGAAAGGCCGCATCGCCTTCAGATTCTATCCAGATATGGAAGGTATTCATTGGGCAAAGTTCCGTTTTTCGCCAATTTGAGCACCTCTCCGCTTTGGGCATTCAGCTCAACGATACCGCTGGGAAAGACCGGGTTTCCAGTCTTCCAAAGAATAACACGCCATACACATTCTCCCGTGTGCGTGGCAAAGAACGAATAATAGATCTCGGCATTCGCGGACCAATCATCAGGCAGATCATACGCTGCTTGCACCGCCTCCAGGGCAATCCGCTTGGCCTCTTCCTGCGGCAAGTCGTCCGTGCCCGGAAGGCAGAACCCATATTGAGAAATGCCGACAAGCTCGTCATAGCTCATGTTGATTTCTTGGCTTGCCTGGGCCAAACGCAGCTTGTCCGGAAGGGAGTTTGCATATTCCATCTTCTCTTCCAAGGACCACTTGAAAAAGGCGCCCCTTGCTTCCAGCAGCTGGTTGTACTCCATCTCTAAATCGCCCAGCCGCTTTTCTTGAACGCAGTAGCTTACCTCACCACGAAGTACATGCACAGCAAACAGGTCCCCGCTGGCATATTCGATGCCAAAGCGCCACATGCCCTGTGTGCTTCCGTTCTCTGTGGCATAATAGGAAGCAGTAGCCTGATAGTCACTGGTGTCATAGGCCGCGCCATACCGGTTCACGATTTCGGATACGGCCACATCCAGCGCGGTTTCCTGGTCGATGACATCGGACGCTGGGTCCAGGTTCATGCGGTACGGTAATTGCCCCAGCAGCACCATCAAGGAATCAAACTGGTACCGTTGCGTTACGGTCCACGCATAATAATCTCCGCATGCTTGCTCGCAGATGTCCATCAAGATATCGTACAGATCATGGGCAGCGTCACCTTCCGCATCCATATCCACTTGGTAACCCCGCGCAGCCAATGTCTCCTGGACAATTTGAAGCGCATCCGCCTGATCTGCGTGCGCTGTGGCAAGGTACAACGCTTGCAGCATATCCGTTTCAGCACGCACACTTCCACAACTTGCAACAAGCACTACCAGACTCGTGAAGATCGCAATGAATTTTTTCATGCCCTAACCTCCTTGCAGAAATGAAAAAATTTTTTATACGGATGTGCAGAGCTCACGATATATCCTGAGCGGCCTCCCGCCGCATATCCCCTTTGGATATGGATGTCCTGCATACTGAATTGATGGGTCCGAACGAATATATAAGCCGCTCTGCCTTCACCGTACAAAGCTAAACGAAGCTTGCGCCTGACCGACTTGATTGCGGTGCCTTGCCGAGGCATACATTTCCATGGCGCAATTTTCCTAACGCTTATGAAACGAAAAAGCAATGTATTTTATTCCATATTTGGTTATGGGCACGCTAAAACGCGCCGCGGCATTCCTTTGCCGCGGCGCGTACAAATGCTATCCCCGCTGTGGAATCAAAGTCAGCAGCTCCCGCAGGAACGCCCCGCAGTCCGCCACCACGGCTTCATCCGCCTGGGCGAAGATGGGCGCGTCGGGGTCGGCGTTCACGGCGATGATCCTTTCCGCCTGTACCCCGGCCATGTGCTGAATGGCGCCGGAAATTCCCAGGGCCAGGTAGACCTTGGGGGCCACGGTCTTGCCCGTCTGCCCCACCTGATGGGGGTAGGGCACCCGCCCGGCGTCCACCAGGGGGCGGGTAGCGGCCAGGCCGCCGTCCAGGCGCTGGGCCAGCTCCCGGGCCATGGCCAGGTTTTCGTCTCCGCCAATGCCGTTGCCTACCGCCACCAGAATGTCCGCGTCCAGCCGGGCATCCCCGCCGGGAGCGGGCAGCTCTTCCAGCAGATGCACCGGGCTTTCCATGGGCGGCAGGGCCTCCCGGCACTCTTCGCCCCGCCGGTCAGCGTCAAGGGCGGGCATGGGGAATACCTTGGGCCGCACGGTGGCCATCTGTGGACGATGCTCCGGGCAGAGAATAGTGGCCATCAGGTTTCCGCCGAAGGCCGGCCGGGTTTGCAGCAGCAGGCCGTTTTCGTCCAGGTCCAGCCGGGTGCAGTCGGCGGTCAGGCCCGTGCGCAGCAGCGCAGCGGTTCTCGGCGCCAGGGAACGCCCCACCCCCGTGGCGCCCAGCAGCAGCATGTCCGGGTGGTGGCGGCGGCACAGCTCCGCCAGGGCCTGCGCCTGTAAGCCATCCTCGGCCGGGAAAGGCAGCCCTGCCCCCACCAGCACGCGGTCCGCGCCCGCGGCAATCAGCGCTCCCGTGTCGCAGTCGCCCAGGGCCACGGCGGTCACCTGGCCGCCGCAGCGGGCCGACAGCTCCGCCGCCTTGCCCAGCAGTTCAAAGGTCACCGGGCGGATTCCCTCCCGGCAAAGCTCCACATACACCCACAGCTCAGTCATGGATCTCCGCCTCCTTTCCGCGCAAGGCCTGCGCCACGGCTTGCGCCATCTCTTCCAGGGTGCCCGTCAGGCGGCGGCACTGGCCGCGCACGGGGGGACGGCTGGTGGCGGTTACCTTGGTGGCGGAGCCCTTCAGGCCCACCTGGGCCGTATCCACGCCCAGCTCCTGGGCGGTCAGGCAGCGCACTTCCCCCTGCTCGCCCCGGAGCACCCCGGCGATGGAGGGCAGCCGGGGCACGTTGATTTCCTTGACCACGGTAAGCACCGCGGGCAGGCTGGTTTCCACCCGCTGGTAGCCCTCATCGGTGAGGCGCAGCAGCCGGGCGGAGTGCTCGGTGATCTCTTCCACGGCGGCCACGTCGGTGACGCAGGGCAGCCCCAGCATGGTGGCCAGCATGGGCCCCACCTGGGCCGTATCCCCGTCGGAGGCCATGCGCCCGCACAGGATCAGCCCCGCGCCGCCCAGATGACGCACCGCGGCGGAAAGCGCCGTGGCCGTGGCCAGGGTGTCCGAACCCGCAAAGGCCCGGTCCGTGAGCAGTACCGCCCGGTCCACCCCCAGGGCCAGCACGTCCCGCAGCATGCGCTGGGCCGAGGGCACGCCCATGCTCAGGGCCGTGATTTCGCCGCCCAGCTTTTCCCGCAGGCGCAGGGCCTCCTCCACGGCGTAGGCGTCAAAGGGGTTCAATATGGCCGCCCCGTCCCGCAGGATGGTGTGGGTCACCGGGTCCAGGCGGGTTTCATTGGAGGCGGGCACCTGTTTTACGCATACGATGATGTTCATTGTTCCACCTCCGTGAGCACATTGCCCGGGCCCAGCAGCAGCTGCGGATCCAGCTGGCGCTTGAGTTCCCACAGCTGGGCCATTTTCTCCGGGCCCATCATAATGGCCTCCAGCTTGCGCTTGATTTTCCCTGCCCCGTGCTCGGCGGTGATGGTGCCGCCCATGGACGCCACGAAGGCCGCCCATTCCTCAAAGAGCCGGTGCCCACGCTCCCATTCCTCCCGGGTACGGGCCAATAGGTTGGGGTGCACGTGGTTTTCGCCGATATGCCCAAAGAGCAGGCAGGGCATGTTGCAGGCGTCCAGGTCCCGCTCGTAGCGGTGGAACAGCGTCTCAAAGTGCGCGTCGTCCACGGCCATGTCCGTGGAAAGGATGGTGATGCAGGGGTCGTTCTTGCGGTTCTTTTCCACGATCAGGTCGATGGTTTCCGGCACGGTGTGGCGGAAGAACAATAGCTTTTCCAGCTCCCGCTCGTTGCGGCCCTCGCAGATATAGGCGTGTTCCAGCGCATAATCCAGCGTGCTCT
>OLRD01001306.1_pt1 | contig 15152 bp, 32 predicted proteins | sample 1672051 | NCBI WGS metagenome assembly OLRD01 (sample SAMEA3136640, study PRJEB25190) | human gut metagenome | biome: human gut; feature: human-associated habitat; material: faeces | place: Austria | collected 2013 | reverse complement strand
TTCCGATCTATACCTAAATATGAAAAAGGACCGCTGGCACTGGTAAATTTTTTGAACTGCTGATTGGTATTCTCATAGTTCAGATATAAATTTAAACTGTTGTTTTGGTCCATTTCATAATCTACATCCAAGCTATAATTTTGAGTCGGTCCAAAATATTTACTCATATTGGCATCATCCCATTTAAAATAGCGGACTTTAGTAAAGTTAGCATCAAAAGCAGCACTTAACTTACCGTCTTTGCCGCTGTCAAAATGGTAATAATTACTCATTTCACGGCTATTTGTAGCTACACCTACAGTCATTGACTTTTTTTCAGATTTTTTCGTAATAATATTAATAACACCAGCTGAGGCCTCTGATCCATATAATGCACCTGATGGCCCGCGAAGCACTTCGATTCGTTCTATATTGTTCACATTCAGCCGTGACAGCACATAGGTATTAGTAGAAACCTGGCCATACCCTTCGCCGGGAATACGACGCCCGTTAAGCAAAACCAAAACATCATTTTTCCCGCTGCCTCTGATTCCCAAAGTGTGCCCTACACCCGCAGCTTCCGGTATTTCTATGTTAGTCGCCGTACGTAAGGCATCTATAACATTGGTTGCCCCAATATTCTGGATATCCTCTTTTGTTATAACTTCCACACTCTGAGGAACTTCTTTTCTGCTCAATTCTGTACGGGTAGCAGTTACCACATATTCATCTAAAGTAAATTTCTGTGGTTCTTCAGCATATACCGCTGTGCCCCCCCAAAATGACATTTGTGCCAACAACTAATGTCATCAATATTTTCCTGTTGAAAAATTGTTTGTTTTTTATTTTCATCATAATATCCTTCCTCTGATCATTATTCTTTTTCTACTCTTGGAAAATAAATAATATATTCGCCGTCTTTTTTATCATCAGCATAGGTTTCCATATAGTTTTTAGATTCCGGCATGTCTTTAGGCGTAATTACACCTACTTTTAACGCCGGATTCAATGCTTCCAATTTTTCGACAGTTCCCAAATGTCCGTCGGAATGAAAGCAGCCGTTGATATGAAAAATTACCTTATCCTGATTATCCTGCCAATAATAAAAAATACTTTCCGCCATCTTATCATCTTTTATGCACTGTGCGGCAAATACCTGATCTATCCGTTCCTGCGGAATTCGCATCGGTGTTTGCCCCTTAGTCATATAAGCAGCAAACTTCTCTTTATACTTTCCTGCAGGCGCATAGGTCCTGACCGGTAAATATTGCTTATCCAGCTCTGCTACTGCAGCTAAAGTTCCATCTTTCGCCAATTTTGCTGCTACATAGATCCATTCTCATAGCATTCTTCACATAGACCACCATAGCATTCGCAGTCATCGCTATCAATAACGCTGCCGCATTCTTCACATTCATATTCGTCATCATCGTCAGCTTCGTCTACATATTGCAAGACAATGGCAAGAGCCTCTTCATACGAATCTGAAGCAAAGACTTCTGTCTGCATTTCTTTGGCTTCATCAGCATATCCAGCCTCTTTCAGAGCTCTAGATGCAATGCCTAGAATGTTGAAGATGTTGCCGTCTTGACCGACCAGCTTGACTTTCGGCTTATTCATGATCTGCTCCTTAGAATATACTGTACTGATTGCTTTCTCAGTATCGAAACGACTGTCTATCTTGCCAGCAATTCACAATGACAGAATGTCGCATCTTAGACGGAACTCTTTGTCTGACATCTCAATTCCTTTCAATTTACCATTTGATTGGTTAATAATATTATATACTATTCTAAATCAAATGTAAAATCAAATGATGACTTTTTGCAAGAGTCTTTCAAAGTCTAAGACAAAGCTGCAACCGTATTCGTTGCTGTCCATCTGCTGGTGAACGTGAATCACAGCATGTCCACGGGCGTTCCGGTTTCCTCCGGCGTGATGGTCAACCGAACCTTGAACTTCCTGCCCAACGGCATCGCCTTGTCACTCATCGTCCGCCTCCTTGATTGCCTGTTGCAGTGCCTGCATGATCTGTTTCGCCTCGTCCACGCTCAGATAAGCACTTACAGATTGGCCAATGGTCTTATGCTCCGGGCGAGAGTCGTCCTTGTCGAGGTGAAACGTCACAAAGCTAGAAGAGCCACGCCGATGATTGGCGATCTCTACCCGATAAACCATGTATTCGTCATTGTCAATCGGGATAGTGAGCCTCGTGCCGGCATAGTGGACGCTGCCAAAGGTCAAGTCGAACGATTCCGTCTCAATGCTCAAGGTCCATCTCCTTTGTCGTAGTTGCAGCTTTCTATCAGTCTAGTAGATACCGTAAACGAATTTGATTAAGCTTTTTTCTGCAGTTCTGCTATTCTTTGTTCAAGATCATTCAGGCATGCGTCTGTTTCACCGTTCTTAAAATGCTTCCAGAACTGCTGCATGTTCTTGTTCTTCTCTGCATTCTGAAGAATGTCGATGTAAGAATTGCACAGATCTTCGTCATGCCAGTCTATTGGCTCCAAGAACCGATCGTCATGATCTACAGCATATCGAATATACCAGCTAGCTTTCTTCAAGTCTTCAACTGGTCTGTCTTTGTCTTCATATCTGAATGCATACTTTATAGCGTTTCCCAAAGCGAACGAATACTTGTCAGCAAGCTCTATGCATTCGAATGGCTTGTTTGCAGCATAGTGCTTTGGATGATTGACTCGATCCGAATTAGATGCTAGATGACAGACTAGATCTGGCTCTGGCAACAGCAGCTGACTGAAGTTTTCATACCAGTAAAAAGTCTGGTCTGAATACGCGTAATCATCTAGCCTATCTTCTCTAAGGATCTGACAGGCAAACTTGTTAGTGCATCTCAGACCAGAACCGACAATGTCTTGAATCTGTCTCAGTGTCAATGCTTGTTCTGTCAGAGATGACAGTGCAGAAGCGAAGTCTTCATCTGACATCTTCTTGGGCTTCTGCCACCAGAACCAGATGCATCTGCTGAACGGATGGTCTGACATAGTCAGATTCTCGATGTTTCTTCTCATTGCCAATCTTTTCTACATTATGTTGCTAATGAAAGTCGTAATCTTCTACAAGACTGCAAATTTTTTGTATGATTCTCAGCCTGCACATTTAACTTCATATATAGTATATGTCTTCCGATTCCAAACTTTGATGCAAGCACACAAATCGTCATATCTATATCTGGCTTTATACTCTTCAAAGTTGTCAGACTCATCTTTGCAATCACTACATACAAAACTAGCTTCGAAAGACTTACCTCGTTGTTCAAATAGAGTCAATCTTAATGAAGATGCAGACAAAGCATATGTTTCGCATAGAACTTTTTTGGCAAAATTCCAAGATGGCATATCTCTATGCCAGATCACAGTCTCTGGTTTGCATTTTAAGACTAAGATGCCAGGATCATTGTCAATGTCATACATATCAAAAGTTTTTGCGAACTTTAATAGCACTTTCAATTTGTCTTTTGGCATGACAACTACGTCACCATACTTACCATTGCCAAACTTCTTTTCAGCTTCTTCAAACATATCATTCATTTTGTTCCTTTCAATTTACTATTTGATTGATTAATAATATTATATACTATTCTGAATCAAATGTAAAATCAAAAGACTGCTTTTTATAAGAATTTTCTGAAGCTTAGACAAATAGCTAGCTAAAGTCTTCATGCGTCTACTCTTCATACTTGATGTCTAGATCGTATCTTGAATCTGCACGATCTGAAGACTTCAGACTGATCACATCAAATTTCACATTTGCTGTGTATTTGACGTATCTTTGAGTCGAAGATACGGTCGGATCGTATTCTGCTGTTCTCTGTCTTGCTATGAAAGTCGCTGTGAATCCGTCATGCCAGTCATAGCCGTCTATGTCATAGCTGCTCATAGTCAGATTCGAAGCTCTGACACCATACACTTTGCAGATCGTATCTCTGGCGAACGTCCATGAATTTTGCCAGCTATAGAACACAGCAATCTTTGGCTTCTGATGAATGACTAGAATGTCTTTGTCATTCTTGTAGTCATAGTAACGACCAGTTGTAGCCGCTTGAACTATCTCTCCTAGCTTGTCTCTAGTCATCACTACGACTTCGTTGCTTGGACTGCCTTCAAACATCGGTTTGATGTCTTCGTATGAACCGTCTGTCATTTCTGTTTCCTGTTCCATTTAGCTGCTGCCCTAAGAATGCTAGTCTGAGGCTCTATTTCTTGCTTGCATTCAGGACAACGATACAGATATTCGTTTCCAGCTTTTCCAAGTACATTGACATGGACTAGTTCAGGTTCGATCTTGCACTTTCTGCATTCTTTCAGAATGATGTTCGTCATCTTTCAGTCTACTCCTCCATTGTACATTCCAAGACTGATCTCTTTCAATATCGTGTCTTCTACATCAGAATCATGCTCTTTCAGATGGTCATACATAGCTCTGACAAGCCTCTTCTTAGTCTCTTTGCATGGGGCGTATCCATATCTGCAATATCTGAGCATTCTATCGAACGTAGACAATGGCCACAAGATGTCGTTGTCGCATACGAGCTTCTTAGCAATCAAATCTTGGAAGAAGTCTTCATGGAACACGACTTCGTATTCGCCATCGTCATTCAGCCTCATGCCGAACTTAGTCACAGTGAAGTCGAACTGAGACAAGACTTCTTCAAGACCGAGATAGTCTGACTTGACAATGTCTATGCTGTACGAGTCGTTCTTCATCTTAGTCGACTTGTCAGATTGGAATGCTTTCTTGTATTCGTTCAGTGCAAGCTCTGCTATCCTAGTCTGTCTAGCTTCATTCGTAGCAAAGAACATGTCTAGATCTTTCGGTCTCTGTCCCAAAAACAAGTTCTTGAAGCATCCGCCAGCTATCCATTCGTTCGAACTCTTTATGAAGTCATACAGACATTTCAGCTGCGGATAGTCATCTGCAGGTCTGACTCTAAGACATTTTCTAGCATATTCCGATGTCTTCTGCTTCTTATGTCCGTCTGAATTCTTGTCAGTATAGTTCTCGTATCCCAATCGCATGCAATCCTCGTTTCTATGCTAATTCAAATATGACTATGACAGCAACTGCAGACAAGACCAGCCACATGACTGCTAGGCATGGTCTTCCAGTCTTTACCAGCCATGCAGTCGGTCCTGCTGTGAATGCTAGTATCAGTACTAGCAGCAAAGTCAGTGTCGCTAGCGATACTGCGATTTCCACTGACTGTCCCTGTCATTGACATGAGCTATCTTCTTGATGCGATTGTAGATCTGCTTCTGCCAATTTTGAATGTTTGGTGCCACGAATGCTTGTTCTTGCCAGACAAGCTGGATCCAATGCTCGCTGTCTGGCTCATAGCAACTTAGCTTCTTGACGTACAAGTCTGTCTTGTCTTTCGAACTTAGCATGTCTTTGAATTCGATGCTGCTGAGACGTACGAATGCAGACAGCTTCCCGCCACAATAAGCTATGCACCAAGAATGCGCATCAAATTCTCCTGCAAGCTGTACAGAATTCAGTTCGATTCTAGACGGATGCACTGGAACATCTTCAACATCAAGAGTCTTGACTCTATGCCAGACGTCTTCAGTGTCTTTCCACCATTTCAGACTGCCACTGCCATCCGCATACAGATTCGAGACACCAATGCCATCAGATCCGTTGATGCCAATAGGGCCCATAGCACCAGGAGCTCCATCCATGCCACGAATGTTCTGAATAGCTTCGATCAGTCGTTCTAGCTGCTTCTTCTTCATGCTGTCATCACAACTTTCTTTCTATAGGCTTCTTTGACTTTCGAGTATGACGATCTGTCATGATCAGCGACCAGTAGAGCCGTGTCCAGATTCTCCACGTCCATCTTCAGACTCGTCTAACTCATCTACGACTTCAAATTCTGAATAGTCGACTGGAACGATCAGCAACTGAGCAATGCGATCACCATAGCAGATCTCCATCTGATGGTCCGATAAGTTGACTAGATTGACTTTCAGTTCACCACGATAGCCAGAGTCTATGATTCCAGGAGCATTCATGACTGTGACACCACGAACTGCAAGCCCTGATCGTGGGCAGACCATGCCGACATAGCCTTCTGGAATCTGCACTGCTAGACCAGTACCGACTAGCGTTGGAGTGTTGGGTGGAAGTACGAAGTCTCCAAATACTGAATGCAGATCTGCACCTGCATCGAACTTATGCTTTCGCTCTGGTATGAAAGCCTTGTCTGTAAGAGCCTTCACTTTGACTGTCTGTGACATGTTCTGTCTCCTTTTTCTATCTGTTTGTTGTCTGTCTTTTTTCTGCAATCTTTGTTCGCTATGCACGAACAAGATGCATTGTAGACTGCAATGCTAGTCTTTCAGTTCGAACTTGACGATTCGTCCCTGCTGTCTAGCAGAATTGCTGTTGACAGGAACAGATATCTTGACTGTAGCGATATCAGAACTGATCTCAGTCCTGTCAAGCTTCAAAACGTCTGTCTCATATGTCGAATCGTCAAAACGCAGTTCTTGAAAAGCGCACTGCAGTTCGTCTTCAGCAGCTTTCACTTCTGAATCTCGCTGATACAGTACAGTGAATTCGTGGTCTTTGTCAGCTTTGTAGTAGACATTGTGTGTCAGTGGTTCCCAGCATGCATTCATGACTTGAGTAGCACTGACTGCCTGATTCTGACTGCAAGCTGTCAATGATAGCAAGCACATGACCGCAGCTATTGCAGCAGCCATCTTCTTCATAGCTTTCCGCCTTCCTGTTTAATATTGACCATATAATGATATTATATACTATAATGAATCACATGTAAAATCGATCAGATTCAGACTTTTGCTAGATCTGTCAGTCTTTTGCATATTCTATAATAGAAAGAATCGGAGATGGTTCTCAGAATTACGACGTTTATCTCTGTGATACTTTCATATCATATATGGATAATTTATAATACCAAAGATTCTAAGTTCACAGAGATAAACGTCGTAATTCTAGCTATTTCAGCAAAGCTATCAGTATAGCTGCCGCAGACAGAATGCATGATGTTCCAGCAAAGCCTGTAAGCAGCCATATCTTCATGCGGAAGTACGAGTGTATCTTAGTATGAGCATCGAACATAGATACGGTCTTGTCGAATATAGTAGCAACGCCATCCATTGCTTTCTCAAGACACTTGATTCTAGCGACATTCTCATTCTGATGCTTTATGCAGTCATTAATTCTGTTCGCAAGCTCTATGTCTGCATCTGTACCCAAGATCTGTCGATTAGTCTCGTTCTCGTTCTGTTTCATAGCTATGTCTCTATCTGTATGTCACATTCAGTTCGATGTGTTCGATTTCTGCTCTGTCAACAAGAATGTCGTAGTACTTCAACATAGCATCGAACTGATCCTTGAACTTCCTGTAAGAACAGTTCGGTTCGAAGTTCAAGCTGTTGTTTCGCCAACAGTACAGCATGTTGTCTAGACGTACTAGACGTTTCTGCAATGCATAGAATTCTGCTTCAAACCTGTCGACATAGTCTTCTGACTTCTGCAGTCTAGCTATCTCTGACCAAGTCATCTCATTCTGATTCTGCTGCATGCTCATTGAGTCTCTTTCTGTTATGCAAGAAATTGTTGTATCGTCTTGAAGATTCTGGATCAGACCAGTATCGTTCTCTGTTCTTAGCTCGTATCTTGTCCCTGTTCTTAGCTCTGTATCTAGCTTGTCTGATCTTGTCTTTGCTCTTGTCTTCTCTAGCTCTTGCCTCCCGTTTCAAAGCTTTCTTGTGAATGTCGTAATGCTCGTTGCAGAAGAAGATGTGGTCAGTACATTCTTCTTTGCAGTCTAAGAATGTACAATGCTTTATGCCTCTAGCTTTTCGTTTGCATTCAGACATCTTTGACAAGACAGTCATTCCATTTCTTTACAGTATTGAAGAACGTGCTTGACGATTCTATGCATCTTCCGCAATTATAGCACTCTATGATCCAACTTCCTTGTGCGTTTTGTATGAAGTCTATGTCTGGATCGTCACAGCAATGCCTGATCAGTGTCAGACTGCTGTTCTCACTTTTCTTGACAGAGATTCGTACAATGTCTGAAATGTCTGCTATCAGACAAGCTGCACAGACATTTGACAAGACTTTGACTACGTCTTCTACTTTGACTTCTGAATCTTGATCGAATGCTTCCTTCCAGTCTTGCAAAGCTGTCTCAGAGACACGTTCCAATGCTTTCAAGACTAGATTTGCAAAAAGTCTTGTACTGATTCTGTCAATGTCTTTCAACTTCAGACCGATGAAAGTCAAGAACTTGTCATAAGCAGACGGAATTCTGAATTCTTGACTGCATGTTCTGTCTTTCAGAATCTGAATTGCAATGTCATCAGTCATCGTTCATCTCATTCCATTGATTGACAGCTTTGTCTGGACTATCGAACATGTAGCTAGTCTTTCCGCAGTTCCAGCATCTAACTTGAAATGCGACTGTCTCGCCTAAAACATGGACTTCAAGATGCGGGTCTCGCATGCAACAGAAATCTAGCAGATACAGCTTTCTGATAGACGGTTCTATGTCATAGACAGATTCGACTAGAGGCTTTGACTGCTTTTGCAAAGCGTGTCTAGCATGAGTCTTCCTGTCATAGCTTTCAGCAGTCGATTTAGATGCATTCTGTCTTTTAGATGCGGTCTGTCTTTTGATAGCGTTAATAGCGTTATTAGTTGCAACATGCAAAGCCATCATAGATGCTAATGGGTATACCATGTTCAGTTCTTCCTTACGTCGCACATCATGTTCCAGAACCATTCTGCTGTCTCGATGTCTTTCGGCTCTGTCCTGAAATGGCATGACGGACAAGATATCGACCAGTATGTATTGCTGTCAGACGTGTCTTTCTCCTCGTAGCCAGTCTTGACTGGAATGACATCGCAATCTGGACAGTGATTGAAATCGACATACTCTGGCAAGACAGTTCGATAGAGCATGCGTTCTATGTCTGCATCTTGCTGAGCTTTGTCTATGACTAGCTTGACAGTCACTATTGCATCGTATTCTAGCAGAATGCAATTGCCGTCTTCGAATGAGAAGACTGGATAGTCGCCTTCTCCATACGGTATCATGAACGATGCAATACTGACTGTCTTGTCATGCAGATTCACATGTGGACTGTTCATGAACGTTGCTCCAAAACTGCTTTCGACTACAATATCATATTCTAGAGTCAGTTCATCAAAGAACTCTATCGATGTCTTCTTGTACCAGTCATCTGAACCTGACAAGACTTGATAGCGATCGAATGCTAGCTTTTCCATTATCTCCTCCGTAGAAGATTTTATATCGATCACCTATTGGGATCGACATGTCTAATTTTTGTCTGACATATATTATATACTATATCGAATCAAATGTAAAATCAGAATGAAATTACGACGTTTGTCTCTGTGATATTGTGATTATTGATCCATATAATTATATATATTGGTATTCTGAAGTTCACAGAGATTAACGTCGTAACCCTGAAGACATCTTCTGATCTATCCTTATACAAATATTTTGTCAGTATTCGTCATATCATACGACAAAGAAGATCGAGTTAGAATCTCCGTATTCGTCTTCTACGAATTGCCACCATTTGCATTGATTAGTCAGAATCGTCTGGTTCTTGAAGTCTCTGTAGTCTTGCACAACATAGCCGATCAGCCATTGAAACGCTGAGACGTACAGAAAGACTAGCACAACCAGTTCTAGCAGTCGTTCAGCAGACATCAGAATCATGATTCGTCTCTTTCTGTCTATTGCTTTGATGGATCTAGATCTGCACCAGAAGCATGCACCCAGTCGCATGACATTCCAGACACTTTGCTGTCTGACATGACAAGCACACAAGTGACTTTTCTAGAATCGTTCAGCTCTACTGTCTCTGTCTTGTATGAGACAGATAGAGTCTGATCTGAGACTGCGCAGCCTGACATAGAGACAAGCATAGCCAATGCTAGCATAAAGGCGGAAATCTTAATTTTAGCATGCATCTTTTCTCACTCCTCACTGTCTTCATCTATATTGTTTAAGCAATCGTAACAGACAAATTCGTTAGTCATAGAATCGAATTCTCCGTTTGTTTCTGAGAACCATCTGCCGCACCCTACGCAACGTACGACATCATAACGACAATTGACTGGTGAACGCATCAGCGAAAGCTTCCTATGATGTATCGTGCAGGTTCTACGACTTCAGACAGAACATTCTGCTGAAACAGTTCTTTCAGTTCATATGGCTTCAAGAACGAATACTTGAACTGCATCATTGGCTTGTCATTGAGCTTGCTACCCAAATCTTCAACAGATACTTTGACAGCTTTGACTTTGCTGTTCTCATACCATACTGATACGAACTGCAACGAAGCTTCTTCTGGATCGTTCAGCACATACAAGCCAGACTTGACATCGATCTTGTCAAAATGCCACAGATGGTCTATGCAATCGATGTCAACTTCCATCCAGTATGCAGTAGACACATCTAGCATTCTGTGAGTGTGTCTGTCTGTAGGCGCCACTGTCAGCAATTCGCCTTTTGGATCGACTTCTGTCACTTCACCGAATGTCAGACTGTCACTGTCATCATCATCAGAATAGAACAGCACTTCATCGCCAACAGAGATCTGTTCTGCAGCTTTTCCGAACTGAGCATTCTTGATGTATTTAGACAGAATCTTGTCATCTGTGCAGATCCACTGATACAGCGTATCTGTCCTGACGTTCGGTATCATCAGATTGCCATCTTTGTCATAGACAGATCTAGCTGATACGATGTTCGTAGTCTTGTCAAGACTTAACTTGACTTCGATCGGGTTTCTGCTAAATGATGTAATGACAAAGTCTGAGCCATCTAGCTCTTCATTCGTCAGCCATTCTAGAACGTCTTTGTCTTGCTTCATTCTATTTGTCTTTCTGTACTAGCTCTGTCAGTCCATGAACAAGTACATGAAGATGATGATCGCTATACTTGCCAATATCGAATCGAATGTTATGAAAGCGTACAGCAACCACGACTTAGACTGTTTCATAGGACTGTCTAGATCGTATTCGTGCTCCATGTCTTGATTCAGATGTTTAGCATTTCTGATGTCTTTCTTGTTCATTCTTCGATGTTCCGCTCTGTTTTTTTTGTATGTGATTTGACATGATATGGGACGCACAAGCTACGAGCTGTGTCAGAATCGTTCTGCAAGCTTTTGGCTATCGCTAGAAGTGCATACACATGAGCTTTCTGTATGTATTCTGCAGTAGCTGTACTAGCTAGATCTTCAGCTATCGATATGCAGTCTGCAGGTGACAGTGCTTTCATGTCTTCTAGTGTCATAGTATGTCAGATCTCTTTCAGATTGTAGTTGCGATAGCTAAGACTGTTTTGCGTTACTGTAGTCGGATATGCTTTGTATTCGCTGCAGTCTTTGTGCTCATATCCGTTGATGAAGCCCTGACTATTCTTAGTCTTAGACATCTCTGTCTTTGGACCAGTATGTCCACAAAGCTTGCAGACAGCTACGTTCCTCACGCTCATTCTAGATTCTCTTTCTCATTTTCATTAGATCTGACTGATCTAGCGTTCTTGTGCTTGTTAGCATTGAAAAGCTTTCTGAAAGCTGCGGCAACTGATGCAAAAGCGTATATTGCAACTGAAAAGCCAGCTATGAATGCTGTTAGCAGAACTATGAATTTGATAGCAAAGGCTATGTCAGACATCATATTCTCTCTATCTCTACGCCAGTATATGTCGTATATACTAGCTTGTCTATTCCAGCGTCTTTCAGCTGTCTCATGCATCTGTCACAGGGTCTTGACATAGCTGTCATGTCAGCACTATTCAGTCTAGCAATGTATGCTGTGCAATGTCTAGCTTGATGGCTCAGAGCTTTCAGACAAGCCTCTTCAGCATGTACAGATATGCAGTCTGTATTGTCTAAAGTGAAGTCGAACAAGTTCGGATTGTTGCGATACTGATTGACACCAGCAGCAATGACATTGCCAGCTTTGACAATGATGCAGCCATGACGTGTACGCGTATTGCTTTCAGACATCGAGGCTAGTCTCTGTGCAAGCTTGATGCGTTCTTGATCTCTGTTAGACAGTTCGTCAAATCTCATTCGTACTCTACCAGAACAGACCGTCGTTCTTCCTATGGCAGATGACAAACAGAGTATATGTCAGCATTGCAAAGAACAGAATGCCTGTGACTGCTGCAAGTTCAGGCCATTGGGTGAAATGCGATATGATAGCGACAACCATCAAGACTAGTGTCAATACTATGTTTGCTAAGACAGTCTCATATTTGCGCTGACTGAACTGCATGATTCGTGTCGGATGCTGTTCTGTAGCTGCAACGTTTGCATATGCTTCAGCATACTTCTTTGTAGCTGAAGTCTCTACAGTAATCCAGAAATGGTGTTTGCGTTGCTGTACTATATACTTGTCGAAGTCATTCATAATAATTCAGAGTTCCTTTCTGATTCATTTTATATTTGATTAGGATAATTATATTATATACTATTCTTGTTCAAATGTAAAATTCATAAGAATGATTCTCAGACAATATATGTCAGTATTTAGACTGTATCTTGTTCCAAGTCTCATACAGAAGCTTCAGATTCGACGGTACGGGCATGCCATTGACAGATGCTGTACGTCCGCACGAACATAGCAAGTATGTAGTCGTAGAGTCAGAATGAGAACAGTGCAATGTCGGCTGAGAATGGCATCTAGAACACGGTCTCAGATCTGCTTCTACAGATTCAGACTTGACTGGTCTTGGAGCTTTCAGATGCACAGACTTCACTAGCATCAGAACTGCTATGACTATTATGCAAAGAAGTATGAAGTTCATTGTCTTTTTGTCGTCCAGTCTCAGTCACTTATCTGACATGACATAGTATGCGAATATGCAAGCTATAGCTGATATGGCTATGACATATATGACTGTCAGCATCTATGTTCTGCCATGTCTCTGTCAACAGCTTCCTTCAGTCTGACAGCCTCTCTATAAGCTTGCATCATGATGTCTGCGTAGTTCTTGAATGCTTCGACAGTGTGATAGTGATAGACTGGAGTCATCACTGCAAGACCGTCACGAGTCTTGTTCTGAGTCATGTCTGGCCAGTTACTGTCATATTTGATGCTGTCTTTGCGTTCGATCTTGTACGTGTCTTCATGCAGACGTTCTGTGTCATATCTGACGACGTTAAGAATGTAGTGCTCTGTCTCTGACAAAGTCTCTTTCTTGACTTGTGGAGACAGAGCATCTGCTAGCTTGTCATCTGTCATAGTGATCTGTTCTTGTCCCTGTAGTCTTGTTCTGAATCATAGAACTTGATGTTGTGCAAAGCATTCAAGAACTGCTTCTCATTGCCGAAATCGTACTTTGACACTGTCACGATTCTGTCTGCCAGATCTTTGTCATAGACATACGCTGGATCTGTCGTAGAGACATGCAAGACTGGGTCTATACGTATATGCCATGACAGTGTCTTGAAGTCGAAGAATGTCTTCAGATGACCAGCTACAGCGTATCCCTGAACATAGTCTGAGTACTTAGCATATCTGCCGTCGTACGTTTTCAGAATGTTCATTCTCCAACACTTTCTGAACTTTCAGACTTGTCTGTGTCAGACTGTTCTTGTTCTGCAGCAGCATGCATAGAATGCCAAGCTGACACGAATCCAGCCCATACAGCAGACAATTCTTCAGATGTAGTAGCTGCTACAGATGCATGACTGACGTCTTTGCTGCAAATGCATGTCCACAAGACATTGCCAGTCACATTGTTCTGCTGCTTGTCGATGACTAGATCTGACTTACAGACAGGACATTTACTGAGCTCTTCACACTTTGTCTTCGTATCTTCTAGCTCTTGCTGAAGCATTCGCTTAGCATATTCGAGCTTAGACTGCCCCTGTCGATACGAGAATGCGATCTCGACTATCGATTCAGCAGACAGATATGCAGATCTGACTCTGTCAGAAGCGTCTTCTGGATCGATCAGCTCTATATACGTGCCGATATTGTCAGTAGACATAGACAGATCGTAATGCTTGTCAGAATGAGCTGTCATCAGTCCTCTTCATTCTCGTCATAATTGCACACGACATCGAACATGCCTAGCCCAAATGCAACAAAAAGATTTGCTAGTTCTTCGTGCACGATATGACGTACATATCTGTCTAGACAGCTTTCGCAGACCACTAGAACAGTCTCTCCACTGTCTTCCGAATCAGTCTCTGGCTTGTCAGTCTCAGCATCTTTGACATCTGTCAAGTCTGACTTTTCCGACTTAAAGTCTGACTGCAAGACTTTGACATCCATATAGTTCGGGAAGTCTTCCTCAGAGTATTCGCCATCTTTCTTCCAAGCTAGTGTGAAGCCCTGAATTCCGACTTCTACACTGAACTCGTCAACAGCTTCAATGAACTTCTCTGTCTTAGACTCGCCATCTTCAAGATATGTTACGTAGATGTCGTACTTAGTCTTTCCAGAATAGATCATAGTGCTCATGATGTGTTCTCCTTGTTTACTTCATTTCATTTCTAAACAGATATGCTATCAGTACTGCAAGCAATATCAGAATTATTGACTGCAAGTCCATGTCAAGACCACAGCTCGAATTCCATGAAATTCGAGTCCCATCCCCACCAGTGAGATATGCTGTCTCGACAAACTCGATTTCGATATACTGTCTTAAGTGTAGCAGTATCGTATACTCTGACGTATTTGCCAGTATACGGATCGCCAGCTATCGTTCTAGCTATTCTGACAGAATTGTCAAAACTACTGTTCGACAGATTGCGTTCAGTACGCCAGAACAAGCTTCCAATTTGTCTAGTCTTTATCAAGAATCGCCCAACATGCTTAGACATGGCAGTTCTCTTAGTTCCTTCTCTTCTTTGTTCAGTTTTTGTGCTTTTCAGTTATTGTTGATGATATCAGAAGTATTCTCCCAATTATCATGCAAGACTTTTTATCGTATATGACGATGTTTGTTTCAGCTGTTTCGTAGTCAGATTCAGCTCATACAGTTCTAGACTGTCATCATCAATAAGCCAGAAGTACTTTGACTGATAGACATTAGCTGCTCGTTTCAGATCAGAATACGAACTGAAGACTACGCCCTTAGTCGCTAAAGCTTTGAACTTAGAATCTGACAG